>Ga0105048_10016025_pt1 | contig 11602 bp, 8 predicted proteins | sample MAT05_FD_78382 | JGI IMG/M metagenome (GOLD analysis project Ga0105048, IMG submission 78382) | Freshwater microbial communities from Lake Fryxell liftoff mats and glacier meltwater in Antarctica - MAT-05 | ecosystem: Environmental > Aquatic > Freshwater > Ice > Liftoff microbial mat | place...
CGAAAAGATTTTTGGAAGTACGATACGGCAAACGATTTGTGGACTCAGGTGGCAGATTTTGGTGGAACGCCACGGCAATATTGTGTTGCATTTTCATGCAATGGAAAAGGTTATGTGCTAACCGGAATCGATAACAGTAGTCTGTTTAAGAATGATATTTGGGAATATGACGAAGTAGCAAATACATGGTTAATGAAATCGCCTTTGCCTGCATTGGGCAGGTCGGGAGCAGTGGGTTTTGCAATTGATGATTTCGGATATGTGGGAACAGGATTCGATGGAACAAATTATTTCAATGATTTTTGGAGATATGATCCTGTTACGGACAGTTGGTTGCAACTGCCTAATTTTTTGGGAACACCACGTTATGTGGCTGCTGCATTTGCTGTGGGAGGAAGAGGATATGTTGGAACAGGTAAGTCGGCAGGAAATAATTTGCTTAACGACATTTTTGAATTTGATCCTATAGGAAATAATTGGGTACAGAAGCCGGATTTTCCCGGTACACCGCGATTTTCGGCTGAGGGATTTTCGTTATATCAGTTTGGATACATTGGAACCGGGTTGGATGTTAACGGAAATTATTGCAACGATTTTTATGCTTATAATTATTTTGATGGCAACTGGATAATTGCAGCAGCACTTCCCTCTACATCGCGCAAAGGAGCCGCTTCATTTACAGTAATAAACAAAGTTTATTTTGGAACAGGAATTGATACAAATAATATACGCTTAAACGATTGGTGGGAATACACATCTATGGTGGGAAACGAAGAAATTTCAGAGGCGATACAACTAAGTGTTTTTCCAAATCCCACAAATGGGGTTATTCAAGTGACTTGTAAAACCATCATAGATAAAATTTCCATTTATGATAGAACAGGAAAAGAGGTTTTAGTGCAAGCAATAAATTCCTATTCCTCGATAATTAATTTAGAAAATCGACCTTCCGGATTGTATTTTTACGGAATTCAAATTTCTTATAATGAATATTTTGGAAAAGTAATTATGCAATAATTAGTTTCTTATTAAATATATTCACAAATAAAATCATTTGCTGATATGAAAAAGCTATTATATAAAAAGTCATTTTTGGCTATGTCTATCCTATTGCTATTCTGGAATTCATTGAGTGGTCAAAATCTGGTTTTAAATTCGGGTTTCGAGAGTTTCGTAACGTGTCCTGGTTTCGGACAGTTTAGCAATTTGTATATCAGCAATTGGAACAAACCAACAATCGCCAGTTCCGATTATTACCATTACAACTGTGCAGGAATACATCCAACTGTTCAGGCTCCCAGGACAGGAGAGGCTTATGCAGGGATCATCGCTTATAATTTCGGAACCGAATACCGTGAATATGTTACCGGTACACTTTCATCACCTTTGATAGCAGGGCAAACTTACAATGTTGAATTTTATGTGAGCCTAAACGACGGATATATTCAAGCAATTACAGAGCTGGGGGCATACTTGAGTGCATCAGCTCCCGGGCCATTTTCAAATGTATTACACATCAATGTAATTCCTCAAATTGAAAACACTGCCGGTTCCATTACAGATACATCAGTATGGAAAAAAATCAGTGGCCAATTTGTAGCAGCGGGAGGTGAACAGTACATAACGATTGGAAATTTTCACAACGATACCACAACCACCATTACACAACCCGGTTCTACAGGATCTTATGGGGCCTATTATTTTGTGGATGATGTATCGGTGGAATTAGATTCTACAACATCACTTTCTTCTTTAATGAATGATGACGAACCTGAGATGTTCCTCTCACAGGATAATGTTCTTGTAATTCAAATACCTAATTCAAATGAAGTTAATTCCCCAACTATACTGAAAGGCTATGACATAAAGGGAAGTTTGGTAATGGTGGAAGAGTTAAAACAAAATGATAACAAGATAAAATTGAATCATCTAAAAAGTGAAATGTATGTTTTTTCAATTATCTGTCCCTCAGGTAAAATTTGGTCCAAACGAATTGTTAAGTTAGATTAAATTATGATATTCATTATTTTTCAGCATTTGTGGTAGTTAAACATGACAAAAGTCATCCTTTTGAGTGATCAACTTCATTAGGCTATTCAATTCTAATTAGTTACTTTGCTTTTGGAGTTTTAAGTTAATACTTATAAGCAGTATTTAAAAATTCACGCTAAAAATGAATTAAAATGAACTATTGCAAGCCATTCAATCAGATAAAAATAAGTGATTTACCTAACGTAGGAGGAAAGAACGCTTCTCTCGGGGAGATGATATTTTCATTGTCTTCGATAGGAATCGCTATTCCTGACGGATTTGCACTAACCGCTGATGCCTACAGATTATTTCTGGTTAAAAACAATCTTAATAATAAACTCGCATCAGTTCTTGATAAACTTGATGTAAACGAATTAACCAATCTCGCCGAGACGGGTAAAAAGTGCAGAATGTTAATTGAAGGAGGCTCAATTCCTGAAGAGATAAAAAATGAAGTTCTGCAGTACTATGAAAAATTATCCGGAGATAACAACGAAACTGTTGCGGTGAGAAGTAGTGCCACGGCCGAGGATTTACCTACGGCCAGTTTTGCCGGACAGCATGATTCTTTTCTAAATGTTTCCGGTAGAGAGAAGGTGCTGGAAGCAGTAAAAAAATGTTATGTTTCATTATTTAATGATCGTGCCATTAAGTACCGCATCGACAATAATTTTGATCATATGCAGGTAGCGCTCTCGGTAGGAATACAACGTATGGTTAGGTCCGATAAAGGTAGTGCAGGTGTTGCTTTTACCGTTGACCCTGAAACAGGATTCAAAAATGTTATTTATCTGACATCCGCCTGGGGTCTCGGTGAAAATGTTGTGCAGGGTGCCGTTACACCGGATGAATTTTATATGTTCAAACCATCTGTTGAAAAAGGTGTAAAAAGTATTATACGACACAAACTTGGAGCAAAAGAAAACATGATGATTTTTTCGGAGGGCACCGAACGACCAATTCAGAATGTTATGGTTCCGGTAGAAAAGCGAGGGATATTTTCATTAAATGATAATGATGCCGAACAAATTGGAAGGTGGTGTTATTCTATAGAAAAACATTATAAACAATCAATGGATATTGAATGGGCAAAGGATGGTATTACCGGGGAACTTTTTATTTTACAGGCCCGGCCGGAAACAGTGCACTCACAAAAAGATAAAATTGTAATCAAGGAATATAAATTGCTATCTGATGCAAAGCCATTGTGCAAAGGTAAATCTGTTGGACGTTCCATTGCCTCAGGAAGAGTTACCATTGTTAAAACACTTGCCGACGCTCCCAAAGTACACGATGGAGACATTATAGTTGCTGATATTACCAATCCCGATTGGAACTCTCTCCTGCGAAAAGCCGTTAGCATAGTCACCAATAAAGGAGGAAGAACAAGTCATGCATCTATTGTTGCGAGAGAACTTGGAATACATGCTGTTGTTGGTACTATGGATGCTACCGAAAAACTGCACGATGGTCAGATGATCACTGTATCATGCATTGAAGGTGATGAAGGTAGAGTTTACGAGGGAGAATTAGAATGGGAAGAAAAGGAAATACATTTTGACGATAAAATTCCTATAAAAACGAAGCCCATGTTCATCCTTGCCGACCCGGACAAAGCATTCCGGCTTTCCTTTTATCCTAATGAAGGTGTCGGCCTTTTAAGAATGGAATTCATTATTGCGAACACCATTCGTATTCATCCCATGGCTTTGGTAAAATACAATGAGCTTGCCGATAGTAATGATAAAAAGGCCATTGATGCCATTACATTGCATTATGACGATAAACGAAAATATTTTATCGAAAAATTATCGGAATCGGTTGCTATGGTTGCAGCAGCTTTTTATCCCAAAGAAGTTATTGTAAGAATGAGTGATTTCAAGACCAATGAATATTCGCAGTTGATAGGTGGCAAGAGTTTTGAACCGGAAGAAGAAAATCCCATGCTTGGTTTCAGAGGAGCCTCTCGTTATTATAATGATCGTTACCGCGAAGGTTTTGGTCTTGAGTGTGAAGCTATCAGGGTGGTAAGAGATGAAATGGGATTAACCAATGTGAAAGTAATGATTCCTTTTTGCAGAACGGTTGAAGAGGGTAAAAAGGTGATTGAAACCATGAGGCGGTTTGGGCTGGAGAAAGGGAAAAACAAGCTGGAAATTTATGTAATGGCTGAAATTCCAAGCAATGTAATACTGGCTGACGAGTTTGCTGAAATCTTTGATGGATTTTCAATTGGTTCCAACGACCTCACACAACTTACTCTTGGAATCGACCGTGATTCAGCAATTATAAGCGGGCTCTTTGATGAAAATAACCGGGCAGTAAAGGAAATGTTGACACGAGTGATACAAGCAGCAAAAAAATCAGGAACAAAAATCGGATTATGCGGACAAGCACCTAGTGACTATCCCGAATTTGCTCAGTTTCTGGTGGAGCTGGGTATTGATAGTATTTCATTTAATTCGGATGCTTTGCTTAAAGGAATTGAGAATATAAGATCTGCCGAAGAATTAATCCGTAAAAGTAAAATTCAAGAAACAACTTTATAAACCACTAATTAAGACAATAGGTTAAAAATAATTTAATATGAATTTACCAGATATCCCAAAAGAAGTGCCGATAACTCCATCCACTCCTGAAATAAGACCTGATATATATATTCCGATACCCAAAATCGAACCCGAGCACCCTATAAAAATAGTACCTGTTGAGGAACCCGGGAAAGACTCTCCACCGGAAGTTGAACCTGAAAAAAGATAAAAAGTAATTCCAAGTAATTTGGTTCTTTTGAAAGGAGCCTTCCGGAAAATCTGGCGAGTATGTCTTTAAAGAAACTGCCATCGTTGAGGCGGTGGAAGCGGAATGGGTTTTTTAAAGAAGTATAATTTAGAAAGAATCTAACATTTAGTAACAAAAAGAAATAAGTACTTCTAAGTAACTTAACTTATGTAAATATCATTGTCTTTTTTCCGCTCCTTAAGTTCTGGTGCAATTACATATTACATCACTTATAAAAAGTGAACTATTAAAAAGAAAGGGATAGAATGAAAATTATATTGTTTATATTGCACTACTCTTGGTTATATAACAGATGTTTTTCATTTAAACCAACTTAATATTAGAAGTATGATAAAGGAAATGGGAGAGTTACGATGAATGAAACATTCCATTTTGTTTATATACCCGAAAAATTTGAATTCGTATATTTACCTGTATTCATGTCATGCAGATATGTATTAAGCATTTCTTTTATCAATTAGGTTTCCTATGAAATGGTTTTCTTTTAATATAGCTAAAACCTTTGAACAGGCACAAACATCAGGTAATGGATTGTCTTCAACAGAGGCTAAAAAGAGATTATCACAATACGGGCAAAATGCACTGTTAGAAAAGAAAAAAGTCCCTGCCTGGAAACTTTTCTTAAACCAGTTCAATAATTTCATGATACTGGTGCTGATGGCAGCAGCTATTATTTCCGGTTTTGTTGGTGACCTCACCGATACCATAATTATTCTGATAATAGTTTTATTGAATGCCACAGTTGGATTTGTGCAGGAATATCGTGCTGAAAAGGCGATGGAGGCATTAAAAAAAATGGCAGCACTTCAAGCCCTGGTTAACCGTGATAGCAAGCCTGTTTTGCTTCCTTCTTCAGAACTGGTTCCGGGTGATGTTGTGTTCCTTGAAGCCGGAAATTCTATTCCTGCTGATGTGCGATTGATCGAAACACATAGCATTCGAATAAATGAATCGGCCCTTACCGGTGAATCGGTTGGTTCAGATAAGATTTCAGATAAAATTGATGATTTGTCGGCATCACTTGGTGATCGTATCAACATGGCATACAAGGGAACCACGGTTACTAATGGCCGGGGAAAAGGAGTGGTAGTGGCAACAGGGATGGAAACTGAGATCGGGAAGATTGCCAAATTACTTCAGGCAGAAAGTAACGATACACCACTCCAGAAGCGGATGGCCGACTTCAGTAAAAAACTATCCTATATCATTCTGCTTATATGTTTAATTCTTTTCGGAGTTGGTTTATTGAAAGGCGAAGATACCATGGAGATGTTGTTGATCGCTATCAGTCTGGCGGTAGCTGCAATACCGGAAGCCTTGCCGGCGCTTATTACCATTGCACTGGCACAGGGAGCCAGCCGGTTAGTAAAGCAAAATGTTTTGATTAGAAAGTTGCCGGCAGTTGAAACTCTTGGTTCTGTAACTTACATATGTTCCGATAAAACAGGCACTCTTACCCTCAATCAAATGAAGGTGATGGAGGTTTTGGATGCGGCGGAGTCAATGATGTTGTTTCAAAAGGTATCGCCATTACTGACAGCCATGTCGCTTAATCATGATGTTAAAATTGAAACAGAATCGGGAGTATTGGGAGATCCAACTGAAATTGCGCTTGTAGAATTTGCAAGAAAAAAAATTTCTAAGGAAGTGTTTTCGGAATTAGTAACAAAATATCCTCGTGTTGCAGAACTTCCGTTCGACTCCAATCGCAAATGCATGACAACCATTCATGCGTATAATGATCGCTTTCTTGTTTTAGTAAAGGGAGCCACCGAAGCCATTACTTCAATTCTTGAATCTTCAAAAGAGGTTGATAAAATTATAACAAAAGCAGAGAATTGGGCAACTAACGGCTTGCGAGTAATGGCTTTTGGGTATACAATTATCGATCGGTTACCTGAAACTATTTCTGTGAAAACAATAGAAAACAATTTACTTTTTGCGGGTTTGGCAGGAATGATGGATCCGGCAAGAGATGAAGCAAAGCAAGCCATTCAGGATTGTCAATCAGCCGGAATTATACCGGTGATGATTACAGGCGATCATCCTGCTACAGCAGCAGCCATAGCCAGAAAATTAGGAATTTTAAAGGAACATGAACAGGTTGTTTCAGGTCGTGAACTAATGGAAATGTCTCCTGAAATACTCAACGATCGTGTGGAGAACATAAGGGTGTACGCAAGAGTTTCTCCTGAGCAAAAGCTTACAATAGTTAAAGCCCTGCAGCAAAAAAACCATTTTGTTGCCATGACAGGTGATGGAGTTAACGATGCACCATCTTTGAAAGCCGCCGACATTGGAGTGGCTATGGGTATTACCGGGACGGATGTAAGCAAAGAGGCTTCTCACATGATTTTGCTTGATGATAATTTTGCAACTATTGTAAAGGCAGTAAAGGAGGGCCGAAGAATTTATGATAACATTCGCAAATTCGTTAAATACATACTCACTTGTAATATAGCCGAAATATTAACCATTTTTATAGCACCATTTTTAGGTTTGCCAATGCCTTTATTGCCTATACATATTTTGTGGATCAATTTAGTTACGGATGGGTTACCCGGATTGGCTCTTGCCGGAGAAAAGGCAGAAAAGGATATTATGAAACGCCCTCCCCGCAGAACGGATGAAAGTTTATTTGCAGGAGGCATTAGCTATCACATTGTATGGGTTGGAATACTTATGGCCGGAATTACTATAGGAATACAGGCTTTGGCATTGGAGCAAGAGTATCACTGGCAAACGATGGTTTTTACAGTGTTGTCACTATCCCAACTGGGTCATGTATTTGCAATTCGCAGTGAAAGAGAATTTTTGTATCAGCAGGGAATTTTCTCTAATGTGCGATTATTCGGCTCAGTCCTGTTTACATTTATTTTACAACTCACCGTTGTTTATCTTCCTGCTGCCAATGAAATTTTTAAAACACAACCGCTAACATTTGAAGAGCTGGCAATTTGTTTAGCAGCTTCTGCTGTGGTTTTTCATGCTGTTGAACTAGAGAAATGGATAAAAAGTAAGAGGACCGGGGAGATGCATTAAAACTCTTTTTGAAGCACTTATTTTACTGCAATTTTCAGTTTTGGAAAGATCGGATACAATTGTTTCCCACACAATTTTCATACTTATTCCAAAATATTCAGGTGCAATATAATTTCTAAACCCCCTAACAAGATGCCAAGGATATGGATATTTTATCAGCTTATCATTTTCGATAAATAATATAGCTTCCCCAATGATGATAAATTGATAAAGCTCAGCATCAATTAACATTGGGTTTGTTAAGAATGCTAATTCATCTATATCTAGGGTATGATCTTAGATTCTATTTATTGCATCAATAATATGTCTTACGCGGTCTTTTTCGTTTGGTATCATTTTTTAATTATTAATTTTAAATCCTGTTCAACATTTTTTTCGGCAACATCTTTAATAAATCCTTTTTCTACTACATCAACTTTACGATCAAAATATTGACTCAATTGAAATTGAAGTTCGAGCATATCCATCATAGAGAATTTAATATTAGGAAACAGTTCAATCATCACATCAATATCACTATTTTCATGAGCCTCACCTCGGGACACAGATCCAAAAATCCAGGCTGAGGAAATTCTATTGTCATTTTTAAAAAAGGATTTAAGTTTTTGAATTATCATTTTTGAATTCAGCAAGGCACGTGTTGTGTATTCAACACTATCCTCAGCAACTTGCAAAGCTCTTTTTGAAAGTTTGTTTTCACCATCTAAAGCATAAATCACTTTATCTGCCAGCCGAATTTAACGGGCTTACAACAAAGTCTTACTCAGAATTAATTTCGGGAACTCTTACGATCAATTCATACCCTCCACCCGGTGGATATATCACCGGTACATATTCAGGAGTCTTCAAACGAACAGATCCTGTTAACGGACAAGTTTATACTGTAAACGTAACGAATGCAAGTGTGAGCAACTGGCACTTTCCGGATCGGTGAAAAAGAATTTGCAAAAAATACAGGAAGCCGAAATTTAAACAGTGCGCTTATCTGATTAGCTTTATTGATTTATTTTCAAATTCAGTATTGATGTTAACTAAATAAAGACCGTTTGGGTATTTACTAAGATCTAAATTAAAAATGGTAGTTGAAGAATTATTTTCAGATGTTAAAAGAACTTTTCCGGTAACGTCATAAATCGATAAGGATAAATCTTTTTGCTGAGGATTATTACAGGTGAGAGTATAAATTCCATCTCCCAGGTTATGAATATTGAACGAAAGATCAATACTTAAATTTTCAGAAAGGGAAGTGGTTATTGGACAAGAATACCCACTAAAAAAATTCCAGATTTCTTCACTTGCATTAATATCTCTGTTAATATTTCCAAGACCTCCTAAGATAGAATTCGTACCGGGCCATTGGTGTCCTCCTCCCACTACTTTTAGCAACACTACATTTGCGCTATCGGTGCAAGGTGTAAATATATTTTGCTCCACAGTAGAGCCATCCGTTGTATTAATATCTGGCAAAACAGTAATCGTTGCAGTTGTAGGGCAACTATTATTGGTCACCCAAAGATTAACAACATCATCGACCGACTTTCCACCAAAGCCACCATTATAATTTACAATAGCATCACTTGTTCCATGAATTTGCATAACCGGCATATTTTTGGAAGGAGCGCAATCGTTGAAGGCATTGGTTGTCATGGTTCCTGAAACAGAGGCAATGGCAGCGAAGCAGCGTGTTGATTCACAAGCCAGGCGATGGCTCATGTAACCACCTGCTGAAAAGCCACAAGAGTAGACTTTGTTGGTATCTGCATTGTATAAATTATACATTTCATCAAGGAGGGCTCCAATAAAACCAATATCATCGGCCGTTGATCCACCCGGGAAACCGGCATTGGTGTTCCATCCATTGCTAATACCTTGGGGATAAACAGCAATAAAATTATTTGTTTCGGCCACAGTATTGAAATCTGAAACATTCATAATGGTGTTGGCGGTTTGTGTAAAGCCATGGAGCACAAATACCAATGGTAATGAAGAACCGGGAGTATAAGTTGTGGGGAGGTAAACGATATAATCACGGGTAATACCATCCCAGGTTATGTTGCCATTTGTTTGCGCTTGCGAAAATGTAGCTATAAAGCAAAAAAAGAGGACAAGCAGACTTAGTTGTTTCATTTTTAATGTGTTTAGTTCGTAACCTGTTTAAACAAATGATGAAAACTAAAAGTTTTTTAAAAGTATAAAAAGAATTGTTCTACCGCAAAAATGACTATCAATAAAGAAAAAGAAATTCAGAAGGTTTACTCTTCATAAAATTCCTGCAACGCACCAAAATAAGTATCCTCCCATCCCTCTACTATATCCTCATAATCCTCATCAGGAATATTAGTATGGCGAAGTTCAACAGATGTTCCCTCTTTGTGAGGATGCAATTTAATCGTTACAACAGAGGGCTCTTCCTGTTCGCCAAAAAACCATTGCTGAACAATTTTTTTATCTTGTTCGAATTCCAGATTTATTCCGGAAATACTCCCCTCCCAAAGGGAAAATTCACTCCCGGGCTCAGTCGACATTACAGCATCCTCTCCCGACCAAAGTTCAATCGTTAACGGATTAGTAAGCGCGGCGTAAATGTCTTCAGGTGATGCCGGGATGATGTAGTAGGCTTTGAAATCTTTCATATACTTGGTCATTAAGTCATTAAGTCGCGATAGCTGCGGAAGGGTCATTAGTCGCGATAGCTGCGGAAGGGTCATTAGTCGCGATAGCTGCGGAAGGGTCATTGGGTCATTGGGTCATTGGGTCATTGGGTCATTGGGGCATTGAGTCATTGGGGCATTGGGTCATTGGGTCATTGGGGCATTGAGTCATTGGGTCATTGGGGCATTGAGTCATTGGGTCATTGGGGCATTTTGAAAAATATGTTCCGGCAAATGTGCGAAGAAGCGCGAATTTCACCCCCAAAATTCTGTTGTCCCTCATCAACGATCTCTAGTGAACTACAAACAAACACTCGAATTCTTTTACGCTCAATTGCCCATGTTTCACCGCATTGGGGCAGCCGCTTACAAAAATGACCTGACCAATACCCTCGCACTTTGCGAATACTTGGGCAATCCGCATCAAAAGTTCCAATCCATCCATGTCGGCGGCACCAATGGGAAAGGCTCGGTAAGCCACTTGCTGGCCGCCGTTTGTCAGGCTTCGGGTATGAAAACGGGGCTTTATGTCAGTCCGCACTACAAGGATTTCCGGGAGCGGATAAAAGTGGACGGGCAATACATCCCGCGCAAACAAATCGTTGATTTTGTGGGACTCCACCGCGAAGCCATTGAAGGTATCCAGCCTTCTTTTTTTGAACTTTGTGTGGCAATGGCGTTCGATTGGTTCGCTAAACAACAAGTGGACATCGCCATCATTGAAGTCGGCCTGGGTGGCAGGCTCGACAGTACCAACGTCATCACACCTTTGCTGAGCGTCATCACAAACATCAGTTACGACCACCAAAACTTGCTCGGCGATACCCTACCCCTTATCGCCGCCGAAAAAGCGGGCATCATCAAACCCGGCATCCCGGTCGTAATCGGAGAAACGCATCCTGAATCCGCCCCCGTTTTCCTAAAAAAAGCGGCTGAGGTAGCTGCTCCCATCGTTTTTGCTGACGAGCATTTTCGGGCAGTGGAATGTACCCCGGAACTCCGTTCCGGGGCAGCCGTATTATCCCCGGAACGGAGTTCCGGGACAGCCGTATTATCCCCGGAACGGAGTTCCGGGGTAC
>Ga0105048_10016027_pt1 | contig 11601 bp, 12 predicted proteins | sample MAT05_FD_78382 | JGI IMG/M metagenome (GOLD analysis project Ga0105048, IMG submission 78382) | Freshwater microbial communities from Lake Fryxell liftoff mats and glacier meltwater in Antarctica - MAT-05 | ecosystem: Environmental > Aquatic > Freshwater > Ice > Liftoff microbial mat | place...
GTCTTCACCACGCTCAGCAAAGAGGCACTGCCGATGATTCGCTACCGCACGCGCGATCTGACGCGTTTGCTGCCGCCCACCGCGCGCAGCATGCGGCGCATGGGCAAGATCGTGGGGCGCAGCGACGACATGCTCATCATCCGCGGCGTCAACCTCTTCCCCACGCAGGTGGAAGAACTGGTGCTGCGACACGGTGCCTTGTCGGGACAGTACCAATTGCTCGTTAGCCGCCCGGCCTTGCTGGACGAAGTCGAGGTGCGCTGTGAACTGGCACCCGAACACGCAGCCGCTGACCGCCAGGCGGTGGGGCGTGAACTGCAACATCGCATCAAGACCCTGATCGGCGTCAGCGCCAGCGTCAGCGTGGGCTTACCCGATTCCATTGAACGCACCTTGGTCGGCAAGGCCAAGCGTGTGATCGATCTGCGCCCTAAAACCTGAGGACATCCCGATGTACACCCAAGCCATGGACCTGGCGCCCAAAGACGAACGGGCGGCATTGCGCAGTGTCGAAGACGCGCAGTTGGAGACACGGTTTGAGGCGCGCATCGCTCAAGGCGACTTCATCGAAGCCAAAGACTGGATGCCCGAGCACTACCGCAAGACGCTGGTGCGGCAGATCAGCCAACACGCCCACAGCGAGATCGTCGGCATGCTGCCCGAAGGCAACTGGCTCACGCGTGCGCCCACGCTCAAGCGCAAGACCATCGCTTTGGCCAAGGTCCAGGACGAAGCCGGCCACGGCCTGTACCTCTACGCCGCCGCTGAAACGCTGGGCACCAGCCGCGACCAGATGTTCGAGGCGCTGCACAGCGGCCGCGCCAAGTACAGCAGCATCTTCAACTACCCCACGCTCAGTTGGGCGGACATGGGCGTGATCGGCTGGTTGGTGGACGGCGCAGCCATCATGAACCAGGTGCCTTTGACACGCTGCAGTTATGCGCCCTACGCCCGGGCGATGGTGCGCATCTGCCGTGAAGAAAGTTTCCACCAGCGCCAGGGCTTCGAGAGCTTGTTGGTGATGATGAAAGACGGCACCGCAGCACAGCAGGCCATGGTGCAGGAGTCAGTCAACCGCTGGTGGTGGCCGAGCTTGATGATGTTCGGCCCGCCCGATGCCGACAGCCCCAACACCGCCCAGAGCATGCGGTGGGGCATCAAGCGCTTGAGCAACGACGAGCTGCGGCAGAAGTTCGTGGATGCTTGTGTCGACCAGGCGGGTGTGCTGGGCGTGAGCCTGCCAGACCCCGAGCTGAAATGGAACGAAGCCCGCGGCCAGCACGACTTCGGGGCCATTGATTGGGCCGAGTTCTGGCGCGTGGTCGGTGGCCATGGGCCCTGTAACACCGAGCGTCTGGCAGCACGCGTGGCTGCCTGGGACGACGGCGCGTGGGTCCGCGAGGCGGCCACCGTGCATGCCCAAAAACAGGCGTTGCTGGAGCAGGCAGCATGACCATGCCCAGCACATCCACCCAGGCCGAATGGCCGCTGTGGGAAGTGTTTGTTCGCCCCAAAGCCGGGCTGGACCACAAACACTGCGGCAGCCTGCACGCGGCCGACGCCGCGCTGGCCGTGCAACTGGCCCGCGACGTCTATACCCGCCGCCAGGAAGGTGTGAGCGTGTGGGTCGTGCGCAGCAGCGACATCACCGCCAGCGACCCTGGCGACAAGGCGATGTACTTCGACCCGATGGCCGACAAGGTGTACCGCCACCCGACGTTCTACGAATTGCCGGCGGCGCTGGACCACATGTGATGGCGGCTGCACTGGCCGGGGGCTCCATCGCCCTGGAACTCACTCATCCACTGCGTTATGTTCTGCGCCTGGCCGACACCGCGCTGATCCACGCCCAGCGCCTGGCCGAGTGGTGCGGCCACGGCCCGGTGCTGGAAGAAGACATCGCACTGACCAACATGGCGCTGGACCTGTTGGGCCAGGCGCGGGCCTTGTTGACGCATGCCGCGCACTTGCACAACGGCGTGCAGGGTGGCGGTCTGGACGAAGACCAGTTGGCCTACCTTCGAAACGAAGCGGACTTCTTCAACCTCACGCTGGTCGAACAGCCGCTGCGCAAGTCCAGCGCGCACGCACCCGGGGGCGACTTCGCTGACACGGTGTTGCGCAACTTCCTGTTGGCAACATGGTTCAAGGCGGTGTGGATGGGCCTGTCTTCGTCAACCGATGTGGAACTGCGTGGCATTGCTGCGAAGGCCGTGAAAGAGGCGCGCTACCACCAACAGCATGCCGGTGACTGGGTGGTGCGGCTGGGCGACGGCACGCCGGAATCGGCCCGGCGCCTGCAGGCTGCGCTGGCGCGTGCCTGGCCGTACACGGCTGAGATGTTTGCCGGCGATGCCGTGGACGAAGCCGCGTCCAGCACGGGTCTCGGGCCGGCTCGTGCCAGCCTGCGCGGTGCTTGGTTGAGCGAGGTGCAAGAGGTGTTTGCACCAGCCCTGTTGCCGGTGCCGGCTGACACACCTTTCCTCAGCACCGGCACCCAGGGCCGGCACAGCGAGCACATGGGCTTCATCCTGGCGGAGCTGCAGAGCCTGCAACGGCAGTTTCCAGGTGGGCGTTGGTGATGGTGGCTGCCAATGCGATGGTCTCGACCCCAGAGCAGCTTGCACGCGAGGCAGCAGCGTGGGCCGCGCTGGCCACGGTGCTCGACCCCGAAGTGCCCGTGCTGTCGGTCTGTGACCTGGGCCTGGTTCGCGGCGTGCATGCATCAGCCCATGGCGTCGACGTGGTGCTGACCCCCACCTACAGCGGCTGCCCGGCCACGGAGGTCATCGCCCAAGCCGTTGAACAAGCGCTGCTGGCTGTGGGCCTGGCGCCGGTGACGGTGACGCAACGCCGTGAACCCGCCTGGACCAGCGACTGGATCAGCGCAGAAGGCCGCGACAAGCTGCGCCAATATGGCATCGCGCCGCCCAGTGGCGCCGCGGCGGTGCAGGGCGCACAACGCATTGGTATCCGCCCTCGCAACGTTGCCTGCCCGCGTTGCGACAGTCTCAACACCGAACGCCTGTCGGCCTTTGGCTCGACCGCCTGCAAAGCGCTGCACCGCTGCTTGGCGTGCCTGGAACCGTTCGAACACTTCAAGCCAATCTGACAAGGCCATGAGCGGTCTGCACTTTCATCGTTTGACCATTTGCCAGGCACTGCCCGAGGCTGACGATGCCGTGGTGTTGAGCTTTGATGTGCCGCCCGACTTGGTCACGACCTACGCCTTCTCGGCGGGCCAGTACCTGACGTTGCGTCAGGTCGCGGCTGCGCCTGCGGATGTGGGTGCGAGTGCGGGTGCGAGTGCGGGTGCGGGTGCGGGTGCGAGTGCGGGTGCGGGGGCTGATCTTCGGCGCGCGTACTCAATTTGTTCAGCGCCTGGCGAGCCACTGCGCGTGGGTGTGCGGCGGGTGCCTGGTGGCGCTTTTTCGAGCGGCGTCAGCGCGGGCTTGCGCGCTGGCGATGCCTTGGAGGTGATGCCGCCGCTTGGCCGCTTTGGCGCGGCGCTGGCTGGCCCCAGCCGCCCTCGGCACGTGTTGTTGGTGGCCGGGGGCAGCGGCATCACGCCGCTGCTGTCGATCCTCAAAAGCGTGCTGCGTGATGAGCCGGATAGCCGCGTCACTCTGCTGTATGGCAACCGCACCGCTGCCTCCACCATGTTCAAGGAAGAGCTGGAGGATCTGAAGAACCGCCACATCCAGCGTTTGGTGCTGCACATGGTGTTTTCGCGCGAGGGGCTGGACTCGAACTTGAACAGTGGGCGTCTGGACAGAGACAAGCTGGCCACCTTGCTGCGCCTGGCCGGGCCGGTGGCGGCGGTGGACCTGGCCTTCGTCTGCGGCCCGCACGCGCTCAACGAGGTGGCCCAGCTCGCACTGCTGGCGCAGGGCTGGTCGTCTGAGCAGGTGCATGTCGAACGTTTTGGCCTGCCACCCACCGAGACCGCAAGTCCTTTGCCACAAGCCAGCGCGAGCGACGCCGCGAAGGCCCGCATCACCCTCGTGCGCGACGGTGTCACGCGCGAAATTGCCTTTGAACTCGCGGACCACAACATCCTGGCTGCTGCAGCCCGCGCCGGGCTGGACGTGCCGTACTCCTGCAAGTCCGGCGTCTGCGCGACCTGCCGCGCCAAGTTGCTGGCGGGCCAGGTGCGCATGGAGCGCAACTTTGCGCTCGAGGCCGACGAGGTGAAGGCGGGCTACGTGCTGACTTGCCAGGCCCACCCGTTGACCGATCACGTCACTTTGACCTTCGACGAGCGTTGAGCGCCCGCCCATGGCCCGGCCGCGATCTGACGGTTATGCCGACCAGCACCAGCAAGTGCTGGCAGCCGCCGCTCAGCTCTTTGCCAGCCGCGGCTATACCGCCACCACCATGCAGCAAGTCGCAGCCGCCTGCGGCTTGAGCAAGCCCACGCTCTACCACTACGTGCGCGACAAACACGATCTGCTCGCGCAGATCACCAGCGAGCACGTGGCGCGGCTCGAGGCGCTGCAAGCCAGTGTGGCGGCCTTGGCGCTGCCGCCACCGCAGCAGCTGCGCGAACTCGTTCAGCGCTTCTTGTGGGTCTACGCCAGCGCCGGCGCACAACACCGGGTGTTGACCGAGGACGTGAAGTTTCTGGCCGAGGCACCGCGCCAGGCTGTGCTGGCCGCGCAGCGTCGTGTGGTCCACGGTTTTGCCCAAGTTGTGTTGGCGGTGCGGCCCGACCTGCGCGAGCCAGGCCTGGGCACGCCGCTGGCCATGCTGCTGCTGGGCATGATGAACTGGACCTTCACCTGGATGAAGCCCGGCGGCGCTTTGGACTACGACAGCCTGGCACCCATCGTCAGCGACTTGTTCTTCGGCGGCATCGGCACGGTGGCCACAACGGCAGGCTTCACGCCGACTGCTGCCAACAGCGACAGCGTGCGCTGAGCCGGTGAGCGGCCCTTGTGCGGCAGGCCCGAACCTGCAGTGGCCTGCTCGCGGGTTGATTGCTGGGCGTGTTGCAACGTGCGCACGCCCGCCAGCTTGAGGCCAGCCGCGCGCGCCAGCAACTTGTCAGTGTCAATCGCCCCCAAGCTCAAGACCAGGTGTGTCCAACGCCGCTGCACACGCTCGTTCAACCAAGCGTCTTCCAGCACCCGGCGCAGTTGGGCGGGGCTGGCGTCAATGGCTGCTTCCAGCACACGCGGCGCCATCGCGCCCAGAAACAGATGGAAGTCGTGGCGCAGCGTGTGTTCAGGCAGCAGCGCAGCAACGGCTTTGGCGCGGATGCTCCAGCCGCGCTGGGTGAACAGCTGGGTGACGAGGGCCTGCAGGCCCTGTGCGCCGTTCAACAGCCGCGCGCAGTTGGGCGGCAAAGCTGCCAACGGCAGCCTGGCGACTTCATGGAACGGCAGTTCAAGCCCGCAGGCGCCCAGAGTGGCCAGGCGCCACCAGACGCAGGCTGCATGGCCGTGCACGGCCTGGCCACAGACCTCGGCTGTGCGTGCACGGCGCACGGCTTCAGTCACCGACAAGCCCTGGCGCAACTGGCTGGCCGCCAGGCTCATCACCACCAAGTTGCCGGCGGCGTAACCCGCCAGTGGGTTGAGCCTGTCGACCACAGCGGCGGTGACCTCGCCCGCCGCGCCACCCAGTGGCAAGCGCAGCACGGGGCAGTCGTCGGTGTGCAGCTGTGCCAAGTGTTTGGGAGTGACGTGTTGCGCCTCAAAGTGAATGCCGTGGCGCCAGGCGCTGGTTCTCAGCGTCAACCACTGGCGTACAAATCGGCCCGCTGCCAGGCAGCGGCGGGCAAACACGGTCTTGCCAGCCAGCCAGCCTTGGCAGACCGGTGTACCGGCCAGCAGCAACTCGGGTGGCGGCACCAGGCCGTGCCGGGCGTGGTCCCAGCCAATGTCAAAGCCGATACGGTCGGTACTGTCGGTGCTGTCGGTGCTGTCGGTGTGGTCAATGCTGTCGGTGCTCTCACTGGCGAGCCTCGGGGCTGCGAGCCCAGTGAAGTCTGGAAACTGTGGCAGGGCAAATGCGGTTTGGCTCATCACGTTCTCCGGTCGGTGCAGCAGGCCGAATTGCCTGGCGCTGGAGAGAAGTGTCTGAGCCGGGTGGCTCAAACGGTGAGCTACCGATTTATTTTTTGCCCACGGGGCGCAAGGGCAGCACCCTGCGCGCGACCGCCACCAGCGCCAAACCAACGGCAACACCCAGGCTGTCGGCCACCACGTCGCGCCAATCGGCGCTGCGTGTGGGCAAAAAAGACTGAACCAGCTCGATGAACACGCCAAAAAGCAGCATGAAGACAGTCGCGCGCAGTGCTTGCCGCCAGCCTGCCCTGGCTGACAAGGCCGTGCAACCCGACAGGCACAAGAACGCCATGATGTGCTGCACTTTGTCGCCGTTGTCGATGTTCAGCGTGGGCGCGGACGGTGCAAAGGCGAAGCCGCAGGTCACCAGCAGCAAGGCCCATAACAAGCGGCGCCAATGGGCCTGCCAGGTGGTGGAATGGAGCAGGGCTGAGAGCAGGTTCATCAGGGGGCAGGGCCTGCAGGGGTGTCAGGGGGACAGCCGAACAACACATTCAGGCAGGTGATTCTCGGTGCCAGACGACGCTAGCCTGTGACAGGTTTGGCAGCAACTGCGGCATCGCTCACGGTGCAGGCCGCGCTGGCGCTGCCAACGTGGCTGATTCGCGATGGCTGCAAAGGGCCGCTGATATAGTCATGCGTTGAGTTCAAGGGGCGCGACGCTTGCCGTTTCAGGCCCGTGACACACCCGCCGGTGTAGCTCAGTTGGTAGAGCAGCGCATTCGTAATGCGAAGGTCAACAGTTCGATTCCGTTCACCGGCACCAGTTCGAAAACGTGAAGACGGGCCGGGCATCTGCCGGGCCCGTTTGCTTTTCACGACAGGCCGTATCGACAGTGACTGGGTGTGCGGGCTGGGTGTGCGGGCGGGCCCGGGCCGTTGTCTTGACCGTTCTGGCCCAAGTCGCTCCCTACAATCAGGCAATGCATATCCTGATCGCCAATGACGATGGTTACCTCGCACCCGGTTTGGCCGCATTGGTGCGGGCCTGCGAGGGTTTGGGGCACATCGACGTGTTTGCGCCCGAACAGAATGCCAGCGGCACATCCAATGCCCTGACGCTGTCTCGACCGCTGTCAATTTTCGAGGCGCGTGGCGAACACGTGAAGGGCTTTCGGGTGGTCAACGGCACGCCTTCAGACAGCGTCCACGTGGCGCTGACGGGGGTCCTGGGCCGGCGGCCTGATTTGGTGCTGTCGGGCATCAACAACGGCGCGAACATGGGCGACGACACCTTGTATTCAGGCACCGTCGCTGCCGCGATGGAAGGCTTCTTGTTTGGCGTGCCGGCAATTGCGTTTTCGCAGGCGGAGAAGGGCTGGGGTGAATTGGACGCTGCGGCTGCAACGGCACGCAGTGTGATCGAGCAGGTGTTGGCGACCTCACGCCTGGATGGGCCGCCGTGGCTGCTGAACGTGAACATTCCCAACCGCGCAGATGCCGCCTCCCTGCCCCGGGTGGTGACGCGACTGGGCCGCCGCCATGCCAGCGAAGCGGTCATCCAACAGATGAGCCCGCGTGGCGAGCCGATCTACTGGATTGGGCCGGCCGGCGACGCGCGCGAAGCTGGTGAAGGTACCGACTTCCATGCCGTTGCAAACGGGCAAGTGTCGATCACACCCTTGCAGGTGGACCTGACCGACCACGCTGCGCGCGGGGCGTGGGCGCAGCGACTGGCGCGCCCGGCGTGACCCAGCCGCCGCGCCTCGGGCGATTCCCCCTGGGGCTGGACCAGGTACAGCCCGCCGGTCGAACGGGCCCTTTGACCGCGCAAACGGTGCTGCGACCGCAGCGCCCCTTGCAACACCTGGCCAAAGACGCTGCGCGCAAGGTCGTACCCAGTGGTCTGGGGTTGGACAGCCAGCCCGTGCGCCTGCGCATGGTGCAGCGCTTGCGGGCTGAAGGCTTTCACCACGACGCCGTGTTGTCGGCATTTGCCACTGTGCAACGGCATCTGTTTGTTGACACGGCATTGGCCACACAGGCCTATGAGGACACCAGCCTGCCGATTGGGTTGGAGCAGACGATTTCCAAACCATCGGTGGTCGCCCGCATGCTGGCTTTGGCTTTCGAAGGCGAGGGCGCACGAGCGCGTGGGCACTTGGGGTGCGTGCTTGAGATTGGCACTGGCTGTGGGTATCAAACGGCTTTGTTGTCGCACTTGTCGAAGTCGGTGGTCAGCATCGAACGCCTCAAGGGCCTGTACGACAAGGCGCGTGAGAACCTGATGCCCTGGCGCGGCGCCGATATTCGCCTGGTGCATGGTGACGGCCGTCTGGGCCATGCGCCGCGAGCACCGTTTGACACAATTGTTTCTGCTGCAGGCGGCGAAGATGTGCCTCAGCTCTGGCTGGACCAACTGGCCGAGGGTGGGCGCCTGATCGCACCCGCAGCCCATCCGCTGCGAGGTGGGCAATCCCTGTGCGTCGTCGACCGCAGCGGCCAGGGTTACAGCCAAACCTGGCTCGATGCGGTGAACTTCGTGCCTCTAAAATCGGGGCGGTCATGAGCTGTTTCTTTCCTATCAATATGCGGTCGGCAACGTTGCTGTTGGGTGTGCTGGTGTTGTCTGCCTGTGCGTCGCCCACCCACCGGGCGCCAGTGGAAGACCGCAAGCCGCCGGTCAAAGCCACAGCACCCGCCAGCACACCGGCGCCCGCAACGCCGGCAGTTGAGGCCGGGGCAGCCAAGCCGGTGGTGCTCAACACCGAGAACGCGGGCCGAGCCGGCTTCTACACCATCAAGCCTGGTGACACGTTGATTCGCATTGGCTTGGATGCCGGCCAGAACTGGCGTGATATTGCGCGTTGGAACAACCTGGACAACGTCAACCTGATCGAGGTCGGCCAGGTGTTGCGAGTTGTTCCTCCAGGAGCCGATGCAAGCGCTGCGGTGGCACGCCCTGTGGCTGGTGCTGGCCGCATGGACGCCAAGCCCTTGGATGTCGCCAAGCCCGGCGAAGCGCCTGGGCAGATTTCGGCGCCCGGGGCGCCGGCAGTCCCGGCAACCGCACCGGCTGCGACCGTTGTCCCCCGTGATGCCGACGAAGACCTGACCTGGGCTTGGCCTGCGGCCGGCGCTGTCGCGACGACCTTTGATGACGTCAAGAGCAAAGGCCTGGCCATTGCTGGCAAGGCCGGTGACCCGGTGCTGGCCGCGGCTGATGGGCGTGTGGTTTACGCCGGCGCTGGTTTGCGCGGCTACGGCAACCTCGTCATCGTCAAGCACAACGCCACCTACCTGACGGCCTATGCTCACAACCAAACGCTGTTGGTGAAAGAAGATCAGGCCGTGCGGCGCGGGCAGAAGATTGCCGAGATGGGCTCCAGCGACGCTGAACGTGTGCAACTGCACTTCGAGATCCGGCGCGGCGGCAAGCCAATCGACCCTGCCCGGCTGCTGCCAGCCCGTTGAAGCGAACGGCGCACAGCGGGCTGGCGGGCTCGCTCCACTGGCGGACGCGCTCTCAAGAAAACGAAGGGCCACTCCCGAGTTTTCTTGTCCCCTCGGGGGGCCGAGCCCGGATACCGGACAGTCCTGAGGACTGTTCAGTGCCTGGCGAGGGCCATGGGCCTTGCAAGGCCCATGGCGAACGACGCTTAACGTCGGCCAGGGGGTGCTCATGAGCTCGGGTTTCGATTGGCTGACAGTCGAGTCTCTCGACCTGGAAGGTCAGGGCGTGGCCCACCGCGCCGACGGCAAGGTGGTCTTCATCGAAGGCGCCTTGCCCGGCGAGCGGGTGCAAGTCAACGTCTCTCGTAAGAAAAATCAATGGGAGCAAGGCCAGATGTCGGCTTTGGCTCGTGACAGTGCGCAGCGTGTGAAACCGGGCTGCCCACACTTCGGCCTGCATGCCGGCGCTTGTGGTGGCTGCAAGATTCAACACCTGCACCCGGCAGCGCAAGTGGCGGTAAAGCAGCGTGTGCTCGAAGACAACCTGTGGCACCTGGCCAAGGTCAAACCCGACCGGGTGCTGCGGCCGATCGAAGGCCCAGCCTGGGGTTATCGCGACCGGGCGCGACTGTCGGTGCGTTACGTCATCAAAAAAGGCGTTGTGCTGGTGGGCTTTCACGAGCGCAAGTCACGCTACGTGGCCGATATGCAGGTCTGCCCCGTGCTAAACCCGAAAGTGAGTGGCATGTTGATGCCCTTGCGCGCGCTGATCGCCGGCATGGATCAGCGCGACCGCCTGCCACAGATTGAGTTGGCCGCCGGTGACCAGGTCATTGCCTTGGTGCTGCGACACCTCGAACCCCTCAGCCCCGCCGACCTGCAGCGTTTGCGCGTGTTCGGCGTCGAACACGATGTGCAGTGGTGGCTTCAGCCCAAGGGTCCGGACACGGTGCACCTGCTGGACGAGGGTGGGCCTGCGCTGGCCTACGGGCTGCCTGAATTTGCTGTGACCATGCCCTTCAAACCCACTGACTTCACCCAGGTCAACCCGCACATCAACAGGGTGCTCGTTGCACGCGCCGTGGGGCTGTTGCAAGTGCAGCCAGAGCACCGGGTCATCGATTGGTTCTGCGGGCTGGGCAACTTCACACTGCCATTGGCCAGGCAGGCAAGTTCCGTGTTGGGGCTGGAGGGCAGTGAAGCACTGGTCGACCGGGCGCGAAGCAACGCTGCGCTGAACGGCCTGACCTTGCGCGCATCGTTCGCAGCGCGCAACCTGTTCGAGCTGGATGCACTTGCTGTCAGCGCGCTGGGGCCGGCTCAGCGCTGGCTGATCGACCCGCCGCGAGAAGGTGCCTTTGCACTGGCCAAGGCGGTGGCTGATCTGCACGCCACCGGCGCTTGGCAAGCGCCGGAGCGCATCGTCTACGTCAGCTGCAACCCTTCAACCCTGGCACGCGACGCTGGCTTGCTGGTGCACCAGGCCGGCTACCGCTGCACGGCTGCCGGCGTGGTGAACATGTTCCCGCATACCGCCCACGTCGAGAGCATGGCGGTGTTCGACAAAGTGCCGGCGTGAAAAGAAAAACGGGGCACCTCGGTGCCCCGTTTTAGTTTCGAGCAAAGGACATCAGTCGCGTTCGCCGCCGAAGATGCCCAGCAATGCCAGCATGCTGGAAAACACGTTGTAGACGCTGAGGTACACGCCCAGCGTGGCGGTGATGTAATTGGTTTCTTCGCCGCTCTGCACGCGCTTCAGGTCATACAGGATGAAAAACGAGAAGATCACGATGGCCAACACCGACAGCGTGATCATCAGGGCACCGCTCTGGATGAAGACGTTGGCAATGCCTACGACGAGCAACGCAATCACGCCAACGAACATGAACTTGCCCATGCCCGACAGATCGCGCTTGATGACGCTGGACAACGACGCCATGCCCAGAAACACTGCGCCGGTGCCAGCAAACGCCGTCATGATCAGCGAAGCGCCGTTGGAGAGACCCAGCACTGAACCAACCAATCGCGCCAACATCAGGCCCATGAAAAACGTGAAGCCGAGCAGCACCGGAACGCCCGCGGCGGTGTTCTTCAGCTTTTCGATCGCGAACATGAAGCCAAAAGCGCCGACCAGGAA
>Ga0105048_10016030_pt1 | contig 11600 bp, 13 predicted proteins | sample MAT05_FD_78382 | JGI IMG/M metagenome (GOLD analysis project Ga0105048, IMG submission 78382) | Freshwater microbial communities from Lake Fryxell liftoff mats and glacier meltwater in Antarctica - MAT-05 | ecosystem: Environmental > Aquatic > Freshwater > Ice > Liftoff microbial mat | place...
CCGTCCGCTACCCGAAGGGCGACACGGTTTTGCCATGAGGAGCGATGCGAAGCATCGCCCGGCACAAGCCAGAGGCAAAACCGTAGGCGAAGCCGCTTGCGGCTTTAGCGAGACGGGGTGGCGCGCTAGGGTGCGTTGGAAGTCGTACCGATGCACACGCGGGAAGGTCACGGTATGGGTGAGGGCTGAAGACTTGGCGAGGGCAACGTGGTGTTGCCAACGCATGACTCTGACGAAACCAAAGTAGCAACGACTGTTACAAAAAGTGCCAGCCCGAATACGTTCTCGATATCCTCATTCTGCTCTCAAAACTTGAAATGTTTGCTCAAAGACAGAACGCGCTCTTGTCATCCTAAATGATACGTGGTATCAATTAAATGAAATTGATACGAAATCTCATTTGAGAGATGTGTTCGATGACTTCAATGGTTCAACCACACGAATGGCTCGCCGCGCTTCAGGCACAAGGTTATCGACTGACCCCGGTCAAGACGGCGCTGCTCGAAACGCTGTCGCACGCTGTCTTCCCCGTGAGCGCCGAAAAGACGTGGGAGTTGGCACGCCAGGCGCGCCCATCGACCGGACGAGCCACCGTCTATCGCCTGTTCGATGCGCTGGAGTCCCTCGGTTTCCTGCGGCGCGTCCACGGGCTGAATCACTGCAATCAGTATGTGCTGGCGCAGGACAGTTCGCGCCCGCTCATAGTCTGCCTGCTATGTGGAAAAGCCGAATTCCTCCCGGCGGACGATTTATCCGCCACTATCACAGCATTGAGCCACCAAAGTGGATATCAGCTTCACGCTGCCCACATCCAGCTTTTGGGGACATGCACGATTTGTAGTTCGCTCGTTTAAGTTCAATTAGGGAGAAACAATGCGTATTTTGCGTTCGATAGGGATCACGGCTCTGCTCATTGGTCTGTTCGCCGTCACATCCATTCAGGCACAGGAAGCGCCGCTGCAAGTGGTGGCGACCTATAGCATCCTGGGCGATCTGGTTCAGAATGTCGCCGGAGACAATATTAATCTGACCGTTCTGGTTGGTCCCGATGGCGATTCACACGTTTATGAACCCACACCTCAGGATGCTATCAGGCTCGCGGAAGCAGATATCATCTTCGAGAATGGCTTGGAATTCGAAATGTGGATCGATGATCTGTATACGTCGTCCGGTTCGACCGCGACCCGTGTGGTCGTCAGCGACGGAATCGAACCGCTCGAATTTGCGGAGGGCGAGCATGAAAACGAACACGAACATGATGCAGAAGCCGCAATGACACTCGATTCGTGGGCAGGGGAATATATCTCCGTATCCGCGATGGGTATCGATGCGCTGCAAGTGGGTTGGGATGCTGTGCTTGCCAGCACACCCGAACTGACGATGGACGATGTGGCGAGCTATTGGGAACTGACGACGCAAACATCTTTCGACGCGCTCACGTTTGACGGCCAGAACGTGACGTTTACCGATGCGGACGGCATCACGACATGCGCTTACACGCTCGTTGAAATGTCTTCAATGGAAGCGATGGAAGGCGTAACCGCGGCAATTTTCGAGACGACCGATGCCGCTTGTGCCGATACTTATCAATATCTGCTGCTCAACCCAATCCATGCAGCGGAAGCAGGCGCTATCCCGCACTTTCATATGAGCTATGGCAGTGCCGATCTAGGCGCATTTATCGAAGAGAGTGCCGTCTTTTCCCCCGCGCTGTACCCGGCAGGGACAACGGCTGACGCGCTGATCCCCTTCTACGAGACCAATGCCCGTATGTTCAGTCTGTTTATGGCGGAAACGCTTGGTAAAGAGATCGAGCTGACAGAAGAAGAGCAGTCCATGATGCAAGACCGCGAAGCAACTGCCGAAGGTGATGAACACGACCACGGCGAGTTCGACCCGCATATCTGGCACGACCCGAACAACGTCATGGTCATGGTCGAAAACATTCGCACGGCGCTGGTTGCCGCTGATCCTGCTAATGCCGCCATCTACGACACGAACACCGAGGCGTATCTGGCGCAGCTCGCCGATCTGGACACCTTCATCCGTGAGCAGGTGGCGACGATTCCACAAGCCAATCGCATCCTCGTCACGTCGCACGACACGTTTGGCTATTTCGGAGACGAATACGGCTTCGAGATTGCATCCGCCATCGCCTCATTTAGTACCGAGTCCGCCGAACCGAACGCCGGGGAGATTGCCGAGCTTATCGAGCAGATCCGTGCGGAAGGAGTTCCAGCGGTCTTCGCCGAAAATATCAGCAATCCCGATCTGCTGCAACAAATTGCTGATGAGGCAGGCGTGATCTTTGCGCCGACTCTATATACCGACGCACTTGGTCAGCCGGGTACGCCGGGGGCGACCTATCTTGAGATGGTGCGCTACAACGTGACGACGATCACTGAAGCCCTGCAATAACGCCAGTACACGAGGCTAAGGAGCGTGGGCGAGGGATTGCTCATGCTCCTCTTTTTTCTCATTGAGATCAAGGACGCAAGTACGACTATGGCTGGAAAAACAAAAATCACGCAGACCAAACCGATGTTTGGCAATGCACGCTCGTTCTCGCTGCGCGCCACCCGCCGCAAGTTCAGCCCCAATCTGCAAAATAAGCGGATTTACGTCGAAGAGACTGGTCAGTTCGTGCAGGTGCGCGTCACCGCTGGCGAACTGCGGACAATCGACAAGATCGGTCTGCCCGAATTCCTGCGGCGGCACGGGTTGAGTATGAAGGCGCTGACGGAATGACAATACAAGGCAATCATTACGATGTCGCAATTGTGGGGGCTGGACCTGCTGGCTTACAAGCCGCGCTGGTGCTGGCACGTACCCGTAAAAAGCTTATCGTTTTCGACTCGCCGGAGCCGCCGCGTAACAGCGCGTCGCATGGTGTCCACAACTTCCTGGGTCTCGATGGGCTGCTGCCGGCTGAAATTCGTGAGCAGGCATGGCGTCAAATCGACGTGTATCACAGTGCTGCGCTGTGTTCTGAGCGGATCGTCGCTATTCAGCCGGGCCCTCACCATGCTTTTTCAATACGAGGCGAAAACGGAACATCGATCACGGCAAGCCAGGTCATTCTGGCGGTCGGCTTTCACGACATTTATCCGAATATTCCCGGTTTCATGGCGTGTTGGGGCAGCACAATTATTCCCTGCCCATTTTGCGACGGCTACGAGAACCGTGATCGCATGTGGGGACTTGTGGCATCGTCAGCGCTCGCGCTTGAGCATATGCCAGGCATCGTCAAAAACTGGACGGCGACGTTCAGGTTGATTGTGCCGCCGTCGCTCGAACTCAACGCAGCTCAGCGCGAACGTTTCATGCAGGAGAACATCCCCGTCTATGAGGGAGAAATCGTCGAAGTCCATCATACCTCCGGCGTGGTCGAAGCGGCGACCTTGAATACGGGCGGGCGTGTCGATGTGGAAACATTGTGGTGGATTCCGGCGACCGAGCCGGCAGCCCTCACGCGGCAGATCATTGAGCGTTTCAGCCTCGAATTGGATGAGAACGGGGCGATCAAAACGAATGTGACCTACCAGACGCCGATCAAGGGGCTGTGGGTGGTCGGCGATCTGCGCGGACCGTCAGGTTCGTTGAGCGCGGCGCACACGGCAAATCAAGCAGCCATCAACATCGTGCGTGAATGGCATGGATAAAGCTCATATAATCGCAGGAGTTGGCGCATTGAATCACAAACTTCCCGTCACCGTGCTGTCCGGTTTCCTGGGCGCGGGCAAGACCACCCTGCTCAACCACATCCTGAACAACCGTGAAGGGCTGCGCGTTGCGGTCATCGTCAACGACATGAGCGAGGTCAACATCGACGCGCAGCTTGTCCGTGACGGCGGCGCGGCGCTCAGCCGCACCGAGGAACGTCTCGTCGAGATGACCAACGGCTGCATCTGCTGCACGCTGCGCGACGACCTGCTGCAAGAAGTGGCGCAGCTCGCCCATGAGGGATGCTTCGACTATCTGCTGATCGAATCGACGGGCGTATCCGAACCGCTTCCTGTGGCGATGACCTTCTCGTTTCCCACGCCAGACGGTGAAGCGAACCTGATGGACATTTCCCGGCTTGATACGATGGTCACCGTCGTGGATGCGAGCGCCTGGCTGGAAGATGTCCGGCAGGGACCGCGTTTGCACGCGCTTGGGCTGGCAACCGGGGAAAGCGATACCCGCACGGTGTCTGATCTGCTGCTGGATCAGGTCGAGTTTGCCAACGTGATCGTGATCAACAAGATCGATCTCGTCAGCACGGACGACCTTCACACGCTGGAAGCGACGCTGCACCAATTGAACCCGACTGCCCGGCTGATCCATGCGCAAGAAGGGCAGATCGATCTCACGGCGGTGCTGAACACCGGCTTGTTCGATATGGACGCGGCGCAGCGTTCCGCCGGGTGGCTGAAAGAGATGGAAGGCGAACATACCCCCGAAACCGAGGAATACGGCATCAGCAGCTTCGTCTTCAAATCGCGCCGCCCCTTTCATCCAGAACGCCTGATGCGCTTTATCAAAAGCGAGATGATGAAGTCTGTTTTGCGCTCGAAAGGTTTCCTCTGGATCGCGTCGCGCCACGAGGTCGGCATCAACTGGTCACTGTCCGGGCATGTCGCTCGCGTCGCCCCGGCGGGACGCTGGCTCGCCAGTGTACCGGAAGCACAACGCGCACAAGGACTCGCAATAGATGAATACGTCGTGCGGCACTGGCAGGAACCGTTCGGCGATCGCAGACAGGAACTCGTCTTTATCGGCATCGACATGCCGAAAGACGAGATGATGCGTCAGTTGCGTGACGCGCTGCTCGACGATAAAGAAATGATGCTGACGCATTACGAATGGGCGTCATTCAGCGATCCCTTCCCGCGCTGGGAAACGAATGGAGTGCTAGCATGATGAACAGACTTCCTGTCACTGTGCTGTCCGGTTTCCTGGGCGCGGGCAAAACGACCCTGCTCAACCACATCCTGAACAACCGCGAAGGCTTGCGCGTCGCGGTCATCGTCAACGACATGAGTGAGGTCAACATCGACGCGCAGCTCGTCCGCGATGGCGGTGCCGCGCTCAGCCGCACTGAAGAAAAACTGGTCGAGATGACCAACGGCTGCATCTGCTGCACGCTGCGCGATGACCTGCTGCAAGAGGTGGCGCGGCTGGCGCGTGAAGGACGCTTCGATTACCTGCTGATCGAGTCGTCTGGCATTTCCGAGCCGCTACCCGTCGCGGAGACATTCACGTTCCCGATCAGCGACGAAGACGGCGGCTTGTCCGAGATCACACGGCTCGACACGATGGTCACGGTCATCGACGCGCACAACCTGATGCGTGAATTTCATTCGCTCGATACGATGGCGGAACGCGGCATCGGCGTGAGTGAGGATGACGAGCGCACGATTGTCGATCTGCTGGTCGATCAGATCGAGTTCGCCAATGTGCTGATCGTCAACAAGATCGACCTGGTACCGCCCGACGCGCTGCACCGCCTTGAAGCACTGCTGCGGAAAATGAACCCGCAAGCGCACCTGATTCGTGCCGAACATGGGCGCGTGCCACTGACGGAAGTGCTGAACACCGGACGGTTCGACTTCGACCGCGCCGCCACTTTTGCCGAATGGCTGTCCGGCGAACCGCACACCCCGGAGACCGAAGAATACGGCGTGACCAGCTTCGTCTATCGCGCCCGCCGTCCTTTCCATCCGGTACGGCTGATGGCGGCGCTGGAGAGCGACGCGCTCGACAGCCTGATCCGCTCGAAAGGCTTTGTCTGGCTGGCGACGCGGCACAACAGGGTCGGGGTGTGGTCACAGGCGGGCGACGTGATCACGCTCGACTACGGCGGCGACTGGTGGGTCAATACGCCCGCTGACGAAATGCCGGACGATACAGCGTTGCTGGCGGAAATCCGTTCGACTTTCGAGGGCGAGTACGGCGATCGGCGGCAGGAACTCGTCATGATCGGCATCGAGATGGATGAAGCAGGGGTGCGGCACACGCTCGACGGCTGCCTGCTCACCGATGCCGAGATGGCGCGCGGCTGGGCGAAGTGGCGGCGCTACGAGGATCCGTTTGCAGAATGGATCACCGACGAAGCAGCGACGACCGCCTGATGCGCGAACCGATGCTGTCCTACAGCCGGGGTCGTCACCACGACCCGATCCCCGGCGCGCTTGCGCTGGTGGTCGAGCGGCTGACCGTCGCCTATCCGGGGACGAAGCGGCTGGCGCTGCGCGATGTCAGCCTGATCGTGCCGGTGGGCGCACGGGTGGCATTGGTGGGCGCGAATGGCGCGGGCAAATCGACCCTGCTCAAGGCGGTGGCGAAACTACTGCCCATTCGCTCTGGAGCGATTCGTACCTATGGCAACGCGCCGGGCGCATGTCATCACCGCGTCGCGTATCTGCCGCAGCGCGGCGACATCGACTGGCGTTTCCCGACCACGCTGCGGCGGCTGGTCCTGACCGGGCGCTATGTGCATCTCGGCTGGCTGAACCGACCCTCGCAGTATGATCGTGCACTTGTCGATGCGGTGATCGACCAGCTTCATCTGAGCGATCTGGCGGAGCGGCAGATCGGGCAGCTTTCCGGCGGGCAGCAGCAGCGCGCCCTGCTGGCGCGGGCATTGGCTCAAGAGGCTGATCTGCTACTGCTCGATGAACCGCTGAATGCCGTCGATGCCGATACGCGGGCGATCATCACCCGTGTGCTGGCAAATCTGCGTGGGCAGGGCAAGACCGTGATTGCCGCCACCCATGACCTGGGACGACTGGAAACCGACTTCGACGGCGCCGTCTACCTGGCGGACGGGCGTGAGATCGCGGCTCCGCCAGGCGCGTTCGTGGGTGAGCGGGTGCGCGCATGAACGTGGTCGAATGGCTGATCGCGCCGTTTCGCTATGGCTTCATGCAGACCGCGCTCATCGCCGCCGTGCTGGTCGGGCTGTCGTGCGCCAGCATCGGCGTGTACGTCGTGCTGCGCCGGATGGCCTTCATCGGTGACGCACTGGCCCATACCGTCCTGCCGGGGTTGGTCGTCGCTTATCTGAACCAGTGGAACCTGTTCGGCGGCGCGCTGATCGCGGGGGTGGTGACGGCGCTCGGCATCGGCTGGCTGTCGCGGCGCGAGGCGATCCGCGAGGATACCGCCATCGGCATCATGTTCACCGGGATGTTTGCCCTGGGTATCCTGCTGATCAGCACCGTGCGTTCGTTCCGCGATCTGACGCACATCCTGTTCGGCAATGTGTTAGGCGTGACCCCGGACGAACTCGTGCTGATCGCCTGTATCACAGTCATGACGCTGATCCTGCTTGCCCTGTTTCATAAGGAACTCGAACTGACCTCGTTCGACCCGACACACGCGGAGGTGATCGGGGTGCGTGCCAATGCGCTGCGCTATCTGCTGCTCATCCTGCTGGCGTTCACGGTCGTGAGCAGTATTCAGGTCGTCGGCGTGGTCATGACGAGCGCACTGCTGATCACGCCTGCTGCCGCCGCTGCATTGCTCACGCAGCGGCTGTCGCGCATGTTCGTCATCGCCATCGTGATCGCCATCGTCTCCGGGATCGTCGGCTTATATGCCTCGTTCTATGCCGATGTCTCGTCAGGGGCGGCGATAGTGCTGGCGGCGACCGCCCTGTTCGGCGCGGCTTGGATCATTCACAGCGTTCGGCGCGCACGTCAGCCTGAAGACGCAGAGATCGATGAAATAGAAATGGAGCCAGTTTTATGAAGGAGTCACGAATCACCATCGTCACGCGCGCCGATGGGGAGCGGGTCAACGTGGTCAAAAAACGCGGGCATCTGTTCGTGTGTTCGCTCGGCTGCTGCTGTGGACGCACGGATAAGGGTTTCGACCCCGTACCGCAGGATTTGTATCACCATGAATGGGAACGACGCAAGCTGCGGAACAAAGTTCACCTGACGCAGAGCGGGTGTCTGGGTCCGTGTTCACTGGCGAACGTCGTGCTGCTGCAATTCGACGGGCAGCCGATCTGGTTTCACTCGATCAACAGCGAGAGCCTGATCCGCGCGGTCTACGACTACATCGATACGCTGCTCAGGGCGAATACGTTCGTGCTGCCCGCCGCTCCCTTGAGCGCGCTGGTCTTCAACGGCTTCGCATGGGGCGCATCGTTGAGCGGCGATCAAGCCTATCTGCCGCTCGACTCGGTGGGCTAGGCGCAATGAAGCTGATCGCCATCACCGGGCTGGATCACGCCGAGAAACGCCGGGTCGTCGAACAATTGGCGGATGCCTTTATCATGCGCGGGGCGCGCGTGCAGGTTATCGACAACGCTGATCAGGCGCTGCGGCTCGACCTTCCGACCTGGCGGTTGCCGGGTGGATGCGCGTGTTGCACGCTGGCATTCGGGCTGATCGAGCTGGTGAATCGTCTGCAATGCGACTACGCACTCATCCCGGTGTCGGGCAGTGCGTCTCCGGATGCGCTGGCGATGATTTTGAACAGTTTACGGGCGCCCAACCGGGCGATCACGACGCTGGCACTGGTGAGCAATGCGCTGTGGACGCGCCATCCCTACCTGGCGAGTAATCTGTGCAGTTATGCCGACTACACGCTGCGCGATGCGGGCGAATTGCAGGAGGTGATCGATGCCCTTGTATGACTACGACTGTGATGAATGCGGGACGCGCTTCGAGCAGCGCCGTTCGTATGCTCAGGCGGACGACCTAGCACCGTGCCCGGATTGCGGCAGCCTGTTGACCGAACGTGCCCTGAGTGTGGCGGCATACCTGCGCGGCGCGCCCGCCCCATCGGGAAATACGCCGTCCACCACGCCGCCAAAGAAACGTCATCGTTCTGATTGTCTGTGCTGTCGCTAACGACCGATTTTTGAAAGGACTGATCATGCTGCAAACCACCGATACGCGCGTCCCCGTCACCGTCCTGACGGGCTTTCTGGGCAGTGGCAAGACCACGCTGCTCAACCGCATCCTGACCGAGCAGCACGGCAAGCGCATCGCCGTGATCGAGAACGAGTTTGGCGAGGTCGGCATCGATCACGAACTGGTGATCGGCGCGGACGAAGAGGTCTTCGAGATGAACAACGGCTGCATCTGCTGCACCGTGCGCGGTGACCTGATCCGCATCCTCGGCAACCTGATGAAGCGCCGCGACAAGTTCGACTACATCATGATCGAGACGACCGGGCTGGCTGACCCCGGTCCGGTCGCCCAGACGTTTTATATGGATGCCGAGATCGAGCGCTTTTTGCGGCTCGATGGGATCGTCACCGTCGTCGATGCCAAGCACATCTGGGAACACATCGACGACAGCGATGAGGCGAAAGAACAGGTCGCGTTCGCGGACGTGATCCTGCTCAACAAGACCGATCTGGTCGCGCCGGAAGACCTGGAGCGCCTCGAAGCGCGGCTGCACCACATGAACGCCGCCGCCAAAATCTACCACACACAAAACGCGGTCGTGGACATGGATCGCGTGCTGAACGTCGGCGGCTTCAACCTCGACCGTGCGATGGAAGTCGATCCGAAATTTATGGAGCCGGAATACCCTTTCGAGTGGTCGGGTGTGTACAACCTTCAGCCCGGCGCGTACACGTGGGTGATGGGCGAAGGTCCCGACCCGGCGATGCAGGTAGCGCTGCTGCCCCTCGTCGGTACGGAAGATGCTGCCCGCGCTGCACTGATCGAGCGCGCGGTGCTGACCTTCAGCGACGAGAAACGCGAATTGACGGGCGGGGGCGCACTTACTCCCGGTGAAACACTCACCCAATTGAACCTGAACGTCAGCGGCGAAACGCACTTCACGGTCGGGATCGCGCACGCCGGGCTGTACACCCTGTTCACCGAGCATCACCCGGACGAGTTCGGCGCGGCGCTTTTTCACGACGAAACCCGCCTCGAGGCGGCGCACACCCGCGAGTATAAGCCCGATCACGAACACGACGAGGAAGTGACCTCGGTCGGCATTACCGTCCCCGGCGACCTTGACGGCGACAAGCTCAATCGCTGGCTGAGCCAGCTTTTGCGCACGCAGGGACAGGACATCTTCCGCATGAAGGGCGTGCTGAGTATTCGCGGCGAAGCAGAGCGGTTCGTCTTTCAGGGCGTGCATATGCTGTTCGACGGTCGCCCGGATCGTCCGTGGGGAAGCGAACTGCGTCACAATGCGCTGATCTTCATCGGGCGCAATCTCGACCGCGCCGCGCTCAATGAAAGTTTCCGGGCATGTCTGGCGTAACGCGCGCTCGTACCGTGCTGCCCGCCCGTTTCGACGGACGCTGGCGCGCCGAAATGGACGATTACGTGATCGCGCTGGCGTGGTCACCGGATGGCGCGCTGCTGGCGGCGGCGTCTGTGAGCGGGACGATCCGCGTGTTCGACGCGCAAGCCGGGAGCGTCAGCGCGACGCTCCCCGGTCATGCGATGGGGACAAACGCCCTCGACTGGCATCCCGACAGCACGCGCCTCGCCAGCATCGGGCAGGACGGCAAAGCTATTGTCTGGGACGCGAAGATGGGCGAACGGCTGCACGTCTTACAGGTCGGCGCGAGCTGGGGTGAGCGTGCACTGTGGTCAGCCAAAGGCGATCTCCTGGCGACGGCGGCGGGCAAAATCGTCCGCTTGTGGAATGGGCAGGGCGAACAGGTGCGCGAGTTCACCGACCATGCCAGCACCGTCACCGACATGGCTTGGAAACCGGGGACGGATCAGCTCGCCGTCGGCGCTTACGGCGGCGCGGTCATCTGGAAAGCGGACAGTGAACAGGCAGTGCGTCGGCTGACGTGGCAGGGTTCGACGCTGCGTCTGTGCTGGAGCCGGGACGGAAGCGTCCTCACGGCGGGGCAGCAGGACTCCAGCATCATCTTCTGGGATGCGCGCAAGCCGGAACCGTCGATGATGTGGGGTTACGCGACCAAAGTCCGCGAACTGGCATGGGATCGTTTCAGCAAGTACCTCGCCACCGGCGGCAGTGAAACGATCGTCATCTGGAAATTCGGCGGCAAGGGTCCCGAAGGCACGAAGCCGATTCAGCTGGTCGGGCATGAGGACTTGCTGACGGCGCTGGCATTTCAGCACAAGGGCAGCGTGCTGGCATCGAGCGCACAGGACGGGACCGTGCTGGCATGGCTGCCCGGCAAACGCGACGACCCGCTCGGCGGGCTGCGCGGACTCGGCTCAGTTTCTCATGTTGTCTGGTCACCAGATGATCGATTCCTGGCAATTGGCGACGATCAGGGCGCGGTGGTCGTCGCACACTTCGCACAAACCTAAAGGTTTATAATGACTATACAAACAAAAACACAAACACCCATCCCGATCACCATCCTGACTGGTTTTCTGGGCAGCGGTAAGACCACCCTGCTCAATCACCTGCTGCACAGCGATCACGGCTTGCGCGTGGCGGTCATGGTCAACGATTTCGGCGCGGTCAACATCGACTCGCAATTGGTGGTCGGGGTGGAAGGTGAAGGGGAAGACATGATCAGCCTCTCCAACGGCTGTATCTGCTGCACCATTCGCGGCGATCTGCTCAAGGCGATGGTCGGTCTGATCAGCCGCACGGATACCCCGGAATACATCATCATCGAGACGAGCGGCGTGTCCGACCCG
>Ga0105048_10016034_pt1 | contig 11598 bp, 11 predicted proteins | sample MAT05_FD_78382 | JGI IMG/M metagenome (GOLD analysis project Ga0105048, IMG submission 78382) | Freshwater microbial communities from Lake Fryxell liftoff mats and glacier meltwater in Antarctica - MAT-05 | ecosystem: Environmental > Aquatic > Freshwater > Ice > Liftoff microbial mat | place...
CCGGCGAGCGCGACCTGAGTCGTCGGGAAGCGATCGGCCGTGCGGGTGGCGGCTTCGAGCCGGCCGACGAGGTCGCGCCGCGCCGCGAGGCGGGCGGCGGGCACGTCGGCCGGCGGGGTCATGCCGTACAGCAGGGCGGTGCCGTCGGCGACGTTGCCGAGGTCGAGCGGGTCGTAGCCGCGGCCGAGCACCCCGCCGTACTGCCCCGGCCCCACTTCCTGCGGGGCGAGGAGCGGCCCGTTGACGTGGAAGGCCGTGTGCGGGAAGCGGCGGTCCGGGCGGACGCGGTGCAGCACCGCCCCGAGCGCCGGGGCGTCGGTCCCGCGCGGGGGTGGGTTCGACGACTTCCGCGGGTGGAACTGCCCGGTCAGCGCCAGGTAACAGGCCGAGCCGTGGTCGAGGTCGTCGTGCGACATCGACCGGACGACGGTGAAGCGGTCGGCGAGTTTCGCCAGGCGCGGCAGGTGTTCGCAGACGCGGACGCCGGGCACGCGGGTCGCAATCGAGCCGAACGCGCCGCGGATTTCCTCGGGGGCATCGGGCTTCGGATCCCAGGTGTCGAGCTGGCTCTGCCCGCCGCTGGCGAAGACGACCAGCACCGACTTCGCCCGCCCGAAGCCCGGCATCGTGGCCGCCCCGACCGGGGCCGCGCGGCCCGTCCCGACCGCACCCAAAACGGCGGGGATGCCGAGTCGGAGCCAGTCGCGGCGGGTCGGCGGGCGGCCGGCCCGTGTGTGGGAGCGGGTCATGAGTGCGGGTCGCGTGCGGGAGTCAAGGACACTCCCTTATCCCCGACGGGACGGGGTGCGTGCAAGGGTGTGGACCGAGAAAGTCAGGAGCTGGGACGGGCGGGGTGCGAAAAAAAACCCACCCGCGGTAACGGGTGGGTTGAAAAGAACCAGTGCCGGAGACAGGACTTGAACCTGCACAGGATTGCTCCCGCCAGCACCTCAAGCTGGTGCGTCTGCCAATTCCGCCACTCCGGCCGGCACAGGACATTATGGGGGGTCGGGGGCGGTTTTCAAGAGGGTTCCGGCGGGTCAGTCGTAGAACGCGGCGGCCGCGAAGCTGACGCTCTCGTGCCCTTCGGGGTGGACGTACTGCTGGTAGTGCAGCACGCGGCCGACCCGGGGGCGAATCGCCGCGAGCGTCAGGTACGTCGGCGGCAGCCCGCAAATCCGCCGCTCGTTCCCTTCCGCCGCGATCGCGTCGAAATACCCGCTCGGGTCGGCCTTCGTGATCTGGGCGAGAATCGCGTCGTCCTTCTTGCGGCTCTCGGCGAGCCAGCGGCCGGCCGCCTTCTTGCGGTCGCCGAACTTCGGGCCGATGTGGGCGAGGTCGCCGCTCATCAGGTAGCACACCGGTTCCGGACACGCGGCCTCGGCCGTCCGCAAGGCGGCGATCATCCGTGCGATGTCGGGCGAATCGGCGGGCGACGTGCCGCCGTCCACGCAGTCGCCGAACGAGCCGACGAGTAGCGGGACGATACGGAACGGGCGACGCTTTTCCAGCAGGTACTGGAGCAGCACGACTTCGAGTTCTATCGAGTGTTCCGGCAGGTGGGCGACCGGGTCGGCGAACAGGCCGTCGCCGTACTCCTTCTCCAGCCGAGCGACGTAAGCGTGGTCGGTTTCGGCGACGCCGAGCGGCGTCTCGAAGTGCTGCCGGGTGAGGGTGAAGCGGTGGTGCGAGTAGTGCGACGTGGCGACGATCACAAAGACCGTCGCGTCGGTCTGCTCGATCAACTCCTTGAAGCCCCAGCCGTAGGTGACGTTGCCGCGGCCGTAGTCCATGTGCGGGAGCAGGGCGGCCCGGAGCTTGCCGTGCGGCGCGGGGGCGTCGGCCGCCGGCAGCCCCGGCCCGCCGGGGGCGGTGAACAACTCGCGGAGTTGAGCGCGAAGTCGCTTCGGGTCGGCGTCGTAGCAGCCGATACACGACGGCTTGCGGACCGGGCCGGCGACGTGCGCGCGGAAGCGCGGCGAGTCGAGCAACAGCGCCTCGTCCAACCCCGCCACGAGGTTCCTGATTTCGTCCAACGGGATGGCCGCGCCGCCGGCCAGGGCCGCGACTTCTTCCCGGATGCCGTCGAGCGTGCGGATCCCGTCGAGGCGGTTGGCGACCTCGAACGCGAGGCGGGACAGGTGGAGTGGGCCGCCGACGCGCATCGGGTCGAAAACCACGATCTCGTCGCCGTCGCGCTCCCCGGACAGGCCGGGGCGGAGGCACGGGCGGGCGTTCGGGTCGGTGGGTTCCGGCGGGGTGTCCATGACGACATTTTCCGCCGTCGCGGGGCGCGGGTCAAGCGAACGGCCATCCGGTTTCGAGCGCCGCCTTCTGGGTGGCGGAAATCGTCCGGATGCCCGCCTCGCCGAGCGCGAGCAGGGCGTTCAACTGGGCGCGGGAGAAGGTGGCCTCCTCGCCGCTCCCCTGTACCTCAATGAACTCGCCGGTGCCGGTCATCACGAGGTTCAAATCCACGTCCGCGTCGCGGTCCTCGACGTACTCCAAATCGAGCCGTTCCTCGCCGTCCACGACGCCGACGCTGACCGCCGCGACGCTCGCGTGGATGACCTCGCGCACCGGCACGCCGAGGACGTGGCCCACCGAATTGACCGCATCGACGACCGCGACGAACGCCCCGTTGATGGCCGCCGTGCGGGTGCCGCCGTCGGCTTCGAGCACGTCGCAATCGACCCACAGCGTTCGCTCGCCGAGTTTCGCCAGATCGACGACCGCCCGCAGGCTACGGCCGATGAGCCGTTGAATCTCGACGCCCCGCCCGTCGATCTTCCCGGCCTTGTCGCGGGGCTTGCGGGTCGCGGTCGAGCCGGGGAGCATGGAATACTCGGCGGTGAGCCACCCCTTGCCGCGGCCGACCAGGAAGTCGGGCACCTTCGGCTCGACGCAGCAAGTACACAGCACCGTCGTCCGCCCCGACTTGACGAGGACCGACCCCGCGGCGTTGCGGGTGTAGTTCCGCTCGAACGCGAGCGGGCGGAGTTGGTCGGCCGCGCGGCCGGTGGGGCGGGGCATGGGATTTACGTCCGAGAAATGACAGTGTTCATCCGGGATTCGACCTCCCACGTCGGGAGACCGCACACCCTGACGACTAGCTGACGGCCGTGGAATCCGGTCGCGGACTCGACGAGTCGGCCGTCCACCCAGTAGCCGACGAACGGGGTTTGGAAGGCGTGAACGAGACCAGGAATGTACCGTTGAAAATCGTCTTCGTTGGTCAGCGAATCCACGTCGAACACATCCACTCTGATGCCTACGACCGGAGCCTCTTCGATCAAGTCGAGCAAGTTCAGGTCGTACCCCGACCATGTTGCCGCCCCGATTAAAAGTCGAGGCCCACGGTCGGGTATGAGCTGGTCCGGAGACCATAGATGTAGTCGAGGACTTCGCTCCACGAAACCGGGGAACAATTCACGACGGCGATCTAGAAAGTTCGCCGTGCTGGGCGGACGAGTCGGTAATCGGAATAGGTCGTGGAAGGTATTCATGGCTTGGTGAAATACGACACGCCATCGCGAACCCAGACGCCACCAGATTTCAGGATACGCCGGATTTCGGACGATTGCACCCCCGGTCCGAAGTAGGGATGCGTCGTATCGATTGGTACATTGGTGGTGTACACCGTATCGACACAGCCATCGGGTAAACTGATGGCGTCGTTCGAGCAGATCAGGAACGTGTGGCCGGCGGCGATCAGGTCTGCCAGCGACATCGAGTTGATTGAGAACCAACCGGCGCGGGCTGCGGCGGGTCGCTGTTGATTCAGAACGCCGGGGATTTCCCCCTCACCCCCCAGGTTGATTGCGAAAACGGTCGAACTACTCATTGCGGGCACCTCAAGTAGAGGCCCGACATTAGCGCGCAACCGCGTCACGGACTGCAATAGAAGTTTGGTAAGTAGGTCTCCCCAGGCTCGATAACCGGCTATCGCAGCAGCCACTCCAGCACGGCCTTTTGCGTGTGGAGGCGGTTGCCGGCCTGGGGGAAGACGGCGCTCGCGGGGCCGTCGATCACGTCGTCGGTGATCTCCTCGCCGCGGTGGGCCGGCAGGCAGTGCAGCACCCGGCAGCCCGGGGCCGCCTTCGCCAGCAAAGCGGCGTTCACCTGGAACGTGTCGAACCGCTTCAACCGTTCCTCCCGCTCGGCCTCCTGGCCCATGCTCGTCCACACGTCGGTGTAGATCACGTCCGCCCCGCGGACGGCGGCCGCCGCGTCGTTCACCTCGGCCGGGAAGTCGGGCGACACCCGCGCCCGGTAGTCGGCCTTGAACTTGTCGTCGAACCCGTACCCGACCGGGCAGGCGAGCACGAACCGCGCCCCGAGCCGCCCGCACCCGACGGCCAACGACCGCGACACGTTGTTCCCGTCGCCGACGAACGCCACCGTCCGCCCCGCGATCTCCCCGAACAGCTCTTGGATCGTCAGCAAGTCGGCCAGCGCCTGGCACGGGTGCGACCAGTCCGACAGGCCATTGATGACCGGGAGCGTGTTCGCCCGGGCGATGCCATCGACCGTGTCGTGCCGGTAGACGCGCAGCACCAGGGCGTCGAGGTACTGGCCGATGGTGCGGGCGAAGTCGGCGTGGGTCTCACGCCAGCCCAGCCCGACCTCGTTGCCCGGCAGGTAGAGCGACGTGCCGCCGAGGTGAGCGACGCCGCTCTCGAAGCTCACCCGCGTCCGCAGCGACGGCTTCTCGAACACCAGCCCGACGACCTTACCGGCGAGCGTCCGGGTCGGGACGCCGCGGGCGCGGGCTGCCTTCAGCCGGGCGGCCTCGGCGAGGAGGTGCGTCAGGTCGTCGGCCGTCAGGTCGATCAGGTTCAGGAAGTGCTTCACGGGGGTCGTGCCCCTCAAGAGGGAAAGCCCCCCCCGTCGCGACGGGGGGGCTTTGAATCGGCTTCCCGGGTCGGGGTCACGCACTCACGGGGCCATCGCCATGAGAACCTCGGCGAGGGTGTCGCACCCCTCGTCGATCTGCTCGTCGGCGACGTTGATCGCGGGGAGGAGGCGGAGGACCGTCTGGTGCGTGCAGTTGACGAGCAAGCCCTTCTGCACGCACGCCTGCACGACGGGGGCACCCTCGACCGCGAGTTCGACGCCGATCATCGCCCCCTTCACCCGCACGTCGAGGATCAGCGGGCACTCGGCTTTGAGGGCGTGGAAGCGGGCGGCGAACCGCTCGCCCACCTGCGTCGCCCGGTCGAGGAGGCCGTCGGCTTCGATCGTCTCGATGGTGGCGAGGGCGGCGCGGGCGGCGACCGGGTTGCCCCCGAAGGTCGCGGCGTGGGTGCCGGGCTTGAGCTTCTCGCCGACCTCCGGCTTCGCGACGATCGCCCCCATCGCGATCCCGCCGGCCAGCGCCTTGGCGAGCGTGAAGATGTCGGGCACGACGCCCCAGTGCTGCTGGGCGAACCACTTCCCGGTGCGGCCGAGGCCCGTCTGCACCTCGTCGAAGACGAGCAGGATGCCGGCCGAATCGCACAGCGCCCGCAGCCCTTCGAGGTAGCCGGCCGGGGGGAGGTTGATGCCGCCCTCGCCCTGGATCGGTTCGAGCAGGATCGCCGCGGTCTCGGCATCGACCGCCTTCGCCGCGGCGTCCAAATCGCCGAACGGGACGTAGGTGAATCCGGGCAGCATCGGCTCGACCCCGGCGTGGTACTTCGGCTGGGCGGTGGCCGTCAGCGCCCCCATCGTCCGGCCGTGGAACCCGCCGGTCGTCGTAATGACCTTGTACCGTCCTTTCGGCTTGCCGTGGAGGCGGGCGAGCTTGATCGCCGCCTCGACCGCCTCCGTCCCGCTGTTGCAGAAGAAGCTCGCCCCGCCGAAGTCGGTGCGTTCCGACAGCGCCTGGGCGAGCAGCACCTGCGGCTCGGTGTACCAGGAGTTCGGGACGTGGATGAGCTGCCCGACCTGCTCGCGGACCGCCTCGACGACGCGCGGCGGACAGTGCCCGAGGATGCCGCAGCCCCAGCCGGGGAAGAAGTCGAGGTAGCGGTTCCCCTCGGCGTCCCACACCCACGACCCCTCGCCGCGGACGAGGCAGACCGGGTAGCGGGTGTAGTTCCCGATCACGTACCGCTTCGCCAGGGCAATGATCTCGTCGCTGGTGTGGGTGTCGGTGGCGGGCATCGCATCGGGGGGTAAGTGGGGAAAGGGGCATTCCAACCCCACCCGTCGCGACGGGTGGGGTTTGCCGTCTAGCGGGTGATTTCGGTTCCCGTAAAGGTGTCGTTCAGGAACACGTCGATGAGCGAGTAAAGGACGCGGCCGTCGAGGATGAGGGCGGCGCTGGCCCCCGCTTCCAGCGCCTCGAAGCACGCCTCCACCTTCGGTACCATCCCACCATCGATCACGCCGGCCGCGATCAGGTCGCGGCACTCGCGCTCGGTGAGTTTCCGGAAGAGCGACTCCGGGACGGCGCGGTCGCGGAGGACGCCGGGGGTGTCGGTCAGGAAGATCACCCGGCTCGCCTTGAGCGCCCCGGCGACGGCGGCCGCGGCGGTGTCGGCGTTGACGTTTAGCCAGCCGCCGGCCGCGTCGTGGGCGACGGACGGGACGAACGGCACCACACCCTCTGCGACCGTCGTGCCGATCCCCGGATCGACCCGCGTGACCGCTCCGACTCGGCCCATATCCACCGGCCGCCCGCCCTCGTCGCGGAGTTCGAGCCGTTCGCCGTGCAACAGAATCCCGGTAATCGTGGCCCGCCCGCCGAGTTCGCGGAAGCGCAACACGAGCTGCTGGTTGATCTCCCCGACGAGGACGCGGGCGACGATCTCCATCGTGGCGTCGTCGGTGTAGCGGCGGCCGGCAACCTTCCGCGGCGTCAGCCCGGCCGCGGCCATCGCCCGGTCGATCGGCTTGCCGCCGCCGTGAACCAGTACGATGGGAACGCCGAGACGGTTCAGGGCGGCGACCGACCGCAGGCAGGCGTCGGTGGCGGCCGGGTCTTCCATCGCGCTGCCGCCGAGCTTCACCACCACCGGCCGGTCGCGCGCCCCGGCGACGCGGAGGACGGCGTCGGCGAAGGCGGCGGAAGAAAGCGGGGCCGGTGGCATTTTCGGGCGCGACCCGGTACTCTGCGTCAATTTGGGAAAAAATCATCGTATGCGCGCCCGACGGGTGCGTCAATGCACGACGCTAGCGGGACGGCTTCCCGTTGCTAAGGAATGAACCCCATGAAACTCGGTCTCATCAACTCCGCCTGGGCGCAGGCCGGCAAGGGCACCGCCTACGGCATCCGCCAGACGAAGGCCATCGGGTTCGACGCCATCGACATCTTCGCCGACCCGCTCGACATCGACATCCGCGAACGCGCCCTCATCCGGACCGAGTGCGCCGCGGTCGGGCTGCCGGTCGTGGGCGTGGCGTGCGTCGCCGTCGGGCTGATCGACTTCAACCCGGCCGTGCAGCGATTCCACGTCGGGCGGTGCAAGGCGTACCTCGACTTCGCGTTCGAGCTGGGGGCGAAGAATGTCCTCATCGTCCTCGGCGAATACATCTGGGAGCGCCAGGTCATCCCGCCCGCCGAGCAGTGGGCGACCGGCGTGGCGCACCTGAAAACACTCGGCGACCACGCGGCGAATCTCGGCCTGCAAATTGCCCTCGAACTGGAGCCGTTCAAACTGTCGCTTTTGAACGACGTGCCGAGCATGGTGCGATTTCTCGACGATGTGGACCACTCGGCGGTGGGGGCGAACATCGACATCAGCCACCTGCTCCTCGCCGGGTCGAAGCCGGAGGAACTGCGGGCGCTGAAGGGGAAGGCGATCCACGTCCACATCAGCGACTGCGACGGCCGGGTCCACGGCGACCTGCCGCCGGGCCGCGGGGTGGTGAACTTCGGCCCGTACCTGCGCGAGATCGCCGCCCTCGGCATCGACGGCACCATGAGCATCGAGCTGGAATACGCGGCCGAGCCGGACCGGATCGTCGAGTGGGTGACGGAAGCCTACGCCGCGACGGACACCTTGATGCGCGCCGCCGGGCTGCGCCGCGAATAATGTGAGATGCCGGCCCCCGATTCGTGTCGCACACTTGACTGCCCGCCGGCCCTAACGAAGCCTTCTCCCATGGCCGACCTCGTCATCGACCCGCCGCCCGCCCCCCCGACCGCCTCCGGCGAGTGGAATCGCAACGCCGGGGCCGCCGCCCCCGCGGAGACCAAGTTCCTCGAAGGCCCGCAGCGGCGCGGGTTCGACTTCCTTGAGGCGTGCCGGGTCTGGTGGGCGATGATCCGCGGGTTCCGCAAGCTGCACTTCGTCGGCCCGTGCGTGACCGTGTTCGGGTCGGCCCGGTTCGACGCCGGGCACCGCTACTACGGCATGGCCCGCGAGGTCGGCCGGCTGCTCGCCAAGTCCGGCTTCACGGTCATGACCGGCGGCGGGCCGGGGGTGATGGAGGCCGCCAACCGCGGGGCGAGGGAGGCCGGTGGGCGGTCGATCGGGTGCAACATCAAGCTGCCTCAAGAGCAGCACCACAACCCGTATTTAGACACCTGGATCGACTTCGAGCACTTCTTCGTCCGCAAGGTGATGCTCGTCAAATACAGCTACGCCTTCGTCGTCCTGCCCGGCGGGTTCGGGACGCTCGACGAGCTATTTGAAGTGCTGACGCTCATCCAGACGGGCAAGGTGAACGACTTCCCGGTCGCGCTGATGGGCACCGACTACTGGCGGCCGCTGCTCGCCCAGATCAGGCAGATGGTCGATGAACACACCGTCGATCCGGCCGACCTGGACAAGCTGATTGTGAGCGACGAACCGGGCGAGGCGGTGAGTGCCGTGACCGACATCGCGATGAAGCGGTTCGACCTCACCTACGGCCCGCGGGTGAAGCCGCGCTGGTGGCTGTTGGAGCGATTCGGGGCGTGGTGGGGGAAGAAGTGAAAAGCCCACCCGTCGCGACGGGTGGGCTTTCGACCCTGTCATCAATGATTCAGGTAACTGTCGTACACGCACGGGTTGAACGGCCCGCACGGGCCGGTCCCGCCGACGGGCGTGCGGCACTTCCCGAAGTGGCCGCCGCACGGCGTCGGGCCGCACGGGGCGAAGAACTGCTTGCACGACCCGAACGCGAACCCGGCGTCCGACCGTAGCGACCCGCACCCGCTGTTGCACGCCTGCCCGGTCTGGCAGTTCGTCCCGAAGTACCCGCCGGACGCCCCCATCACGAACCCGCGGGCGGCCGTCCCGACGCCCGGCGTGGTGCAGTTCGTACACCCGCCGCTGCCCTTCACGATCACCGCGCCCGGGGTCGGCGGCACCACCGTCCCGGCCGACGCCGCCGGCGAGCCGGCGACCGACGGGAGTGTCGGCGCGGGCTGGGCGAGGGCCGCCCCGTTCGCCTGCGGGATCGCGATTGCCGGGGTCGGGTTCTGGGCCGCCGCCGACCCGGCCAGCACGACCGCAGCGAACGCCGCGGCGCACAGCCGACGCCACATCCGTTGACGCATGGGAACACCTCTCCGTGACGGGTTGGGCCGCGGGCGTGCGGCTATTCCCGGATCGGAGCGGGCGGCGGGCGGGGATCGGCGAAAGCGCGATTCCCCGCGGCCGGAAGCGGCCGCAGGTTGGAGTTGGTGTGCCGGCGTCGAGTTTAACGGTAGTTACGGGGCGAACCCGGCGGTGGCAAGGCGGCGCAGGATGCGGCCGTAGTCGGGGGCGCGGTCGTGCCACACCCCGCGGCGGCGGGCGATCCGGTTCGGCCAGTTGACGAGGTTCAGGTGGTCGCCGGCCCACACGTCGGTGTGTTCGCCCCACCCGGCCGACGCGACCGACACGACCCCGTCGTTCGGCCCCTCGGCCCGGTTCACGATGCTGTACGGTAGGAACCACTCGGCCCCGAGCCACGGCTTCTCGCACACCCCCGCGACCGCGAAGTAGCGCACCCCCGGGGCGTCCGGCACGTCCTCGTTGAAGCGCCGGCAGGCGTCGGTTTGCAGGTCGGCGAACGCCTCGTGCGGGATACCGAGCGCCCGCAGCAGGGGCACGAACCACGGCGCGACGTGCCGCGCCCCCCAGTCCGCGAACGTACTGCCGCGGTGCGGGGTGCCGACCGTCGTGAGCGACCGCACCCGCGTCTCCATCCCGAGCCGGGCGATCATGTAGCGGGCGTCGAGGCCGCCCATGCTGTGCCCGATCACGTGGACCGGGCCGCGCGGAACCTCGCGGTCGATGACGCGTTTCAAGTCGGCGGCGCGGCGGGCGACGCCCCCGGTCGGACTGACCCGGGCCGCGATCACCCGATTCCCGCCCGCTTCGAGATACCCGCGGATGCCGGGGAAATAATCGCGGACGGGGCGGCGGAAGGCGTAAAGGTGATCGAAGCCACACAGGCCGTGAACCAGTACGACCGGGCCGTCGAGCTTCGGAAGGGCAGTCTCGGACACTTCGGAACCGTCCTTGGGGGGAAAGACCGCGGCGTCGTGGCCGGCGGCCGACGACTTCCTTACCATGACGCCGCCGCCGTCGGCGGGCGGTAGACATGAAGTGTACGATCATACCACCTTCACGGAAATCACGCAATGAGCATTCCCGTCGCCCGGCCCGGCACGACGCGCATCGGGTGGATCGGCACCGGCGTGATGGGCCGGTGGATGTGCCAGCACGCGATCGCGAAGGGGTACGCCGCGACCGTGTACAACCGCAGCAAGGACAAGCTTCAACCGCTCCTCGACGTTGGCGCGACGGCCGCAGATAGTCCGAAGCAGGTGGCGGCGCAGTCGGACATCGTCTTCGCCATCGTCGGCTTCCCGAAGGACGTGCGCGAGGTCTTCCTGGGGGCCGACGGGGCGCTCGCGGGGAGCCGGCCGGGCACGATCCTGGTGGACATGACGACCAGCGAGCCGGGGCTGGCGAAGGAGATTTACGAGGCCGCGAAGGGGAAGGGCGTCCACGCCATCGACGCGCCCGTCAGCGGCGGCGACGTGGGGGCGAAGAACGCCGCCCTCTCCATCATGATCGGCGGCGAGTCGGACGCGGTCGCGGCCGTGCAGCCGGTGTTCGAGGCGATGGGCAAGACGATCGTCCACCAGGGGCCGGCGGGGGCGGGCCAGCACACCAAGATGGTGAATCAAATCCTGATCTCGTCGAACATGATCGCGGTGTGCGAGGGGCTACTGTACGGCTACAAGGCGGGCCTCGACCTGGAAACGGTGTTCAAGTCGGTGTCGGTCGGGGCGGCGGGGAGCAAGGCGCTGGAGGTGCTCGGCCCGCGGATGCTCGCCCGCAACTTCGAGCCGGGCTTCTACGTCGAGCACTTCATCAAAGACATGGGCATCGCCCTCGCCGAGGCCGAGAAGATGAACCTGAGTCTGCCGGGTCTGGGACTGGCGAAGCAACTCTATGAAGCCGCGCGTGCCCAGGGCTACGGTCGCAAGGGGACGCAGGCGCTGCTGCTGGCGCTGGAGACCATCAACAACGTGAAGCGGTGACTGGATCGCGGGGGGCGAGGCTCCAGCCGAGCCGGTGGACACCTTCTCGGCTGGAGCCTCGCCCCTCTCGTAGGTCGCGGCCGAGTCTTCGAGGCCCGACATGCCAGCGAAGATGTCGGGCCTCGAAGACTCGGCCGCGACCCACG
>Ga0105048_10016036_pt1 | contig 11596 bp, 7 predicted proteins | sample MAT05_FD_78382 | JGI IMG/M metagenome (GOLD analysis project Ga0105048, IMG submission 78382) | Freshwater microbial communities from Lake Fryxell liftoff mats and glacier meltwater in Antarctica - MAT-05 | ecosystem: Environmental > Aquatic > Freshwater > Ice > Liftoff microbial mat | place...
GCGATGATGTCCAGCACGCCGTCTCGACCGACGGCCTGGCGTGGCGACGCCTTGAAGTCGCCGTCACGACTGGCGACCCCGGCGCGCCTGATGACGACCAGATCGGCACGATGAGCGTCACCGAGCGCGACGGGACGCACTACATGATCTACACCGGGCGCGCGAAAGCCGAGCGTGCCCTGGTCGAGCGCAGCGTACTTGCCACCTCGACCGACTACGTTGCCTGGACGAAGGGCGAGCAAAACCCGATCTCGGAGGCGGATGCGCGCTGGTATGAGGCCAGCCCTGACATCTCGGGCAAAGTCTCCTGGCGCGACCACAAGCCGCTGCTGATCGGTGACGGCTACGTGGCGACGATCTCGGCCCGCGAGCTCGGCGGTCCGCTGCTGCGACGTGGCTGTGCCGGCCTGCTCGTGTCGGATGATCTGGTGCATTGGGAGGCCCGCCCGCCACTGTTCGCCCCACGCCACTACTGGGATCTTGAATGCCCGCAAATCTTCGAGATTGACGGCCATTGGTACCTGACGGCGGCCACGATGGAGGAACGACTCCAGCACTACTGGACGGCCCCGGCCTGGGATGGCCCATACAGCGTGCCACCGGATGGCGGCCTGCTGGCCCCGGTCGGCCACTACGCCGGGCGGGTTAGCCGCTGGCGCGACATGGACCTCTTCTGGTGCTGGCACCTTTCCGACTACGACTGGCCCGGCGGCGCGAGCCCTTTCGGGAAGTACGCGGTCGCCCCGCTGGTGCTGGAGCGTCGCGCCGATGGCAGCCTCGCCAAGCGCAGCTTCCCCGGCTGGGCAGCGTACCGCGCTGCCGATGCCAGGCCGCCACTGTCGGCACCGCGCTCCCTGTTCCAGAGCACGACACTCGCCCCGAACGAGCCGTGGGCGCTGCAAGCCGCCGGCGGCATGGATGTCGTCGGAACCGCAGAGTCGGTCGGCGACTTCTGGTGGCGCGGACAGCTCCACCTCGACGCTCGTTCGGGCGGCCTGGCGTTTCGGCTGGGCGACGACGGCACCGGCTACTTCATCGAGATCGAAGCTGACCGCCAGAGCGTATCGTTGCAGAAATGGATGCTCGGCCACGATGCCAGCGGCCGCCCGACTCCCCGCTACGTCGAGCTTCGGCGCAGCCGGCTGCCGGAGCCGCTTGCGACCGGCTCCCCGGTGGACTTCGAGCTCCTGCTGGTGGGGCCGTACATCGAATGCTCGCTGGGCAGCGAAGTGGTGCTGGCGACCCTGTCCGCCGAGCGCACCGATGGCCGGTTCGGTGCCTGGGCCGATTCTGGCGCGGTCCGCATTGAGGGCAGCGTCTGGGCACCGATGCACCAGCCGCAGCACGGTTGAACCAGCCCAATGAACCAGTTGCATCAACACGAAGGAGCCGCTCGTATGGCCGAGGCCGACCAGCACCGACCGACCTACCATTTTCTGCCGCCGTCGAACTGGATGAACGATCCGAACGGGCTGATACAGTGGCGGGGCCGCTACCACCTGTTCTACCAGTACAACCCGAACGGCGCGTTTCACGGCACGATCCACTGGGGCCACGCCGTCACCGATGATCTGGTGCATTGGCAGGATCTGCCGGTCGCGCTGGCACCGACGCCGGACGGCCCTGACAAGGATGGCGTCTACTCGGGCTGCGCCTTCGACAACAACGGCGTGCCGACCTTCATGTATACGGGCGTCCGACCGCAGGTGCAGTGCCTCGCTGAAGCCGTTGACCCGAACGATCCTGACCTCGTGGCGTGGCAGAAGCACCCGGGCAACCCGGTCATTGCGGATTCGCCGGCCGGCATGCAGGTCGAGGGCTTCCGCGACCCGTTCGTCTGGCGCGAAGCCGACGACTGGTACTGCGTCGTCGGCTCGGGCGTGGTCGGCGAGGGCGGCAACATCCTGCTCTATCGGTCGTCCGACCTCGTCACCTGGGAGTATCTCAACGAGTTGTGCCGTGGCGATCTTGCCGAGACTGGGCGGATGTGGGAGTGCCCGAGCTTCTTCGCACTGGGCGACAAGCACGTCCTGTTGATCTCGCCGATTCCGATGGTGAAGGTGCTGTATCTCGTTGGCGAGTACCGCGACCACCGTTTCACGCCTGAGCGCATCGGCATCGTGGACGATGGCGGCTGCTTCTACGCGCCGCAGGCGATGCTCGACGAGCGCGGCCGGCGGCTGCTGTGGGGCTGGCTGCGCGAGGGGCGGCATGTCGAGACACCGAAGAATGTCGAGGCGCAGAAGGCGGCCGGCTGGTCCGGCGTCATGGGGCAGCCGACCGAGGTGTCGCTGACCGCCGACGGGCGGCTGGCGCTGCGGCCACTGTCAGAGTTGGAGGCGCTGCGGGGCGCGCACAGCAGTTGGGCCGATCTGGACCTGACCGAGGGCGCGCCAAATCCGCTGGGCGATCTGGCCGGTGGACACCTGGAACTCGGGCTGACCATCGACCCCGGCGACGCTGCCGAAGTCTGGTTGAGCGTGTTACGGTCGCCGGACGGCGCAGAGGAGACGCGCATCGTGTACGACCGCGCCTCGTCAGAGCTCTGGATCGACCGGGCGCGGGCCAGCCTCGACCCGGGGCCAGTGCGCGAGCGACGCGGTGCAACGGTGCAGCCTGGCCCGGACGGTACGCTCGGCCTGCGCGTCTTCGTAGACGGCTCGGTAGTCGAAGTCTTCGCGGCGGATGGCACCTGCCTGACCAGCCGGGTCTACCCCACGCGCACGGACAGCCTGGGCGTCTGGCTAGGGGCGCAAGGCGGCCGGGCGCGCGTACAGCAGATGGGCGCGTGGGAGATGCAGTCGATCTGGCCCGAGGCGGCACGAGTGATGCCCGAAGTGGGTGCCTGAACTGAATGCCTGAACGGGAAGCGCGGGCCAGCATGTTGAGTTGGCCGAGAGGATCTGAGCAGGGATCGAGACGACGACGTTCTCACGGACCAGCCCCGAAACGCAAAGCGTCCAATCGAGCGCCGTCCTTCGATTCGTGGCGGCGGCGGACCGGGAGATCCGCCAGATGCACAGCTTCATGTTGCTGCGCCGGGGTGTGGTCGTCGCAGAAGGGTACTGGGACCCGTACGGCGCGTCCGACACGCACATGCTGTTCTCACTCAGCAAGAGCTTCACGTCCACGGCGGTCGGCATGCTGGTTGCTGAGGGCAAGCTGACCGTCGAGGATGCGGTGCTGGGCTTCTTCCCCGACGAGCGCCCGGCCGACCCGAGCGCGCAGCTGCGGGTGATGAGAGTCAAGCACCTGCTGACGATGACGACCGGGCACCATGTCGATCCCTCGGCGGTGGTCCGGCAGGGCGGGCCGAACTGGCGACGCGCCTTCCTGGCCCAGCCGGTGGAGCATGAGCCGGGCACGCACTTCGTCTACAACTCGGTGGCGACCTACATGCTCTCGGCCATCGTCCAGCGGCTTACCGGGCAGCCGGTCGTCGATTTCCTGGGCCGCGCCTGTTCACGCCGCTCGGCATCGGCACCCCCGTCTGGGAGGCATCGCCAGAGGGCATCAGTACGGGTGGCTGGGGGCTGAACGCCCGCACGGAGGACGTCGCCAGCTTCGGCCAACTATTCCTGCAAGGCGGCGTCTGGCAGGGCGAGCGGCTGGTGTCGCAGGCATGGGTCGATGAGGCCACGTCGTATCAGGTGCCAAACGCGGCGTCAGGCAACGTCAATCCCGACTGGCAGCAGGGCTACGGCTACCAGTTCTGGCGCTGTCGGAACGGTGCCTATCGGGGTGATGGCGCGTTCGGCCAGTTCTGCATCGTGATGCCCGAGCAAGAGGCCGTCCTGGCGATCACGAGCGGCGTCCCGGACATGCAGGCGGTGCTGAATCTCGTCTGGGAGCATCTGCTGCCGGGTATGAGCGCGCAAGCGTTGCCGGACGACGCGGCTGCGGCTGGCGCGCTCACGGAGCGGCTGGCGTCGCTGTCGGTTGCGACAGTGGCCGGGGCCGCGACCTCGCCGCGCACGGCCGGTGCGTCGGGCCGCGAGTTCGCCGTCGGCGCCAACGACGACGGGATCAGCGTGATCCGCTTCGACTTCGCGGCTGATGGCGGCACCCTGACGCTCCGCACCGAGGACGGCGAGCAGCAGATTGTCTGCGGCTACGGGGCATGGGCGCTGGGCGAGTCCGACCTCGAAAGCGCCTTCTTGCGCCACCAGCGGGCGCCACGGTACTTGCCAAACAAAGTGGCTGCCAGCGGCGCCTGGACTGACGACAGCACCTACGTGGCCGACGTGTGGTGGTACCAAACGCCGTTCCGCCGCACGCTGACCTGCCGCTTCACGGATGACGGCGTGCAGGTCGAGCAGCAGGTGAACGTGTCTTCGTCCGGACAGACCGAGCGCCCACTGATCGAGGGACGGATGACCGGTGCCTCAACAACCGAGCCGTGATGGGGCGTGCACAGTGGCCAGTATGGCCGGCCCGGTGCTTCGACGCCGGGCCGAAGCAGGTGGAGGTGCCGGTGGCCTATTGCGCGACCAGCGAGCGTCGGTGCGCGCGGGGCCGGCGGCTGAGGCAGCTACGACCATGAACATCGTGTGCGGCGAAGCGCTGATGGATGTCATCATCGATCCCGATGGCAGCCAGCGGCCGGTGCCCGGCGGCGGCCCGTTCAACACGGCGCGGGCGCTCGCCGGTCTGGACATCCTGGCGGCGTTCCTCGGTCGCCTGTCCGGTGATCCGTTTGGGCAGCAGCTTGCGAGCGGGCTCCGCGCGGCGGGTGCGAGTCTCGCGTTTGCGAGCCGTGGCCCCGAGCCGACCACCGTCGCACTCGCACGGGTGGATCTCGCCGGCGTGGCGCACTATGAATTCTACGCTGACAGTACCTCGGCCCCGCTGCTCACGCCAGAGATGCTGGGTGCTACGGACGACGAGTTCCACGGCGTCGTTTGAGGTATTCGTCAGCTGTCAAGCGCGGGCCATCCGTCGTTGCCGTTGCCCGACGGCGGTGTCGCGCGTTCGAAAAAGCCCGGCGCGATGCCCTAAGATCGAGGTCGGAGCAGCGCCGCCCGCGCGATACGTGCGGCCCATCGGCCAGGTGGCCGCCTCCCAGATCGGGACTGGGGATGCCATTCTGCTGCGGCGACTCGACGCCATCGAAGGATGGACCTGGAAAGACGTACCGTTCGTCATCACGGACCGTGGAGCCTTCCCATCATTCACCGGCTGACGGAGGGCCTGCTTCTTGAGACCCTGGTAGAGGTCAGCAAGGGCAGAGGCGCAGGATGCACCGTCAGGGTCTAGTTCCGGGTGGTACTCGTGGACCATCGTCCAGCCGTCCAAACGCCCTCGACGCGCCATGCTTCCCTCGCTACACCAGAGTTGTCAATATTCTAGCATGGAGGCCGACGTGGTACTTGTAGAAACCGTTCCGACGCCGTATCAGGTGTCGCCGGCGCAGTCTTGGCGATAGCAATCCACGATGATCCGCTCTACCTCAGCGGGGTCGTCCGTACACGTCATCAGGTTTAGGTCGCCCGGTGAGACCTTTCCGTCACTCAGCAGCGATCCCTTGATCCAGTCGAGCATCGCCTGCCAGAAGGCGCAGCCGACCAGGATGACCGGGAAGTTACGGATCTTCCCGGTCTGGATCAGGGTCAATGCCTCGAACAGTTCGTCCATCGTGCCGAAGCCGCCGGGAAAGATGACAAAGGCACTTGCATACTTCACAAACATGGTCTTGCGGACGAAGAAGTACCGGAAGTTCACGGCCTCGTCTACAAACGGGTTCAAGCCCTGCTCGTGTGGTAGCTCTATGCCGCAGCCGATGGAGCGGGCCTTGGCCTCCCGCGCCCCCCGGTTAGCAGCCTCCATGATCCCCGGCCCACCGCCGGTAAGGATGGCGAAGCCAGCTCGACCGAGACGCCGGGCCGTGGCGACGGCGACGCCGTACATCGGGTCAGTTCGGGGGGTGCGGGCCGACCCGAAGATTGTCACGGCTGGCCCCACGTCGGCCAGGGCGTCGAAGCCGGCGACGAACTCTCCTTGGATACGCAGCACCCGCCATGGATCGCTGTGGGTGAAGGCGGTCGGGTCTTGCGGTGCGGTACGTTGGGATGGGGTTTCGAGGAGCTGTTCATCTTCGGTTTGACGCCCGGTGCGGGCTGCCAGGTTCAGCGACGGATTCGGCTGCTCCGTCGGGTGGTCATCATCAAAGCGGAGTCCATCTGGCTCGAACGGGCTGTGCATGCGGAGCCTCCGGAGCCTCAGACTACTGCGGAATGGGGAGAGTTTGCATGGCGTCATACCAGATCGGGCCGCTCCGGTCGAAGTAGATCGGACGGCTCCCCTCCGAAAGATCGAGGCCGGAGTCGTACGTCCAAGTACGCCACCGGCTTCGTCATCTTCCCCGGCGGCTTCGGCACCCTTGACGAGCTCTTCGAGGCGCTCACGCTGATCCAGACCCGGAAGATCAAGAACTTCCCGGTCATCCTGGTGGGGTGCGCCTTCTGGCAGGCCATGTTGGACTGGATCAAGGGATCACTGCTGGCCGAGGGCAAAGTCTCGCCGCATGACCTGGACCTTGTGACGTGCACAGACGACCCTGCCGAAATCGAGCGGATCATCGTCGAGTGCCACCAGCGGGACTTCGGCCCAAAGAGGTAACAACGGCAGCCCATGAACGACCGCCGGAGGGTGCGGTGCAGTCGCGGTGTCGTAGGTTGACGCCCACGTCTGCCGTCCTGGCGTCGCGCTACGGCACACGAACGTCGCGCCCTTGTTGCAGGATGAAAGCAGATCTGAGACCTGGACATCCGACCGGGGTCTGTCGTCCTGGCCGGCCACTCAGACGGAGATGGGTACCACCAGGGTGATGGCGGTGCCGTTGCCGGGCGCGCTCTCAATCTGCAGGTGCCCGTCAAGCATCCGGGCGCGGTTCGCCATATTGCGGAGGCCGTGGTGCTCTTCGGTGGACCCGGCGTTCATGTCAAAGCCGGCACCGTCATCGGTCACGGACAGTAGGAGCCGTCCGTGGTCCACCCGTCCTGCGATGGACACCGTGCGCGGCCGGCCGTGCCGGACTGCGTTCGCCAGCGCCTCACGGAGCACCTGAACGAGTTCCGCGCGCCGCTCGGCCGGGACGGCAGTAGCGGCATCGTCGGAGATGTCCACGTGCATGGTGATTGACGGCCAGCCCGTCATATCGGCCTGCCCGTACTCGCGCATCAGCCCCTCCGCGGCTTCGCGCAGGCTGATCACACCGCCGACTCGATGCGTCAGGTCGAGGATGTAATTTCGGATGTCGGAGATTGCCCGGTTGAGACCGCTGGTGGCGTCGCCTATGCGCGCCTCAACGTCCTCCGGGTTCTCGCGGAGGGCTAGCCGGCAGTAGTCCAGGTTCAGTCCGACCGCGTAGATCGTCTGGATGATGCCGTCGTGCAACTCTTTGGCGATGCGGTCCCGCTCCTGGAGCAACGCCAACTCGCGCGTCTGCCCGAACAGGCGAGCCGTCTCAATCGCCGTCGCGGCTTGATCTGCGAACGCGGCCAGCAGGGCCGTATCGTCCTCGGTGAAGTGATTCGCCTCCGTCGAGTACGCCTCAACGATCCCGAGCACGCGCTCGCCCAGCCGAATTGGCGAGATAGCGACCGAGCGCGGCGTCGAGCCGTCGCGCAGCACCGGGAAGTTCAGGTCCGAACGGTCGCGCGTGTCGGCCACCACACTCGGGCCTTTGCCGTCGATGACCTGCCACGCGAGGCTGCTCATCCGTCCGTCGAACCGGCCGGCTGACGCATGTCTGACGTGAGAATCGTCCTGGGCGGCAAGCGCCCGCGTGGCCGCCAACTCAAACTGTGCGCCGTCCGCCGCCAGCAGCGACACCGCGATGGCCGGCGTCCCGATCAACTCTGAGAGGGCGTCCACGATCAATTGCAGGATCTCTTCCAGGCGGATCGACGCGTTCATGGCGCGCGTCACCCGCAACAGGGCGCGCGAGGTGCTGGCTTCGTGGCGTGCGCGCTCGTAGAGGCGGGCGTTCTCGATGGCGGCTGCGGCCTGCTGCCCAACTGCTTCGGCCAGCCGCAAGTCGGCGGCGTCAAACGGCTTCCCGTTCAGCCGGTCCAGCGTCATGATGCAGCCGACGGCGCGCGTGCCGACCCGCAACGGCGCCCACATGCCGTGGCGACCGCCAACCGCTTCCAGCACGCGCAGGCTGACGCGCTCGTCGTGGGCCACGTCGTCGATGATGGCCCCATGTCCAACCCGGGCGACCCAGCCCATCATGCTGCTGTCACCAGAAACGCGCAGCCCGAGCAGTCGGCGCGCCCGCCGGCCGACTGCCGCCTCGAAGGTGTACACGTCGCTGTTGGCGTCCCGCAGGGCGATGGCGACCAGCGACGATTGCAGCAAATCAGCTGAACGCTCGACCACCAATTGCAGCGCCCGCTCGACATCCAACTCCTGGCCGATGGCCTGCCCGAACTCGCGCAGCGACGACACCTGCTCCAGCCGCTGTTCAAGCTCGTCGTTCAACTGTGCGTTGTCGATGGCGACGGCCGCGTGCCGTGCCAGCAACAAAGCCAACTGCTCGTCTTCCTCGTTGAACTCACCCGCGCCCAGCTTGTCCGTGAGGTAGAGGTCGCCGAGGATGCGGTCGCCCAGGCTCACGGGGACGCCCAGCAGCGAGGTCATCGGCGGATGATTGGGCGGGAAGCCGGACGAGCGCGGATCGTTGGAAATGGTCGCAGTCCGAACGGGACGCCCCTCGCGGATCAGAACACCCAACAGCCCGTGGCCGCGTGGCAGCGCCCCGATGGCGGCCCGCTCCTGGGGGGTAAGGCCGCTGGTGATGAACTCGGTGATGCGGCCGTCGCTGTCGGACACACCTAGCGCCGCGTACTGCGCGCCCACCACGTCCCGGGCCAGATCCGCAATGTGCTGCAACACGTGGTTCAGCGAACGTTCAGCCGCCAGCGAGGCCATCGCATCGCTCAGCGCCACCAACGTGTCAGTAAAGCGCGACCGAGCGGCCGGCTCCGTCGCGTCCCCGCCCGGATCCCGGACACTGTTGGACGCAGGGGCAGCCTTGCCTCGATTCCGAGGTGCGGATCGCTCGCCCATTCGCTCTTTCCCTGCCTATCGCCACACGAGTGTACCAGCCCGTGCGGCCAGCATGATGGCCTGTCGCACCGGCAGTCGGTCACATCGCCGTGCCGTCTCCGTTTCGGCCACTGCGGTCGCGGACATGGGTCGAGGACAGGTCATCGCCGCCTTGACCTGCCCTCGTGGACCGACTGTCAGATACGCCCCGGCGCAACGGCCTGTCGAACGTGTGCCTAGCGCGCGGCGCGCTGCCGAACAGCCGAAAGCTTGACGGGTGTGGGCTGCCCGGTCTGACGCGGTGCGCCCTCAGCGACCGGCGCATCGAGCTTAAGCCGAGAAATGACCTTCTCCAGATCCAGAGCGATCCGCGTCAGATCGTGGACGCGAGCGGCAATCTCCTCAACCTGGGCCATCATCTCCTGAGCCGCAGCCGAGACCTCCTCGGTTGATGCGGAGTTCTCCTCCGAGACGGCCGCCATCGACTCGACAGTCGCGGTCAGAAGGGCGGCCTGGCTCGCCATTTCGTCAGTCGTTGACGACGACAGGTCGATAGACTCACGCATGGCACCCATGCCCTCAGCCGTCCGCCGCGCGCCGGATTCAAGCGCGCTTGCCGACGCCGCAATGCCGCTAACCTGATCATCGGTCGCCTCAACCGCAGCGATAATCACGTCCAGCGCGGCGCCGGCCCGGTCAGCCATCACGGACCCATCCTCAACGCGGGCAGAGCCCAGGGAGATGGCCGCCACGGCTTCACGCGTTCCGACTTGCACATCGTGGACGAGCGCCGCGATAGCCTTGGTCTCACGCTGCGACCGATCAGCAAGCTTCCGCACTTCGTCGGCCACAACCGCGAACCCACGGCCGTGCTCGCCCGCTCGCGCCGCCTCAATCGCGGCGTTGAGCGCAAGCAGGTTTGTCTGCTCGGCTACGTCATCGATGGTCTCGATGACCGCGCCAATCTTCTCTCCGAGCCGCCCCAGGTCTTCAACCCGTAGTGCGGCCTGCCCAACGACAGCCTTAATCTCCTGCATGCGGCGGACCGTCTCGCGCACAGCCTCGCTGCCGTCGTGAGCGGCAACCTTCGTCTTCTGGCTCGACGCGGCCACAAGCTGAGCTTTCTCGGTCACCTGCCCGACGCTGTCTGCCATATCCTGGGCCGTACCAGCGATGGCGCGCGCCTGCCCGCCTTGCTCGGCGGCCCGTCGTGCGCTGCTGTCGATGGCATCGGACAACTGGTTGACGGCTGCGCTGCCTTCCTGCACGGTCTGGCTCGACTCCACGGCTCCGGACGCCACATTCTGCATGGCAATCGTGACTTGCTGTACCGCCCGGCTCACCTGGCTTGTCGTTTCGCCAAGCTGACTGCTCACTTCAGCAACAATCCGGCTGGTGCGGGCCGCCTCGGTCAGCGTGTCCACGAGGATGCCCTTCATCTCGGCACCCTGCTCCGACAGGTCGTGTTCCTTGCGCGCCACGTGCACCTGTTCGAGGTCGACGCCGGCCGTCGCCAGATAGTCGAAGAAGAAGGCGTCCATGATGGCCTGGATGTCAAAGTTGAAGATGGTGAAGATGGCCCGCTCGGCGCGGGCGCGGGCGCCGGGCTGCAGCATCAGACTGCGGCCCAGGTACTTGCGGACGAGATCCTGATATACGGCGTACGAACCGACGTACCACTTCAGCGGCAGGTCGATGTGGTTGTGCAACTGGCCGACTTTCAGGCGGCGCTCGAAGTAGGCTGTGCCGAACTCGCCGCCCTGCACTGCCTCGTCGAAGATCTGCCGGAAGTAGCCCGCCTGGGCCGTTTCCAGATGGACGCGCAACTTCTCGATGGGGATGTTCTTACGCGCGGCGTAGTCGCGGAAGAATGCGCCGGTGCCGGCGTGGGTGAACTGGTGCTCATAGAACTCGCGGGCAATAGTCGGGGCGACGCGCGCAGCCCACGGGGCGAGCGAGCGCAACGTCGCGATATCCCGCTCCGTGAACCGCATCAACGACTTGCGTAGTTCAAGATTGGTCGCATTGATTCGGTACAGGTCCGTCAAATTCGCCATTGCAGTTCCCCAGTTCCCCGTCTATCACGTCCAGCGCACGCAGGCCAAACCGTGAGCCGTCCGCCACGCCACGTGCAGGTACGTGCTCGGGGCGTGTCTCGTGCTCGTCGCTGCCCGTCCCCGTTCGGTGACGGCGGCACCCGGATGGTCGCCGTCTGCGCCATTCCCAGACATGTCTTCCAGGAAACGCGAGAAATTAGAAAAAGGGAACGGCCTACCCGACGAATCGTCAGGATAGCGCCGGAAGAGCCGGCAAGTTGGGGGGCCAACACGATGCACCGTGGAGAGACCCCCCCACGACTCGCGACCGGTTTACGCGCCTGGTGGTTAGCGCGCCTACCGCGTGCTGGCAGCTACGCATCGGCCGGGGCGTCGAGGGGCCGCGCCAGGTAGAAGATCAGGTTAAGGTCGCTGGGCCAGGGACTCAGCCCTCTTGCCTGTCCGCCGTCCGCAGCGGGCGCCACAACTGCCCACCAGCGTCCTGCTCC
>Ga0105048_10016040_pt1 | contig 11593 bp, 9 predicted proteins | sample MAT05_FD_78382 | JGI IMG/M metagenome (GOLD analysis project Ga0105048, IMG submission 78382) | Freshwater microbial communities from Lake Fryxell liftoff mats and glacier meltwater in Antarctica - MAT-05 | ecosystem: Environmental > Aquatic > Freshwater > Ice > Liftoff microbial mat | place...
CACGTCGAGAAGCTGGAGGAGATCGACGGCGAAGCCGGTTACACGCGTGCTCAAGGGGAGGACTGACATGTTCACGCCGACGCAAGCGCTCGCGACGTTCCGGCGCCGCACGATCGACGCGCAGATGGAGAGCGGACTCCCTGCGGTCTTCATACTCGAGCCAGGCATGTGCCTCACTGCCGCGGTCGTCGCTTCGTGGCATCCCGTGTCGTCCCTGCAATTGCTCGGCGTCACCGACCGCGCCGGCGTCGGCGCAGCGCGAAGCACGATCGAGCACGCCGTCGATCGGTTGGGCGCCGGCACAGTGGTGGTGTGTGGTGAGGGAACGGTGCGACCCGATCATGGACTGGGCGGCGAGCGACTGCTCGGCGCGTGTATGTCCCTCATGGAGGAGCCTGTGCTCGGGCCCCTCCTGCGCGCTCGAGATATCACAGTCGAAGCCCTCTGGTTCGATACGGTGGAAGGCGACATCTTTCTCTGGCACGTCGCAGGTCGACGCTTCGAGCTGCTAGCCGATCGAGGTATGGAGCGCTTCTTCGCCAACGTTGTCCAGCGTTCGCGTCGGAGCGCACGGGGCTAGCCGAACAGAAGGAGCGCACCAATGCTCGAGGGGGATCGGAGGGGGATTGGAGGCGACTACTCAGGGAGCCGTTTCTCGCTGCTCACCCAGCACGGCAAGGAGAGCGTCATCGGCCCACTTTTTCGCGAGTCGCTCGGCGTCGAGGTCGAGCTCGCCTCGGGTTTCGACACCGACACGCTGGGCACGTTCACGCGGGACATCGCCCGGCCCGGGAGCCAGCTCGACGCTGCCCGCAAAAAGGCCCACAAGGGGATGGAAATCCTTGGTGCTTCCCAAGGACTCGCGAGCGAGGGCGCGTGCGGCCCGGATCCGTTCGGGCTGGTTCCGTGGGATGTGGAGCTCGTGATTCTCATCGACAGCGCGCGCGGCCTCGAGCTCATCGGAAGGGCGCAGGGACCGGGACACCATCTGCACGGTCAAGTCTCGACAATCGCGGCTCTCGAGGCATTCGCGGATAAGGCGGGGTTCCCAGAGCACGGACTCGTCGTCCGTCCAGAAAGTCTGGATGATCCGCGCATTTGGAAGGGACTCCAGGACGGGGCGAAATTGGAAACGGCATTCGCGGAGGCCTTGGCGCAATCGACGACGGGCAAGGTCTTTGTCGAGAGTGATCTGAGGGCGCACATGAATCCCACGCGCATGGCGCTCATCGGTCAGGCCACCCAGGACTTGATTCGGCGCATGAAGAGTCTCTGCCCGCGCTGCCGATCTCCGGGGTTCTGGGGCGTCGAGCGCATCGCGGGCCTTCCGTGCCGTGACTGTGACTCGCCGACGAACGTTGCGCGTGCTGAGCGATGGGCCTGCGTGGCGGGAGATCATGAGGAGGTTCGCGACTTGGACACCGCGCGCAGCGCGGACCCACAATGGTGCAACGCGTGCAATCCGTGACGACCAGCGTTACGCAAGATTCGCGGTGGAACCCGCCGCTCGAACCGACCCATCGGTTTTTTCGACCATCGACGGGGGGCTTTCCGAATGGACATCGCGCCGATCTCGACGACACTGCGGGGATGTTCGCAGCCGAACGCGACCAGCAGGGGCACACCCCGCCTTGGATGATTGTGAGTAGAAGATGAGCGTGCTGCTCTCGATACGGAGTGTCGACCATATTCGCTCCGCGGTCGCGATGGCCAGCCAGTTCTTGGCCTATCGTCGACGACGCTTCCCCGAGTCGGGAGCGGTGGATCAGGTGCTGGGCATCCGAGTCGGCCGCGAGCTCGATGCCGATCTCTCAGGTCTCGCCGACGCAGGGATGTGGGTCCGGGAGTCTTCGGGGATCTCGGGCCTGTGGTCACTGTGCTGGATCGACGGTGCAGTGATGCGCGAGGCGGGGAATGCGACACAGCGGCGCGCTCGTCTCATCGGTGCGCTCGTCGAGATCGGGGCGATGCGGCCGAGGACCTTCCTTCCGGTGTTCGACGCCGGCGAGACCATCGAGGGGATCGAGAGGATGCTGCAAGGCCTCCGCGCCGCCTACCCGGACGTCGTATCGACGACATGGTTCATCGACGGAAGAGATCGCGGGCTCGTCGACTCGAGGGTTGCGCGCTGAGCGTCGCGGTTGGACGGGCCCGAGCAATGCGCCCGGCAAGCGTCGATCGCAGCTGAGATCTCAATGATCCGCACCCTGGTGCGCCGACCGGTGGTGAGCTGGCACTGGCGATCTGAAACCGGGCGCCTTGACGATCATGACCCCACAGCGCAGTCGCCCCAGGAGCACTTCCGCGGTTCGTCCGATGAGCAGGCCGGGCAAGCAGTGGCGTGCCGTGTTGCCGAGCGCGACGACGTCGGCCTCGAGGTGAGCCGCGAGTGCGGGCACCACGACCCCTGCGTCGCCTTGCAGGCAATGCACGGTGACTTCACGGGTGCCGAGCACCTCATCGACCAACGTAGCGATGGCGGAGCGTGCCTCCTCACGCCTCGCCTGTATCAGTGCGGCCGTGACATTCGCGCCGAAGTGTGTCTCGACGTTGGGAATCGGCCGCACATGCCATGCGTGAACGACGTGGAGCTCGACCCCGGCCTCGAACAGGGTCGCGACGAACGTGAGTAGGTGGCGCGCCGTCGCATTCGTGCCCCCGTCGGCGATCGTCGCGTCGACCGCCACGAGTACGCGTCCGACCCGTGTCGGGGCTCGGGCGGGCACGCACCACAGCGGCGTGGAGCACTTGCGGGCGAAGTGCCTGCAGGTCGCTCCGAGAGGATCGTCCTCCGCCGCAGCATCGGTCGCCGCGACCACCAGTCCGGGGGCGAGCGCCCCAGCGTAACCGACGAGCGTATGCCAGCCGACTTCGCCCTCGAGGAGGGTAGTTCCGACCATGCGCTCACCGAGCGCTCGTACAGCGAAGCCAGCGAGCTCGTTCAGGCGCTCACGAAGCTCCTCGCGGAGAATCGTCGCCAATTTAGCGCGCAGTTCCGGGGTCTCCATGGCATTGTCGTCGACGTCCGAGACCGCGATCAGCCGCAGTTGCACTCGCCGACGGCGCGCAGCTTCGATTGCCGCATGCATCGCCGCGTGCGCCGAGGACTCGAGGTCCACGTACAGCCACACCTCGGCGGACAGTCTCGCATCACGATCGATCTCGGCATTCATTCGCGGGCGGCTTTCTGGGGACACGATCGGCATTCAGTCAGTACCGCCGCGGCGCACCGTTGCGGTCGAAAAGAATCCCTCGGGTCGTGGACGCCCCGGGATCGAGTTGCACCGGCCAGGAGCGTCGACCTCGAATCGAGGACCAGGTGAAGCGCAATCGCGAAGGTGAACGCGAGCGCGAGTGCAAGCAAGATGGTGATCGTGGTCATCGTCTGCGGGTCATTGTGATACGCGACCGTGATCGTCGCCCATCGGTTTCGCTGACGACGTTGGCAGCAAATCTCAATCCCCCCTGCCGGCGCCGGCCCCGCCCGGGGCCCACGGCCACGGAGCCCAACGCTCTCCCGAGATCCGTTCGGCTTTGAGTCCGGCGCGGCTCGCGGGCGGTCCGCGTCACCGGCGCGTGCGGAAGCTCGCGATGTCCCGAGATGCGATCCATCCAGCGATCGTGCGCGTCATCGCCGGCATGCTGCGCTCGAGCCCGCTCGCGTACGCGTTCGTGCGACCACCGAGCCAGATCAGCACGCCGACGGACACCATGACGGGCAGGAAGCTGCAGGCAGCGGTTCGATCGTCAAACGCTCGAGCTCGTCGCTTCGGGCGCGCCTTGCACTCCGGAACTTTTCGTTCAGACCCCACCGCGAAAAGGAAGCCAACATGTCCAGCCGTCCATTGATCCTCGCCTCCCTCCTGCTCTCCATCGGGTGCACCGCCGCCAGCAAGGACGCAACCCCTGCGACCGAGACGCCTGCCCAGGATGCGAGCAACGCGAATGCGAAGGCGCCAGGCAACATCGTCGACGTCGCCGTCAACGCCGGTCAGTTCAAGACGCTCGCCGCTGCGCTCACCGCCGCGGGCCTCGTCGAGACCCTGCAGGGCCCTGGCCCGTTCACCGTGTTCGCGCCCACCGACGATGCCTTCGCGAAGCTACCGCCCGGCGCCCTCGACAAGCTCCTCGCCGATCCCGCGCAGCTCAAGGCCGTGCTGCTCCTGCACGTCGTCTCCGGCAAGGTCATGGCCGCCGATGTTGCCGGTCTCGACGAGGCCACCGCGATGTCGGGCGGCAAGCTGCCGATCGACACCAGCAACGGCGTGAAGATCGGTGGCGCGGTCGTGACGACTGCCGACGTCGAGGCGAGCAACGGCGTCATCCACATCATCGACACCGTGCTCTTGCCCGGATGATCGCGGCGAGCGGCCATACGCGCGGCGGCCGATTCGAGCCACCGACTCACCGGCGCACGCAGGCTCCGTGATAGCGCCAGATGATGCGGCGCCGGGGGTCGAGTCGAGGGCGTGACCGCTAGAATTCCTTCTCGTCGAATGCGCACAGGCTCGCGAAGTGATCCTCGCGATCCTCGATGAACAACGAGCGTGTGATCGCGGCCGCGAGCCGCTGCACCGAGTACTTCATGCCGGAGATGCTCGCGCCGCCGAAGCCGAGGCTGAGCAGGCCACCGAACGTGTAGTTGTAGACCTGTGTCACCCACACAGCGGTGCCCGGGTGCTTCTCGGTGAACTCGAAGCCGGCGCCGAGATACGGATGCCGCGCGAGATCGTCGTGACCCTCGCTCTTTGGCGGCTGATATCGATCGGCCCACAAAGCGACGTGGGGCCATAGCTCCATGAGCTCCGGGCGCCGGGAGAGATCGGTGACGAAGCCGGTGCCGACGATCACGAAGTCGACCTCGTCGGTGCCGTGCGGCGTCGTGATCTCGATCGTGTCGCCGTGGGTCTCGATCGCGTTCCACGGCGAGCCCGCATGCAGGTGGAAGCGTTCGTGCGAGGTCGCGCGCCGCAGCGTGTCGGTCGGTGGGAGCTGCCCCATGCGCAGGATCTGCCGCACGAATCGCCACTTGTCCGCATCCGGTAGATCCGCCATGTGGCGCAGGAAACCGACGAACTCCGCCCAGCGATACGCGTTGGTCGCGACGAGTGTCTTGCGGCGAAAGTACAGGTGCACCGCCGCGGCGCCGCGCTCGAGCGCGACCGATGCGTTGTCGAACGCGGACGCGCCGGCCCCGAGCACCGCGATGCGCTTGCCCGCGAGCGCCGCGAAGTCGATGTCCTCGCGCGTGTGCGCCCACAAATGCCGCGGAATGCTCGACGTGATCATCGCGGGCACGTCCCACGCGCCCGAGCCGTCGATGCCGGTCGCGAGCACGACGCGGCGCGCGAACAGTCGGTCGGTCTTGCCGCTCGTGCGCACGTCGACCGCGATCACGCCCGCGAGATCGCACGGACCGATCGCGGTGACGCAGGTCTCGGCGCGCACCGGGATCTCGAGCACCCGGCGATACCACGCGAGATACGCGGCCCACGATTCCTTCGGCACCAGGCCCATCTTCGCCCAGCTGCCCGTACCGTGCTGCGCCTCGTACCAGCGCGTGATCGTGAGATTCGGGATCCCGAGGTCAGGACCGGTCAGGTACTTCGGCGTGCGCAGCGTGACCATGCGCGCGAAGTTCAGCCACGGGCCCGCGCGATCGAGCGGGCGCTCGTCGACGACGAGCACGCGCTCGACCTTCTCGCGCCGCAGCGCGAACGCGGTGACGAGCCCGCCCTGGCCGGCGCCGACGACGATCACGTCGAGCACCTCGCGACCATCGGCGGCGGCGCGCGCTGCCAGCCATGGACGGCGTGGGTAGTCGAGCAGATCGAGATCGCGACGCAGCGCGCGCTCGAGTGCGTCGAGTCCAATCGGTGCGCTCTGGTCGGTCACTCGGGCGATGGTGTCATCACGGACGCCACGTCGGCAACCCGACGTCCAGCGCGAGCACGCGGCGGTAAAACGCCGCCTCGCGCGTCCAGCTGTCGATCACATTCTCCGCCTTGCGGAAGCCGTGCCCCTCGCCCGCGTACGAGCGGTACTCGACGTCGATCCCCTGCCCCTGCAGCGCCGCGACCATGCGCTCGGTCTGCGACGGCGGCACGGCGAGATCGTCCTGACCCTGGAAGAAGATCACCGGCACGCGGATCCGATCCGCGTGGCACAGCGGCGAGCGTGCGCGCCACAGCTCGGTCGGATCCGCATGCTCGCCGAACAGATAGCGATCGTAATGCGACTCGAACTTGTGCGTGTCCGCGACGAGCGACGCGACGTCGCTGATGCCGTAGTGGCTCGCGCCGGCATGGAACACGTCGAAGAACGCGAGCGCCGCGAGCACCGTGAATCCGCCCGCGCTCGCGCCGCGGATGATCATCCGTTGCGGATCGACGAGCCGCTTCGCCGCGACGTGCTGCGCCGCCGCGACACAATCCGCGACGTCGTACGCACCCCACATCCCGCGCAGGCGCTCGCGATAGGCCCGACCGAAACCGGTGCTGCCGCGATAGTTCACATCGAGCACCGCAAATCCGCGCGTCGTCCAGAACTGCGCCGCCAGGTGAGCGCTCGCGAGCGCGACGCCGGTCGGTCCCCCGTGCGCGACCACGACGACCGGCGGCAACGCGTCGCTCGGCCCCGAATGATCGGGGTTGTGCGGCCGGTAGAACCAGGCGTGCGCCGTGTCGCCCGCGCTGGTCGGGAATTCGATCGCCTCCGGCTGCGACCACCACGCGGGCGGTAGCGCGACGAGCTTGCCGCCGTCGCGCTCCATCACCGTGCCGCCACGATCGTCGACGAGGCGCAGCGCGCTGCCGCGACCATCCCAGCCCTCGAGGATCGCCGCGAGGCCGTCCGTCGCCGCGAGGTGTCCGACCGACTGCAGATCGTCGACGACGGTCTGGGCGGTGCCACGCACCACGTCGATGCGCACAATCGACGCGAGCCCACGCTCGAGCTTCACCGCCAGCGCGTGCTCGCGATCGACGAAGCCCCAGGTGCGCATGCCGAGGTTCCACATCGGCCCGCCGAGCTCGGCATCAGAAGGCAGCACGCACACGAGCTCGCCGTCGCGCTGCGCCCACAGCGTCCACGCGCCGCGCGGCTCCCACAGGAAATACAGCGCACCATCTGGCCCGAACGTCGGCTGCTGCGCCGACGCGCTCGCATCGCCGGCGACATGCCTCGCGTCGGCGAGCGCACCGTCGCGATCGATCGTAGCGAGGTGGACCGCCGCCGCATCCCACGGCATGTGCGGATGGTCCCACTCGATCCACGCGAGCCGCGATCCAGAGGCATCGATCGTCGGCGACGCGTAGAAGTCCGCACCCTCGCGCAGCACCGTGACGTCACCGCTCGGGATCGCGATCGCGATCAGGCATGCGACCGCCTCGCGACCGTCGACGTGCCGCTCGCCGACCGCGATGATGCGCGATCGCGACGCATCGAACACCGGCTCCGCAATCCGCAGCGTCGATGGCCCGACCAGCGGCCGGATCTCACCGTCGTCTGCGCGCAGCCACACCGAGTGATCCGGCCGATGCGCGAACGCGAGCCCGCGGTCCGTCACCACATGCGCCCGCCCGCCGTACTCGTGCACGCGCGTGCCGACATCCCACGGCACCGGCAACAGCTCCGTCGTCGCGCCCGACGCCTCGCGCATCATCAACGTCGTGCGCCCGCCCTCGTGCGGCCGCGACTCGGCCCACACCAGCTTGCCGTCGGGCGAGAACACAGGAGCGGTCATGCGCCGCGATCCGGTCGCCATCACCTCGGGACTCAGCACCGAGGGCCACGTGCCGAAGGGGCGAACATCGGACATCCGCGTGATGATCGGCGCACGGGCGCGGGTGGGCCAAGCTATAGAGCTGGACGCCCGAGGTGCGACCGCTCACACCCGGGGACAGTTCGGGCTTGCAACCTCCCGCGGCCGCAGTACCGTCACGCTCGCGTGCTCCCGCGCTTCGTCCAGGCTCGTCTGCTGTCCCTGGGCTGCGCGGCGATCTCGATCCTCGGCTGTCCACGCAACGGATCCGACACCAACGGTCCCGAGGGCGACGACACGCCCGCGGTGACGGCGCCCGGCACGTTGCCGAACGTGAAGACGCCCGGCAACGCGCTGTCGACCGCGGCGCTCCAGCACGTCGAGCTCGTCCGCATCACGCGGAATTTCGGCAAGTCGAACTTCGAGATCGCGCTCGATGCCTGGACGCCGATCGACACCCCGCGCGAGATCGCCGACGTGCGCATGTGGTGGGCGGTCTCGGATCGCGACGGCGAGCGCGGGCCGTTCTCGGACAAGTCGCGCGACCACTTCGACATCACCTACGAGAAGCTCGCGCCCGACAAGTGGCGCGTCGACCTCGGCAGCGACAAGCACGTCTATCGGTTCTTCATCGAGTACGACGAGACCGGCTCGCCGGCCGCGTACGCAGATGTCGACGCCGACGCCGGCCGGGTCTCGCACTGCCGTGTCACCAAGGGAACGCTCGCGGCGCGCAAGCTGTTCGGTGCGCCGGTGGGCATCCGCGACTTCGAGGTCGACTGCGTGGACGCGCAAGGCAAGCAGCGGTCCGGGAACATCGTCGACAGCGCCGACTGACGGCGTGATCGGTGCGAGGCTTCGGTGCTACCTTCGGCCGATGCCCGCGCTGCGCTTCCTCTTCGTCGGTCGATTCTCCCAGTCGCCCAAGGGTGATCGCATCACCGTGTCGGGCGAGCGCATGGCGGATGTCATGGCGCGGCTCGATCTGCGCGCGGTCATAGAGATCGCCGACCGACTCGGTGCCGATCCGACGCGACGCTACGAGCTGAAGCTCGGCAGTGCACGTGCGCTGCGCGTCGCGGACGTGTGCAGAGATCTCGAGCCGCTGAAGAGCCTCGCGGAGATTGCCGCGGCGCTCGTGAAGTCGCCCGGTGCGATCGGTCTCGCCGATGCGGTCGCGAAGGTGCGCGCTGTGGTCGGCGACGGTGCGCTCGCGCAGGCACTCGCGGCCCTCGACGCACCTGCAGCACCGGCACCGGCACCGGCACCGACGCCGACGCCCGCACCTGCGGCGGCCTCCGGTGGCTCGGGCTCGGCGATCGACGCGATCTTCGGTCAGGCCGACGTCGCATCGCCCGACACGATCGCCGCGGCGCGCAGCGGAATCGATGCGTTCGTCGGTGCGATGCGCAAGGGCAAGCCCGGCGGCACCGCGAAGCCGACGACGACGACCCAGCGCGCATCGGCGTTGATCCTCGATGCGATCGAAGCCGTCGCCGCCGACGCGCTCGCGCACGAGCCGGCCGCGTCGATCGAGGCGAGCTGGCGCGGCATCAAGCTCGTGCTCGGCGAGTCGCCCGGCCACGACAAGCTCGCGATCGAGCTGCTCGATCTCTCGCATCCGACCGGCGAGGCGATCGCCGATGCACTCGCGCGCGCCCCGGCCGACGCGGTGTTCGTCGCCGACGCAGCCGGCGAGCTGACCGAGCTCGCGACGCTCGCGGCCGCCGGTGCCCAGTCGCGCACACCGATCGTCGCCGCGCTCGATCCGGCGCTGCTCGACGGCAGCCGCTCGCCGCTGTCGGCGTGGGTCGGCCTGCGCGGCGATCCGAGCACCGACTGGCTCTGTGCGGTCACGAACGACGTCGTGCTCGCGAGCGACGAGACTCGCGCCGGTGCACGCATCGTATTCGGTGCACCGGTATTCGCGATCGCCGGCATGCTCGCCGCGTCGTTGCGCCGCGACGGCACGTTCGGCGACGCGTTCGGCCGCGCCGGTGCGCTCGTCGGTCCCGCGTCGTGGGCCGCACCCGCCGAGCGTGGTGCGTCACGCAATCTCCCTGTGCGTGCGCACCTCGGCGTCGATGCGATGCGCACGATGGTCGATGCCGGGATCGCGGTGCTCGGCAGCGAGCCCGGTGGAGAGCGACTGCTCGCGGTCGGCGCACCGATGGTCAGCAAGGCCGACGGTCCCGCGCTCGCAGGACGAATCCTGGTCGGACGCGCAGCGCGGGCGGCAATCGCGGCGAAGGACTCGCTCGCCCACGGCGCGGGCCCGTCGGAGCTGGAGACTGCCCTGTCGCGCGCGGCGGCCGGGGTGCTGCCCGACGGCGCGCCGGGATCCTGCACGCTCCGAGCCCAGCCGGGGATGGCTGCCAACGAATCGGATCTCGCGATCTCTGCGGAGTTTCGTGCCGACGCGACGGGCCGAGCATTCGCCGCCAGCTTCCGCGTGTAGGCCCAGGCCCGACCGAACGGTGACAGACCCGCTCGCGACCCCGCTCGTTGGTTTCTCGGCTATGCTCGGCCACCCCGGATGAACGACCAGTTCCAAGGTGCTGGCGGCCATTGGCAACGCCCCGAAGATCTGGTCGGGACCATCCTCAACGACCGTTTCCGGGTCATCAAGATCATCGGCGACGGCGGGATGGGCTCGGTCTATCTCGCCGAGCACGTCACGCTGCGCAAGAAGGTCGCGCTCAAGGTTCTCAAGCACGAGCTCTGCCGCGAGCAGACCCACGTCGACAGGTTCCTGCAAGAGGCCCGCGCGGCCTCGATGATCCAGCACGAGAACATCGTCGACATCGTCGACTTCGGTCCGGTGCCGGGCGGCTCGGTGTTCTTCGCGATGGAGTACCTCGACGGCGAGGACCTGTCGCAGGTGCTGCGCCGCGAGCGACGTCTGCCTTGGGCGCGCACGCGCGAGCTGATGCTGCAGATCGTCCGTGCGCTCACGGCTGCCCATGCGTGCGGCATCGTCCATCGCGACCTCAAGCCGGCGAACTGTTTCCTGCAGAAGCGCTCCGACGGCCGCGACTTCGTGAAGCTGCTCGACTTCGGCATCGCGAAAGTCACCGACGAGAGCGGTGAGGGCGGTGGCCTCACGCGCACGGGCGCCGTGTTCGGCACCGCGAAGTACATGGCGCCCGAGCAGGCGATGGGCGATCCCGCCGACGCCCGCACGGACATCTATGCCGCCGCGATCTGCATGTACGAGTTCCTGACCGGTCAGGTGCCGTACGACGGCGACAACTTCATGCGCGTGCTCAGTCGCCATCTGACCGAGGCGCTGACGTTGCCGTCGACGATGGCACCCGACGCGAAGATCTCGCCGATCGTCGAAGCGATCATCGTCAAGGCGCTGTCGAAGAAGCCCGACGATCGCTACCAGAGCATGGTCGAGCTCGAGGCGGCGATCTTCGCCGTCGGTCCCGACGGTCGACTCTCGGGTGGTCACGACGTCGGACCCCCGATGATGGCGCGGCCGCACGAGGGCCCCGGCCGCACGATGTGGATGGGCGATGCGGGCGCACCAGGTCCCGCGAGCCAGCCGCCCGATGCACGCGGCGGCACGATGATGCTCGATCCGAACGCGATGCCGATGGATCCGAGCGGCACCGTGCGCCTCGGCGCCGACTGGGGCACCTCGAGCCCGCCACCGCCGATGGTGCCGAACCGGCCCGATGCGACCTTCATGATGGACGGCGCCGCGCCGGACATGCTGCAGCACTCGGGTGGCGTCATCACGCGCAACCCCCCGGTGGGTTCACACGGGGGGGCGCCGGGCACATATCCACCGGCTCGCGGCGCACAACATCCCGACACGCGGCC
>Ga0105048_10016042_pt1 | contig 11592 bp, 7 predicted proteins | sample MAT05_FD_78382 | JGI IMG/M metagenome (GOLD analysis project Ga0105048, IMG submission 78382) | Freshwater microbial communities from Lake Fryxell liftoff mats and glacier meltwater in Antarctica - MAT-05 | ecosystem: Environmental > Aquatic > Freshwater > Ice > Liftoff microbial mat | place...
CCCGCGCCGATCGGCTCGTGTACCTCGGCCACCGCCCGCGACTTCCGATTCCCCATCGCCAATATTCTCTACAACTCATCGCCCGGCACCACCAGCTTCTTCGTCGGCCCGCGCGTGGGCGTAGCCACGGGCAACTTGATCGTCTCCAACCCCGTCCTGGTCATCTCCACCGAAGGCGCCAACCACGGCGGAGGGATCCCCGTCAACGGGCAGTTCTTCCCGGCGTCGTTCAACTACACCCAGGGCGCGTTCTTCAACTCCATCGAGTCCTACAACGGGCGCGACTTCGGCGGGCTGGGCGGCTTCGGGATCCAGGGCCAGGTCGCCGACTTCATCACGGCCGGCGGCACCTTCGCCCTCGCCAACGTCAACGAACCGTTCACCATCACCGAGCCCAAGACCAATCTCTTCGTGCGCAACTTCGTGCAAGGCTCGCTTTCCTTCGCCGAGGCAGCCTATTCCGCCCTCCCCGTGCTCTCCTACCAACAAATCGCCATCGGCGACCCGCTCGCCCGCCTCGTCCGCTCCACCGACGACGTCAACGGCGACGGCCTCCTCAACATCGATGATCTCTACGCCTGGCACGCATCCCAGCGCGACACCAACGGCGACGGGCTCATCAACAGCACCGACCGCCGGGCCCAGGAATCGCTCCAGCGCGCGATCGAGCCGCTGTTCATGTCGTCGCCGCAGCGCTGATGTCCATCACGGCGCGGCCCAATACACGATCGTGTCGGCCCCCGCTGAAATAGCAATGCGGCTATCGAGCAGGCTCATCGCCTTGGGCGAATCGGGCAGGCCCAGGTTGATGGTCACCGTGAGTCGGGCGTTGGTCGCGTCGAGGCGGTGCAGGGCGAAGGCCGTGGCTCCTTTGGTCGTGGTGGTCGACCCGGTCTCCATGGTGAAGAACGCGCCGGTCGCCGGCTGCGGGGCCAGCAGGTTGTCGGTCGCCCCCAGCGCGTCGGCCCCTTGCACGCTGCCGTTTTCCGCCAGCAGGATCAGGCCCTGCGGGCTGGCCAGCGCCAGGTTGTTGCCGCTGATATACGTCAGCGTCGCGGCCGCAGAATCAAGGCGGACGGCGACCTCGATGGGCGCGCTGGCGATCTCCCCGGTCGCCAGGCTCAACGGCCAGATCGTTTGGTCGTTAGAGACCAGCAGCACGGCTCCGCCGTGGATCCACGCCCGCACCGCCGCCGAAGCGGGGACCTGCGTGTTCTTCCAGATGACGTTGCCCGATTCGGGGTCGATGCCCATCAGCCCGTTCTGCGCCCCGACGACCAGGTCGCCGCGGGTGCTCAGGCGGAGCCAGCGGAGTTGGCCCAGTTCGGTGTCGACCTGATGGAGGAGCTGACCGGTACGCGCGTTGAGGATCAGGACGCGCGGGGCGATCGCGATCGGCTCGCCGCCGGGCCCGCGCACTTCGCCGTCGCCGATGACGGTGAGCAGGTCACCGGTGAGGTCGCAATCGAACACGGCCCGCAGCGGAAGGGCCGCCGACCACAGCGATGCGCCCGAATCCGCATCGATCCCCACGACCCGGCCGCCCCGCTCGACCAGGGCAAACGTGCGGTCGTCGCCGCAGGCTAAGAGCTCGCTGGGATCGCGCATGCCCTCGGTGGGCGTGCGGATGCGCTCGGCGTTCACGCGTACCTGACCGGGGATCAACGCCTTGGTGCCCGCGTCAAAGTGCTTGGCAAACGGCTTGGATCGCCAGGTGCTCGTGCCCGCCAAAGCATCGACGCGCTCGATCAGCGCCCCCGCATCGGTGACGTGATAGAAGAACACGGTCTCGCGATCAACCCGCAGCAACTCCGCCGTCTTCTCGCCCGCGGGCGAGGTCCAGCGCAATTCCAGCGCGGGCGTCGCGGCCTCTCCGTCAGCTGACGCCGCGAAGATCCCCAGCCGACCATCGACGTGATGCACCACCAGCACCTTGCTCACGGCGGGCCGAATGGGCGGGATCACCGGGTCCATGATCGACCAGCCCGCCAAAACCTGCACGCCCTCGCCGGTCGGCAATCCCACGCGCGGCCAACGCTCGGTGTTGGCGCGGCGCTCGGCCAGATCGGTGCTGAAGCGCTGCAAATCCAGCGGCACGCCGCCCAGTGTGAGCGCCAACTGCGGGAAGCGCTCGCGGACGCGGCGCAGGCTGTCCTCCGCCGCCGTCAGGAGCGCCCGGTCCTTCAGGTTCGTCAGCAAGCGCCCAGCCAGCTCGGCCGTCTCCGCATCGGGCGGGTCGGGCAGCTTCTCGGCGACTTGCAGCCCCACCTCTAGCGCCCGCGCCGCCGCTCGCGGCTTGTCGGCCAGCTCATACGCCCGCGCCACCCGGCCCCACAGCGCCGGCGCCACCTGCGCCACCGGATACCACCGCGCCAGCGCTTCCAGATCCTCCACCGTCGTATCGCTGGCCAACGCGGCGACCGCGCGCTCGGCCGTCGCATCGAATACCGCGTACGCCGACCGCCCGTGCTGCTGCACCAGCCGCTCCAGCCGCCGCGTCGCCTCGGCGTCGGCCCGCAGGCCCAACTGGTCGCCACGCCAAAGCGTCGGACCCAGCTCGGGCTTTTCCAAGATCTGCTGGTAACTCGAGACCGCCGCCGCGGCTTCGCCAAGGGCCAGTTGATGGAAGCCCAGGTGCATCCAATGGGCCGCCCGATCCGGCGCGGCCTGGGCCAGGTCGCCCAGCCGACCGATGAGCTCGCCCAGCATCGGCATCTCAAACGCCGACGACGCCGGCGGGCGGCGATCGCCTTCTTCCCGCTGCGCACCGGCAATCATCAGCCGAAGGGCCGCCACCAACCGGTCGCGATCGGTCCGCGACTCGGGCGGCAAGTTGGCCAGCGCCTTCTGAGCCGCGTCGACCCCGAAGAGGATGCGTCCGGGTCGCCCAGCCCGATAGGCCAGCTCTGCCAGCGCGATGCCCGCGGCAGGCTCGCCGGGCTGCTTGCCGATGCGTTCGGTCAGAAGCCGATCGGCCTGTTCCCACGCCAAATAGCTATGCAGCCGCGCGTCGTCGACGGTCAGCAGTTGGCCGCGATCCAGGACGATGTTCCCGCTGTCATCCACCGGCGTGATGGCCGCCGGCTCCGTCGGCGCTTCCGGGTCCACCAAGGCCACGCCGCCCACCACCGGCACCAAGAGACGCGTGCCCGCGACCACCACCCGCCCGCGGATCCCGCCGCCCGAAAAGAGCGGCGTGATGTTCACCGGGGCCCCGGTCGGGTCGGCCAGATCCGTGAAGGCGATTCGCCGCTCGCCCACGGCCGCCAGCTTGTTGCCCGTCACCAGGAGATACGAAGGGTTGTCGAGCAGATCCGCCGAGCGACGCCCCAACACCGCGCCGCTGGAGCGATCAAGCACCAAGAGCTCTCGGCGATCCGACGAGAGCAGGAGCAGCCGGCGATCCGCCACCACCGCCCCGCCAAACTGCCATGGCCCACTGGCCGACGGCGAGTCGGGGGCCTCCGAGCGCAGCCGTCGCACCCACAGCGGACGCCCGGTCGCGGCGATATACGCACCCACCAGCCCCACCCGGTCGGACCGGTACACCACGCCCTCGAACAGCGCGGGGTCGTCTGAAACTTGCGCCTGCCGCAGAAACGGCAGCGTGCCCACGCTGCCCAGAAGATTGAGCCAAGACAGCGAACCGTCTGCCAGGTCGAGCCCCGCTAGATACAGGGCCGACAGCCGACGCTGGCCGATGTCCTTGCGCAGGCCCAGGATGAGCCGATCGCCCTCGATCAGCATCCGTCCGCGGACCCGCGCCTGGGCCAGTTGCGGGTCGAGTTCGGCGACCACCACCGACCAGCGGAGCGCGCCCGTGACCCCGTCGAGGGCGAGGATCAGCTCCTGGCCCCCATCGTTCGTGTTAATGATGTTGTTGTTGTTATTGCTGTTGCTGGACGTCGCAAAGAAGGGGACGATTACAAACTCGCCGCGAACGACCGGCGCTCGCACTTCTTGCCACTGGGAGCCGCCGAAGCGGTTGATTCCGCGTTCTTCGTCTTCTGGTTCGGGCCCAAGGCCGAGCAGTTGCCGCAGATCGGTCCGCCACAACTCGCGCAGCGTCAGGCGGTCGAGCGCCATGACGTGCGTGCCCGAGGCCAGATAGATCGCGTCGCCTTGCACCACCGGCCACGTGCGCAGCTGACGCCCGTACCGCGGAATGTTCTCGACACCCGAGTTCGCCGCGATGTTGCGGATGTTCTCGGATTCCTCCAAGTCTCCAAACAGCACGCTCCCCAGCGCCCGCGGCACCAATCCGGTGAGATCCGCTTGCGGCTGGTTCGAACCGGGGCTCAACACCATCGGACGAACCGGCCCAGTCACCAGTTCGGGCACCCCTACCGCCACCTCTGCCCCCCCCGCCCCGCCGCCCTCGCGGCTCCAGCGCTGCCACAAACCGGCCACGCCGGAAGCGGGGGCGTAGCGCGCGATCAGCCCGGCCAGCGCCACCGCGTCGGGATTGGTCGCACGATCGGGGTGCATGTCGAGCTGCGCCAGCGTCAACGCCGCCGCTTCGAAGTGCGAACCTTCCAGCAACTCGCGCGAGACCCGTAAGGCCGCCGTCAGCCCAGACGCCGTCAGCAGCCGCGACCGCTCCAGTTCGGCGATCTCACCCCGAGCCAACATCGCCTCCGCCGGCGCGGCCTGCTCGCGCCGGTAACGCTCCAAAAAACCCGCGTCGCCCAGTAACACCGCGTGAACACGCTCCCGCACCGTGACAAAGAGGGCCGGGTCGTCGGCACTGGGCACCAGGCTCCCGGCTTGGTCGTCGAGCAGCCGCTGCAACAGCCGGATGGCCTCGGCGTTGTTCCCGCTGGCCCGGTGCTCTTCGATGCGGGCCAGAGCGTCGACCGAAGCGGGCGAATCGTTCACGAAAACGGGGTTCTCGGGTTGACCCAGCGGCTGTGCCGCCGCCATGCCTGAGAAGATTGCCAGGGCCGATAGAGCGACCACCAGCAGCCGATCGCGCCCGGTTCGCCCTGATTGAGACATCTCGAACTCCTGCTTGGGCCAGGGTTTATGGACCCGCCCATCCCCCGCCAAGCTCACCGCTCCATTGTACGAGGTTAAGACTGAACGGGTTGCTTGGGTGAGAGGGGTCAATAGCCGATCGACCCACTCAGTTGAAGTCTTGATGAACTTCCTCGCTCTCCATCATGTTCCTCCCGACCGAGCCCCCGGCCCGGCACGTGGCTTGGCTCTCGGACGACCCTGCCGCGTGATCGTCTTGGCCGTCGCCATCTCCCTGATGAGCCTGGCCGACCTCCATATGACGCTGACCTACGCCCGCGGCATCGGCTTCGCCGAGGCCAACCCCCTGGCCCGCTGGGTCATGTCCTACGACTGCGCCTGGCTCCTGAGCTCCTGGAAACTCCTCTTCCTGGCCATCACCATCGGGATCTTCTATCACCTCCGCCGCACCCGGGCCGCCGAGATCGCCAGTTGGCTCTCGCTGGCCGTCATGCTCTGGCTCATGGGCCAGTGGTCGCAGTACGCCGACAAAATGCCCCAGCTCACCTCCGTGATGCACCAGCTCACGGCGGCCGACATCCCCACCTTTGTCCGCATGACCGACTGAGTGCGCCCCGACCGTCCGATGGCGTTACCCTGTCGGCAGCATGACCCGCACCCACACGCTCATCGCCTTCGCACTCTGCCTGTTGGCCGCCGCTGGCTGCGGGCACACCCGCCCCACCGTCGAGGTCCGCGGGGTCGAGGTCCGCTCCAACGGGCCCGATGGCTCCGTGCTCGCCTTCACTCTCGTCGCCACCAACCCCGGCGACGAGATCCTCCCCCTCAAGCGCGTCGACTACCGCGTCGAGCTCAATGGCCGCGAGGTCTACAGCGGCTTCCGCGCCCCGGAGACCACCCTCTCGCCCAACGGCGTGCGGACCATCGTCCTCCCCGCCGCCATCGCCGGGCCCCTCACCGCCGCCCCCGGCGATTACCGCGTGGAGGGGACGATCCTCTATACCAAACCGGGGCAGATCGCCGAGCTGCTCTTCGAGGCCGGGATCGACCGCCCCCGGGCCCCGTTCCAGGGCCCCGTGCCCCCGGCGTCCCGCTAGTCGGGCCTCCGCCCGCGCCCCCGCTACGCTTGTCGTGCTGGCCCGAGGCGCGGTTGTTCCGACCCTCGGGGTCGGCTTTGACACGAGGATCGCTATGCGGCCAACGCTCCGCTGGGCTCTCTTCTCCGCGATCGCAATCGCCGCCGTCGCCCCGCAGGCTCGGGCCGACGACTTTGTCGACCGGGTGGATTCCTATTACAAGGACGTCGCCGCATCGCAGCGGAGCGACACCGTGCTGCTCCCGCTGCTGGTGAAGGTCGCGGCGCCGCCCGCCGCCGTGGCCAGCGTCAACTCCGCCGCCCTCTTGCCGGCCAGCAGCGCTTCCTTCGCCGCCGCGTCGGCCTGGGCCACCGCCGAGCCCCAGAAGGACGCTCTTGAAGCCCTCAAGAAGGTCACCAGCCAGACTGAGTGGAAGAAGGCCTTCGCGTTCGCCCAACCCTACTCCTTCGCGGCCGTCGACCCCGACCTGGTGATCGCCAACGCCTACACATTCCTGGGCGACCCGCCCACGCTGGCCTCCGCCCGGCATCTCTACCTGCCGCTCTTGAACCAGCTCGCCTCGTTGGTCCACGTCGAGGCCACCCGCCTGGCCGCCGAGGGCAAGCCCGCCGACGCGCTCGACCTGGTCATTCGCCTCACGTTCTTGGCCCGGTCGATGGCCGACCGCGCCTTCATGCAGGAGCAAACCTGGGGCTACGACACCATGGTCCTGGGCCTGCAGCGCCTCCGCGACATCGCCTACGTCGACTCGCGCTCGGCCAACCCTGTCCTCACCCCCGACCAGCTCAAGGACATCACCGAGCGCCTCCAAGACCGCGCGGGGCTCATGGGCACCGATCGACTCCTCCTCCCGCGCGGCGACAAGGTCGCCGCCGAGCAGATCATCAGCCAGCTTTTCATCCCCCGCGGCGGGCCCAACCCCGACACCTTCGGCCGCTCCCTCGCCCGCATCGGCAGCAAGGAACGACCCCTCCGCCTCTTCAGCGAGACGGCCCGCTGGGACGGCGTCCTCAAGCTCCACGCCAATGAGCTCGACGCCCGCGCCCAGCTCGAAGCCATCTACAACGACTGGGCTAAACGCTGGCAGCTCTCCCCGTTCGAGCCGATCCAGCGGGCCCCCAGTGATTACAGCCGGCTCGACAAGACCCGCTACGCCGCCCTTGACGCGGTGCTGGGCGATCTGGGCGTGCTCACCACCCGCCGCCTCGAACTCCGCGCCGAGATGGCCGCCACCCGCACGGCCCTGGGCATGTACGCCTTCGCCCGCGCCAACCGCACCTTCCCGCGCGACATCACCGCCATCCGCCCCAGCTTCCTTGCCAAGATGGACGCCGACCCGTTCAGCCCCGAAGGCAAAAATCCCGAGTTCTTCGTCCCCATCCGCGACGCCCTCAAACGCCCCAACGAAGACCCCAAGCCCCACGAAATCCAGATCTTCCCTGCCACCGGCGACCCTTTCGCCGTCTCCCTCCGCGACGACCAGTTCGTGATCTTCCTCATCGGTTCGGACCGCGCCGCCAACAACGCCCGCAAAGCCACCCAGATGGTCGAGGACCGCGCCGGCGATTTCCTCGTCTGGCCCCCCGTCCTCAGCCTCGTCCGCCAGAATCTCACTGAAACCGGACGCCTGAACTGATCATCGCACCTCTTGTGCCGACCCAGATCCTCCCATGACGACTCCTACCCAGCCCGGCCTCCACAAGCTCGTCATCATCGGCTCCGGCCCAGCCGGCTGGACCGCCGCCATCTACGCCGCCCGAGCCCAGCTCGACCCCGTCGTATACATCGGCGTCGCCAAAACAGACCCCAGCCCCGTCCTCCCCGGCGGACAGCTCATGCTCACCACCGAGGTCGAAAACTACCCCGGCTTCTCCCACGGGATCACCGGCCCAAAAATGATGGACGAGTTCCGCAAACAAGCCGAACGCTTCGGCACCGTCATCAAGGACGAAGACGTCCTCTCCTGCGACTTCTCCAAACGCCCCTTCACCCTCACCACCAGCGACGACGGCCAGAACCCCACCGGCTCCGTCCAGGCCCAATCCGTCATCATCGCCACCGGCGCCGTCGCCAACTGGATCGGCCTCGAAAACGAGATGCGCCTCGCCCGCTCCGGCGGTGGCGTCTCCGCCTGCGCCGTCTGCGACGGGGCCCTCCCCGTCTTCCGCAACCAGCCCCTGGCCGTCGTCGGCGGGGGCGACACGGCCATGGAAGAAGCCAGCTTCCTCACCAAGTTCGGCTCCACCGTCTACGTCATCCACCGCCGCGATTCACTCCGCGCCAGCAAGATCATGCAGCAGCGCTTCCTCAGCCGCCCCAACGCCAAGATGATGTGGAACAAAACCGTCGTCGATGTCCTGGGCGGCGAGAAGATCGAAGGCGTCCTGCTCGAAGACACCGTCACCAAAGAACGCTCGCGCTTGGACGTCAAAGGCCTCTTTGTCGCCATCGGCTACACCCCCGCCACCAAGTGCCTCAAGGATTCGGGAATCACTCTGACCGAGAAGGGATACGTCGAGCTCAAGGGCCGCAACTCGTACACCAACATCCCCGGCGTCTTCGCCGCGGGCGACGTGTCGGACGAGCACTACCGCCAAGCCGTGACCGCCGCGGGCATGGGTTGCCAGGCCGCGCTGGACGCCGAACGCTGGCTCGCCGCGGAAGGCGTGTACTAACAGCGGTTGGGAGCTCGCAGCCCGACTGTGAGGAAGGGCTTTCTAACCTGTGCCCACATCCTCATACCCACGCCCGGGACGAGTCTTCGAGTCCCAGAATCCCGGACCACCCGATACCCTGGTTCCACATCCAATGGAGCACCCACGGCACATGGCTCCCGGGCGACCCCCGCGGCTTCCGCAACCACCAGCACCGCGTCCATTCGTCGGGTGACTATCGCAACCCGCCGCCCGAGACCGAGCATCTGGGCCTTCGGCGCTACGCCCTGAGCATTACTGAAGGCACCGTGATTCGCCTCACCAACGCCGAGCGTGAGACTGCGGGCCGGGCGATCCTCGACAAGTCCCTGCGCGAGCACGCGATGATCGTCGCGATCGCGGTCGCGTCGACACACGTCCATGTTCTGCTACGCACCGACGGTGCGGAGATCGCTCTGCTCCTCGCCAAACTCAAGCGCCACTCTTCCCACGCGCTCCGCGCGACCAAGCCCGGCCGCACCTGGACGGCCCGCTGGCACCCTCGTCTCGATCAAAGACCGCAAGCACCACCTGACTGTGTACCAGTCCATCCTCAAGCACGGACCCAAAGACGGCGCGTAGGTGCAGGTATGGAAGAAGCGATGACAAGCTTGGAGTGCGTACCCGCGCCAAAGATCCCGGGACTCGAAGACTTGTACCGGGCGTGGGTTGAAGAGAAAACTGAGCGGGAAGGCGATTCGAGGAGCGTGCATCAAAGCCCCCTATGCACCTTGCCCCGCTGCGCCACTCGGATCACTTCGACAATCAATACCTGATCCTGGATCGTATAAACAATGCGGTAATCGCCGACGCGGATGCGGTATGCGTGGTCGTGACCGGACAGCTTCCAGACGCCATGGGGCCGGGGCTGATTCGCGAGGCCATCGATGATCGCCGCGACGCGGCCCTGCACTTTCTTGGGCAGCACCGCGATTTCCTTGATCGCCGATTTACGGACGCCGACGGCGAACCGCTTTGCGGGCCTGGGGGGTCCGAGGGGATCGGGGGGGTCGGGGGGGTCGGGTTGGGGTCGATTTGAGCCCAAGTTTCTTCTTCACCTGCTCCCAAGCAACCAGCGGCTCGCTCCGACGCTGAGCGATCGCGCGCCGGTCGTCCGCGTCCTCGATGGCCCGAAGGCGCTCCAGGTCTTCGAGCGGGACGATCGCCATCCGTGGCTTCCCGTTGCGGGTGACCACGAACCGCATCCCTTCCAGCGTCGCGTCGATGATCGACGAGATGTTTCCGCGGAGGGAGGTACTGGGAATGTTCGTGTCTCGATCAAGCATAGTTAAGCACTCGGTAGCCTTGTGACAGGTTCCCCACATCATGCTCAGATTGTACACCTCGGGCAGAATGTCCGAAGTGTACGTTCTTAGTCGGGTGAAAAATTAAGAGGCAGGCCTTGTCGTGATTGGAGGGAAAAGGACACCCCGGTCGATCTGGCTACCCACCATCAACTCCGCGATCTTGACCGCCGTCAACGCGGCGCCTGTCCGAAGCTGGTCGCCCGCCACGAACAGCGACCACCGGTCGCACGGCGTCTGCTCCGTCACCACCGCCCCGGGCCCGTGCAACTCATGGATCCGCGCGATATCCGCCCGCACGCGGCCCACCAGCACCTCGTCGCCACCTTGAGCCTTCAGCGGCGTCGGGAAGCCATTGCTCGCCCGATCATCGACGAGCCGCACGCTGGCGCCGCGCTCCAGCGCCGTCCGCACCTCGCGCTCCGTCGCGGCCCGGCCGAGCGTCACCGTGATCGACTCCGCGTGCGCCCGCATCGTCGGCACCCGCACGCACGTCGGCGACACAAGCAGCGCCGGATCGTCCCAGATCCGCCGCGACTCGCTGATCATCTTCAGCTCTTCGCCGTTGTACCCGGTCTCGGCGTCGATCCCCGCGTTGTGCGAGAACAGGTTGAACGCGTACGGCTCGTTGAAGACGCTCCGTGTCCACGCCAATGGGTCGCGGCCCTCCAGAGCCTCGCGCGATTGCGTCCGCAGCTCCTCCATCGCCTGCGCCCCCGCGCCGCTGGCGGCCTGATACGTGCTCACGTTGATGTGCCGCACGCCGAAGGCCTCGCGCAGCGGGTTGAGCGCCACCAGCATGATGATGGCCGAGCAGTTGGGCACCGCCGCCAGAACCGCTCCGCTTCCGCGCGGCAGCGTCGCGCCGTTCACCTCGGGCACGATCAGGTGACACTCCGGGTCGGCCCGAAACGCCGACGAGTTGTCGACCACGTTCACGCCCGCCGCCACCGCTGCCTTGGCAAACTGCTTGCTGGGCCCGGACCCCGCCGACATCAGCGCCAGGTTCACGCCCCGGTGCCAACCGTCCACCAGCGGTTCGATCGCCACCTCGGCCCCGCGATAGCGCAGCGTCTTGCCCGCCGAGCGCGGCGACGCCAGCAGACGGATCGCCCCGTGCGGGAACTCCCGCTGCTCCAGCACCCGCAGGATCTCGATTCCGACAGCCCCTGTGGCTCCGACTACAGCGATGGTGGTGGCGTTCGACATGCTCTGTCCTTCGATGATCGACCCGGGCATTTGGTTATGCCCCGGCAGGCCGTTCGCGTTGGTTGTTGCGTTTCAGTACGCCCGCGTGATGACGGCGTCGGCCATCTGCAAAAGCAGCCGTTTAGCCGGCGATTCGTGCATCGGTGCGATCGCGGCCTTCGCCTGATCGACAAACCTCTGCGCCGTCCGCCGGGCGTATTCGATCGACGCCGTGGCGCTCAACGCCGCCACCAGCATCGGCCCGCTGGCGACCTGCCCCGGGTGCCCCGCCTCGCCCAGAAGCCGCAGTGTCTCGCCGCGAACCGCCGGGCC
>Ga0105048_10016043_pt1 | contig 11592 bp, 7 predicted proteins | sample MAT05_FD_78382 | JGI IMG/M metagenome (GOLD analysis project Ga0105048, IMG submission 78382) | Freshwater microbial communities from Lake Fryxell liftoff mats and glacier meltwater in Antarctica - MAT-05 | ecosystem: Environmental > Aquatic > Freshwater > Ice > Liftoff microbial mat | place...
AGTTTGCCTACGTCGCTTCGCACGATCTTCAGGAGCCGCTTCGAAAGATCCAGGCCTTCAGCGATCGGCTGGCCGAGAAGTTTACGAACCAGCTCGGCGAACAGGGGCAGGACTATCTGGAGCGGATCACCCGTTCGTCCGCCCGCATGCGAACGCTGATTAACGATCTGCTGGCTTTTTCGCGGGTATCGACCCGCGCTGTCTCGTATGCGGAGATCGATCTGACGGCAGTCGTCCGCGAGGCGCAGAGCGATCTCGAAGAATCAATCAGCCAGAGCGGAGGCCGGATCGAAGTCGGGCCGTTGCCCATAGTCAAGGGCGATGCCATGCAGTTTCAGCAGTTGTTCGTCAACCTGCTCGGCAACGCGCTGAAGTTTCGCCGCCCGGATGTGCCCCCGCTGGTTCGGGTGTCGAGCGCGGAGTTTCGCGAACAGAGCGAGCACCCGCGCGACATGTTTCGCATCGAGGTGCGCGACAATGGCATCGGCTTCGACCAGCAGTATGCCGACCGCATCTTCCAGATTTTTCAGAGGCTGCACGGCCGTAACGAGTACGAAGGAACCGGGATCGGCCTGGCTATCTGTAAAAAGATCGTGGAACGGCACGCGGGTCGCATCATGGCCCGAAGCAAGGCGGGTGAGGGCACTGTGTTTATCATCGAACTGCCTGCCGTACCGCCTGCCGTATCCGATTCTCGCATGTAGTTATTTCGAAAGTCATCCGGAACCGCTGCACTATGAAGATTTTCCATTGCGATCACTGCCAGCACCTCATCTTCTTCGAAAACTTCCGCTGCCTGAATTGCGATCGCCTGCTCGCGTATCTTCCGGATACCCAGGACGTCGCCTCGCTCGAACCGGTCGACGACACACTCTGGAAAACGCGCGAAGGGAAGCATTATCGGCTGTGCCCGAACTACATCAACGAAAACGTGTGCAACTGGGCGATTGCCGAGGACGACGAGCATCTGCACTGCTTTTCGTGCCGACTGACGCAGGTCATCCCCGACCTCGATAAGCCGGGTAACCGCGAATCCTGGTTCAAACTGGAGGCCGGCAAGCGAAGACTCGTCAACAGTCTCTTAAGGCTGGGCGTGCCCGTGCTCAACCGTATCGATGACCCCAAGCAGGGGCTGGCCTTCGAATTTCGCGGCGACCCCGATCCGATCAATAAAGAGGCCAAGCCCGTTCTCACCGGCCATGCCGATGGCATTATCACCATCAATCTTGCCGAGGCGGACGATGCGGAACGCGAGAGACGCCGGGTATCGCTGAGCGAGCCGTACCGCACCGTTTTGGGGCATTTTCGCCACGAAGTCGGCCATTACTATTGGGATCGGCTGATTAAAAACACCGACCGCCTGGAGAGGTGCCGCGAATTGTTCGGCGATGAATCGGTGAGCTACGCCGACTCACTCAAAACCTATTACGCCAATGGCGCCCCTGCCGACTGGCAGCAGAGCTTCATCAGTGCGTATGCCACCATGCACCCGTGGGAAGATTGGGCCGAGACGTGGACGCACTACATGCATATCAACGAAGCACTCGAGACCGCGGCGGTGACGGGTCTGTCGATGACGCCCAAGCGAACCAACCAGCCGACGCTCAAGGCGATCCCGCTGTCGTCGATCGATAATCCGTACACGTTCGATCGCATGATTAAAGCGTGGTATCCGCTGACGTTTCTGCTCAACAACTTGAACCGCGACATGGGCCTGCCCGATGGCTACCCGTTCGTCTTGTCCGATCCCGTGGTCGAAAAGCTGCGCTTCATTCACGATACCATCGTCACCGCGCCGCCGGTGATCGGCACGGCCGCGGAGGAACACGATGAGTTGACCGTCGCGGCGGAATCCGACAGAAAAGCAGGAGTTTAGGCTTTTCGATTGCTTTTCCGGTCGCAGGCGATTCAATAACGCCACCTCTCGAACCTCCTACTGTCCGGAACCTTTCATGAATCCTATTTCGAAGCCGATGCCGCTGTGGTGGCGATTTGCCATTGGAGCGGGCATCGTCGTGCTGACGACGCTCGCATGGATCGGCCAGGAGACGCTGGGAAGGCGCATTCAGGCGGGGATTGGCATCGTCTGCTTCCTCGGCATCGCGGCCATGTTCTCGACGAACCTGCGGGCGCTGAACCGGCGAACCGTTATCACAGGCTTTCTGCTGCAACTTACTCTGGCTGTGCTTATCCTGAAAGTGGAGCCGGTTCGCGATGTCTTCGAATGGATTGGCAAGGCTGCCAAGCAGTTCCTCGACTTCAGCTATGCGGGTGCCAAGTTCGTGGCCTATCCGCTGGTCGATCTTCACGTAAGCAAGAGCGGCGACTTGGCGCTGGAGAAGGGCCGTGGCGTCTTTCTGTTCGTCGTGCTTTCCACGGTAATCTTCGTTTCTTCGTTCTTCTCGGTGCTTTACTTCCTTGGCGTGCTGCAACGGCTCGTCAAGGTGTTCGCACGGGCCATGCGCATCATCATGGGCACCAGCGGGGCCGAAACTCTGTCGGTAACTGCGAATGTGTTTATGGGGCAGACCGAAGCGCCGCTGATCGTCAAACCGTTCATCGCCGGCATGACTCGCTCTGAACTGCTGGCGCTGATGATCGGCGGCATGGCTCACGTTTCGGGTGCCTTGTTGGCGGTTTACATCGGCATGGGGGCCGATCCCGTGGCCATCATCGCGACCAGCGTGATGGCTGCTCCCGCCTCGCTTTACATCTGCAAAATCCTGATCCCGGAAACCGGCAATCCCGAAACGCTCGGCGAAGTCAAGGTGCCGATCAAGACCGATCACGCCAACATCGTCGATGCAGCCGCGGCAGGCGCTTCAGAAGGGATGAAACTTGCCATCAACATCGCCGCCATGTTGATCGCCTTCATTGCTTTCATCGCGATGTTCAATTTTCTGATCAGCGTTGTTAACCCGGCCTGGTCTCTCGAACGCATCTTCGGCATTCTCTTTTCGCCAGTCGCGGTGCTGATGGGCGTTCAAGGCGCGGACATACCCAAAATGGGCGAATTGCTCGGGACCAAGCTGGTGCTGAACGAGTTTGTCGCGTTCCTGCGATTCGCCGAGGCGTACAGGCCAGGTCTGCCGGACGGAATGACACCTCATGCAGCCTTCCTGGCGGCCTTCGCCCTGACGGGCTTCGCGAATTTCGCCTCGATCGGCATTCAACTCGGCGGCATCGGCGGCATGGCACCCAACCGCCGGGCGGACATCGCCCGGTTGGGCTTCCGGGCATTGCTCGGCGGGTTCCTGGCTACGCTGATCAATGCGTCGATCGCGGGGATTTTGATTTGAGAGGATGCGGTATCGGAGGTGCAATTGAGTTCGGATATATTTAATGGACTACCATCGAGTCCAGCAACTTATCCAAGCATTTGCCTTGCGGCGGCGCAAGTGTCGCCGCCAACTCCGCTTTCCGACCGTACGGTCCATCCAACGGCGGAAAGGTTGTCAACTCTGCCGCCAGTCGCGAAATCTCTTCGTAGTAACCTTCCGCCATCACTGCAAAGTTGAACTTGCTCTTTGGCTCTACATCGCGGCGGAGATCTTCGAGCGCACGTAAAGCGCGACCGAATTGCATTTGCACAATCTCGTACTCTTCCTGCGACTGGATCATAGCTGAACCCTCAGTACGCCTTTCGTTGAACTCAATGGCCAGCCGAAAAGAAGGCACCATCGCGGAGTCACTTGACCAAAGAATTTTATCCATTCTTCAGCACGCTCGCTACCGAGTTTCGCAGTTCGGCTGTCGAATCCGTATTCCGCTCGTATTCGACGGCTTGAGATCAGATTGTACTCGTGCGGTTTGAATTCCCGATCGAGTTCGATTTCAGACGGTACAAGTAGCAGCAGATCGATGTCGCCCGGTTCGTCAACACACGCCATGATGAAGGAGCCATCTACTATTATTTGGCTTCCGGGAAACGCTCTCGCCATCTCGTTCGGCAACTGTCGCAGCTTGGCGAACAGTCGAATCCGCCGATCCGATCGCTGAAAGCGCGCAAAAAAATCTTCGACCTCGTCGAGCGAGGCATCGTGCACGCCCGGAGGCAGCAGGTGCCGATCGTCGAACACAAGCGCCACTACCGCGCCACCTTCTTCGGCTTCGCCATATGCGTGGCTGCGCCCAATGCCAGTTCGGCACTCTCCATGATCGTTTCGCCCAGCGTCGGGTGCGGGTGGATGCTGTCGGCTATGTCGCGGGCCACGGCACCCATTTCGATGGCCAGTACCGCCTCGGCGATCATTTCGCCCGCGTTCACGCCGACGATGCCGACACCCAGCACGCGCTTCGATTCGGGATCGACCAGCATTTTGGTCATGCCCTCATTTCGGCCCAGCGTTGTCGCCCGGCCCGAGGCCGCCCACGGAAACGTGAGCTTTTCGAAGACAACACCCTTCTCCTGTGCTTCGCGCTCGGTCAAACCGGCCCAAGCCAATTCAGGGTCGGTGAACACCACAGCCGGGATGGCTCGCGGCGCGAACTCGGAGCGTTCGCCCAGCAGCGTCTCGACGGCAGTCTTCGCTTCGGCGGTCGCCTTATGAGCGAGGCCCGGTTCGCCGGCCACATCGCCGATGGCCAGGATGTGCGGTTCGCTGGTCCGCCGCTGAGCGTCGATCTTGATGAAGCCCTTGTCGTCGAGCGCGACTTTCGTTTTCTCCAACCCCAGACCGACCGTGTTCGGTCGCCGGCCCACGGAAATTAACACGCGGTCGAACGTCTCGGTTGCCGGTACGTCCTTGCCCTCAAGGGTGGCGACAATCCCCGCCGGCGTGGCCGCGATGCCCGCCACTTTCGTGTTGAGGTGGATCGCTTCGAACTGTTCGCGCAGCAGTTTCTCAAGCGGGCGAACCAGGTCGCGGTCAGCGGTAGGCAGCAGGCCATCGGTGAATTCGACGACGACGATCTTCGTTCCCATCGCCGCGTAGACGGTGCCGATTTCAAGGCCGATGTAGCCGCCGCCGACAATCAGCATGCGCTTGGGAATATCGGGGAGGGAAAGTGCGCCCGTCGAATCCATCACGCGCGGGTCGCCGATGGCGAACGCCTTCGGCATCGCGGGTACGGAGCCCGTGGCGATGACGCACTTCTGGAACTTGACGGTGCCCGTGGTCTCCCCTTCGAGCTTGACCGTGTTCGAATCGAGGAAGCTCGCGCGGGTGCCCTTGATGACTTCGACGCCGCGGCCCTTGCACAGCATGCCGATGCCGTTGTTCAACTTGCCGATGACTTTGGTTTGGATGTACCCCCGCAATTTATCGATATCGATTTTAGGTGGGCCGAATGTGACGCCCCAGCCCTCGGCTTCGTGCGCTTCGCGAATCAGCTTGGCGACGTGCAGCAGCGCCTTCGAGGGAATGCAGCCCCGATTGGTGCAGACGCCGCCCAGGCCAGGTTCGGCATCGACGAGCAGAGAACTGAGCCCGTGATCGGCCGCGTGCAGTGCGGCCGGGTAGCCGCCGGGGCCGCCGCCGATGACGAGAAGGGGAACGTCGCGAGTGATTTCTGGCATATGTATTTGAATTAGCGTTTAGCCACGAGGCTCTGACGAGCGCGGCAACATCGCGCTCGTCAGAGCCTCGCGGCGAAACAAGGTTTAACTTTCCATCAGCAACCGAATGGGATCGGAGAACAGTTGAACGAGCCGGGTGGTGAAGCGGGCACCGTCCGCGCCATCGATGACGCGATGGTCGTAGGTCAGGCACAACGGCAGCATCAGGCGGGGCTCGATCTTGCCGTCGCGAACGACCGGTTGAAGCGACGAACGGGCCATGCCGAGGATCGCGACTTCCGGGTAGTTGATGATGGGCGAGAATGCCGTGCCACCGATGCCGCCGAGGTTGGTGATGGTGATGCTGCCGCCGCGCATTTCGTCGATCGAGAGTTTGCCGGTGCGTGCTTTCTCGGCCAGTTGGGCGATGTCGCGCGCCAGGTCGCGGATGCTCTTCTTGTCCGCATCGCGGATGACGGGCACCACCAGGCCGCGTTCGGTGTCGACGGCGATGCCGATGTTGAAGAACTGCTTGAAGACCTGCATGCCGTTGGCGACATCGAGAGAACTGTTGAAGTGCGGAAATTCTTTCAGCGCCGCGACAACGGCCTTGATGGCCAGCACCGTCATGGTCACCTTGGGCGAACCCTTGGGCAGGTTCTCGCTGATGCGTTTACGGCCGGCTTCGAGGTCGGTGATGTCCGCCAGATCGAACTGGGTGACTGCCGGGGCCACATGCCAGGAGATCGTCAGGTTCTCCGCGATCTTCTTGCGGATGTTGGAGATCGGCTTCTTTTCGATGGGGCCGTACTTGCTGTAGTCGGGCAAGGGCGGAATGGTCACGCCGCTCGAAGATGGGCCGGGCGGCGGCGCGGTCATCTTCTTCTTGACGAATGCCTTCAGGTCGTCGATGGTAATACGGCCGCCGCGGGCGCTGCCGGCCACTTCATGCAGATTGATGCCGAGTTCCCGCGCCAGACGGCGTGTTGCCGGACCGGCGGCTACAGGCGGCTTACCGGCGGGTTCCGCCGCTGGCGGTGCCGCCTGTTGTGCCGCTTGCGGCGTCGCTGGTTGTGCTGACACCAAAACGGAGGGCGACGCCGCGATCTGCGGAACTTTGGGCGAACCGCTCAGCATGGCGACTACCGCGCCTACTGAAACTTTGTCGCCGGCCTTCACGCGGAGTTCTACGATGAGGCCGTCCGCCGGTGCCGGAACCGGCATCGACGCTTTGTCGGTCTCGATGGTGAAGAGTTCCTGATCCTTCTTCACCGTGTCGCCGGTTTTGACGCTGATGGACACGACGGTGCCGCCATCGATGCCTTCGCCGAGAGCCGGCAGTTTGAACTCCACGGACTGGGCGGGCGACGCCGCGAGCGGCTTCTCGGCGGGCGACGCCGCGAGCGGCTTGTCGGTAGCCGCTTGCGGCGTCGCCACAGCGGGTGCCGCTGGAGCAGTAGCCGCCGGAGCGGGGGCAGGCGCTTTCTTCTCTCCCGGTGCACCGGAAAGAACGATCAGTACCTGCCCGATCTTGACCTTGTCGCCGGCCTTCACCTTGAGTTCGACGACGGTGCCCGGACCGGTGGCCGGGATCGGCATGGCAGCCTTGTCGGTTTCCACTTCCAGCAGCGTCTGCCCGGCTGCGACAGAATCGCCCACCTTGACGGCGAGATTCACGATCGTCGCGTCGGCAATGCCTTCGCCCAATTCGGGGAGCTTAAATTCCATCGATGGCTACCTCACGCGACTCTTCGGAAACCCTGCGAGTCGCGGCTAAACTAGACGGTCCAGGGAGCAGGCGCCTCTGCATTCAGGCCCAGGTCTTTAATTGCCTGCTTGACGACGCCGACATCTATCTCTTGGCGCTCGGCGAGCGCGTGCAGCGTGGCCACTGCGATCGACTCGGCATCGACTTCGAAGAATCGTCGGAGGGCTTTGCGAGTCTCGCTGCGGCCGAAGCCATCGGTGCCCAGCGCCAGCAGACGACCGTCGGTGTAGCTGGCGATCTGTTCCGGGAGGGCACGCATGTAGTCGGAACTGGCGATGATCGGTCCCTTGGTCGCGCCGAGCGTCTTCTCGACGTGGCTGACGCGCGGGGCTTCACCCGGGTGCAGTCGGTTCCAGCGTTCGCACTCGATGCAGTCGCGGCGGAGTTCCTGGTAGCTGGTGGCGCTGTAGACCGTGCTGGCCACCTTATACTTCTCGGCCAGGATCTTCTGAGCCCGCAGCACTTCATTCAGAATCACGCCGCTGCCGAGCAGTTGGACCGTCTGCCTGGCACCCTGGGGGGCAACCGTGTTGAACGCATACAGCCCCTTCAAGATGCCGTCGCGGGCTCCTTCGGGCATGCCGGGCATGTCGTAGCTTTCGTTGTAAACGGTGAGGTAGTAAAAGACGTCCTCGCCCTTCACGAACATGCGGTTGATGCCTTCTTCGATAATCACGGACAACTCGTAGGCGAAGGCCGGGTCGTAGGCACGGCAGGTCGGTACCGTCAGTGCCATCAGGTGGCTGTGGCCGTCTTCGTGCTGCAGGCCCTCGCCGTTGATGGTCGTGCGTCCGGCAGTCGCGCCCATCAGGAAGCCGCGGGCCCGGCTGTCGGCGGCGGCCCAGATCAGGTCGCCGACGCGCTGGAACCCGAACATCGAGTAGTAGATGAAAAACGGGATCGTGTTGACCGCATGCGTGCTGTAGGCAGTGCCGGCGGCAATGAAGCTGGCCATGCTGCCCGCCTCGTTGATGCCTTCCTGAAAGATCTGCCCGCTGCGGCTTTCGCGGTACATCGTCATCGAACCGGCATCGACCGGCTCGTAAAGCTGGCCGACACGGCTGTAGATGCCGAACTGATTGTAGAGGCCCGGCATGCCGAACGTCTGCCCCTCGTCGGGGACGATCGGCACGATCAGTTTGCCGACGTGCGGATCGCGCATCAGCCCGTTCATGAGCGACACCCAGGCGAGCGTCGTCGATTGACTCTTGCCGGCCTGGGTCGGCTCGTGCAGTCGCTTGAAGCTCTCGGGCTTGGGCGGCGCGCAGGGGGTGAACTTGTTGTTGCGGGCGGGCTGATAGCCGCCCAGCACCTGCCGATGAGCTTGCAGGTACTTCATCTCGGGCGAGTCGGGCGCGGGCTTGAAGAAGGGGATGTTCGCCAGGTCTTCGTCGCCGAACGGCAGGCCGAAGCGATCGCGGAACGTCTGCAGGGCGAGCAGTTGCTCCTTCATCGATTTCTCTTCGGGAGTCAGCGACGGGTCGGCCACGATCTTCATGGCCAGTTTCTTCAACTGGTGGGTGGTATTCTTGGCCTCACCGCCTTCGCCCGGCACGCCGTAGCCTTTAATCGTCTTGACGAGCACGACGCTGGGTTGCTTGCGATGCTCGACCGCTTTCTTGTACCCGGCATAGACTTTGAGCGGGTCGTGACCGCCGCGCGGCAGGCGCTCGAGTTCTTCATCGGACATATGGGCGACCAGCCGTTTCAGTTCCGGCGAGTTGAAGAAGCTATCGCGGATGTAGGCTCCGCCTTTGACGACGTAGTTCTGGTATTCGCCATCGACGACTTCTTCCATGCGGCGGGCCAATGCCCCGGACTTGTCCGCCTCAAGCAACGGATCCCAGCCGCTGCCCCAGACGACTTTAATGACGTTCCAGCCGGCCCCGCGGAAGATGCCTTCGAGATCCTGAATGATCTTGCCGTTGCCGCGAACCGGTCCGTCGAGCCGTTGCAGATTGCAGTTGACGACCCAAGTGAGGTTGTCGAGCCGTTCGCGCCCGGCCAGCGAGATCGCCCCGAGCGTTTCCGGTTCATCGGTTTCGCCATCGCCCAGAAAGGCCCAGACGCGGCAATTCTCGGTATTCGCCAGATCGCGGTCGTGAAGATAGTAGTTGTAGCGGGCCTGGTAGATCGACATGATCGGGCCCAGGCCCATGCTGACGGTGGGGAACTGCCAGAAGTTGGGCATCAACCACGGGTGCGGGTAGCTGGACAGGCCGCCACCCGGTTGCAGTTCCTGGCGGAAGTTGGTCAACTGGGTTTCATTGAGCCGGCCTTCGATGAACGCGCGCGCATACATGCCGGGGCTGGCATGTCCCTGGAAGTAAATGATGTCGCCGCTCGATTGCTCGGTCCGACCGCGGAAGAAGTGGTTGAAGCCGACTTCGTATAGCGTGGCCGCCGACGCGAAGGTCGAGATATGTCCGCCGACGTTGGTCGATTTGTTGGCGCGCACCACCATCGCCATCGCGTTCCAGCGAATGATGCTTTTGATCCGCCGTTCGAGTTCGCGGTTGCCGGGATACTGCGGCTGGTCTTCGACATCGATGGTGTTCAAATACGGCGTGTTGATGCCCGAAGGCATGTTGACGCCCGCCCGGTCGGCCCGGGCGATCAGCAATTCGATCAGGAACCGCGCCCGTTCGGGCCCTTCGTTGCGAAGGACCGCCTCGAGCGAGTCGAGCCATTCCGCGGTCTCGAGCGGATCGACGTCCGGCGCGGGCAGCACGGGCGGTTCGACAAACGCTTCACTATGTACGATCATCGCGCATGCTCTCCCGAATCGCCTTCATGGCGAACGATATACAAACTGGCCTGGATCGGGCCCGGAAGTCGACGAGATTGGAAGCGAATCGACACGCCGCGCCAGGACTTCGGCTGGAGAAGGCCCTGCCGGTTTCGTCGGCATCCGTCGAGGGTGTGAATGCGATTCATGAACATCGATAGGATAGGAAGGCACGCGAGTTGCGTCTACTCTATTGGCCACCTGCTTTTCAGATCGTTTCTGAGGCAAATATGAAGATGCCCTGCCTGTGCGTTCTAATCCTGCTGGGCGGTCTTTGCCCGGTCCGGGCCCAATCGCTGCCGACTGCCCGGCCGCTCGTTGCCAAATCGTTCTCGAATGTCGCGGACAAAGAGCCGCTTGCCAAGGTTCTCGCCGAATTATCCCGGCAAACGGGCTTGGAAGTCGATCCGGGCACAGTGGACGTTTCTGTCCCGATCACGGCCGCGTTCGACAAACAACCGTTCTGGTTGGTGGTCGAGCAATTGGCCGAACAGTCGGCCAGTCGGGTCGCGGTCGGGCGGCAGGGGGTGCCCGTGCGGCTGATGTCCCTCGGAAAAGCCAAGCGGGAGCCGGTGTCGATCGATGGCCCGTTCCGCGTGGCCGCCACGAGTGTCGATGCCCGCATTGACTTGCGGACTGGCCTGACCGCCTACGATCTGACGCTGGAGGTGGCCTGGGAATCGCGATTGCCCGTGTACCGCATTGATGCCGCTCCACGCATCGCGCAGGGCCGCGATGATGCGGGCCGACCGATCCGCGTCCTGCCGATCGACGCCCGCAACCCGGTGGCAGGCGTGTACAGTCCTCTGCGCGTCCGCTTGGAGGGCCTAACCCGCCAAAGCCAGCGGATCGACCTGCTTCAGGGTACCCTCGGAGCTACCGTGGCCGAGGAGATGCTGCGCTTCCGGTTCGATCTCGGAACGCCTGCCGTCAAGCAGACGAAAGAAGGTGTTGAAGTCAGCCTGAACCGGTTCGAAAAGCAAGGCACCGCCTGGCTGGCCGACGTGGTGCTGCACTATCCCGACACCAGTGCGGCCTTTGAGAGCTTTGAAACCTACTGGCTCGGCCGAAACCGCTTCACGCTCATCGGCCCCGATGGGAAAACGCGAGTCGTATGCGACGATGTCGAGATCAACGGCAACTCGCTGCGCTATCGGATCAAGCAAAGCGACTTTCAGCCAAAAGACCTGAAGGGTTGGACGCTGGAATACGAAACACCCGGCCCGATGCGCGAAGTGCCGATCGCCTTCACGCTCAAAAACATCCCGCTGCCCTGATGGTCAGGTTGAAAGCGGCGAAATTGAGTTGATCTGTCAGCTGCGACGTTTAGCCGCGACGTTTAGCCGCGACGTTTAGCCGCGACGTTTAGCCGCGACGTTTAGCCGCGAACCTTTGGCGAGCGCTCAGCGCGGCGAACTTATTCGTGGGGTGTTGCTTCCGGATTTGTAGGGAGGGTGGAGGCTTTGCGGAACCCACCTCTTCGGCTGGAAGGGGGGGTTCCGCAAAGCCTCCACCCACCCTACAAAACCTTTAGCTGTG
>Ga0105048_10016044_pt1 | contig 11591 bp, 10 predicted proteins | sample MAT05_FD_78382 | JGI IMG/M metagenome (GOLD analysis project Ga0105048, IMG submission 78382) | Freshwater microbial communities from Lake Fryxell liftoff mats and glacier meltwater in Antarctica - MAT-05 | ecosystem: Environmental > Aquatic > Freshwater > Ice > Liftoff microbial mat | place...
CCGGAATTGGCGAATCTACAGCGATTCCATTCGGTGGACGCACTGGGGAGTGCCTCTGGCGATCGCCCTATTGCAGGCCTTCGCGAATCTCCTCAAGGCCGTTGCGGATGCGCTGGGCGGCAAGAGCGGTCGGGACTTAGCAACGACTGGAAAGGTCGACCAGAACGTCGATGTCGAGGGACGCAAGGGTTGGAGAACGGTCAGCGACTGGCGTTGCATCAATGGCAGGGAGCAGTGGCGACATCGGCATCAAAACGTCCGTCAGATCCGGTGGCGGGTCACATGGACGACCGAGAATGCGATTCAGGTCCACTCCAATTGGAATGTTGTTGAGCGGCGAAGCAAGTTGTACTGATCTGTATGGCACCGTCACCATGAGGAATTAGGCGGTGATTACTCGTAGCATGTGGAGGTTTCGCAGCATGAAAAGTCCTGCCCTACCCGCAGTTGCCGTGGGTTTGGCCATGCTGGTCATGGTCGCCCTTGGTGGCTGTAAGTCCACCCCACAGTCGGCGGGGCAGACGCCTGCAACGACATCTGGAACTATCAGAACGCTGGGTGGCGAAGAAGCGTCCTCATACGTTCGCTCGCGTTTACAGCAGTTGCGCCTTACGATCTTGCAGGCTGATGCGTCCTGCTCCACCTCGACGCCAGCTCCAGTTTGTGTCGCCTCCGAGATGTCTTCCGCGGAATCGGGTATTGCGGAGTTGGCCAACGGCGTGGCATTTGCTCTGGGCCGGCCAGCCGTTCTCGTTGCAGATCCCAAAGCGTGGAACATCGCGGCGCCAAATAACGACGTTCGACTTGTGCCGCCTAAGTCGAAGTCGCAACTCGAGGAGCGTACCTATCGAGATGCGAGTGCCTATGTGAGCGCCTGGCTGGCGTACGCGGACGGTTGCTCGACGATCACACAACGCTGCAGTCAGTTGTGGCCTCAGCTCGAAACTGCGGCGAAGGCAGTGGACTCTCTTGGGCCCGAGTGGGCGAGCGGGTCGACCGAGTAGCTGCCCGTGGCCCTGTCTTGGACCGTTACGCGTGACGGCAGCATCTGCCTCGTCTATGTATTGACATCCGATACTAGAGTTCATCCCAGTCTTCATCATGGCTAGAAGGGAGGCTCCAGAGTGGTGCTTCGGGCCTCACCGCTGCCGAATTTTTTGTTTGGATTGGTCTGGTCACTAGTTGCTTTGGCCTTCTTCCCATTAATTGGGGGTGTTACAGGCCTCTTTCTGGGGCTGGGGGTCTTTCACCTAACTTCCGCAACTACTAAGGCCTTAAAGAAGACCCCTCAGCTAATCTCTGACTCGCAGGGAGTATTGAGTTGCCTCACGTCCAGCAGCCTTTTGGTGTCGACGATGCCGAGCACGCATTGGCTCTACCGAAGACTCGGACTCGTTCAACTCGACGTGAAATCTAGCGACGATGAAGTCGTGGTCTTCTCCGATTTGGTGAGGTTGCCAGTCTGACTCGGGCACGCCACCGCCTCGGAGTTGGTTCACGCCAGCAACTTCATTGCACTCTGGAGTGCATCCCGACCAGGTCGTCGTGTTGACAGCCGGTACCGGAGTTCATCCCAGTCTTCATCAGGGCTAGAAGGGAGGGCTTCCAGAGTGGTGCTTCGGGCTTCACCGTTGCCGAATCTGTTGTACGGGGCGGCGTCAACGCTTGTGGCACTGGCTGTCTATCCGCTAGTTGGGCCGATGGCAGCGCTCTTCTTGGGATCTGCGACAGCCGTCATCATTCGAGCGATGTTGAAGGCTAGGAAAAAGACGCCGCAGATGGTCGCGGACTCGCAGGGGGTACTGAGTTCTCCCGCGTCGAGCAACCTGAGAGTCTCAATCACGCCTTGTACTGAGTGGCTGAATCGCAAACTGGGCCTGGTTCATCTCGACGTCGTGCCCACGGAGGGTAAACCCGTCCTTGTCTTCTCTGACTCGGTCAGGTTGCCGAACTGACTGATGCCCGCATGCTCAGCAGGCGTTCACAGCACGCCGCAAGGGCACCTGTCGTGGACCCGGCCGGGAAATCGGATACTCAATCGCGCGTCTTTCGACGATGCGCGAGGCGTCCCTGGCCGCGATGTAAGGCAGTCGGTCACTGTTGATCGAGGGTTGTCTCGCCGCCGCCGCCGCTCGCGGAGGTGGACGCCCGGCCCCGTCAATCGGTGCCATCGCTAGGGTCGGTACGTGAATGAGCAGACTGCTTCCAGCGACCGCGACGCCTTGCGTCAGCAGATCCTCGACAAGGCCGTCGTGCACGGCAAGGTCGTGCTCTCGTCCGGTCGCGAGGCCGATTACTACGTCGATCTGCGTCGCGTCACGCTGGATGCGGTGGCTGCGCCCTTGGTCGGGCGGGTCATGCTCGAGACGACGTCGGACTTCGAGTACGACGCCGTTGGCGGTCTCACGCTGGGGGCCGATCCCGTCGCTGGCGCGATGCTCCATGCTGCAGCCGCGCAAGGCCGTCACCTCGACGCCTTCATCGTGCGCAAGAGCGAGAAGCAGCATGGTCTGCAGCGCAGAGTTGAAGGCCCCGATGTCAAAGGTCGACGCGTTCTGGCCGTCGAAGACACCTCGACTACCGGAGGCTCGGTGCTGACCGCGGTCGAGGCGCTGCGCGCCGCCGGGGCGAACGTGGTGGCCGTGGCGGTCGTGGTGGAGCGTGGTGCCGCATCCAAGGTGCAAGAAGCTGGCCTGCCCTATATCTACGCCTACAGCCTCGACGACCTCGGTCTGGTCTAGGGGCTGCGCTTAAGCGCCGCCGGGGGATCGGAAAGTGCGGCCGCGGCAGGCTTGACGTTCGGGACTGATCTGCCGATGCTCCTGGAGTGAACTCCCCACTCTTCACCGTTTTCAGCGTGGCCCTGATCCTCGGAGCAATCGCGTGGCGCATCCGTGCGTGGCAACGCGAGCAGCGTGCGCGCGAGAACCTGGTGGCCTTCGCTCTCGCGAAGGGGTGGGATCTTGTGCCGCCGGATCCGGGTCTGCACCACCGCTGGCCCGGCGATCCTTTCAAGGGCGGCACCAACCCGCGGTGCGCCACGGTGATCAGCGGTGAGTTCCGCGGCCGTTCGTTCACGGCCTTCGAGTACATGCACGACAAGGTGACCAGAGACTCCAACGGCCGGGAGCGGAAGCGGACCCAGCGGTTCACGGTCTGCGTGTTGGCGCTTCCCGGATACGTGCCTGTGATCCAGGTCGAGCCCGAGTCGATGGCCGACCGGGCGCGTGGCGCCATCGGCCTGGCTCGTGACCAGGAGTTCGAGAGTGAAGACTTCAACCGTGCGTTCCGGGTGATCAGCGACCGGCCGCGGGTGGCCTCAGACCTGCTGTCGCCGCGAACGCTCCAGATGCTGGTTTCCCGGCCCGCCTTCTCGTGGCGAACCCAAGGAACCGATGTCGTCACCTGGGTGCCCGGAATCATCGACCCGATGGGGCTTCTGGCCCGGCTTGACACGATGTCGGCCGTCATCGAGGGCGTGCCACCCTTCGTATGGCACGATCGGGGCACCGATCCGGACGTCCGACGGGGAGAACTGCCGGACGGTCAGGTCGCTCCGACAGAGCGTGACACTCGTTTCACCTGGGAGGCATGAGCACGATGAGCGGTCTGGTTGTTGGGCTGATCGTGCTGGCCCTCGTGGCCGTGCTCGGTCTCTCCGTGATCGTGTCGTACAACCGGTTCGTCCGGCAGCGGAACCTGGTCGAGGAGTCCTGGCGCCAGATCGATGTCGAATTGCACCGTCGCTACGACCTGATTCCTAACCTTGTCGAAACGGTCAAGGGGTACGCCGCTCATGAGCGCGGCACCTTCGAAGCGGTCACCGCGGCTCGTGCAGCGGCATCGAACCCCGGCACCGGACCGGCCGAGCAGGCTCAGCAGGAAAACCTGCTCAGTGGCGCCCTGCTGCAGTTGTTCGCCGTGGCCGAGGCCTACCCGCAACTGCGGGCCAGTGAGAACTTCACCCAGCTTCAGACCCAGTTGGCCGAGACCGAAGACCGCATCGCGGCCGGTCGGCGTTTCTACAACGCCAACGTGCGCGCACTCAATACGAGGGTCGAGTCGTTCCCCTCGTCCGTGGTCGCCTCGTCGTTCGGGTTCAAGCGGGCCGAGTACTTCGAGGCCGAGGACCCGACCGTTCGCAAGGCTCCGTCCGTCACCTTCTGATCGTCCTCGGCCAGGGCTCGCCACTATCGTCATCATTGATTTTCGGCGCGTCTTTCCATCGGGGGGATGCGCCGTACCCACTTCTCTGTAAAGGTCCGACGTTATGAGCGCCACGATCACCTCGCCCGAGCAGCAGAAGATCATCGAGATCCAGGCGTACGAGTCTGGACCCCGATCGGTAGTGGACATCGCCAAGCGCGCGCCATTCGGCTGGTGGCCGGCGGTGATCATTGCTCTAGTGGCCTTCATCGACAAGGCAGAAAGTGCTGTCACGTTGGGCGCGGCGGCCTCGCTGCAGGAGGAGTTCGGGTTCGACGACGCTTTCCTGGGAGTCCTGGCGTCGGCGCCGATCGTCGCGTCGCTGTTCTTCGTCATTCCGGCCGGTCGCTGGGCCGACACCCGGAACCGCAAGAACATGCTCGCTATCGTCATCGTCTGTTGGGGCGCGATCACCCTCGGTGCTGGCGCGGCCGTCTCGTTGGCGATGTTCACGACATTCCGCATCCTGCTCGGCGCGGCGACCGCGCTCGACATTCCACCGTCCTCGAGCCTGCTGGGGGACTTCTACCCGCGCCGCTCGCGGACCAAGGCCTTTGGCATTCTGCGTTCGCTTGAGAACATCGGTCTGCCCGTGGGTGTGCTCATCGGCTCCGTGGTGGGTGGACTGGTCGGTTGGCGTATCGCCTTCTTCATTGTGGCCGCTCCTGCGTTCATCCTGGGCGGCCTCCTCTACTTCACCCTGCGTGAACCGCGCCGTGGAGTAGGCGACGAGATCTCGGCGATGGTTGAGGGCACCGGTGCTGATGCCCCGGTCGCCGGTGCGACGGCGCCGCCGCTGCCGACCCCGCAGGCCCCTGTTGGTCTCGCACCCACGGACGCATCCCCTCCGATCCAGCCGCCGCCGGGGTACGTCGCGATGGCTCCGGGAGGCTCCTCGCAGGTGAGCGGACCGGGTACCTCATCGGTGGTGTCGTCGCCGGCCGGTGCCGTTCCTCCCGCTCCCGCGCACGGGCACGGACTCGGCGGCCAGATCGAGGACGCTGTCGAAACCTATGGACGGCCCGAGTTCGGCCCGATGACGCAAGACGTCGCCCCCGATGACGTCATCATGCGTCCCAAGGGCGTGATCGACAGCTTCCGAATCGTGTTCCGCATCAAGACCGTGCGTCGCCTCGTGTTCGGACAGACCGTTCTGTTCGCGGCCTTCGCAGGCTTCTTCGCCTTCGCGACGCTCTTCTTCGCACGCGTGTACTTCACCGACGACACTCTCTTCACCATCGAGGGCACGGCATCGCTGCCCGGTTCGGCGCAAGCAGCGGCCGGTGCACTGGTGGCGGGGTCAAGCATCCTGTCCATCGGTCTCGGCGCCTTCCTAGCCACCAGGATCGATGAGCGCTTCGCGTCGACGAATCCCTCGTTGCGCGTGACCTCGTCCGTCTTTGCCCTGATCGCCGGGTTCTTCAGCCTGCTGATCTTCGTGATTGCCGATCCGCTGCCGATCCGCCTGATCGCGTTCCTCTTCTTCTCCGGCGTCAACATCATCGCCGTGACGAACCTCTCGGCCGCGATCGCCGACACCCTGCCTGCCTACCTGCGGGGTGCGGGCTTCTCGGTGTTCCAGTTCCTTCTGGCGATCGGCAGCGCCGTCGGCGCTCTGGCCGTGGGTGTGGGCTCGGCCCTCTTCGACAACAACCTTCGGTTCGGCTTCGCCTTGCTGCTGGTGCCGCTGTTCTTCGGCGCCGTAGTGGTCTACCGAGCCCGCAAGTCCTACGTCGAAGACAGCGAGCGTGTGATCAAGGGTGCTGTCGCTAGCGCTGCTGCAGTCTGATCGACAGATCCGAACGATGCTGAGTCCGGCTGGACGGATGGGGCTAGGCAGCCTCGTCCGCGAGGTTGCCCTTGCTGCTGCGGCGGCGTAGCTCGAACCAGATCGGAACGATCGAGAGCACGACGACCGTGATGGTGATGATCTCGAGGTTCTTCTGCACCCACTCGATCTGCCCGAGGAAGTACCCCAGCGTGGTCATACTCCCGGCCCACAGGACACCACCGACGCCCGAGAAGAACGCGAAGCGGGCGAACCTCATGCGGCTGGTGCCCGCCATGACGGGGATGAAGGTGCGCAGGATCGGCATGAACCTGGCCAGGATCAGGGCCCATCCGCCGTAGCGCTCGAAGAACTGCTCGGTCTTCTCCACGTACTCGGGCTTGAAGAGGCGTGACTCAGGGCGTTTGAACACGGCTGGTCCGGCCGTTCGACCGATGAAGTACCCCGTGATGTTGCCAGCGAAGGCCATGATTGCCAACAGCGCGATGACCAGCCAGAGCGGTTGCGCGATGATGCCGCCGGCCACGAGCAGTCCGGTGGCGAACAGCAGCGAGTCGCCCGGCAGAAACAAGCCGATCAGCAGGCCACACTCGGCGAAGATGATGGCGAGGACGCCGACGAGGCCGAAGCTCTCGGCCAGTTTCTGCGGGTTCAACCAGTCCGGTCCCAGGGCGAGGATCTGCATGTCCTCAGGATAGGGACGCGCCCTGCTGAGGCATGGACCGGATCATCGGCCGCGCGCCGCGACCTCAGCGACCCCGCGATCCACGGACCGCTGTGCGCGACACTGGCGGATGCGCCACCATCAAGGGAGCCGGTCCGCGGGATCGGAGGATGGAGGGGTCACGTCGTGGCGCGCAGGATCGTGGTGGTCGGACTCGACGCGGCGGGAGGCTCGGCGGCCTCGCAGGTGAAGCGGCAGGCAGGTGAGGCTGTCGAGGTGATCGCGTTCGAACGGCAGCAGTGGACGTCGTATTCGGCGTGCGGCATCCCCTATTGGGTGGCGGGCGATGTGGCCGGACCCGATGCGCTGATCGCACGCACACCCCAGGAGCATCGAAAGCGCGGGATCGACGTTCGCACGGGCATGAATGTCGAGTCGATCGATCTTGACGCACGCGAAGTGCTCGTTCAAGCGGTGGGGGAAGGCGGCGTCGGCGAGCGGGTGGGCTTCGACGACCTCGTGATCGGCACCGGAGCGGTACCGATCCGTCCACCGCTGCCAGGCATCAACGCAGACGGTGTGTTCGGCGTGCAGACCATTGACGACGGTGCTGCGGTGCTTGCTTGGCTCGAGTCGCGTGATCGGTCGGGTGGAACCTGCAAAGCCGTCGTCATCGGTGGCGGCTACATCGGCATCGAGATGGCCGAGGCCATGAAGCGGCAAGGTTTCGAGGTGACGCTCGTCGACAAGGCCGCAGAACCGATGTCGACACTGGATCCCGACATGGGACGCCGGGTGCGTGAGGAGATGCAGGGCTTCGGCGTTGATGTCGTCACCAACGCCGGCGTCGAAGGCATCGAGACGGACGAGGGCGGGTGCGTCCGCGCCGTGGTGACCGAGAAAGGCACCTACCCGGCCGACGTGGTGATCCTGGGGCTTGGCGTGCGACCGAACACCTCGTTGGCCCAAGAGGCTGGCCTGACGGTGGGTGCCAGCGGTGGTCTCACCACAGATCGCCGGATGCGTGTGGTGGACGCCGAGGGTGTGTGGGCGGCCGGTGACTGCGTCGAAGTGCTGGATCGGATCACGGCGACACACATCCACGTTCCGTTGGGAACCCATGCCAACAAGCAGGGCAAGGTGCTGGGAATCAACCTGGCCGGTGGTTACGCCACGTTCCCTGGGATCGTGCGAACCGCAATCAGCAAGGTGTGCGGGCTGGAGATCGCACGAACGGGCCTGCGTGAGGTCGATGCGTTAGCGGCCGGATTCGAGATCGTGTCGGCCACGATCGACTCGACCACCAAGGCCGGCTACTTCCCGGGCGCCGAAGACATGGCGGTCAAGGTGATCGCCGAGCGCACGACGGCGCGTCTCCTCGGTGTGCAGATCGTTGGAGGTCAGGGGGCCGCGAAGCGGATCGATGCTGCGGCAGTGGCGCTATGGAACGGGATGGGGGTCGACGAGGTGTCGATGCTCGACCTGGCCTACGCCCCGCCTTTCGCTCCGGTCTGGGACCCGGTGCTGGTGGCCGCACGGAAGGCAGCCGACCTCGCCCTGGCCTGAAGCCGTACGGCAGGATGATCGTGAATCGATTCGACGGCCAGGCCGTCGACCGGACCGGATGAGGAGTGCCGCTCATGCCTATCGCCACCCCCGAGATCTACGCGCAGATGCTCGACCGCGCGAAGGCGGGAGCGTTCGCGTATCCGGCCATCAATGTGACCTCGTCGCAGTCGCTCAACGCGGCCATCCAGGGCTTCGCAGAGGCAGGTAGCGATGGCATCGTTCAGGTGTCGTGGGGCGGTGCGCAGTATCTGAGCGGCCAGAACCACAAGAACATGGTGGTCGGGGCTGTGGCGCTCGCCGAGTTCGCGCATGTGGTGGCCGCGCAGTACGACGTGCACATCGCGCTCCACACCGACCACTGCCCCGAGCCGCAACTGGATGGCTTCATGCGTCCGCTCATCGCCATCTCGCAGGAGCGGGTGGCGAACGGCGGGCTGCCGTTGTTCCAGTCGCACATGTGGGACGGCTCGGCCGTGCCGCTCGACCGCAACATTGCCATCGCGCAGGAGCTGCTCGAGGAGTGCCGCAAGGCTGACATCGTCATGGAGGTCGAGATCGGTGTGGTCGGCGGCGAGGAGGACGGCGTCGCCCATGAGATCAACGAGAAGCTCTATACGACGGCGGAAGATGCGGCGCTGACCGCCGAGGCCCTCGGCACGGGCGAGAAGGGCCGGTACCTCTTGGCCGCAACCTTCGGCAACGTGCACGGCGTCTACAAGCCCGGCAACGTGAAGTTGAAGCCGGCGATTCTGAAGGAGATCCAGGACCACGTCGGCGCCACCACCGGTTCGGCCAAGCCTTTCGACCTCGTCTTCCATGGTGGTTCTGGTTCGTTGCTCTCTGAGATCCGCGAGACCCTCGACTACGGCGTCGTCAAGATGAACATCGATACCGACACCCAGTACGCGTTTACGCGGCCGATCGTCGATCACATGATGCGTAACTACGACGGTGTACTGAAGATCGATGGCGAGGTCGGCAACAAGAAGCTGTACGACCCGCGGGCTTACGGCAAGGCGGCCGAGGCCGGGCTGGCCGCGCGCGTCGTGGTGGGGTGCGACGACCTTCGTTCCACCGGAACATCGCTCGCCCGCTGAATTGCTTGCTTCAGGCCGCGCGGGCCGCGCGGCCAAAGGCCGAGCGAATCCTGTGCGCTACGAGCTGCGGTTGCTCTTCGATCTCGTCGATCGCAAACGAGACGACCTCGTATCCCAGGCCCCGTACCCGGTCGTCGAGCCGGCGTCGGCGTCGCACCTCGTCGAGTTGTTCCTGCGGGGAGCCGACCACCGGATCGATCGCCGCCAACGTGCGTCGTTCGGGCCAGACGAAGCCGTAGCGGCCCAGCGGGACACCTGACGCGCTCACCTCGACATCGCACTCGGGCGCGGGCAGACCCTGCTCGATGAGGTGACCGCGGCACCACGAGCGCACCGGGTCGCCGGTCGCCGGATCGCACCGCCGAAGCGCTTCGCGCGCGGCGGTGATGCCCGGCCAGCGGGAGTGCTCATCGAGCAGCGACTCGAGCTCCTCACGCGTGGCCAGGCCGGAGCCGAGCGCGGCATCCATCACCACCAGCGCGTCGGCCAGCGGCTCGGTACGCGCGACGTCGATCACGGTTCGCGCCGCGCAGGTCACCGGTAGGCCCTCGATCAGTTCGGACTGTAGATCCGGCGATCGCGTGGTGCGAACATCGACGCCCAGCACCGTTCGTCGTTCGTGGCGGCCGGTGGTCACCGTGACGACGGCGGGCGGGCGATGAAGCACGATGCCGTGCAGCACGGCCGCGGATCGGTGGCTGATCACGACCGCGCACCCCAGATGCATCAGCGCAGCACGAGCTTGAAGCGTGTGCATGGCTCTGACGTCGTGGGCAAGGACGAGCAGATGTTCTGTGGTGACGTAGTGGCCGCGCCGCAGGGCCGTCCACCGCCGGCTGCTGAGCGCCCAACGGATCTGGTCTGGGGTGAGCCCGGCCGCGATCGCCGTTCGACGCGTGAACACCTCGTGCTGCTGCTCGAGGCTGGTACGGGCGCTGGGGTTCATGGCGTCAGGATGCGCGCAATCGCCGGACTCCGGGGGCGGCTGTCCACAGGCCCGGATCAGGCTGCGGTGGTGGTCACTCGGTGGGGCACCGGCAGGATGGGCCCATGTCGTCGATGAACCCAGAGAACCTGATGGCCGGACCGCCTCCCACCCTGCTGCCGGACGATCCGGATCCGCGGGCCGAACTGGAGGCCGGTGCCGACCCGAAGACGGTGGCGGCCGCGCACCCCTCGTCGTCGCTGGTGTGGGCGGTGCTGGCCGAACACGCGCTGGGATCGAACGACCCCGTGACGGCCTACGCGTTTGCGCGAACCGGCTACCACCGTGGCTTGGATCTGCTCCGTCGCAACGGCTGGAAGGGCCATGGCCCCGTGCCGTGGCAGCACGGACCCAACCGCGGGTTCCTGCGCGCCCTGGCCTGTTTGGCGCGCAGCGCCCACGCGATCGGCGAGGAGGAGGAATACGTCCGCTGCCGCGACCTTCTGCGCGATTGCAGCCCCGAAGCCTCCGAGGTGCTGGCTCCCTAACGATTCGTTCCCGGCAGGCTGCTGGTCGAAGCCGAACGCTCAGAGGAACAGGTCGGTCAGCGCCTCGCCGAACATCGCGGTGTGATGGTCGACGTCGGCCGCCGAAGTGCTCGGCGCCATGAGGGCCATGTTGTGGAATGGCGTCAGCAGGATCCCCCGGTTCAGCGCGTGCAGGTGCAGGAAGCGCTCGAGCTCGAAGTCGCCGGCATCATGCGCCTCGCGCCCGTTGCGGGGTGCGGTGGCGGAGAAGTTGTACTCCGCGCGTGCGCCGAGCCGATTGCAGTGCCAGGGCGCGTCGAACCGTGCGATGGCTGTATCGACCCCATCAGCCCAACGGGAACCCAGGGGCACCATGTGTTCGTAGGCCGCTTCGGTGAGTACGCGCGTCAGGGTGGCCCGCATCGCTGCCAGTGACAAGGCGTTGCCGGCCAGCGTTCCTCCAATACCGCCGACGTCGATCTCGGCGAGCGACACGCGCTCGGCGATCCGTTCGGCCACCTCCAGGCTCATGCCAAAGGCGCCGCACGGCACACCGCCGCCGATCGGCTTTCCGACGGTGAGCAGATCCGGCTCCAGGCCGTGAGTTCCCGTCCATCCCCCTGGCCCGACCGACAGCGTGTGGGTCTCATCAACGATCCAGAGTGCGCCGTACTTGCGCGTCAGCTCGCGACAGGCTTCGAGGTAGCCGGTGTCGGGCAGCACGATGCCGATGTTGGTCAGGGCCGGCTCCATGAGCACCGCAGCCACTTCGCCCGTGGCCAAAGCGCGCTCCAGTGCGTCGACGTCGTTGTAC
>Ga0105048_10016045_pt1 | contig 11591 bp, 7 predicted proteins | sample MAT05_FD_78382 | JGI IMG/M metagenome (GOLD analysis project Ga0105048, IMG submission 78382) | Freshwater microbial communities from Lake Fryxell liftoff mats and glacier meltwater in Antarctica - MAT-05 | ecosystem: Environmental > Aquatic > Freshwater > Ice > Liftoff microbial mat | place...
GTCGGCCTGTTCGTCACGGTCGTCGTGCTCGCCCTGGGCAGTGCCTTCGCGCTCTACCGCTGATCAGTCCCGTCAGGCTTTGCAGCGATCTAGAGGAGTCTGAGCACACCAGTGTGGCGCTTCGCATCAAGGGGATGGGTGAGCAGCCGGAAATTGCAGATCAGCCGCTGCAGCCAATCGCTGGCATTTCCTGCTATTAACGACTGCCGATGAGCCAGTGCGTAGGAAAAACGCTGCTCCTGCCGTCGGAATTTTCCGACGGGGCAAGTGGACAAGGCCGCGCGGGACGGCGTCAGTCGAGAACGATTTCGCGAACATTTCATTCGGCGCAACGCTGGGCTTGATCGAGCAGAGCTTGATCGAGCAGACGAACGACTTGGCCACTGCAGCAGTCGCGCATCAAGCGCTTGCGCTGCGCAGTTCAAACAAGCCCCGCAGCTCCTGCGGCGGCAGTTGCCCGACCCAGGTTTCGCCGGTGCCGACGGTCATTTCGGCCAGCTCGCGCTTGGCAAGGATCATGTCGTTGATGCGTTCTTCGAAGGTGCCGCGGGTGATGAAGCGATGCACCTGAACATTGCGCTGCTGCCCAATACGATAGGCGCGGTCGGTGGCCTGGGCTTCTACGGCCGGGTTCCACCACAGGTCGAAGTGCACCACATGGCTCGCGGCGGTCAGGTTAAGGCCGGTGCCGCCGGCCTTGAGCGACAGCAGGAAAACACGCTCGCTGCGCTCGTTCTGGAAGCGTTCGACCATCTGATCGCGTTTGCCGCGCGCCACGCCGCCATGCAGAAACAATGGCTCGCGGCCGTCGCGCTCGCGCAGCATGCGCGCCAGCAACTCACCCATTTCGCGGAACTGGGTGAAGATCAGCACCTTCTCCTGCGCGGCGTGAATCTCGTCGAGCAGATCGAGCAGGCGTTCGGCCTTGCCAGATTGGCCTGCATCCGCCGCGCCCTGCTTGAGGTACTGCGCCGGGTGGTTGCACACCTGTTTGAGCGCCAAAATCATCTGCAGCACCAGACCCTGGCGCTGGAAGGTATTGGATTCGCCGGCGATGCTGGCCAGGCCCTCGCGCACCACCGACTCGTAGAGTGCCGCCTGGGACTGCGTCAGCGTGCAGTACTGATCCTGCGTGAGCTTGTCCGGCAGATCGCTGATGATCGATTTGTCCGATTTCAGCCGGCGCAGCACGAACGGCGCCATCACCTTGCGCAGGCGCTCGGCGGCGGCGGCGTCGCGATGGGTCTGGATCGGCGTGGCGTACTCGCGTGCAAAGTGGGTGGGTCCGCCGAGGTAACCGCGCTGGGCAAAATCCATAATCGACCAGTATTCGCTCAAGCGGTTTTCGACCGGCGTGCCGCTCATCGCCACATGGCTGCCCGCGCCAATTGCCTTGATGGCCTTGGCCTGCGCCGCTGCGGCGTTCTTGATGTTTTGTGCTTCATCAATGACGACGATGCGCCAAACCAGCTTCTTGAGCTGCGCAACCTCGCTGCGCACCACGCCGTAGGTGGTGAGCAGCACATCTGGACGTTCCTTGGTCAGTTCGCGCTTGGCCCCATGGAACACCGCGACAGCAAGCTCGGGGGCAAAGCGCGCGGCCTCTTTCTGCCAATTGGTCAACAGGCTGGTGGGCACGACCACCAGCGCACCGCCAGCGGCGAGCGCGCCGTCCTGCTTCAGCCGCAACAGCAGCGCGATCACCTGCAGCGTCTTGCCCAGACCCATGTCATCGGCGATCACGCTCCCTAGGCCCATGCGCGCATTACGCCATAACCAGGCGTAGCCGCGCTGCTGATACGGCCGCAAGGTCGCCAGCAGACCGTCCGGCAGCGCCACCGCGTCTTCGCGCTTGAGCTCATCGAGAATCCTCTGCGCCGCCGCATCAAGGCGAACCGGGGCGCCGTCGTACTCGCCGGCCAGCGCGGCGCGCAGCAACTCGGAACCGCCGACGGGTGGCGGTCGCGTCAATCGCGCGCGCAGCTTCTCGATCTCCGCCGGGTCCAGATACACATACTCGCCGCGAAAGCGCACGATGCCGCTGGCCTGGCCTAGCAGGCGTTCGAACTCCTCCGCCGTGAGCTGCTCCTCACCCAGGGAGATGCGCCAGTCGAAGGCAAACAGATCCTCGCTTTTCAGGAAGCTCGGCACGCTGGCGCTGGCCGCTTTGAGCTGCATCGACAGACGCGGCCGCAGCAGCCGCTGCAGCACTTTCGGCAAGAGCGCGCGGATGCCGATCAGACGCAGCGCTGGCAGCGCTTCAAACAGCAGCGCCGGAAGTTCAGCGGTCGCTACCGCCAGCGGTGTGCGCGCCCCGGCACGCACGTAACCGGCCAGCGGCGGGTGGAACTCAGCCAGCATCGCCACCGTTTGCAGCACGGCATAGCGGCGGGACGCCCAAGCCGGCGCCGCCATCACCTCAGCAAGAGCAGTCGGCGCCTGCAACGGCGCGGCCTCCTCGGCCACTGCCAGCGACAGCGCGAAGTCCTCGCCGCGCACATCCTCATCGAGCTCAAGCACGGGCGTATGCGCATGACGCGCCAGATGCAAACGCGCCAGCCATGACTGGATGCTCCCCGCTACAGCGCCCTCGCCGGGACCGTCGAAAGCGGCGCGTGCGCTGCCGAAGAACAGCGCCAGCACTTTGTCGCCCGCCGGTTTTTCTGCCGCCGCGGCATTGGCCGACAGCAAAAAATAATCGAGCAGTTCGCACATCAGCACCCGCGCTTGCACGGCGCCAGCCAGAGGCTCTCGTTTGCGCCCGTTGCGGCGCTGTAGCAATTCTGCTGGCAGCGCCTGAGCTACCCGTTCCAGCAGCGCACGCACCGTGGCATCCAGTTCCGCTGCGCACCAGCGCAGACCGACGCTGCGCGCATCGATCACAAAAACCTGTGGCACCACCGCACCTTGGGCCAGTAAGTGCAGCGCCAACAGTCGCATCGAGTGCAGCGCGGCGATCGGTGCCGGCAGATCGGCCAATCGCGCGGGCGCCACGCTGGCGAGCACTTGCATGAGCATGGGCAGCGATTCCAGCGGCTGGCCGGCCAGTTCGATGCCGGCCACAATCAGCGCCCCCTTGTCGTCGATGCTCAGCTGCAGATCGCCCGTCAGCACGCAAGTGCAGTCGTCGCCGCTGCCAGTAGCCTCCAGCAGTTGCCGCGCATGCTTCGCCACGCGCGCCATTACCCGCCGCGCCGCCTCACGAAAATCGCCGTTGCGGAAAAATACCGGGCTCGCCGATAGCACTCGCCACAGCGGCTCACCCAGATCGGGAATCGTGGTGAGATCCAGCGCTTCCAGAGCGCCGAGGTCGCCGGCGGCGTTTGCCTGCGGCGCAGTTTCCGGTGCCGGGTGCGCCGTGGCGCCAAACAACGCCTGCTCGCGACTCGGCAAGGCAGGATTGGCATCCGCGGCGATTTCGATGCCACGTTGGCGCAACTGCGCGATCAAGTCCACGCCGCGCAGACTGAACACCAGAAAGGGGTTGCCGTCGATTTCCTGGCTGAGCAGGTAAATCACCGCCGCGAGGTGCTTGCACGGCACCGCCCAGTCCGGGCACGAGCACTGCATTTTCAGGTCGTTCCAGCGACCCGGAAATACTGTGATGCCCAGCGCGTGGGCCTCCTGCAATAGCGCCGGGTCAAGTTCGCGATTGAGCAGGCGCGCGATCAGAGCGGGGTCGACGGCGAGGCGCTCGATTAATCGGCCCACATCGGCCGGCTTGATCGCCGGCACTTCAATGCTGACCTCATAGGGCTTCGGTCGCGACCCCTGCACCTTGGCCTTGATCGCGCCGCCGGTCACCACCAGACCGCGCACCGCCCCACGGTTGGCGTAAGTGCGTCCACGCGGCAAGCGATTTTCGAAATCGATCTGCGTCAGCGCCTGCAACCACTGCGCGCCCCACCAGGTACGTCCAAATGCTGCCTTGCTCATACCTGCCCCGGTGCCTTCGCTCAAAGTGATGTTCAACAAAAGGCGTCAAATGCGGATACATTGTTTTCCGTAACGGTACTCAGAAACCTCGCAATTCATGACACGTTTGCTGTTTATTAACATAGCCATCGCCGCGATCGCCTATTTGGGCGTCTGCGGGGCGATGTACATGGCGCAGGGCTCGCTGATTTACTACCCGCAACCACGCACGGCGAGCGCAGCGGATTCGACCATGATATTGCGCAACGGCGAGGCGGAACTCGTGGTTTCGATCAAGGCGCGTCCAGGGGCTCAGGCCATTATTTATTTCGGCGGCAATGCGGAAGACGTTTCGGCAAACCTCGAAAGCTTCGCCTTGGCGTTTCCTGATCACGCGCTGTTTCTGCTGCATTACCGCAGTTACGGCGGAAGCACGGGCCGTCCGTCAGAGCGGGCCAACCACAGTGACGCGCTCGCGCTATTTCGCGCGGTACACGCCCAGCACCCAGAGGTCGCGGTTATCGGCCGCAGCTTGGGCAGCGGCATTGCCGTTCGGTTAGCCAGCGAGACTCCGGCGACCCGGCTCATTCTGGTTACCCCGTATGACAGCATCGAAGAAATTGCCGTGGCCGCTTACCCCTATCTGCCTATCAAGTTTTTGCTCCGGGATCGCTACCAGTCCTGGAAATACGCGCCAGTTATCAAAATCCCGACCACCCTCATCGCAGCGGAGCAAGATCAAGTGATCCCGCGCGCCAGTTCCGAGAAATTGTTGTCCCGATTCAGCAAAGGCATAGCTTCCATGACCGTCATTCGCGGTGTCGGCCATAATAATCTTGGAAGCACAGACGAATATCTCGAAACGATGCGCACGGCTTTACAGTGAACACCGGCCCGGACACTGAACCGAGAAGGCTAAAGGGATAGGCAACGGCCGGCAGTTCTCCTGCAAAACTCGTATGTCCGGGGCTTTTGGGGCTTTTGCCTCTGGGCTGTTGCGTGCGCGTCTGGGCTTTTGCGGGCGCACGGACTTTTCCTGCTTAAAATGACTAGGCTATGCGTTAACCACAGCGTTACGCCTTGCTTAATGTGTCAAGCATGACGTAACCGGCTGCCGCCGCCATTCGGTCGGCGTGGTACGACGAGCGCACCATCGGTGCGGACGCGACGTAGGCAAAACCCAGGCTCATGCCGAAGGCTTGCAGTTGCTGGAATTCCTCCGGCGTCCAGTAGCGGATCACTGGATGGTGGGCCGGCGATGGCCGCAGGTACTGGCCAATGGTGATCATGTTGACGCCATGCGCGCGCAGGTCGCGCAGCGTGCCTTCGACCTGTTCGACTGTCTCGCCTAGCCCCAGCATGATGCCGGACTTGGTCGGCAGTTCCGGATGCTGGGCCTTGAACTTCTGCAGCAACCGCAGCGACCCGTCGTAATCGGCCCCCGGACGCACGTTGCGATACAGCTCGCGCACGGTTTCCAGATTGTGGTTGAACACATCCGGTGGCGCGGTTTTCAGTGTCGCCAGCGCGCCATCCGTCTTGCCCTTAAAGTCGGGGGTCAGAACCTCGATCTTGATCGTCGGCGACAGCGCGCGGATGCGGCTGATGCAGTCGGCGAAATGCTGGGCGCCGGCGTCGTGCAGGTCGTCGCGGTCGACTGAGGTAATGACCACGTAGCGCAACCCCATATCGGCAATGGTGCGCGCCAGAGTGTCCGGCTCCCTGGCATCGGGCGGCTTCGGGCGGCCGCTGGCGACCTGACAGAACGAACAGCGTCGCGTGCAGATATCGCCCAGGATCATAAAAGTCGCGGTGCCGGCATTCCAGCATTCGTGGATGTTCGGGCAGCCGGCGTCCTCACAGACGGTGACCAGATGGTTTTCACGCAGCTTGCTCTTGAGCGTGGCGACGGCATTGCCGCCCGGGATTCTGACGCGAATCCAGTCGGGCTTGCGCAGCACTGGCACGTCATCGAATCCCGGCCGGCGGCGGACCTTGTTCGCGTCGAGCTGTTTTATTCCCGCTTCGATCAGCGGTGCCAGAACAGGAATAGCCAGAACAGGAATGACCAGAACAGGAGAGGGTGTGGTGGCGGACTCGGACATGGGCGACTCAGTCAAAAGTGGAAAAGGATGTGGCAAGCGACAGCAGCGGCTGCGCCGAGTGAGCAGGACCATGCATCTTCATTCACTGTCCCGGCAGTCGCCCGGCGGTGCCCACAAGGCGAGCACCGCGTCGAGTTGCGCGGCGTGAAACACCCGGGCTTCCGGCCCGGGTGCATCACCGGCGAAGCGTCCGAGCCGCGACGCGCAGTCGAAAAAACCCGGTGCAGGCGATCCGTCGCGCGACTTGCCGATGACCAGGGCGGCGATGAAGGGGCGGTCGGCCGCGGCGTCTTCGGCCATGAGTTGCTCCAACGCCTGCGTGACTTGATGAATGGTGTGCGGCGGCGCGAGCCGCAATGCTGTGGCCGCCTCGTGATAGGTGATGGGTGAGCGCTGCGTGGCGCGCGCTTGCAGATGCGCGCGCAGCTGGCAGGCGAGCGTCTCCGGCGCGTTGTCCGCAACGATGGTGAGCGCAGCGGAATTTAAAACAGCGGCAGTGATGAGGGAGTCCTGGCCAGCGGGCAGAGTCAGACTATCGCTGCTCGCTGGCGCGGCATCCACATCGGCGCGATTTTCTCGACCACGCTGCCGTCGGGTTCGATCACCGCAGTCCAAGCCCGCGTGCGATACCTGAACGTAACGCGTGTGCGCCCGGCATCCTCCTCGATACCGGCCTCCGCGACGCTGTCGATGCTGCCGCTGCGCATCTCGATTTTGAGTGCCGCAACCGAGAGCCCGAGCTTGGGCGCGAGCAGTTCAGCATCAATGGTGATCTCGCCGTCTATGCAGCTGATCGCTGCGCTTGGATGGGTCGACATGGCGGTGGCGGACAGGAATTTCGCGTTGGCGTTCATCGGTTTCCTTGGCGGACTGCGTTCAAGTCGTCAGACTATACCCGGCCCAAGGCAACCCAACTCGGCCGTTGATTCGCCTGGGAACCGGGAAACCGTGCGACCGAGGAGCAGTCAACACGAACGCCCCGCATGAGCGCCTCCGCCCGGCACGGCGAGTTATGAGGAGACTTTCTGCGATGCCAGTTCTTCGCCTTGTTCGGCAATGCGATAGGCGCAGCATCTGTCTACCGGGAGGATGTGCTCCACCCGGTCGGCGCTGACGTCGTCACCCAGCAGGGCCTGCCGCAGATTCTGCTGTCCGCATCGTTTGCTGAGAACTCATTATCTGCGCGGCGATGGTCTGAGCCTGCTTTCTCAACTCTGGAACGGCAACGCTCTCCCACGCTTGGCCGATGCGCAGTGTGCCGAGGGCGAAGAAGCGGTCATTGGCGCGTCCCGCGTGATCACGGATGCGCCCATCGCTGTCGGTATCGAGGCCCAGGTGATGGGGGCCAGACCGAATCGCACCCTGAGACACGAGGTCTCGGATAAGCGGGCTCGCAATCCGTTCGATATTCGTTTGCAGGCCAGTACAGTTGAGCACGTGGTCGACAACGAGAGACTCGATCCCATCGCGCGCTTTCGGTCTAAATCCTACCTGCCAACCGCTGCCAACCGCCTGGAGGTCGCGAACGTGACCTGCGTGATAACGCACTCGCCCCTGTGTTTCCAGCACGCTCAATTGCGCGGCAATCTGCGGCGCGATGCGATGCCGATGCACGTCCCAGAACCTGCTGATGAGTCTTAGAAAGCGCCGTTGCTCGGCAGCGTCGAGGCTTACCCACAACGCTTCGCTATGCGGCCGTATTGTGTCCATCACCCACTGCCAGGGCGCACCATTGGCCTGCGCAAGCCGGGCGTGCGCCCTCAGCATTCGCGCGCGGCCCCGTACCGACTGTGCCAGCAGAGCGTCTAAATCGATACCCTTGACTTGTCCCGGCACGGCATGTGGGAGGGGCCGCAAACCATGGCGCGACAGGATATGAATGGTCGCGCTATGACCGCGCGCAGCGAGCTCAATGACCGCATCAACCATGCTCAGGCCGCCACCCAGCACCAGCACCGTTTCGTCTGGGGCGATGTGGGACAGTGCGCCCTGATCCCAAGGAGTTTTGACAACGTGAGTTTCTTCGGTTACGGGATCGCCTAGCGCAAACTCGCGCAAGAAATTACCGATTGCCAGCACGACGGTGGCAGCAGTCAAACGGGAACCCGAGGCCAATTCGATTTGAGATGTCTCCCCGGAAGCGATGCGCACCACCTCATCGCGCAATATCACCAGGGAGCAACCAGGGGTCACTAAGGAGTCATCGAGAGTTTGCGAAAGATATCGGCCGTAGGTCTCTCGTGACGCGAAGTAGCACGACCCGCTAAAAGGGAACTGCAACGATTCAGCTCCTCGATAACGGTTGAGATAGCGCAAGAAATGGTCCGGATCCGCCTCGAAAGCACTCATACGCCCGGCAACGACGTTTAATCGATGTTCAGGACAGGTGGTGGAGTACGCCATGCCTTTGCCCAGTTCGGCGCGACTTTCAATTATTGCGATACGCAGTGGCGCATTCGCAGCCTTGGCCAGATGAATCGCGGTCAGGACACCTGATGCGCCGCCCCCGATGATGGCGACATCGAAAATGTCTGGTGTCGGGACTATGGCGTCTGCAAGCGTCCTTTGAGTCATCGGTGTGCTTTCATTTAGGTCACGCCCGCATTAGCGAGCTTTTGTGGCAACTGTGTCGTTGGCCTTCGCCCTTGCGCACATTCGATGGCCAAACCTCGCTTCACCACCCGACTCGCATTGTTTCATCGGCGAGACGCCGGAGCCACGTGTGTTAAGAACCGCGCCCAAAAGCTACTGGGCGCGGCGCGGGCCTTATTCGATTTCATCAAAACCTGCGCGCGCTCAATTGTTCAGCGAATCATCGAGACGTTAGCCAATCTTCGCGCGCGCAGCAGATGTTTAAAAGCTGTACCCCACCTTCGCGTACACAAACGCTCCATTGAAGCCGAACGGTGCTGCGCTACTGGCGTAGGCAAACTGTCCGCCGGTGGAGTTCGCGAAAATATTCTCGTCGGGATATTCGTCGGTCACGTTGTCGCTGCCGAGGGTGAAGTTCCAGCTGTCAAGGGTGAGCGTCGCCGCCACGTCGAGCGTCCATTTGGCACCGAAGGTCTGGTCCTGCACCGCGGCTGCATTGCGAATGGTGATTTCGCCGAAGCGCGTAGCGTTCATCAGAAACTTCAGATTGCCCGTCTCCCACAGGCCGCCGAGCAGAACTTTGTCCTTCGGCGCGCCGACCTCGAAGCGACCGATTTCAACCCGGCCAAAACGCAGCGCAGTGGGATCGATTGCCGCGAGCGCAGCTGGATTAGTAGCAACGCGGTCGATGTCGGTTGAGGTGTGGTTGTAGCCCACGGTCAAATCGAGATTGCCCGCGTCCAGATCCCAACGATAGGTGCCAACCACATCGACGCCATCGGTAGTGGTGTCAATCGCATTGGTGAAGTAGCGACCACCGCCGACACCGGGAAAGCCATTGGTGTTGAGAAAATTGCGCACCGCTGCGCTGGTCAGGTTTTCTGACAGGGTGATGCGGTCTTCAAGCGCAATGCGGTAAGCATCAATCGTGATGTACAGCGAATCGACCGGTTGCAATACCAGGCCGAGGCTGTAGTTGGTGGACTCCTCGGCTCGCAGCGGCTCGGCACCCAAGCGGATGCCTGCCGGACTGTTGACCCGAAAAGTAACGATGTCGAACGGCAGGTTGCCCTGCGGGGTGACGATGAAATTGGTCGCAGTAGACTGAAAGAACTGCTGCTGCAGCGAGGGCGCGCGAAAGCCCGTTGACACCGTGCCGCGTAACGCCACGGCGTCAGTAAAGGCGTAGCGCGAGGTCAACTTGCCCGAAGTCGTCGTGCCGAAATCACTGTAGTCCTCGTAGCGAGCGGCGACACCCGCGGTAAGCTTTTCGGTCAATTCGGCTTCTAAGCCAACGTAAAGCGACAAATTGTCGCGGTCGAAGGTGCCGCTATCGGATGGCCGGAAACCAGAAAACACCTGTGCGCCCGGAATGTTGGCGAAGGTCCCCAGTGCATAGGACAGTGGCTCGCCGGGGGATTGCTGAAACTCATCTTGGCGAAACTCCACGCCGTAGGAGAGCGTTGCCGGATAGGCCAAGCCGATCGACCACAGCGTTGTGGCATCAAGGTTTAGCACGCCCTGCTCGACTGCCAATTTGCCAGCATAGAAGTTAAGCGGCGAGGTTGGGCCAAGGCTGCGATTGAGGGTATTGAGAATGTCAAATGTCAGCTCGTTGGAGCCGTAGGTGTAGCTGAAATCAATGTCGGTCGAGTCGCTTACAGAAACGCGCAGACCGCCGACAAAGCTGTAATCGGTGGAGTCGTTGTTGATTTGCGGCAAGAACCCATTTGGATAAATCGCCGGGATGTTGCGGGCATCGCCAGCGGTTCGAAAAAAACCGTTGGATAGCGTGTCGCGCCGGGTGTGAATGAGGTTCGAGTACAGGGTCACATCGTCGCCAAACGGCAGCTCAGCGTTGTAGCTCAGCGAGTAGGCGTCGACCTCAGGATCGCCCTGGCGTTGCACTACCCGATCCAGCGGCGGCGAGGTCGCCGTGGGCGTGCCCCTAAAGGCCCGTGCACGGTTGGTCTGATCTTGTTGCCCGAGCTGTGCCGCAAAGTGGACGAAGCCTTGGCCACCCAGCGCAAAACCGGCATCGGCGAGCACGTCTGATTGCTCGCCGTCACCGGCGCTGTATTGACCATAGCGCGCGCTCACATCGCCACCGCTATTGCTGCCGCTTAAGACGATGTTGATGACGCCGGCGATGGCGTCTGAACCGTATTGCGCCGAGGCACCGTCGCGCAGCACTTCGACGCGCGCAATGGCTGACACCGGAATACTGTTCAAGTCCACCGGCGAGGAACTGCGGCCTTGAGTGCCGTTAACATTGACCAACGCACCGGTGTGATACCGCTTGCCATTGACCAAGACCAGCACGTGATCAGGTGACAGCCCACGCAACTGAGCTGGACGCACGGCGTCGGAGCCATCGGAAATCGCCAAGCGCGGAAAGTTGAGCGACGGCAACGCACGCGACAGGGCGGTCGCCAGATCAGGCGTGCCAGTCGCACGCAAAATCTCCGGCGTGATGATGTCAATCGGCGAGGTCGACTCGGCCACTGTGCGATCCGACACCTTGGTGCCGGTGATCACAATCAGGTCAAGCATGCTGGCCTCCTCTTCTTCGTCGGCGGGGGATTGCGCGAATGCTGGCGCGCTCGCAAGCGCGATCAAAACAGCTAAAGCGAGCGGGGAAAGCGGGGCGCCGAAGGTCAATGCACGAGCACGATTCATAGTTATTCCAGTTCGTTAAAAGGCGGTTAAACCAGTACCACAGGCGCGCAACCGGGTCAATCAAATTGGCCCGCACGATCCACCGCAGGGCGGCAGTGGAACCTTATAAATTTTTTTTATGCTTTTGCTGCGGATGCCTGCCTCCGTTTGGGGCAACCCAACGACTTATCGGCACATGACGACTACTCGGGACACTCAGTGAGCAATTCCTTCCGCCGCGAACGCCAGCGCGAGTTCGGATTCGGCGTTGCTGGAGCCCCAGGTCCATTCGAAGTTCCACGGTGGCGGCCGCTCACGGTA
>Ga0105048_10016046_pt1 | contig 11590 bp, 5 predicted proteins | sample MAT05_FD_78382 | JGI IMG/M metagenome (GOLD analysis project Ga0105048, IMG submission 78382) | Freshwater microbial communities from Lake Fryxell liftoff mats and glacier meltwater in Antarctica - MAT-05 | ecosystem: Environmental > Aquatic > Freshwater > Ice > Liftoff microbial mat | place...
AACAGATGCCATTTCAGTTGAGATTTTGTGAGCAGATGCACGGGAAGAGCCACCCTATTCCGGAGGTACCCCCGAAGATTCAAGGACCAACGTGCAATCATAGCCAAGCCGAAAGAAACATGCCACCCGTACGGAACGGCGACAGACGCTTGTCCACAAAACGCGAAACACGAAAGAAAGCACAGTTCGTGAAATGAATTTCTAGTTTTCGGATTTTCCGCTGACAGTCAGCCGATGGTACTCGATTTGCGATTAAAGTAGCCGTCACTCTCTGAGTGACGAATGCCAAAGGCCGCGTTTTGCGGCCTGCCTCACTCAGAGAGTGAGGTCTACTATGTGAAATCGAGCGCCGCTGAGCGTTCGCCCCCCGGTCGCCAGGGAAACCGCACGCAGCAGCGTTGCCGTTATCGCTATTTCTTTGGTCCCAACCACGAGATCAACGCTGGCAGAATCATCAAATCACCCACAAGTGCGGATCCAATTGTGATGGCACCCATTGTCGCAAAAATATGATGATCCCGCGAATCGCTGAAGGCGACGGTCGAGAATCCGGCCACAAGCACCACAGTCGTCATCACCAGTGACACACCCACACCCGTAAAAGCACGCCGGATGGCTGTCTCACGGTCGTCCGTTTTCTGGCGTTCTTCTTCGTAACGTGACAGGAAATGGATCGTGTCATCCACCGCGATTCCCAGACACACCGTAAAGGCGCAGACACTCACAAGTTCCAGATTGTATCCAGCGAACACCAACCACGTACCGGTCACAGCCAGGGGAAACGCATTCGGAAAAAATGAAATCAAACCGATCCGCACGGACCGATATGCCAGCCCTAATGTGATCAGAATCACGAACGCGGCAGATCCCAGACTCGTCGCCAGATCGACGACAATCTGATACAGAGTTTTCCAGCGCCTGATTGCTTCTCCTTCCAGATTCAACGCAAAATTCGGATGCTTCGCGGCAATGGCGACAAGCCCGGTCTCCAGTCGCGTGAAAACGGGCCCGAACTTTGCGATGCCAAGATCCTGGACTCGAAAGTTAACAACGGCATAACGTGATTCCGGCGTAAAGAAGGCCCGCTTCAATTGTGGAGGGAGAAGTTCCAGCATCATCATGCGATCACCGTGGTCACCGTCGCCCGGCAATGATTCGACAAGATTCCTGATCGACAGCGGATAGCCAATCAGCGGCTCCGTGTGCAACAGGTCGTCCACTTCTGAAATCACCTGCAGGAGCTCGGCTGATACGTCGCCGATTTCCTCCTTCCAACGCACATCCACGCGGGCAAACTCCAGTCCACCCAGCACCTGATCCATGTGATGCAGCGCCTGATACGCTTCGCTGTGTTCCGGCAACGAGTTGGCTCGCCGTTCATCCGGGCGCAACGTCAATGAAATGGCCGTGCAGATAAACGTGCTGCCAATCCCGATCAGACTCACGGTGCGCGGATACCTCAGCACAAATTCAACAAGTTCACTGATCCGGGTCAGATTGCGATCGATCAGACTCTTGTCGTGTCCCACATGAATTTTGCTTCCCAGCCTCGTGGAACACACCAGGGGAATGATGGTCACAACGGCAACGAACATCAGCGTCACGCCGATCACACTGCACCAGCCGAAGTCCTGCACCCACACGTTGTGAGCCAGGACAAGTGATCCCAGACCGATCGCCGTTGTGAGCGATGTCAGCATGCACGCGAAGCCCACCTGCTGCAATCCACTGCGAGCAGCTTCGTGCTGCGTCATGCCACTCGCTCTCAGTTTGCGAATCTGCACGACCAGATGTACCCCGTCCGTCAGGCCCACAAGACTGACGAGCACCGGCAAAATTACGTCATTGAAAGGATTGTCCTGCAGATTGAAGAACTTCAGGAATCCGAGCGTCCAAAAAACGCCGACAATCGGCGCCAGGGACACGATCAGGACTGCGCGAATACCTCGAAACAGGATGATGGCCATCACGAAGATTGCACCATAACCGATCAACTGGTACTTCAATTGATTTGCTTCATGCGACTGCATGGCCGTGATGTACGCTGGCATGCCACCGGTGACCTGGAAACTCAGCGGCACTTCCGGGAAATCCGTCGCGGCTTTTTCGGCCGCTTCGCGCAATTGAGTCGTGCATTGTTCATTTGAACGGATGTAGTCGAAATCGAAGGTGACCAGCAACAGCATCGTCTGTCCGTCTTCTGACAGTAGTTGCCCACCGACCAGCGGATGTTTCATGGCCTTGGCCCGCGCCGCTGCAAATCGTTCGGGTGACGCTTCAGATCGAGGAAAGAGCGGTTCCGGAAGACCGAAGATGTTCAGGATCGGAACTCGATCCATCCACAGAATTGAGTGAACGTAATCAAGTTTCTCCAGCTCATCGACCACATGCCGCATGGCCTTCGCACCAGCGGGTGTGAAGAATCGCGGCGATTGAACCACGATGACAGCGTCTGAAGCTGACAGACTCACGGGATCGACGTTCGGTCTCTTGCGAACAGACGTGTCGTCCTTGCTGCTTCTGAGATTCGTGTTGTTCGCAGAAGCAGCCTGAGTCTGCGGGGTGACAAAGAACTGCCGCACCCATTCAGGTCGAAAATGGCCAATCACGGAAAGCAATGTGATCAGCAGCACTGCTGAGAATGTGGCCAGGCGATGATCCACGATCCAGACCATGCAACGATCAAAGGCTGATTTCATACATGAGTACCTTTGACCGGTTCATGTCGCATTGCGTTTGTGCACTTCGGGCTTGGTGACGACGGACAGGAATGTCCATCCTACGGGATTCTGTTCTCTGCAACGGCGCGAACTTCATCCAGCGTCGCCAGGTCGTCACGGTCATGATCAAAGCGGTAGAATGTACCTCGCACAGCAATCGGCAATTCACCCCTCGACACCACGCCATCCCCATTGACATCCAGCCGAGCAAAGAAGTCATCCACGAACGTTTGAATCTTCGACTCTCGTGCTGCGATACTTTCGGGGCTCACCGAATTGTCGGCAACCACCGGCTTGTCGGTGGTTGGTGCAGGCTCCAGGGGCTCCGCGACCTCCAGAAATGCGACGGCCATTTCCTCCCATGTCTGATCTCCCCAATTCACCCATTGCGATGGATCAGGATTGAACGGGTTCTTCGCGGAATTGTCGAACGTCACCTTAAATCTCAGACTGTCGATCGTGTCCAGATTCAGTGGTTCAGAAAACACGTAAGAGTGTTGCCAATTGAAGTCGTATTGCGGCACATGCAGCAGGGTTTCCGTCTGTCCGTCGTGATCCGCAAACAGCTGAAACGTCTTGCCTCGCACATGCATGTGCGGAGCCACGCCAAGCAGGCGGCCACCCTTCGGCAGTGAGCGAACGCGTCCGGTGACTTCGTGATTCGCCGCGTACGGGGGAATCTCAAACTCCTGATCAATGCCAATCAGAGTCACGACTTCATGAGTCACATCTTCCCGCTTTCCGAACACGATGCCAACTTTTGTCGTGTCTTCATGGACCGAGCCGTTGGAAGTGTAGTGCATCTGAAACACCAGCCGTGATCCAGCCGGAATCTTACGAGCGTGTCCGGGAGGCATCGTCACCAATCGCTGGCCAGGAACGTAAGCCGTCAGCCACCCGATGCCGCGAAATACCGATCCGTCCGGCGGCCGAATGAAAACAATGGCGTGATGCACAACCGCTCTGTTTCCGGGAATAATCTGAGCTGCCGTGACCCATGCATCCTCAGTGATTTTTGGATCAACAACGAAATACTGGTACTCAATCATCCCTTCCGCCGGCACGGTATACGGACGTCCTCGCATGTTGACGACAAGGTCCGGCTCGCCGGGCATCTGCCATCCCTGCGTGTATGCGACTGGTTCCGGCAGATCGGCAACTTCGCCTTTTGGAGTTCCCGCCGCAACCCAATCTCTCAACACCTGCTTGTCGGCTTCCGGCATCTCGCGCGCATTCGCGAAACGCCCGTACTTCGGATCAGCATGCCACGGCGGCATGCGTCCGTTGTCGATCACTTCCAGAGATGTGTCGGCCCAGCCAACAACATCTTCATAGGCTTCCAGCGAAAACGGACCGATATCACCAGTGCGATGACATTCCAGACAGTGCTTCTGCATGATTCGGCTGACTTGGTTGCAATACGACGGGGATGCGATCGTCTCGTTCTCCGCCGAAGCGATCTTTGGGCGTCTGACCTTTCCAATCAGGCAACCGACGGCTTTCGCTGCTGCTACCGACACTGCCTTCCCGGCCAGCGTTTCCTCAATCGCGATTCGCAGATCGTCGCGGGTCGCGGCGGTACGAGTCACCCCCGGTTCGTATTGATCATCAATCCGACCCTGATACGTGACGGACAGTCGATGATCGAGCACAAAAACTTCGGGCGTGCGCGTCGCTCCAAACTGATCGGCCACGACATTCCCTTCGTCGCGTACCAATGGAAAAGACAGCGACTGACGCTGCAGATACTGGCGGATGTCGTCGTTTGTGTCGTGAAAATTACTGTTGATGCCGACAAACCGCACGCCACGATCCCGCAACTCGTCAGCAAATTGGGAAAGCCGCACGCTGTACAACTGCACGAGCGGGCATTCGGTGCCGAGGAAACAAACGACCGTCACACCGCTGTCCGCTGGCGAAACATGGACAGTTTCTCCGTCGAGAGTTTTCAACGCGAACGCACAAGACAGCTCACTTGTCGGCACGACATCCGCTTCATCTGATAAGGAGGTTTTCTGTGCTGCGGCCAACAACAAAATGAAGCAGCAGGATCTTGTGAAAGACATAGGCAAACTCGAAAATCGTTCTTCAGAACTGAAATGCCCGCTTGAGCAAAGAAATACACGAGCACAGATTGTAGCACCATCCTGTTGCGTGAACGACTCTCTGTCCGCAGACGAACGATTTTCTTAACGCCGCTACACGCGCTGCGCCACGACAATTGTTGCTCTACCGGCGATTCTGGCGAAAAATATTACGCGAGGGGCGGCTGTGCCGGTGGGAAGTTGTCGCCGTACGGCGTCGGCATTTGTTGGAATGCGGCGACACTTGACTTCGTAATGCGTGGATGGCGCAGATCGCAGATGCCGCTTGAGATCTTTCAGATTTCCTGACAGCACGGCTTCGATCCGGAATGCTGTGACGAAGCCGGACGTCACACATTCAGCGCCCGTGAGATACTCCTCTTCCGCGTCGAGACGTTGCAGCGAATACTGTTCCGCCATCACATCAATCAGTCCGGATCTCACGATCGCTGGATCGGGATCGAAAATGAATTCACCGGCGGTTGGAACAACATTTGTCCATGCCGAGAGCGGATCAGCACTGATCGATTCGCCCGTGGGCAGCGCGGTGGCTCGAAAGGCATGTTCACCAGCCAGACTTCCGAACCAGACCGTGGCTTCCCGACATTCGCCTTTCAGACTGATGAGTTCGATTTCACAACCCGGAAACTTCTGCAGAAAATTGCTGGCCGGACTGATCTTGATCCCGCCGCCCGCCGCCATACGTGTCAACTGCTGCATCCATTCGAGACTCGGCTGATAAAGTTCCAGTCGCTTCGTGGGGCGATCGCGTCCGGATCGACGATCAGGATCGACATGCACAATCTTGCCGGACCAGTCAAGGCTCGTCACATCAGTGCATTGAGTCCGGATGTGTTCGGATCGATCCCAGATGGCGGCATTCCATTCGGTTCGCAGGCACATCGCCGCGGCGGAATCGATCGCCGTGACCGGCGAATGTTCTGCAATTGCTGCGGCATCCACACCGATTCCGCAGCATAAGTCCGACACAGTGGCGAATTGCGAGAACCGTTTGGCTTTGTGCGCCGCCACTTCACGCGACGTGGATTGTTCCAGTCCTACGCGCGTCAACCACAACTGATCCGAATTTGGCAGTAAATCTGCCGCCCGCTGCCGCGATTCATGCACAGACAATGCCGCTCGGACGAGTTCGTCGTCGAATGTTTCCCTCAGCTTACGCTGGCTGCTGAGTTCGGTCGGTGTGCTGCCTGAAATCGCTGCAAAAATCTCTGGACAGTCCTTCAGCCGCCGTAACAGAAAGGATTCTTCGTCCGCATCAAAATATGTCTGATCCATCATCAACCGGATTTCTTTTTCATGCGAACAATTCCGTCCCAGTTGGCGGGCGACTTGCGGTCGTGCTGCGTGATTAACATGGAAAGGTAATCCTGAGCACGGTCTTCGGCGGGCATCCGATGCAGGAATTTCCATGCTTCTGACCATTGACCCGAAATAAACAACGCGACACCTTTTTCGAAATCTGCCAGGTGCTGATCGGTAAGCGACGGACTCCGAGATTCGGGCGGTACAAGTTCACTCACCAGCAACGGACGTTCCATACCGTACGGCAGCACTTGTAATAAACGCCTCACGCGTCCTTCATCCTTCGGAAGTTTCTCACGAATCTGCCGGTCAAGGAATTCATCGATCAGCACTGAAACATGCAGTTCGCGTGTCATACTTTCCAGGCGACTGGCAAGGTTGACAACCGGCCCGAACACCGTCACTTTGACCTGTTCCCGCGTTCCGATCTTCCCCGCAACCGCACGTCCATGAGCAATGCCGATGCTTGTTTCAAAATCCTTCAGCGGATGATCAGGGTCAGCCTGAGCTTTGCTGAATTCTTCCCGAATCGCCAACGCCGCGCGGCACGCATTCAGCGGCGCTTCTTCCGACGCGATCGGCCAGCCCCAGAATCCGAGTGCCGCATCGCCCTGAAAGTCGCCGGTGACACCGCCGAAACGCAGAATCTGACTGGTCATCACTTCCAGCGCCAGACTGACGCATTCCAGCAAGGCGGTCAGGTTCTCGGATTCCTCTTCAGCCCGATGACTGAAGCCACGCAGATCACAGAACAACACGGTCACATCGCATTCACGCGGTTCCAGCATGGTGGTGTCAAGATCCCGGCCCAGCGCTTCCAGAATGGGAGGCGAAAAGAACTGACGCAGGCCCGACTGCTGACGTTCCAGCCGACGCTGACGTTGCAGTGATCCGACGATATCCGCAATGAACTCCGTAAATTTGATGTCGGCATGCAACCGTCGTTCATGGGAACTCGCTGCTTCCGGCAGACTCCGGCCAGTCACATAAAGAGCGCGGTCGCCGGTCATGTCGGGGTACGGCGTGCAAAACGCCCAGCCGTAGCCTGCAACCTGCGTGTACTGAGTCGTCGTCAGTTCTGTATTGTCCCAGATGTGCAGAATCGTGGTCTGCTGTTCCATGGCATTGGAAATCAGACGCACACTGGGCTGCATAAGCATCCCTGTTTCGAAACGCTGCTCCTGATGAAACACGCGAGGTCGCAACGTGTCGGAAAGTCCCACGATGGCCACACCGTCGGCGTTCTGGACTCCGGCAAGCAGAAGGCTGGCCAGTCGAATGTGCAGATCGCGTTCAACCCCGGACTCACGGATCACGGCCGGCAGACTTGTGAGCACCTCAATCCGTTTGGCCGCATCGTCATAGCGAACTCGCTGAAGCTGCTGACGATCAATCGCCAGTTGCTGGATTGGCTGTCGACCTGGCGAATCACTTTGACTGACCTGCTGGACTTCAAATCGCGTTGAACCAATCACAAAGGCATCGCCGGAGGCAAGAATCGCCTCGGACACGACCAGGCCATCGACGAAAACCGGATTGGATGTGTCGGCCAGTTTGCGGAGCGTCACGCCGTCCGCTCCGGCATGCAACTCCACATGGCGACGTGAAATGCGATCGTCCCATTCGGCTTGCAGATTCACATCATCACCGCGTCCGAGAACGTACGTGTCTCCGCTCACGAGCAGAAACTCGCGTTCCATCCGACGACCGTTATGAAATGCCAGCACGCGAAACATGATTGAGAACCAAGGTCATCGAGAAAACCGGGGGCTAGCGCCCTGCGGCTGATTAGTAAACTCAACCAGGAAGCACTTCATTCCATTCCGCCGACTTCTTTCATCTCCAACTGTTTCATTTTGCGATACAGATTGGATCGATGCAGGCCGAGCATCTTAGCGGCGTCGGTCATATTCTCGGCGACATGATGAATACTGCGTCGAATAAAATCCCGTTGAAACTCGCGCGTCGCTTCGTCCAGGCCCAGATCCAGCGCAGGCAGTTTTGAATTGTCGGATTCAGGACTCAGAATGAAGGCCAGATCCTCAGGTTCCACGCGATCTGCGGGGCACAGAAACGCGATGCGTTCCATCAGATTGCGAAGTTCGCGCACGTTGCCGGGCCAGGCATGAGACTGCAGCCGCCGCCGCGCCTCGGACGACAACTGCAACTGCGGCCGTTTCGCCTGCACGGCAAAGCGACGCAGAAAAAACTCCGCCAGGGGCAGGATGTCTTCTGGCCGTTCACGCAGCGCTGGCAGATCGAGCGTGACGACACCCAGGCGATAATAGAGATCTTCACGGAACTTTTTCGCGCGGACCGCTTCGCTCAGATTGGAATTCGTCGCCGCAATGATGCGCACATTGATCGGGATAGTTTGCGATCCACCGACGCGGGTGATCACCTTTTGCTCCAGCACACGCAGAAGCTTTGCCTGACCTCCGACGCTCATGTCGCCGATTTCATCCAGAAACAATGTGCCGCCGTCTGCGAGCTCAAACTTGCCCTGACGCATGTCTCGCGCGTCTGTGAAGGCCCCGCGTTCGTGGCCAAAGAGTTCACTTTCCAGCAGCGATTCGGTCAGCGCGGCACAGTTCACCGCGACGAACGGACAGTTCGCGCGATTCCCCTCATAATGGAGTGATTGCGCGACGACTTCTTTGCCCGTCCCGCTTTCTCCCAGTACCAGAACCGGCAGATCTGTTGATGCCAGCCGTCGGACTGTGTCGCGCAGCGCGGAAATCGCCATGCTGTCACCCACGATCGACACGCCTTTGGTCACCTGTTCGGCCAGCTGGCTGTGACTGCGATGCAGCAGGTTGCGTTCCTGAAGATTTCTGAGCGCCACAGCGGCCTGAGTTCCCAGCTGTGACAGACATTCAATGTCGTCCTGAGTAAACGGACGATGGTCAATCTGGTTGATCGCTTCGAACGCGCCGACAATACTGTTCTGAGCATCTCGCAGTGGTACGCAGATCAGATTCCGAGTTCGATACCCATGCTTGCGATCCACCTCCTGATTGAATCGAGGATCTTCATAAGCATCATCGACGTTGATTGATTTTCCGGTCCGCAGCGTTTCACCCACAATGCCTTCGCCCGCCGACAGGCGCAGTGATGAATTCTTCACTCCCAGCGCAGGACGAGCTTCCACTTCATTGCGGTCGCGATCCCACAGGAAAATACTGCTGCGATCGCAGTTGAGCAGTCGCGTTGCTTCCAGTGCAATCAATTCCAGCAACGGGGCCGCGTCTTCGGCCATCGACAGACGCGAGGCAATGCTGAGCGTTGAACGCAACCGTTCAACCTGCTTACGAGTTCTCAGATCGTGGTCCACGAGTGTCAGTGCCATCGACAGCGATCGCGCCATCATCAGGCCGGATTCGGCGAGGTCATCGTCAGCATGGCGTCCAGCCGTGACCAGCAGATGTGCAAATGGCGAATTGGCCGTGAGCGGAAATGCCGCAACGATTTTGCCCTGTTCTGTTCGGCTCACACCAGCCGCATCCCGATCAAGCGATTCGTCCCACAGCGAAACAGGACGTACAGACATCGCCTGCTGACCATGCTCGGAGATCACATCCCACCCGGGTCCGGGCACACGTTGAACCAGACCAATCCACTGGACCGATAGTTCCGCAGCGATTTCAGACAATGCCGTGCGAATAAATGCGTCAAACGTCTGGACTTTGAGTGCATCCGACAGCAATTTGCCGCTCAACTGCATCAGCGTTCCGCTGGCCGACCCCGGCGACAACATTGAAACCTGCGACAACGTCTTCCATTCAATTGCAGCCACATCATGATCCTTCATGAACTTCGCGATCGTCCGCCAAGCGATCTGTATTCAATTCCACCGCACATCCGCAGTGTTTCGGTCATCCCGATTTCCATCGCGGTGCGACCGAAGCCATCGATATGACTACCACTAACCCTGGAGCGCCATCGGGATGACGGCACATAAGGTTAACCGACGAATCAAAACCGTCAACCGGCTTTCGGAGAAATTGCCCGTGTTGTTGACTCGATCCTGATTCGGCGAGCGGGATGCGTCAGCTTCCCGCTACGTTGCGAAAGTAACCCCGAGGTTGTCGTTGTAGCTGATCAGTCTTGCTTCCACCGGCACAGGGCCGGATGGAGAGCTTAAGTCCACGCCATTGGGCTTCATGCCGGCGGAACGCAGGTTTGACGACTACGGAGTCACTCCGGATTTGGCCAAAATGCGATAAACTTTCGCGGCAGGACGCCGCGACTGCGATTCGACACGATGTCGGACCGCGCAACTGCGATTTAAAATCCATTGGTCTGAGGCGAACGGCAAAGCCGTGAAGCCTCGAGAGAATACTGCGGGCGTGGACCTTTTCTGGTGTCGTGTGTCAACATTTGACCAGGGAAGGTTTATGTCCATTCCAGTAAGCCAATCCCGGTCGATGATCACCGTTTGAAAACACTGTGACACATCAATCCTGCGAGGTTGACCCAGTTGCAGTTCATGGCCCCTGTTGTCTTCAGGAATGACCACAGCGAGGTGATCGAGTTTCTGGGTGCAACGCAGAGAAAACGGTCGGCATATTCTGGCCGGAAGCGGCTCTTGAAATGATCCTGCCCCTTTGCATTAAACACAAAATCCATCCGATCGAACCAGATGGAAAGTACTGTTCGTATCCGCCAATCACCGTTTCCGATTGTCGAATGCTTCACGTTACGCCCCGGAATCAGGCACAATGATACATATTCGACACCTTCGTGCCTCAGTTGGTCGATCACTGTTCGAAAAATGAATGTGGTGACTCCTCGAGTCGAGTTTCGTCGCTTTCGATATGTCTCAAATGCCCAGCCACGGCCGCCAGCGACAGGACTGCACGCCAGAAATGCTTCGATGTCGTCTTCATGGCGTCGTTTCGCGACAAACAGTCGGCGACGTTGAAGCACATGAGGCTTGAATTCGCCCTCGAGAAGTCTGAGGGGTTTGTCAAGAGTTCGCCAGGAAAGGTCTTCAGACATGATGCTCAACAGTGCTGGCCCCAGCGATAACTGTTCTTCAGGATCCGTGATCTCACAAATCACAACATCAGATCGCGTGCAGAAATTTGATTGTCTTCGCACCCATTCGAACATCTTTCCCGACCAGTCCACGTCCTGAGGGTTCAGAAACGCCTCTTCGCCGAATTTATTGACGACGAAACCCGTCTCCTGGAATCGCAGGGCATCGACAAGTGGGACATTGTAGACCGCGATTGTTCGACGATCTTTCTCTGAAAGTTCTCGTAGCCAGCCAATCATCTTTGGCTTCAGCGCTTCAGGTGCCAGTAATCCGCCAGCAATATGCCAGTATCGTCCGTCAGCAAGAACGCTGACCGCACCTCGACCACAGGGTGTTCGCAGAACATGTCCATCAGAAACGGCAATATCGTAGGATTCCGGCACGCAGGCATGGTCAAATGCAAGTTGCTCCAGTTCCTGACG
>Ga0105048_10016049_pt1 | contig 11590 bp, 5 predicted proteins | sample MAT05_FD_78382 | JGI IMG/M metagenome (GOLD analysis project Ga0105048, IMG submission 78382) | Freshwater microbial communities from Lake Fryxell liftoff mats and glacier meltwater in Antarctica - MAT-05 | ecosystem: Environmental > Aquatic > Freshwater > Ice > Liftoff microbial mat | place...
CACCGCGGAAGGGATGATCGCGGGCACGGCGGAGTACATGTCGCCGGAGCAGTGCGCGGGGCTCGCCGCCGTCGACGCGCGCTCGGATCTCTACGCGTTCGGGGTCGTTCTCTACGAGATGCTCACGGGGCACCCGCCGTTCTGGGGCCCGCAGGCGGTGGTGCGGCAGAGCCACACCGATCGCCGGCCGCCGCGCCTCGTCGAGACCGTCGCGGTGCCGCTGCGGGTCGAGGAGATCGTCCTGCGTTGCCTCTCCAAGGATCCGGCCGAGCGCTTCCCGAGCGCGGCCTCGTTGAGCGAGGCGCTGAGCGCGGCGTTCACGGCCGCGACGGCGCCCGACTCGGGGCCGAGGAGCGCGGCCGCGGGCGCTGACGAAGCGGGGCCGCCCAGCGCCGCGTTCCGGAGCGAGCCGCGCCGCGTGGGCCTGCTGTTCTTCGAGGCCGACGCCGACGTGGTCGCTGTCCGCCAGCAGCTCGCGTCGGTGGGCGGGCAGCTCGCCTACGCCTCGGGCCGACGCTACGCGGGCGTGTACCGGCACGACGTGGGCGAGAACCCGGCACGACGCGCGATGCGCGCGGCCGCCGAGCTCTGCCGCCGCGGGCTCTGCGAGCGCGCGCTGGTCGATCTCGCGTCCGTCTCGGTGCGGCTGCGCCGCGACGGATCCCGGCGCTTCCTGAGCCTCCTTTTCGGGCGCAACGATCGCTACCCGAGCCTGGGCGATCCGATCGGGGTCTGCCTCACGAAGCCGGTCGCGGCGCTCTTGCCGAGCGCCCTCTCGTCGCCCCTTCCCAGCGGGCGCGCGCGGCTGCTCCGCGGGAGCCTTCCGCCGGCTACCAGCGGCGACGACGACGCGCCCGAGTGGATGATCGGGCGGGACGCGCTCCTCGACGCGCTCGTGCTCGAGGCGTCGCGCGTCGCCGCCGGCGGGCCTCCGACCGTGAGCGCGCTCGTCGGCGACGCGGGCAACGGCAAGAGCCACCTCGCGCGGGCCTTGAGCGAGCGGCTCCGCGCCATCGATCCGCGCGCGCAGGTGATCGAGCTCCGGGCGCGCGATCCCGCGACGGGCGGCGTCGATCACACGCTGCGCGAGCTCCTCCAGCGCGCGCTCGGCCTCCCCGCGGCGCGCCCGACCGACGATGGGCTCAGCGCTTCAATCGCCGAGATTGAGCCGGCCGTGGCGCTCGCGCTCGGCTGGTTGACGGCCGACGCGCCGGAGCTCAAGCCGCTGCGCACGGCGCCGGGCGCCCTCCGCTCGGCGGTGACGGCGGCCGCCGGCGAGGCGCTGCGGCAGCGGGCCGCGCGCGGGCCGATCTTCGTGGTCCTCGACGACGCCCAGTACGCCGAGGAGTCCACGCTCGCCGCGCTGGAGTACGCCGCGCTCGCCGAGGCGAAGGCGCCGCTGTGGATCTGTGCCCTCGGTCGGCCGGTCTTCGAAGCGGCACACCCTTCGTGGGGCGAGCGCGCCGGGCATCGCGTCATCCATCACCTCGGCCCCCTCGATCCCGAGAGCGCGGAGGCCCTCTGCCGCCGCCTCCTCTTGCCCGCGGAGAACGTCCCCATCGCGGCGCTGCACCGCCTCGTCGAGCGCGCGCAGGCCGTGCCGCTGCTCCTCGTCGAGCTGACGCGCGGCCTGGTGCGCGAGGGGATCGTGCGCCGGCACCCGCGCGGAAACGCCTGGTATCTCGCGACCGACGAGCTCGACAACCTCCCGGATCTTCCGCTCCTCGAGTGGCTCGCGCACGCCGAGGTGGACGCGCTCGCGCCCGCGCTCCGCGCCCACGCGCGCCTGATCGCCCTCCTCGGCGTCGACGTGACGATCGCCGAGGTCGAGGGCGTGCTCCGGCGCCTCGATCAGCAAAGCGAGGCCTCGGATCTTCCCCTCGTCGCCAGCATCGGCACGCAGCGCCTGCTCACGGCCGGCGTGCTCGGGCGCGATCGCAACGGGCGCATCGGCTTCCGCCACGCGCTCGTGCGCGAGGCCGTCGCGCGGGCCACGCCCGCGTCGCTGCGCGCGCGCATTCACCGCGCGACGTTCGAGTTCTACCGCGACGCGCTCGGCGTGGCGGAGGAGCGGCGGCTCGGGCAGATCGCCCACCACGCCGCCGCCGCCGGCTTCGGATCGATCGCCGAGACCGCCTACCTCACGCTCGCCGAGCGCGCCCGCGCCCAGCATGCGTACGTGGACGCCGAGCGGCTCTACAGCCGCGCGATCGAGGCCTCCGCGGCGCCGCCGCCCGCCGCCTACCGCGGTCGCGGGCGCATGCGCTCCCGCCTCGGCCGCTACCACGACGCGCTCGGGGACCTGACCATCGCGCGCGAGGCGGCGAGCACGCGCGGCGACACGGCCGCCGAGATCGAGCTCCTCCTCGACGAGGCGATGGCCCTCGACTGGATGGACGACTACGCCCGCGCCGAAGAGCAGGCGATGCGCGCGCGGGCCCTGGCGGCGCGCACGACGTCGCCCACAATCGAGGCGAGCCTCGACCTGGCGATCGCCCGCGCGCACCACCGCATGAGCCGCCAGAACGAGGCGGTGACCCTGTTCGAAAGCGCCGCCGCGAAGGCGGAGCGGCTCGACGACGAGGGCTACGAGACGCTCGTCGTCGCGCTGCTGATGCTCGGCTTCATCCTCCCGGCGCTCGGCCGCGTCGCGGACGCCGGAGCCGCCCTCGATCGCGCGATCGCGCTCTGCGAAGCCCACGGCGACAAGCTCCACCTCGCGCCTTGCATGAGCAACCGGGCGCTGGTCCGCGCCACCATGGGCGACAAGGCGGGCATGCTCGCCGACTTCGAGCGCCTCCTCGTCCTCTCGCGCGAGCTCGGCGAGATCATGCTGGAGCAGGTCGGCCACTTCAACCTCGGCGAGTCCCTGTACCTGATGGACGACGCCGCCGCGGCCGAGCCTCACCTGCAGCGCGCCATCGCCATCGAGACGCAGCGTATGGGCGGCCATGGTCGCCCGGTGATCTCGCTGCTCGACGCGCGCCTCCGCCTCCATCGCGGGGACGAGGCGGGCGCGCGCGCGGTCGGGCGCCGCATCCGCGAAGACCAGGCCACGTCCCCCGATCTCCCTGAAGCCCAGATGTCCCCCGGGGAGGACGTGCTCTGCGCGATGATCGAGCTCGCGACGAGCGACACCGACGCCGCGACGTGGGACGCGCTCGAGGTGCTCTCGGCGCGCGTCTCGTTCGGTCAGGAGCACCTCGAGGTGCTCGAAGCGCGCGCGGTCAGCGCCCTCCGCCGCGGCGACGCCGACACCGCGCAACGGCAGCTCGAAAAGGTCACCCGCCTGGCGACGCGGATCCCCAACGTCATGGGCGTGCGCCTCGCCCGTTTGCACGACGAAACCCGCGCGATACTTGATGCAACGATCCGCGCGGGCAACTAGCGTTCTCAGCCATGATCCGAGCCTGCGCGTCGATCGCCGTTGTCTCTTTGCTCCTCATGGCCTGCGGCGCCGCGCCGGCGCCTCCACCCCCCGCGTCCACCGCGCAAGCCGCCGCGCCCGAGGCCCCCGCGGCAAAGCCCGTCGATCCCGACGACAAGCCCAGCACTGAGCTGCCCACCGCGTGCGCCGCGGGCGACGACAAAATGTGCATGCCGCCAAAGCCCTTCGTGAAGCGCCTGTGCGCGGGCTTCTTCCCCGACACCGCGCTCGCCATGTTCAAGAAGGGCACCCCGTGGACGCGCGGGTACATGCGCATGAACGTCGAAGCGTGGAACGCGTCGGGCGGCGCCAGCTCGAGCGACAAGCTCGTCTTCGACGAAGAGGTGCTGATCGTCACGCACCGCAGCGCCGACACCGGCGGCATGACGGTGAGCGGCGCGAGCGGCAGCTTCGACGTCCTCCGCTGGGACGGCACCTGCTCCTCGCTCATGGGCGAAGAGGTGACCACGAAGGTCGCGCCCGCCCCCAAGCACGCCAAGATCCCGTGGAAGAGCCTCGACGAAAAGCTGAAGGAGGCGCTGCTCAGCGACGCCAAGATCGGCAAGATCGCCGCGGAGCGAAAGAAAGAGTGCAAGGGCGCCACCGTCGGGGAAGTCAGCCTCAAGTGCATCAAGGCCGACGACGGGCTCGCCAACGCGGTGGTCGACTTCGTGCGCGGCGGCGGCGCCGTCCCGCAGCCCCTCAAAATCCCTTGAGCTGAGGAAGACCATGAGCACCAGCAGCGTCGTCCCGCGCATCACCGACAACCCGATCTTCGGCAGCATCTTTCGCTACCGCGAAGACCGCTTCGGCTTCCTCAAGTCGCTCGCCGAGCAGGGCGAGATCGTCCGCGCGCGCATGGGCGCCTTCCCTTTGATCCTCGTCACGTCCGCCGAGATCGCCCACGAGGCGCTGGTCGAGAAGGACACCGACTTCGTGAAGGGCTTCGGCCTCAGCCTCTTTGGCCGCCCGCTCCTCGGCAACGGCCTCCTCTCGAGCGAGGGCGACTTCCACCGCCGCCAGCGCAAGCTCATGGCGCCGGCCTTCGTGCAGAAGCGCATCACCGCGTACGCGACCGAGATCAGCGCCCGCACCGAGACGGCGCAGCGCGGCTGGGTCGACGGCGCGCGCCTCGACGTCGCCGAGGCGATGATGCGCCTCACCCTCGAAATCGTGGGCAAGACGCTCTTCGACGCCGAGTTCGGGAGCGACGCCGCGGAGATCGGCGACGCGCTCACCCAGGCGATGGTGCACATCATCGGCTCGCTCGGCTCGCTCGTCCCGATCCCGCCGACGTGGCCGACGCCGCGCAACCGCAGGAACCAGGAGACGATCGCGCGCCTCGATCAGATCGTCTACCGCGTGATCCGCGAGCACCGCGAAGACCGCCGGGATCGCGGCGATTTCCTCTCGATGCTCCTCCTCGCGCAGGACGAGGACGACGGCAGCGTGATGACCGACAAGCAGGTCCGCGACGAAGCGATGACCATCGTGCTCGCGGGCCACGAGACGACGGCGAACGCCCTCGCGTGGACGTTCTACCTGCTCGCGCAGCACCCGACGGCCCGCGCGCGCCTCGAGCGCGAGGTCGACGCCGCGCTCGAGGGCCGCTCACCGACGCTCGCGGACCTGCCGAAGCTGCCCTACACGCTCCAGGTCTTCAAGGAGGCGATGCGCCTCTACCCGCCGGCCTACGTCTTCGCGCGCCGCCCAGTGCGCGACGTGACCCTCGGCGGCCACGCCGTCCCCAAAGGGCAGATGGTGCTCTTCAACGTCGCCGGCATCCACCGCGTCGCGCGCTACTTCCCGGAGCCGCACCGCTTCGATCCCGATCGCTTCGCCCCCGCCGCCGAGAAGGCGCTGCCGCGCCAGGCCTACATGCCCTTCGGCGCCGGCTCGCGCATCTGCATCGGCAACCACTTCGCGCTGATGGAGGGCCAGCTCGTGCTCGCGGCCCTCGCCCAGCGCCTGCGCTTCGATCCCCTCCCCGGCGCGCGCTACGTCGACACGGAGTCGCTCGTCACGCTGCGCCCGCGCGGCGGCCTACCGATGCGCGTCCACCGGCGGGCGGCCTCGGCCTGAGGCGCTACTTCTTGTCGTGGCTGTGGTCGTGTCCGTGTCCGTGGTCGTGGCTGTGGTCGTGTCCGTGCGCTTGCCCGGTCGGCACAAACTCGGCCGGGAGCGCCGCGCCCTCGCCGAAGAAAAACTTCTCGAGCTCCGTCATCCAGATCCGCTGCCCGGACTCTGACATCAGGTCGAGCCGGTACTCGTTGATGAGGATCTTCGAGTGCTCCAGCCAGAGCTTCCACGCCTCTTTCGAGACACTTTCGAAGACGCGCTGCCCCAGCGGTCCCTTGATCGGCGGCTTTTCCAACCCCTCGGCCTCACGGCCGAGCTTGATGCACTGGATCATTTTGCCCATGGTTCGCGGGCTTCTACCCGACCCACGCAGGCCCGTCGAGGGCTGACCCTGCCGTAACGGAAGACCACGAAGATCGCGTCGAGCTTGACGTCCGCGCTCAGCACCGTATGTTTCGCCCCGCTCTTTCCAGAGCCACGGGGGCGATCGGCTTCGACGTGGGGACGGAAGGATTATCTGCGTGCTGGCGGCTCCCGCCCCGCCTTATCAAGCTGGACGTCATACGTGCGAACGACAATGCACTCGCTCTCGCAGCCTAAAAAACTGTAGAGCTGTCCAACGGAGAGATCGTCCTAGTATCCCGCGGGCATCGACCACCAGGGCTGGGTTGCGCGAGTACGCCCTCGATAGCGTGACCGAGATTAGATTGGGATAGGTCGCGACCGAATTCGCGAACCCTGCCGTTAGGGTAAAACGGCTACGCACGTGAACGAAGGTGATCTGGAAGCCTCGCGGACCCGGGTTCGATTCCCGGCGCCTCCACTGTATTTCCCGACGATTTCCGCTCTTACCCTTAAAATCGTGACGTCACCGTGACGTGACCTACTCGGCGCCGCTCGCCTTCCTCACGGGGGCGGGCGCGTCGAGCAGCTGCACCGCATCCCGGGTCACGTCGGGGGCGAGGTGCGCAAGCGCGTCGTCATGTCGATCGTCGCATGCCCGAGGAGCTCCTGGATGGCCCTCCGCGGCACGCCTCGCATGACCAGCTGCGCCGCCCTGGAGATGTTCCGCTCGCCGGCCGCGCCGCTCTCGAACATCCATGCCTGATTGGCGCACGCCATCGCGACACCGCCGGAGCAGCCGCGCTCCAGCAAGCGGAGCGCGCGCCGTGGTGTCGCTGCGCCTCCTGGGGTCGAGGGCGTCGAGCTGATCGACGAGCATCACGCCGAGCTTGCTCAGGACACCACTGCGCTCCGCACGCTCGCAGCTCGCTGGGGGAGAATCAATCAGCTCAGCCCTTCGCCACAGCGTACCTCTCCTGGATCTCCTGCGCGAGCCGCCGCACCAGCGCCCCACCGTCGCTGCGCACCAGGAGCTTCAGGCCGGGCAAGAGGGTGACGTGCTCCCACCGCTCCACGGCACAGGCCGCCTCCGGATCAAGTGGCGTTGTCTCGAGTAGGCCTGTCGTCGTCGCGCTGACCACCTCCGTTGGATCAACCACGCTGGCGACCGGCTCGGGTTGAATGAAGCGCGCGAGCTCGTCATCGGACATCGCCGTGAGCCGCGAGCGGATCGCTACCAGGGTGAGGTTCTCGGCGAGCAACCGCTTTACCGCGCGCGCCTCGTCGAGGTGGCGCGCGCCATAGCTCGTCGCTGGGCCGCGGAAATTCGTGGGGCGAATGGCGCCCGTGTGGACCCAGCGGCGCATCGTGCGGACCGGGGTGTCGATGAGCTCGGCGAGCTGTCGGATGCTGTAGCGGGGAGCGGGAGGGTTCACGCGGGGCCTCGTCGGGGAGGCTATCGCCGCTGGATAGGTAGCGATAGAGGGAACGTTCGGCGGGGATCGAACCCGGTCGGGTCGCCAACTTGCCCAGTGGAGCGGCCAATCGAATCCAGTCCGTGGGGCAATCTTGCCCGATGAAGCGGTCAATCGAATCCAGTCCGTGGTCAATCTTGCCCGGTGGAGCGGTCAATCGAACCCGATGGAGCCCCGATCTTGCCCGATGGAGCGGCGGAACGAACCCAGTGGAGTCGTCAATCTTGCCCGATGGAGCGGCGGAACGTCGTCGAGCGTCGCGCTTGTGGCGCCGGGCGGGGGGCGAGTAGGTTGCCGGATGCTGATTTCCACCGGAGCCACGTACACGCGGGTCGCGGTGGTGCAGCTCGCGTATCACCCGGCGGCGCTCGTGGATCGGCGCTCGCCGCTGGAGGATCCGCTCTTCGATCTCAAGGGCGGCCTGGACACGTTGCTGCCGCGGGGCGAGGTGCGCGCGTTGCCCGAGGCGCTCGCGGCGGACCTCGTCGGGCTGCGCGCGCGGATCCGCAACGCGCACAATGAGCAGCTCCTCGGGAAGCTCCAGGCCGTCCTCGCTGCGTGTCGCGCCTGGGGCGTGCGGCTCGTGGTGCTGCCGGAGTACAGCGTGCCGTGGGAGATCCTCGGCGGGGTCGCGGACGCGGCGGGTGAGATGGTGGTGGTCGCGGGGACGCACGCCGTCGATCGGGCGGCGCGCCGATCGGGGGTGTACGAGCGGCTGGTGGCGCCGGAGCTGCCGGCGTTCGGGCAGGCGGTGTGTCCGGTGCTTCATCGGGGGCGGCTCCTTTCGCTTCAACCCAAGCTCCATCCGGCGATCCCGGAGCGAGGATCGATGAAGCCGGGAGAGACGTGGGCGCCCGTGGCGATGCCCGAGGGGATGGCCGGGCCGCTGGGCGTGATGGTGTGTCTCGACTTCTTGTGTCGAGGGAGCGAGTCGCATACCAAGCTGGTGGCAGAAGCGCTGCGGGAGTGCCGGTTTCTGGCGGTGCCGAGCCTGACGCCGCATTACACCCTGCCCGAGTTTGCCGGGAAGGCATGGGAGGAGGCGCGGCGGTATGGGCGGCCAGTGCTCTATTGCGATGGGGCGGAGGGCGGGGGGACAGCGATCTATGTGGATGAGGGGCAGTCTTATGATCTGAGGCGGTTTCCAGAGCGGGCGGGGCTGCTGGAGCCGGGGGACGAGGGGGTGATCGTGGCTGACGTGAACCTCGGGTATGAGCGGCCGGGGGGATCGACACGATATGAGCAGCTCCGGCCGGTGGTGCCGGTGGCGGAGGCGACGTTCGTTTACAAGGCGCATCCGGCGGGGCGAGCGTATGCGGCGTGGCTGGAGGAGGCGGGGGAGCTGCTGGGGAGGGAGGATGATGAGGCGGTGGAGGCGCTGGATGCAAGGGTGAGTAAAGGGCGGGAGGTGCTGCTCAACGCGGGGGCGCTGACCGGGGCGGCGGCGCGGGGACGGCGGTTGAAGAGGCTGGTGGCGGAGATTGGGAATGTTACGGGGGTGGAGGAGATAAGGCAGTTTACCCGGGAGGTGGTGTTGCCGGAGGGGTTGTTGCCGCTGGGGGAGGTGCGGCGGGCGATGGCCGCGGGGGCGGCGGAGTGGGTGTTCGAGTGGATGAAGCGGCCGGAGGTGCGGGCTGCGGGGTTTGGGGAGGTGGAGGCGCGGCTGCGGGAGGCTGGCGAGAAGGGGGCGGCGTGGTCGAAGGAGGCGGAAGGGGCGGTTGCGGCGGTCGCGCGGGCCGTAAGGGGGGAGGTTAAGGAAGAGGAGAAGGCGGCGCTGGTGGCGGAAGCGCCAGTGCGGGTGGTGTTGCCGAGTGGGGTGGATCCGGCGGCGCTGGGCAAGCAGGAGCATGCGGGATGGACGTTTCTATTTTTTGCTACACCCGGGACTTTTCAGGCGACCTACCAAAAATCATCAAAGCTTAACGCGTCCGGTAATGCGCAAGGCTTGCTCGATCTCCAGCTCACGAGCGCCCATAACTATCACCTTCTTATGCTCGCGGAAGGCGCGACGCGGATCGCAACTGTCGCCGCGATGCGGGCTGAGAATCCGCCAACGCCATTACTATTTTTCATCGTTTCGGAGCGCGACGGCGCGTGGACGATCTCGGGCACCGGGCCATTACCCATCCCCGACAGTGATCGCACGATCCTTGATGCCATGGCGGCAATCGGGCTCTCTCCGATCACCATTGATCACATGAATCTCGACCGATTCGGTGATCGCATGCGCGCTTTGTTGCCACGTTTCGGAGGTGCCGCGGAGGCGGCGCGATCGTACCGAGAACAGCGACTCGAAGGAGTGATGGGCGCGTTTGTCGAACCTGACGCGAGCTACGACGGCCACAACCCCATGGCCATCGTTGGAGCTTTGGATCTTTGGTTATTCTCCTTGAGGCAAACCGCGCTCGTACTCGGCGAATTCGGCTCCGGCAAGTCCACCGCGCTCGCGGAGTGGGCCCATCGGCGCTGGCAAGGAGGTGAGGCGCCTTATCCACTCCTCGTCAATCTCGCGGGCGCCGGAGCTTACGCCGCTCCGGAAGTGCTCCTTCTCAAAGCCGCAAAGCTCACAGATACCCCAGCACTCCGCGCCGCCTTGCGCCTGCTTGTCCGCCATGGATTTCTCGTGCCCTGCTTCGACGGTTTCGACGAGATGGCAACGCGCGTCGATGGTTCCGAGCTCGCTGGTCTGCTCTCGGCTTTGCTGGAGATCGCGAACCCCGACGGCAAGGTGCTCGTCTCCTCCCGTACGAACTACTTTCCGAGCAAAGAGCACCTTCGCACAGCCTCCGAGTCGGCGCTCGCACAGGCCCTCGGTGCATCAGCAGGACTCGTGCGGCTCGAGATTCAACCCTTCTCGGACGAGCAGGTCACAGCACTGGTACGAAAAATCCGCACCGAGGAAGGCGAGGCCGACAGGGCGCTTGCTCGGATTGCCCATGTCTATGACCTGCGAGATCTGGTGCACCGGCCGCTGCTCCTCGGAATGGTGCTGAACACGCTCGACTCTCTCGACACGGGCGCCCGCATCAGGCGAGCGGATCTTTACGATGCGTATCTGAAACGTTGGCTGGATCAGACGCGCAAGGACGACCCTGAGTGCTTCACCGACGAGGAGAAGATGGCCTTTGCCGAGGCGCTTGCCGAGGAGCTCTGGCGCTCGGGCAAGCCGGACTGTACCTGGCAGGATCTAGAGCGATCGGTTCGATTTCGGCTCCTCCCCGCTCTGAGCGATACGACGATGCCAGTGGGCGCGGCGCTGCTGGAGATGCGGGGCGGGGCCTTCTTCGTCCACGAGGGCGAGGATCGCTATCGATTCGCGCACAAGTCGTTCCTCGAATACTTTCTGGCGCGGGCGCTGGTGGCCACGGTGGCAGACCGGCCGGCCGAAGTGCTCGCGACGAAGCCAATCACACCCGAGGTGGCGGCCTTCGTGGGAGAGATCCTGCGACGGGCGGGAGATCCGCTGGAGGCGCGGGCCGTGCGTGCGGTCTCGGCGTGGCTGACGGGCAAAGGGCGCCCCGAGGGCGGGGCCGTGGTGACGGCGGACGCGGCGGCGAATGCGTTGAGGCTCCTGCTGGGACTGGCTCGGTGGGCGAACGATGGCAACGCGTGGATACCGCAAGGCGCGGACTTGCGGCGGGTCGTGCTGGTGAAGGAAGACCTCCGTGGGGCCTCGCTGGTGCGAGCGGATCTCTCGGGAGCAGACCTGTCGGGGGCGGACCTGTCGGGAGCGGATCTCTCGGGTGCGAGCCTCGAGGGAACGAGGCTCTCCGGGGTGAGGCTGGAGAGGACGAAGCTTGTAGGGGTGAATGGACGAGGAGCGGACTTCGCGCTGGCAGAGGCGGATGAGGCCGACCTGTCGGGCGCAGATCTGACGGATGCGGTGCTGCGGCAATCGATGTGGACAGGATGCCAATGGCACGGCGTGAAGGTCAAGGGAGCCGAGGTGACCGGGTGGGCCGCACTGGGCGCGGAGGGGGCGTTTGGGCGTGACGGGCCTGTCATGGCGCTCTCGGCTGCGCTCGTTTCGGCGCGCCCGGCAGGACATCGTGGCAGCGTGAATGCGGTGGCGTGGTCGCCGGACGGCACGCGCCTTCTCAGCGGAGGAGATGACAAGACCGTGCGGCTGTCGGATGCGGCCACGGGAACCCAGCTCGCCCGCCTCACAGGTCATACCCGTATCGTGAGGGCGGTGGCGTGGTCGCCGGACGGCACGCGCCTTCTCAGCGGAGGAGATGACGGCACCGTGCGGCGGTGGGATGCGGCC
>Ga0105048_10016050_pt1 | contig 11590 bp, 7 predicted proteins | sample MAT05_FD_78382 | JGI IMG/M metagenome (GOLD analysis project Ga0105048, IMG submission 78382) | Freshwater microbial communities from Lake Fryxell liftoff mats and glacier meltwater in Antarctica - MAT-05 | ecosystem: Environmental > Aquatic > Freshwater > Ice > Liftoff microbial mat | place...
CGTTACGGCGTCGGCCCACGCCCGCAACTTCGCGTCCTCCTCGCCGGTCAGCGCGACGCGGACCGGGAAGGGCGGCTTCCCGGTGGTCACGTCGCTCACGCGGCAGACCGCTTCGTGCAACGGGGCCACTGCCTTGCGGATGTCGCCGACCGTCGGGCCGTCGGCCCCGGTCGTGCGAAACAGGATGGCGGTCCGGTTCGGTTCGCCGTCGGAGAACGTCAAGCAGTCCGACTTGCCGGGGAGGGCGAGGAGAAGTCCCCGCGCCCGGCCGGTCGCGTCGAGCGTCCGGGCGCGCGAGGCCGAGTGGGTAGTTGCAGCTCGACCATGACGACCCGCGACGCGGCGGCGCGGAGGTCGGCGAAGACTTCGGCCCGCACCCCTTCGGGCAGGCCGGTGATCTCGGAAAGCGCCTTGCGCACCTGCTCGGCGGTCGGGGCGTCGGCTGCGGCGGTGATCGAGACGAGTGCCACCGTGTCCTTGTTCAGGTTGGCGAACCCGCCGCCGGCCGCCCCCGCGACTTCGACCCGTCCCACGTCGCGCAGGAGGATGGGCTTGTTTCCGGCCGCCGTGTGAACGACCACCCCGCCCAGGTCGTCGGGCGCGGCGACCCGGCCGTTGGGGGACAATGTGAACGCGACCGGCTTCCCCGCAACGGGTGGGAAAACGCCCGGCCCGGCCTCGACGCGCACGTTCTGCTTCTCCAGCGCGGTCGCAACGTCTCCTGCCGTCAGGCTCAGGGCGGCGAGACGGTCGGGGTCGAGGACGACGCGGAGGCGGGCGGGAGGGCCGATGACGCGAACGCCGTCGATCCCCGGCACGCGATAGAGAGCGGCCGTCACCGGCCCGCGGGCCACCCCCGCGAGCAGAAGGGCGTCGTCCGCCGGGCGGCCGCGGACCACCACCCACAGCGCCGCCGTGCGGTCCGGGTCGCGGTGGTCGAGGGCGATCCCGAGCCGTCGCACCTCGGTCGGCAACATCGGGTCGGCCAGCGCGACGCGGTTCTGAAGCAGCGTTCGTGCGAGTGCGACTTCCACCTTCGGACCGAACCGGATCGTGATTTCGCACGACCCGTCGTTGCGTGCCTCGGCTTCGACGGAGACCGCACCTTCGACGCCATTGATCTGGGCGAACAGCGGGCCGACGACGGTGTCGGCGACGACCCGGGCGTTCGCGCCGGGGTAGGAAGCGAGTACCCGGACGACCGGGCCGAAAGGTGCTGGCTTCGCGTCGGCTGCTGGCGGGGCCGTGGCCGTGAGTGACGGCCGGCACGCGGGGACGAGGATGAGCAGGGATAGTAGGATGCGCACGGCGGCCTCCGTGTCGTGGAGGGGACGCCCCGTATCGTAACCGCGGGCGTGGGTGTGTGGGAGAGGTGGATTGCGGATTCGACGAGTCCTTCAAAGTCGTCCGCTCGCTCCGCGAGCGGACGTTTCGGCCGGTTTCGCGACGGCCCGGAAACGACGACTCGCGGAGCGAGTCGCCTACTTTAAACGACCCCGAGCGGTTTCGTCCGCCGCTTGACAAGCTCGGGCGGGCCTGCGACTGTGACGGGAGGCTCGCCTCGGAGACGTGCATGCCACGGTGCCTACTCGCCGACCCCGCCGGCGACCGGATGACCGCACCGACCCGACCGGCGTGGTGGTCGGCGTCATCAGCCCGGTAGACGTTCTCCGCCGCCTCGCCCGATACACGGCCCGGCTGGTTGTTTCTGATCTGGCTTTTGCTTGTGGCACGGGTCTCTGACCCGTGTGGCCTTCACGGGTCAGAGACCCGTGCCACAAGCAAAAACGGACCCGATCAAACGAACGGTGTATGTGGCCGCGCTCAGATGTACGACATGAGGTAGTTGACCAGGGCGAAGCAGATGACGAGCAGGAACAGCACCAGCCACGACTGGAACAGGATGCTGTCCGCCCGGCCGTACTCCGGGGCGGGGTCGGCGGGCGGGGCGGGGTTTACGGATTCGGTCATCGGACGGTCCTCCACGGCGGGGGGTCGGCGGGCCGCATCCGGGCTATTATCGGCGATCCGCCGGGACGCTTCCAGACCCTCATGCCAACAGCCGGGAGTCCGCCCGTTCGACCCGGCGACCGGTGCCGGCCCGCGAAACTTTTCGCCCGGGAGCGATTTTTCGCGTCAATCGCGTCGTGCCGCGAACGAATTCTCTTAAACGCGGCCCGGATTCGAGCTAGAATTGATTCGACTCGCGCCGTCGTGACGGTCCAGAAGTCTCGTCCGCTCGCCAGGCCCACGAATTCATGCAGATACGGACGGCGGAATCCCTGTTGCGCGCGTTCCGGGAGAGCGGGTTGTTCTCCCCGGACGAGGTGGCCGCGCTCGCCCGCGACCTCGCCCCGCACGGCGACGACGTGCAGGCGATGCTGAAAGTCCTCATCCAGAAGGACCGGGTGCCCGTCTACCAGCTGCGCAAGATCGTCCACGCCAAGACCGCCGAACTCTTCTACGGCCCCTACGTCATCCTCGACAAGCTCGGCGAAGGCGGGATGGGGAAGGTGTACAAGGCGAAGGACACCCGCCACGACCGCATCGTCGCCCTCAAGGTCGTCCGCTCGAACCTGCTCGCCAACCCGGTCGTCCGCGGGCGGTACGACCGCGAAGTGCAGGCGGTGCTGGCGCTCAACCACCCGAACGTCGCCAGCGCCTACGAGGCCGGCGAGTCGGACGGGCGGTTCTACCTCGCCCTCGAATTCGTGGACGGCATCGACCTCGCCCGGCTCGTCCGCACCTTCGGCCTGCTCCCGGTCCCGGAGGCGTGCGAGTACCTGCGCCAGGCGGCCCTCGGCCTGCAGCACGCCCACGACCGCGGGTTCGTCCACCGCGACATCAAGCCGAGCAACATCGTCGTCAGCGGCGAGCGGCACCACTCCCGGGCGACCGAGGCGGCCCGGGTCAAGATCCTCGACATGGGGCTGATCCGCACGGTCGGGCTGGACGACGGCAACGGGGCCGACCTGACCCGCGACGGCACGGTCGTCGGCACCCCGGACTACATGGCCCCGGAGCAAGCCAAGAACTCGAGCACGGTGGACCACCGGGCCGACCTGTACAACCTCGGCGGGGCGTTCTACTACCTGCTCACCGGCAAGCCGCCGTTCTCGGTCGGCAGCCCGATCGAGAAGATCCTGAAGCACCAGCTCGACCCGCCCCCGCCGCTCCAGGCGACCCGCCCGGACGTGCCCGACGACCTCGCCCGGATCGTCGCCCGGCTGATGGCCAAGAAGCCCGAGGACCGCTTCCCGACCGCGGACGCCCTCGCCCTGGCCCTGCTGCCGCTCACCCGCTTCACGGCCGCGACGCCGGCGGCCCCGGCCCCGTCCCGCCAGGTCGTGATCGGGGGCGGCCCGCGGTCGGCGGAACGGCCGTCGGACTCGTACACGCCCTCGACCCCCGGGGCCGACCTGTCCGCCCCGCCGAGTTCGCTCGACGCGCTCGAAGACCTGCCCCCGCGGCCGACGCCGAAGCGCCCGGCGACGCCCCGCCCGGCCGCCGTCGGCCCGGCCGACCGCACCCCGACGCCGCGGCAACCGCCGCGCGGCCCGCGCCCCGCGCGCCGCCTCCCGGAGCGCGAGGCCGCGCCGTCGAGGACGCGCCTCGTCGTCGGCCTCGTCGCGGGGGTGGCCGTCGTCCTCGGGGTCGCCGCGTGGCTCGTCTTCAAGTGATCGGTGCGGTCACTTCCCGGTCGTGTGGATCGTCAGGAACACCGACCCGACCACCTTCCGCCCGTCGGCCGCGAGCAGGTTGTACCCGACCTGCATCTGCATCACCGGCCGCAACCCGTCGAACGTGAGCTCCACCGTCCGCCCGTCGGCGAGAACCTTCGCCCGGCGGACCGGCACGTCGTCCTGCCCCTCGGCCGCCGGGTCCGCCACCGAGTAGCGCTTCGAGCCGTAGTCGCCCGACCAGCGGTAGTTCCACCACGCCGAGCGGTAGCGGTCCGGGTCGCCGCCGGCCGTCGGGTCGAGCGGCCGGCTGAACGTGAGGCGGATCGTATCCCCGTCCACGGCCAGTGCCACGGGTACGTCGAGCGGCTTGCCGGTGGCGCGCACGCGCTGGACGCACCCGTCGGCCTTGGCCGCCGTCTGCCAGCCGTTCAACCCGCAGACGTAGAGGTGGCCGTCGGCCGGGTGGAAGCGGCCGCGGCAGACGCCGGAGAGGAAGTCCACGTCGAGGGCCGCGACGCCGCCCTGCACGACCCCGCCGGTCGTCTCCTGTCGGAGCAGCACGAACGGCCGGCAGCGGCCGTAGGAAAAGTGGAGGGGCAGCCCGGCGAGCGGCCCGAACGCCCCCTTCGGCACCCACACCTGCCCGCCGGCCGAGTTGTCCACCTCGCGCGGCACCCAGCAAAGTGGACCGTCGAAGAGCTTCGGCGGGGTCGTGCGGTGGTGCGCCCGCATGTCGCCGTAGAACCCGCCCGCCCGATACTCGTCGATGCGGGTGGCGGGCATCCAGTTCCCCTCCTGGTCGGCCCCGGTGAGGACGCCGGTCGGCGACATCCCCATCCCGATCGGGTGGCGGAAGCCGGTGGCGAACGTCTCAGCCTTCGACCCGTCCTTCGCCACCTTAACGAGCGTGCCGCCCGACGGCGTGTCGGTGTCGCCGGTCTTGAAGAAGTAGAAGTTCCCGGCCGCGTCGGTTTCGAGGCAGGTGTCGTAGCTGTGTTCGCCGCCGCCGGTGTGCCAGGCGTTGCTCACGCACTCGTAGAAGTCGGCCTCGCCGTCGCCGTTCGCGTCGTGCAGGCGAGTGAGTTGCCCGCGTTCGAGGACGACGACCTTGCCGGCCACGACCTTCAGCCCGAGCGGGTGGTACAGGCCGGTGGCGAAGCGCTGCCACGACACGGTGCCGGCCGCCTCGTCGGGCTTGGCGAGCCACACGTCGCCGTGGCAGGTGCAGACCGCCACCCGGCCGTCGGGCAGGAAGTCGAGGCCGGTGCAAAAGAAGAGCGCACCGAACGGGTTCTGGTACGGCAGCGTGAGCGTATCGACCGCGAACGGCCCCCTCTCGGTGCCGCGTTCCAGCTTCGTCACGAGCGGTTCGCCCCAGCGCTTCGGGCCGGGTTTCGTCAGACCGGCGAGGTCGAGTGCGGCGGCCGCCGGGCCGGTGCCGTAGACGATCCGGAAGTCGCGGGTCTGGTCGGACGGCGGGAGGGTGAGGACGCGATCGACCGGCACCGGCGCGGGGTCGGCGAGGCCCGCCACGCGCACACCGACGGGCACGGCGAGGCGCAGCGTGGCCTTGCCCGGGCCGACGGACAGGTGACGGGTGATCGCGGCGGTACGGCCGGCCGCGTGGTCGAACACGTCCAGCACGTCGGTCGCGCCGACGCGGTAACTCAGTACCGCGCGGTCGCCGTGGACGTACAACCCGCGGTACCGCACCCAGTCGGCCGGCAGGGGGGCGGTGTCTTTCTTCGCCCCCGTCTCCCACTTCCCGTTCCGGTCGGCCCAGCCCGCGCCCGGCGGGGTGGCGAAGACGGGGTCGCCCTTCGGCGTCGGCGTGTTGATGAGTCCGAAGCGGCGGTCGCTGTGGTTCAACCACCCGCCGGACCACCCGGCCGCGAGGCGCATCGTGCAGCGGTCGAAGACCACGCTGCCGTCGCCGAGTTTGATCGCCGTCGCCTTGTAGACGCGCTCCTTCCCCCTGCCGGCCGGGTAGTCGAGCGTGCAGTTCAGGAACGGGCCGGTCTGCATCGTTCGGAAGCGGGGGTCGATCCAGTCCTTGTCGGTCGCCTTCTCCCACGGCTCGGCCTTGCCGGTCGCCGGCCGCGGCGTCCAGTCGGCGAGGTCGGGCGGGTCGGCGGGCCGCACGACCACCCGCGGCGGCGGGGCGGTCGGCGGGGCCGCGAGCGCGAGGCAAAGGAGAGTCGGCAGCATGGGGGTCTCGTGGGCGTGGGCTTATGTCTCCCGGACGAAAGGCAACCTAACCCCCCAACCCCCTTCCCTAAGAGGGAAGGGGGAGCAAGAGGGCCGCGGTCTTGGTCCGGCTCCCCCTTCCCTCCTAGGCAAGGGGGTTAGGTTCCGTCCGGGCGTGGGCTTACTTCTTCTTCAAGTGCTTGTCGAAGAAGGCGACCAGGGCCGCCTCGGCGGTCTCGGCGTCTTTCCCCTTGAAGCCGTGGCCGGCCCCGTCGAGGGTCAGCAGGTCGGCCTCGACGCCCGCCGCCTTCAACTTGTCCGTCAGCCACACCGCCTGCTCGTGGGCGACGTACTTGTCGTCCGTGCCGTGGACGCACAACGTCGGGGCGGCGTTCGGCGTCACCCAGTAGAGCGGGCTGGCGCGCAGGTGCTGCTTGCGGGCCGTCTCCAGGTTGCCGCCGAGGAAGAGCGGCAGCACCTCGGCGGCGTCCACGCTCTTGCCGTAGCTCCGGGTGAAGTCGCTCGGGCCGTAGACGTTCACGACGCACGCCACCGCGCTCGACACCTCCGGGTTGCCGCCGTCGCCCTCGAACTCCTTGACGCCGGCGGTCACGGCCAGGAATTGCGCCAGGTGGCCGCCCGCCGACCCGCCGGTGACGCCGATCCGGGACGGGTCGATCTTGTACTTGGCGGCGTTCGCCCGCACCCAGCGGACGGCCGCCTTCGTGTCATGGACGGCGGCCGGGAACGGGTACTTGGGGGCGAGCCGGTACGACACGGTGACGGCGACGTACCCCCGCTGGGCGAGGCGGACGCACAGGGCGTCGTAGCCCTCGCGCTTGCCGGCCCGGAACCCCCCGCCGTGGATGCAGACGACGGCCGGGAACGGGCCGTCGCCGGCCTTCGGGCGGGCGATGTCGAGTTGCAGGTGCTGGTCGTCCGGGTTCGCGTACTCGACGCCGGCCTCGAACGTCACGTCGTCGGGCACGGCCGGCGGCTTCTGGGCACCGGCCGGGGCGAGTACCAGGGCGGCGACGACGGCGGCGAGGAGCGGCAGACGGAAAGAAGAGAGTGTCGTCAACATGGGAACGGCGTCCGTGTTTACTGATCGGCAGGGATGCGATTCTACCCCGCGCGGCGGCCCGTCGCCAGGGCCGATTGCCCACGCTTCGGTGCGTGCCGGCGGGTGCGGGTCGTGGTATGCTATCGGCTGCTGGTTCTCGCCGGCGACGGGGGAGTTCGCATGACCCGGATCGCGGTCCTCGCCACGCTCGTGCTGCCCGTCGCGGCCCTGGCCCAGCGGGTCATGCTGCCCCCACCCAATGGTCAACCCGGCCAGCGGGCGGCGCAGCCGCGGGCGGTGCGGCCCTCCGCCCCGTCCCCCGGCGGCCCGGCGGGGCGCGACCGGCACGGCGACCCCCTCCCGCCCGGCGCGGTCGCCCGATACGGCACGGTCCGGCTGCGGCACGGGGGCGAGATCGCCGCCCTCGCGTTCTCGGCCGACGGCAAGACACTCGCCAGCGTCTCGACGACCGGAACTGGCGTCCGCCTGTGGGAGCCGGCGACCGGGAAAGAGATCGGCCGGCTCGACGCCGACCTCACCGTCGCGGCGCTCGGCCGCGACGGGAGCGTCGTCGTCGCCGACGGGACGAAGTGCAAGGTCTGGCTCCCCGCCGCCGGGAACGCCGTCCGCGAGTTCCCCGAGAAGACTCTGCCCGAGAACGTCACCGCCCTGGCCGTCCACCTGGACGGTCGCACGTTCGCAGCCGCCGCCCAGGGGAAAGTGGCGGTCCTCGACCTCGTCAACGGCCAGCCGCGGGCCGAGTTGAAGATGCCCGGCGACCAGCCGCCGGTCCGCATGGCGTACTCGCCCGACGGCCGCTGGCTGGCCGCGGGCGGGACGAGGACCGGGGTGTGGCTGTGGGACGTGAAGACCGGCAAGCGGGTGCGGACGTACCCCACCCCGGCCGACCTGACCGACTTCGCCTTCTCGCCCGACGGCACCCGGATCGCCGTCGCCGCCGGCCCGCTCGTCGTCTACCCGCTCGACGCCGAGGAGCCGGTCGAGGACTTCGCCGCCCCGGAAAATCTCGTGCAGGGCGTCCGCTTCAGCGCCGACGGGAAGGCGCTGTTCGGCCTTTACCCGGACGGCACCGTCGTCCGCCTCGACGCCGCGACGGGGGCCGTCAAAGACACCTGGCCCGCGCCGGACGGGGTGTTGCTCCAACCCCCCTTCGCCCTCGCCGCGGACGCCGCGTTCGTCGCCGCCGTCGACGACAGTGGGGGCATCAAAATCTGGGAGCCGAAGTCCGGCAAGGGGCCGGCCGTCGAGCGCCTGCCGGTCGTCTCCGACCCCGCGTTCGCGGCCGACGGGAGGACGGCGACCTGCCTCGACGCGACCGGCGTCGTCCACGCCTTCGACCCCGCCACCGGCAAGCCGGTCGCCGTCCTCGACCTCGGGACCGATTCCGGCAGTCCGGTTTTTTGGGACGCGAAGTCGCGGCGGGCGGCCGTCCTCGTCGGGTCCGAGGAGTGGGAAGTCCACGTCATCGACGCGGCGACGAAGAAAGTCGTCGCCAAAGTCCCCGCCGCGTCCGGCGACCAGGCGAACGTCCTCTTTTCCCCCGCCGACCGCGACCGGATCGCCGTCGTCACTGAGGGGACGGTGACGCTCGCGAGCCTCGCCGCCGGCAAGGCGGTCCGCTCGTTCGGCGTCGGCCCGCCGGAGAACGCCTACGACGGCTGCTTCTCGCCCGACGGCCGGCTGCTGGCCCTGACGACCAGTCCTTTCACGGTGTGGGAAGTCGCCACCGGCAAGAAGCGATTCGAGATCGAAGCCGTGGCGCACCCGGCGGGGGTGGCGTTCGCGCCGGGCGGCCGGCTGCTCGCGGCCTGGGAGGGGGGGGAAGTGACGGTGTTCGACGTGCGGGCCGGTACCGTCCGCCGGCGGCTCCACTACCCCGGCGGCGAGTGCACGGTCTTCGCCGCCGCCTTCTCACCCGACGGGGCACGGCTGGCGACCGGCACGCACGACGGGGCAATCACACTCTGGGACGTGGCGACCGGCGACGCCGTGCTGAACCTCGACCGGCACGACGGGCTGGTGACCGGGTTGGCGTTCGCGGCCGACGGGAAGACGCTCCTCTCGACCGCCGCCGACGGCACGGTCCTGGTGTGGGACGTGGTGATGAAGCCCGCGGCCGCGGCCGCGTCGCCGATCGGGGCGGACGAGGCGCTCAAGCTCCTCGCCGCGGCGGACCCGGCCGCGGCGCAGCGGGGGTTGGAGTATTTCTTCCGCCGCCCGGACGACGCGGTGACGTTCCTCGGGGAGAAGATCGCGGTGCCCCCGGCGGCGTCCGCGGAGCGGGTCGCGGCGCTCGTCGCGGACCTCGGCAGCCCCGACTTCCAGCTCCGGCGGGCGGCGGCGAACGGCCTGGAGGCGGTCGGGGCGGAAGCGGCCCCGGCCCTGCGCGCCGCGGCCGCGAAGCCGCCGAGTCCGGAGGTGCGGAAGTTGGCGGTGGAGGTGCTGGCCAAGCTCGACGGCCCGCCGACCCGCCCCGACGACTTGCGGGCGGTGCGGGCCGTCGAGGTGCTGGAAACCGTCGGCTCGCCGGCCGCCCACGCCGTCCTCAAAACCTGGGCGACCGGCCCGCCCGCGAACCGCCTCACGGTCGAGGCCGCCGACGCTTTGAGGCGCACGGCCCCGCGGTAGCGCGGTTCGGACCCGTCCCGCCGGCTGCCCGCTTGCGGGGCGGGGGGGACTCGCGTAGCGTGGTAGTCGCCGGCCGTTCGTCCTTCCCGGAGTGTCGCCTTGAACCCGCTCGCCCGCGCCGCCGTCGCCCTGGTCGCCGCGGCCCTGCTCGCGCCGGCCGGCCGGGCCGCCGCACCCCCCGACCCGGCCGACCTGTTCCCGGCCGACGCCCTCGCCTTCGCCGAACTCCACGACCCGGCCGCGGTCGCCCCCGACCTCGCCGCCGCGTTCAAGGGCACCCCGCTCGAAGACAGCCTCGCGTTCGTCCACGCCCGCCGCGACAAGGCGACCAAGCCCCTCGACCTGACCGGCAAGCAAGAACTCGCGGTCCTCGGGCTGCTCGCGTCGCCCGAGATGGCGGCCGAGGTCAGGAAGCTCCGCGGCGTCGCCGTCGGGCTGACCGGGTTCACCCCGCGCGGCGAGCCGGAGGGGGCGCTCGCCGTCCTCACCGGCGACAGCGCGGCGTTCGGCCTCGCCGCCCGCGCCTTCCTGACGATGACCCACGTGCGCAAGGTCGGGGCGGCCGGCGACGTGCCGGTCTACCAGTTCCGCCAGCCGGGCTTCACCTACGACCAGAACACCGGCCAGCAGAAGCTCGCCAACGAGAAGCCGCCGACCGAGGGGGCGTACGAGGCCACCTTCGCCTACGTCCCCGGCCTGTTCGTCGTCGGGACGAGCCGCCCGGCCGTCGCCGGCGTGCTGGCCCGCTTCCAGGGGAAGGCGAAGGGCACCCTCGCCGCGAACGCCGCTTTCCAGGCGGCCGCGGCGGCGCACCGCAAGCCGGGCGTGTTCTACTTCGCCAACGTGCCCGAACTCGCGGCGAAGTACGACGCCGCCCGGAAGGCGGGCGGGGCGGGCGACGAGCCGGACGCCTACGGTTGGTTCAAGCTGGTCGCCAACGCGAAGGCCGTGCGCTCCCTCGCCGGGTCGGTCCGCTTCCGCGACGGCGGGCTGGCCGCGACCGCGGCCGGCGTGTTCGACCCGGCCGCGAAAAGCCCCCTCCTCGACTTCCTCTCCGGCCCGGGGGTGAAGGTCGAATACCTCCGCAACGCCCCCTACGGGGCGGCGCTCGCGGCGACCGTCGCCCTCCCCGAGAAGGACCGGGCGGCGGCCGTGATCGCGTTCCTCGACGCGGTGGCGAAGGCCGACGGCGGCCTCGGCCGCCTGCCCGGTGAGGCCGTGAAAGAACTCGACGCCAAGTACCGCCTCGCCATCGCCGACGATCTGGTCGGCAAGACGCGGGCGGTGACGGTCGTGGTGCCGGCGCGGCAGGAGTTGCCGAAGGGGGCGGTCCCGCTCCCGATGCTGGTGCTGCACACGGCCGGCCCGGATGCGGCCGCGGCGTGGGCGGCGTTCCTGCCCAAACTCGTCGGCGACCTGAGCGGCGGCGACCCGCCCGCGCCGTCGTCCGAAATGGTCGGGGCGGTTCAAGTGTTGTCGCTCGCCGGCACCGGGCTGCCGTGGAGGGCGGCGGTGCATTACGCGCACAAGGACGGCCTGTTCGTCGTCGGCCTCGACCGCAAGCTCGTCGGGGCTGCGGTCGCCGGCGGGGCGACCCCCGCCGGCCTGCCGGCCGACGCCCCGGCGTTGTTCGGGACGGTCGCCGCCGGGGTCGTGTTCCGCACGACGGCGGTGACGCCGAAGCCGGACGGCCCGGTCGTTCCGATCACCCCCGTCGGCCCGGCCGGCGGCCCGCGCCCGAATAGCGAAGAGGTCGTGCCCGGGCAGGCTCAGAAGAACGAGGAGGCGAAGGCGTGGGCGGCGCTGGAGAAGGCACTCGACGGCCTGCCCGTCGCCACCCTCTCGGGCCGGCGGGCGGGGGACGAACTCCGCGTCGAGGTGTGGCAGCCGAAGGTCCAGGCGGGCGGGCTGGCGGCGGTCGTGGCCGCCGGCGTCGGCTGGCTCGACACCTTGCTCGACCTGCACGGCGACCCGAACGGCAACCCGCGGTTCGGCCGCTTCCGCTGAC
>Ga0105048_10016051_pt1 | contig 11589 bp, 10 predicted proteins | sample MAT05_FD_78382 | JGI IMG/M metagenome (GOLD analysis project Ga0105048, IMG submission 78382) | Freshwater microbial communities from Lake Fryxell liftoff mats and glacier meltwater in Antarctica - MAT-05 | ecosystem: Environmental > Aquatic > Freshwater > Ice > Liftoff microbial mat | place...
GAAGTCCGAACGCACGATGTGCGCCGCACTCAGGTTCTTTTCGAGCAACTCGCGGAAGTACGCCCGCGTCTCGGCTACCATCGAATCTTGCAAATACGGGCTGAACTCCGGGTACAACTTGCGGTCAGGGTCGTTGGTCGCGATGTTGCGCAGTTTCAACCACTGGCCTAGGAAATCATCGACGAACCGTTGCGATTTCGGGTCGCGCAATAGCCGTTCGACTTCGGCGTGCAATGTGGTTTTGTCGTGTAGCGTGCCCGCGTCGGCGAGTTGCATTAACTTCGCGTCGGGCTGCGAATTCCAGAAGAAATACGACAACCGACAGGCGAGCGCGTGATCGTCGAGCTTACCGACGGGCTCGACGAGGTAAAGGAAATCGGGGCTGCAAAGTACGGCACGGTACGCCCAGCGCATTGCCGTCTCGAAACTATCGCCGAGCTTCAACCGCTCCGCAACCTTGGCTACGTACGCTTTCCGCACATCGGCTTCGACGGGACGACGGAACGCTTTCGGCAGGAATGCGGCGAGTAACTTGTCCGCGTCGGCGAGTGGATCGTTGCTCATCACGGTGAACAAACCGCTGACGGCATCGGGGCGGTTCAAGCCCGGGCCGATCTGTCGGACTTGCTTGCGGGTCGGCGGTTTTGCGCCTTTGTACTCGATAATCGGCAGTTCACCGAACAGCAAACGGTGGCTTTTTGGCGGCCAGACTTCGTGGAGTGGCCCTTCGATGTCGAGCCAATCGCAGGCGATGCCCGGCCCGACGAACGCCATCGCGCGGCCCTTGCGGTTATAGTTGGCCGCAGGTGCCAGCGACGCGACGTTGTAGCCGATCATCTCGTTATGGTTCATCCACGTGACGAGTTCGTGCGTCTTCGACTGGATCGACGGCGCATCGTAGTAACCGAGCACGTAGCTCGGATGCTGGCCACCGCGCCCGTCGCCGGTGAGTTGCACGACCGACAGCCGCGCCGCTTCGGTACCCCGCGACGGCAGCACTTGGCCCTTATCCCACTGGAAACTCCAAAGCGACGTTCGCACGCGATACAGCCCCGGATAAATCGTGACGTGTTCGGCGAAGTACGGGCTGACGGATTCGTCTTCGTGGCGAAACAACCCGACGCTGCTGGTCACGGGGAAGGCGTTCATCCGTTCGTGTGCGCCGTGGTCGAAGTGGGCTTGGTCGCCAGCGGGCGGGAACTCGGGGTCGGGTTTCTTGTCCTTTAATAGAACGCCATCGCCGTTGAGCACGATGCCCGCGACGAATCCGCCGCGGTTGGCGAGCGAGATGCGTCGCGTCTGCACCTTCGGCGCATCGGGTCGCGTGGCAATCGCCAGATTGAGAACGTGGTCTGCCGCTTCGATGTACTTCGCCAGATTCACGTGCGAAATGTCGAGCGCATCGACGTTCTTGTCGAAGCCGTGTGCGGACCCGTCCGACGGAAGATTCGCTTGTGCGGCGATGCCCGGCATGTCGAAGAGATCGCGGATCGTGTTCTCGTATTCGCCGCGCGTCAGGCGGCGAACCGCCGTGCGGCCTTCGCCTTCGAAGCGTTTCGTTTCCGCGATTATGAGCTTTTGCGAAAGGCTTTTCAGTACGGCGGCTGTCTCGGTTGCCTCCGGACGTTCGCGCCGTTTCGGCGGCATCTCGCCCGATTCGATGCGGTCGTGCAACTTCGTCCATCGCGTAAAATTGTCCGCATTCGCCAAGTCGAACGCGAACGTGGCAAGATTCAGGTTGCCTTCCTTAACGTCCGCGTTGTGGCACTCCTGGCAGTGTTTCGCCAAGAATGCGGGAAGCCCCGGTTCGGCTGCGACGCTCATTCCGGCTGCCGAAATCCAGACCGCGATGGCACAGATGCTCCACCTCATGCCAACTCCAATCCGGTCATGGTGCTCTTCGAACTCGAGAACGCTTTCGCTTCGATGCCGAGACGATGGAGCATGGAAAGGTACAGGTTCGAGAGCGGATAATTGTTCTGCGTGTCGAAGCCGAGATGCTGGCCGTGTTTGAAGCCGCCACCCGCGAGTAATACCGGCAGGTTGACGTTCGAATGCGAGTTCGCGCTGCCCATCGGCGTGCCGTACAGCACCATCGTACGATCGAGCAAAGTCTGGCCCTGTTCTTTGGTTTCCGCGAGCGCGTTCAAGAAGCCGTTGAGCACGTCGAACTGGCCTTCTTCCTTCGCACGCAGTTCGGCGATCGCTTCGGGCCGGTTACCGTGGTGCGTGATGTTATGGATGACGGTCGTGTCGATGAACAGCGAGAGTATCCGCGACGAATCGGTTTCGATCGCGAGTTTGATCACGTCGAACATCAACTTCGTTTTTCGCACGAACTCGCGGTTATCGTCGATGTCTTCGGGCGCGGTCGCCGTCACTTTGGGCTTCGGCTTGTACTCCCATTCTTCGGACGAATTCAGCCGCCGTTCGAGTTCGCGAACCGATGTGGCGTACTGATCCATCCGCTGCTGGTCGTCTTTTGAGAGCTTGCGGTTGAGGCGTTTCGATTGCTCGCCGACGAAGTCGAGCATACTGCGGCCCTGCCGGATCGCTTCGACGTTCGCGGCGATTTCTTCCTTCTTTCCTTGCAGAAACAGCGTCTGGAAGACTTTCTTCGGGCTGCGTTCGGCCGGGATCGGCGCACCGCTGCGGGTGTAGCTGAGCGTCATTCCTTCGCTGCTCATGGCGAGCACGAGCGACGGGTAGCGAGTCTGGTTACCGATGGTTTCGGCGGCGAGTTGATCGAGCGAAACGCCGTTGCGGAAGCCACCGCGTTCGGGGTGCGGCGTCCCCGTCAGGAAGCACTTCTCCGCCGCGTGGGCACCCGTGACGCCGGGCAAACTGACGCCGGAAAAGACCGTCATATTCTTGCGGTGCGCGGCGAGGCGTTGCAGGTACGGCGATAGCGCGTAGTCTTTGCCGGTTTTCTCCGGGAAGAAGAACTGAGGCATGATGCCCATGTTCGTTTCGATGGCGACCATCCGCCGCGGCACGACTTCCGCCGCACGGCCCCGCGGCGACATTGCATCGAGCAACGGCAACGCCATCGCAACACCCGCAGATCGAAGAAACGTCCGCCGTCCGAGAGGAGTTCGCATCATGGGATTCTCGAGCAACATTTGGAGTAGGTAGGAATTGTAGTTTAGCAGAAATGGCGTTCGCAAGAAACGATTCTTTACCCAACGGTGCCAAAACGAACGACGCCCACGGCAAGGGCCGTGAGCGTCGATGTTCGTCGTCCGAAATCTTACGACTTCGGCTACGGGCTAGTACATGTCATCGTAGCCGCTGCCGGACTTCTTCGTGTCTTCCTTCTGCACGTCGGCGACGAGTGCGTCGCTGGTCAGGAGGAGCGTCGAGACGCTGGCGGCGTTCTGCAACGCGCTACGTACGACCTTCGTGGGGTCGATGATGCCGTCCTTCACCATGTCGACGTACTTATCCGTACGAGCGTTGTAACCGTGGTTGATGTCCTTGTTTTGCAGCACGGTGAAGGCGACGATGTTGCCATCGGTCCCGGCGTTGTCGGCGATCTGCTTGATCGGAGCCTTGCACGAACGCACGACGATGTTGTAACCGACGGCTTCGTCGCTGGTCAGGTCTTTCGGCTTCAGGCCTTCGCTGGCTCGCAGGAGCGCGGTGCCACCGCCAGGCAGGATCCCCTCCTGGAAGGCCGCACGAGTCGCGTGCATCGCGTCTTCGACGCGCATCTTCTTCTCTTTGACTTCGCTCTCGGTCGCACCGCCGACGTTGATCTTCGCCACGCCACCGGACAGCTTCGCGATTCGCTCGCCGAGCTTTTCCTTGTCGTAGTCGCTGGTGCTCTTCTCGAGTTCCTTCTGGATCATGGCGACGCGCGCCTTGATCGCGTCTTTCTTCCCGGCCCCTTCGATGACCGTCGTGTTGTCCTTGTCGATCTTGACCTTCTTCGCACGGCCGAGTTGCGGCAGTTCGACGCTCTCGAGTTGCACGCCGAGGTCTTCGAATATCGCGCTGCCGCCGGTGAGGATGGCGAGGTCTTCCATCATGGCCTTGCGGCGGTCGCCGTAGCCTGGTGCCTTGACCGCACAGCACTTGAACGCTGTCGGGTTACGCATCTTGTTGACGACGAGCGTTGCGAGGGCTTCGCCATCGACTTCTTCGGCGATGATCAAGATCGGCTTGCCTTGTTGCAGAACCTTTTCCAGAATCGGCACGAGGTCGCGGTTGCTGCTGATCTTCTTTTCGTAAATCAGCACGTACGGGTCTTCGAGTTCGCATTCCATCGACTCGAGGTTCGTCACGAAGTACGGCGACAGGTAGCCGCGGTCGAACTGCATCCCTTCGACGAACTCGTTTTCGGTTTCGATCGACTTGCCTTCTTCGACGGTGATGACGCCGTCTTTGCCGACCTTGTGCATCGATTCGGCAATGATCTTGCCGATCTTTTCATCGCCGTTCGCGGCGACGGTCGCAACGTTCTCGAGGTCGGCCTTGCCCTTAACGGGAATGCTCATGCTCTTGAGTTTGGCGACGATGTCTTCGACGGCCTTTTCCATCCCGCGCTTCATGAGCATCGGGTTCGTACCGGCGACGACGGCCTTCATGCCTTCGTTGAAGATCGCTTCGGCGAGCACGGTTGCGGTCGTGGTGCCGTCACCGGCAACGTCGCTCGTCTTGCTGGCGACTTCGCGAACCATCCGCGCGCCCATGTTTTCGTAGTGGTCGGGCAGTTCGATTTCCTTCGCAACCGTCACGCCGTCCTTGGTGACGGTCGGGCTGCCGAACGACTTCTGGATGATGACGTTCCGGCCCTTTGGCCCGAGCGTGACCTTCACGGCCCGCGCGAGCTTGGCAATGCCACGCTTCATCGCTTCGCGGGCTTCTTGATCGAATGCAATCTGTTTCGCGCTCATCGTGACTCCGGGTTATGGTCTTTGATTGAATGGAAAAACACTCGCACACACTGTGTACGAGCGTTCGAGTTATCCGAGGATGGCCAGCACATCGGATTCGTGCATGACGAGGACTTCATCTTTTTTCTTGGCGTCGTTGAATTCGTCGCCGGCCCACGAAGTGAACAGCACGTGGTCGCCGACTTTGAGTTGCAGGGCGGTGCGGGTGCCGTCCTTGTTGAGCTTGCCGGGTCCGACAGCCAGAATCTTGCCGCGTTGGGGCTTCTTCTTGGCTGCGTCGGGCAGGATGATGCCGCCCGAGGATTTCCCCTCGGAGGCTTCCCGCCGCACGATGATCCGATCGCCGATCGGTTTCAGGTTCATCGGTGCTGTCTCCCTAATTTGCGCGAGGTTTGCGAAGTGCGTCCCAGATATGCAACTCGCGTGCCCCGGCGCGAATATCGGCAGCAACATCATGCGCAAAAACTACTTACGGCGAATCGAACTTCGCGTACCATCCGCCATTCTGACAATCGTCAACCGCGCAAGCGATTCCATGGCTGTCGCTTTGGCAGGCATGTCCGGATTGATACCGAATATCGGAAGTCGTGGTGGCTTCGAATCCATTCATATGCGTTGCAATCGTTGCGGGACTTCGAGGCCGTGTTGCTCCATTCGTGCAGCATCCGAAAGAATCTCTGCCGTTGGCCCGTCCGCAACGACTTTCCCGCAATCGAGCAGCAACACCCGCGAACAGGTATCGAGCACCAACTCGAGGTCGTGCGTGGCGATCAGCTTCGTGCAGGATAGTTCGCGAATCAGTGCGATGAGTTCGCGTCGGCCGCGCGGGTCGAGGAACATTGATGGCTCGTCGAGGAGCAAAATTTCCGGTCGCATTGCCAGCGCCGTCGCCAGTGCCGCACGGCGTTTCTCGCCGCCGGACAACTTGTTCGGCACGCGGTCGCCATGCCCCGGCAAGCCGACCTTCGCCAGCGATTCTTCCACCCGTGCACGGGTTTCCGCTTCCGAACAGCCGAGGTTCAACGGCCCGAACGCGACATCTTCGGTGACGGTCGCGCTGAAGAGTTGATCGTCCGGATTCTGAAACACTACGCCCACAGTTTGAGGTAATTGCTTGCGATGCTTCGGATCGGCGGGGTCGAGGCCGAGCACGGAAAATTGATCGCGTGCGCCGGTGAGCACTCCGCACAGCCGCAGAAACAACGTCGTTTTGCCCGCACCATTTGGCCCGACAATCGCAACGCTTTCCCCCGTCGCAACCGTAAACGTCACGCGGTCGAGTGCCACACGCCCATCGGCGTACCGGTGCGTCGCCTCACGGGCTTGCAGTGCGATCGCACGTTCCATTGGCATCCTTTCGTTTACAAACGGTCCCACCACACCAACGCGATCGTGCCGATTAATACCGCAACAAACCCGAGTCTATCGTTCGTCGCAGTGCGAAATTGTTGCAGTGCGCGCGGGGTGCCATCGAAGCCGCGGCAGTGCATTGCGGCCGACACGCGATCCGCGCGTTCGCCACCGCGAACGAGCAATGCACCCGCCACCGAGCCGAGCGTGTGGTACGTGTGGCGATTGGTTTTCGCGCGAAAGCCACGGCACCAGAGCGCGATGCGCAACCGGCGGGCTTCCTCGAACAGCACGCCGATATATCGAAACGCAAGTTGCGCGATGAGCACGAGCGTAGCGGGAACGTACAGGGCGTGTGCAGCAGCGAGCGTTTGCGGGATCGGTGCCGTACGGGAAAGGATCATCGCCAACAGGCCGATGGTGAGACATCGCGCCACCAGCACCGCCGCCTGTATCAGGCCGCGTTCGCTGGCACGAAGGAAGCCGATTGTCCACGCCGGGCCATCGTCGGCGATCGCAAATGGGAGGATCGCGATGAACGGCAGAATGCCGAACAGGAGCAGCACGATGCGGTCGCGAACGTGACGGTAGCGTAACTTCGCGATGGCGCACATCAGGAGCGAACAAACGAATGCGATGTAAGCGGGGGCCGGTTGTCGCAAGGTGGCGACGCCGACCGTTGCGATGAGCAATGCCGCCAACTTCCAGCGTGCATCCCAACGGGCAAAGCGCGAATCGGCTACGGCGGTTTCGCGGACGGCAATCGTCACCGCGATTTCAACAACGGGGCTTCGGGTTTCGCACCCGCGATTTCCGCACGCAGTTCGCCGACGGCTTCGTTCCAATCGCGATCCGCGGTGCCACTCGGTCGGCCATGGCGAACCCAGACTTCGTAGGCACGCTGTGCGATGCGATCTTGCGGAATCTCCGGTGCGTCGATCTTCCCCACGCTCTCGACGAGGTTTACCGACGAACTCGATGCATCGTGTTCGTTCGCTTCGAGCGTTGCGAGAATCGTCACTTTCGAATCTGCGAGGTTCTTGTTGCCCGTCTTCGCCGCCGCCGTCACGATCCGGCGAATGACCGCGTTCCGTTCGGTGCGGTCCGACTGCGAGCGTTTTTTGCGTCCGAATAACCAGTCCAAAACCATGCTCGCCTCGCCGTATGAGGTGGAATACCGCCGCCTGTGCCTGTTGTACCACCGAGGACAGTTTACCGATCCCCGCTGATATGACTATAGCTTCGATTGCCGCACAGTTGGCGACTCCACGACGGGATGTAGTAAACTAATATCACATGTTCGAACGCAGCGGAGGAGCTATCGTGGGTCTGTTCGACTTCCTGACCGGCAAAAACAAAAAACGCGTGCCCCAAGCAAACACCAAGGGCATGAAGAAGGCGGACCTCGCCAAGCGGTGGGAACTGAGCGGTCGCACCGGCCAGGGGAGCATGTCGAAGGTTTACAAGGCATTCGACAAAACACTCGGGCGAACCATCTGCCTCAAGTTACTCGACAAGGTCAAGACGCAGAAATTCGAGAGCCGATTCACTTCGCAAGGGTTGGTCAAACCGACCGAAGGCGCGATCTGCTCGGCGATTAGCCACGTCAACTGCGTACGCACGTACGAATTCGGCGTGACGCTTCAGGGCGAGCCATACCTCGTGATGGAGTGGATCGAAGGCTTGGGCTTGAACTACCTCGTCGAGACGAAAAACCTGCAACTCAACGGCAACCGCGTCAATTACATGGTGCAACTTTGCGAAGCGATTCAGTACATGCACGACCTGAAATTCCTGCACCGCGACCTTTGCCCGCGCAACGTCATGGTGGACAATGAAGGCGTCGTCAAGCTGATCGACTTCGGCCTCACGATCCCATACACGCCGCCGTTCTGCCAGCCGGGTAACCGTACCGGCACAATGGATATTCTCGCGCCAGAAATCATCAAACGGCGCAGCACCGATCACCGCGTCGATCTGTTCGCGCTCGGGGTAACGGCGTTCGAGGTGTTCACTGGCGCGTTGCCGTGGGAGCGTAGCCCTTCGTCCGAGGAGAACCTCCGCCGGCGTCTGAACACGCCACCCCGCAACCCCAAGGAACTCAACCCCACCATCGGCGATGACCTTGCCGCATTCCTCGTGAAGTCGATTTCCAAAGAGCCAACGGATCGTTATGCATCGGCGAATCAGATGAAAGAAGTGATTCTAAGCCTAAAACGGCAGGATTATTAATGCAACGGTTAATCGCACTCGTCATCGTTCTCGGTTGTGGCGTGCTGTTTGCACAGTCGCCTGAGAAACCGAAATCGGAGCAGAAGCCTGCACCGGCGGTTCGCGACCGGAAGGCCGAAGCCGAGGCGGTGAAGTACGTCGAGTCGGTCGGCGGGCGGGCCGTGCAAGATGCGAGCGCGCGGGGCGAGCCGATTATCAGCGTCGTGTTCGCGGGGAAATCGGTGAAGGCCATCGATGCCACCAAGCTGACCGCATTGACCGCACTTCGCTACCTGGGCCTCGAAGACACGCAAGATACCGATGCCTTTTTGGCACAACTGAGTCACCTGCTGACGGTGAAAGCCGTCAACCTGAGCCGCGCGAAGTTCGGCGATGCGGGGTTCGTCCACCTAGCGAAACTCACCGACCTCGAAGAACTCATCCTCGATGATTCGCCCGTGACGGCAACGAGAATCGCCGCACTATCGAAGCTTAAAATGCTACACAAATTATCGTTGCACGGTACGAAGGTCGACGTTGGTACTGCGAAGGAACTCGCGGGGTTGACATCGCTACGGCGATTGAACCTTACCGAAACCAGCGTCACGCTTGCCGGGCTGAATTGGTCGACGCTCGCGGAACTCGACACGCTCGATTTGACGCTTTGCCCTATCGACGACGACGGACTGAAAGTGCTGGCGACGCTGCCCAAGCTCGCGGACCTGGACCTGACGGGCACTGCGATCAGCGATAACGGCCTAAAATCCCTCAGCGGGAGGAAGACGCTGCGGCGACTCGTGATGGCCAAGTGCGACATCACCGCCAAGACTGCCGACGTACTTCCCGCATCGCTCGAAGATCTCACGCTCGGCGGCAAATCCATCGACGATGCCGGACTCCGCCGGGTGGCAACGCTGGTATCGTTGAAGAAGCTGACGCTCATCGAAACGCAAATCACCGATGCTGGGATGAAGATCCTTTCGACGTTGCCGAAACTCGAAGAAATCCACATCGAAAACGCGCTCGTCAGCAACGACGGCGCGAAGGAACTCGCACGCACGACCACACTGAAACGTGCGACCTTCTTGAAAACAAAAGTCACGAGAGCGGCGGGCGACGAACTGCGAAAAACGCTGCCAAATCTGGCAGTGAACTTCGAGTAAAACGAGCCACCGGACCCCGAACTATGCCCGACTATCGTCTCATTCTCGAAACTTCGGGCCGCGTCGGGCAGGTCGGCCTGGCGCGCGGGGACGTCCTCGTTCGTGCGGCGATGCTCGATGCGACGCGGCGACATGCGCGCGATCTCAGTTCGACCGTTGGCCGATTGCTCGCGGAAGAAAGTGTGACGCCGCGCGAACTGGCGGGCATCATCGTCGGCATTGGTCCCGGTAGCTACACCGGTTTGCGGGTCGGCGTGATGTCCGCGAAGGCGCTGGCGTATGCGGCCGGTTGTCCACTGGTCGCAGTGCCGACGTTCCACGCGATCGCCCACCAATCGCCCGCCTGCGAACGGCTCTGGGTACTCGCCGATGCGCTGCAAGGAGCGATCTATCTCCAGCGTTTCGATGGCGGTACGCCGATCGACGAACTTCAAATCGTGCCCGCTTCGGAGTGGCTGCCGTGGGCGAGTGGCATTGCACTATCGGGGCCGGGCGTGGCGATTCATGCGGCACTCGTTTCGTGCGCGGCGAAGGTCGTTCCCGATGCCGAACGCGAACCGCAACTTGCGAGTTTGCTCGCGGTCGGGTTGCGAATGTTGCCGGTAACACGCGAAGAATTGCTCCGTCTCGAACCGATCTATCTGCGCGGCAGTTCCGCCGAAGAAAAAGCGAAACCCACCGTGCCGCAAGTATGATGGCAACATGACATCACGATTGCCACCTTGGCTCGATCCGCGTACGGCGTACGTTCACGTGCCGTTTTGCGGGCATCACTGCGGGTACTGCGACTTCGCCGTGACCGCAGGGAACGATCACCTCATCGAACTCTACCTCGATGCGCTCGCGATGGAACTGGCAACGCTCGGGGAACCGCGACCGGTGGAGAGCATTTTCATCGGCGGTGGCACGCCGACGTATCTGGGTGCGGATGCGCTGCGGCGGTTGCTGACTGCGATTCGCGAATGGCTGCCGATCGTGCCAGGGGCCGAGTTCAGCATCGAATCGACGCCGGATAGCCTCGACGCGGAGAAGATTGCGGTGATGGCCGCGTTCGGCGTGAACCGCCTGAGTATCGGCGTGCAATCGTTCCACACGCACGTTCTGCAATCGCTCGAGCGCCAACACAGCGTCGAACGGATTGCCCGCGCCGTCGAGATCGTGCGACCGCAGATACCGGCACTGTCGTTCGACCTGATTTTCGGCGCGCCGGGGCAAACGGTCCCGGAGTGGGAAGCCGACCTGCACACGGCACTCGCGTTCGCGCCGGATCATTTGTCCACGTACGGCCTGACGTACGAAAAGGGCACGCCGCTCTGGAAACAACGCGAGCGCGGGCAGGTTCGCGAAGTCGGCGAAGACCTCGAATTACAGATGTATCAGGCCGCGATTGCCAACTTGCGCGGTGCCGGGTTCGAGCATTACGAAGTCTCGAATTTCGCGAAGCCCGGCCAGCGCTGTCGCCACAACGAACGCTACTGGGCGAACGATGCCTACTACGGTTTCGGCGTCGGCGCGGCACGATACGTCGATGGTTCGCGCGATCTCAACATCCGCGATACGAAGATGTACATTCGCAAAGTTCTCGCCGGGGAATCGCCGACGTTCCAGACGGAAATGCTCGACGATCGCGAACGCGCCTTCGAGACACTCGCGATTCAACTTCGCCGCATACAGGGGATCGTCCGGAGCGATTTTCAGTTGCGAACCGGCTACGACATCGACGCGCTGATCGGCGAACCGCTCGCGCACTTTGCCGCCGAGGGTTTGCTAGAACTTTCCGCGACTGACATCCGGCTGACACCCCGCGGCACCTGCGTCGCCGACGGCATTATCACCGCTCTCATGAAGTCCGCGTAACGGTGGCACTCGCAAATTTTGCAGTTCGAGCAGGTCTGTCTTAAACGCATGCGTTTCCCAAGTCTTGTTTGCCAGCCTGTAGCGCCGGTTCTGTCAGCCCGAAGCAACGC
>Ga0105048_10016053_pt1 | contig 11588 bp, 1 predicted proteins | sample MAT05_FD_78382 | JGI IMG/M metagenome (GOLD analysis project Ga0105048, IMG submission 78382) | Freshwater microbial communities from Lake Fryxell liftoff mats and glacier meltwater in Antarctica - MAT-05 | ecosystem: Environmental > Aquatic > Freshwater > Ice > Liftoff microbial mat | place...
ACACCTGGAAGATTAGCCCCTAGAGCACCTTTCAGACTGGTCCAAGTATTCGCACCCAAGTCATAGCGCCACAAATCATTGGTATGCCCAGTCTTAGCCTGACCACCATGAATGAAGGCTGTCTGACCGCCATTGGACCAAGCCATGACACCTGCACGTCCGCTAGGCACATTCGCGGAATTGGCAACTCCGAGGAGGCCCTGCACCGACGGCGCACCAATCGTGATACTGCCTTTGAGCCAAGCCCAACGATTTGACTCAGGATAATAGGCCCACAGATCATTCAGATATCCTGCTGCCTTTCCGGTAGCGCCGAAACCAAAGCCACCAAAGAGGTAGAAAACACCATCACTATCTTGCCAGCTAGAGGCATAGCTGCGGGCACCTGGGACGGTCGCGCCGGAAACCTCATTGGGAACTCCATAGACACCGTTACTGTTGATTCCGCTGTTTCCGCTGATCCAAGTCCATTCATCATCCGCAGGACTATATTTCCACAAGTCACCGAGCTGACCAGCCAGGATGCCAAGACCAGGGCGGCCAACACCACCGTAGAGCCACAGACTTCCAGCTGCATCCACCCAAGTCGTTGCGCCTTGGCGTGAGCCGGGCGTGCCAGTGGTAGATGGGGAACCTTTGGCATTGTAGGTGCCATTGACCGTGTTGATGGAGGCCCCCTTCAGCCACGTCCACTTGTTCACTATAGAATCATAGACCCATAGATCGTTGAGGATGCCCAGCTTCACGCTTGAGGCGTCGAAACCATTGCCGCCAAATAACCAGAGTCTGCCATCAGGTGTGATCCAGGAGGATGCCCCACTGCGAGCGCCTGGATAGTTTTCAGGCGGATTGGTCGGGTCAGTGATTTCCTGGGCACCGAGATTGCCTTTAACATTGATCAGCTTACTACCTGAGACCCACGCCCACTGACCACTCAAAGGATCACGCTTCCAGAGATCATTCAGAGCGCCTGCGGTCTTAGCACCTTCGGCATAGCCCTGTCCACCGAATATCCATAGCGTTCCATCTGGCTCCGTCCAGGAAGCAGGCTCTGTGCGCGCTCCGGGCTGATTGGCGGCTGCGGCGGTGCCCATCACGCCGTAAATACCAGGGACCTTGGCCACATTGGCTCCTTGTGTCCAAACCCAATCTGGTGGGCGTTTGGTGATGGTGATGGAGACAATCCCTGGATTCGAATTTAAAGTCCCATTAGAAGCCTGGAATTCAAAGCTATCGATGCCGACAAATCCTGCCTTCGGATTGTAGGTGAATTGGCCATCTAGCTGAATGACTAGAACTCCATGTTCCGGATGTTTGACAACACTGTAGGTCAAAGGGGCTACAGGCAGAATAGTAGCTTCTAATTGCCCGGCGACTTGGTCATCCTCAACACCGCTGAATTCTGCATCTTCAGCGGTCGCGCCGCCGACGGTGATGGTTACCGTTGCTACGTTGGTGTCAGTTGTGCCATCGTTTGCTTTAAAGGTGAAACTAGCCGTTCCAACGTAGTTCAGAGTAGGCGTAAAGGTGAAAGTGCCATCATTGTTAAAAGCAGACAGCGTGCCGCCTGCTGGTAACGGATCGCTTATCTTTGTGTAAGTAAGCGAATCTCCATCGGCGTCTTCAGCTAAAGCAACCGCATCAACGTCGTCGTTCATCGCTGTCCAGACACCCGTTGCCATTGCAACTGGTGCGTCTGGAAGACCCGTCAGAGTTAGAGTCACCGTAGCAGGTGCGCTCGTCTTACCACCAGCGACCACTCTGAAAACAAAGCTCGTCGAGCCAAAGAAGTTCGCCTCAGGTGTGTAGCTGAAAGCTCCTGTTGTACTATTTAAAGTAAATCCTGTGGCAGGAGCACTCACCAGTTGGTAAGCCGTTATCGGGTCGCCTTCCTCATCGCTGCCCACTGCATTGCCCGTTATGACAGACCCCTCATTGGCCGTAACCATGCTGGCGACAGCAACAGGCGCGTCATTCACTGGTGTAATGGTCACGTTCATGAGCGCAGCGCTAGATGTCGCCACACCGTCTGAAGCAGTAAATTGGAAGGTATCGCTGCCGGATAGATTTGCAGTGCTCGTGTAGATGAAATTAGGGCTTACTCCACTGATCGCCCCTTTTACTGGAGCTGTGGAAATAACATAAGTCAGAGGCTCTTTATCCGCATCGCTACCTTTCAGAATGATAGGAGTCGGCACATTTTCAAGAACCTTCAAAGTTCCGACACTGGCGACAGGCACGGCATTGAACGAATTAAAGAACAGTGTGCTTCCAGCCACTTTACCATTGGTGTTTTCCACGACCAATCGGAAATAATAGATGCGATGAGGCAAGATCCCAGCAGCAGCAAATATCATGACTTTCGGTGCTGCCGTCGCTGCGATGACGACAGGCTTACTGGCAAGGCCTAAAGCCGAAGTCGGCCCGTATTCGAACCATGCCGTGCTAGCAACACCGCTAGGCGTTGCCGTGCCATTAAGAGTAGCCTTACCGAGCGCAATACCAGTTGCGGGACTTGTGACCGCTTTTGCGACTCCCACGACTGGCGCTCCTGTCGGGAATGTCAGCGTTGAGCCATTGATTGTACCTAGTGCGTTTTGGGCTACGAGACGGTAATGAATCGTCCCTGGTGGCAGGCCTCCGATCTGCCCTGTCACCGTATTTGGCGCAAAGGAAGTCGGCAAAACAGTCGGCGGTGTGATGGAACCGAAGGAAGCTGACGTGCCCCACTCAAACCAATACGTTGTCGATAAAGCGCCACCTTGCACGGTTCCGTTCAATGTCGCGTTCACATCTGTAATGAGTGAAGCAGCTGAGGTGATGACCGTGGGGGCCAGTCCGAGTGCAGCTGGTGCTTGTGACGGCCCCATCAGATAGCTGGTCTTTATTTGTGCTGGCAGCAGAGCGCCACCCTGAATTCTAACGGCATTGATATAGCCGCTGAAGCCGTCTGCACCAAAAAGAAGTGCACCTGCCATATCCCTAGCAGCACCGATAAGCACTTTATCTCCCCAATGATTCATACCTGCCGGATGATTCGTTTTGCTGACCTCTACCCCATTCACGTAAAGCATGCGGGAACTACCAGAGACCACGACTGCTAAGTGTGTCCAGCGACCAGCTATTGGGGCTGTCGTCCATGTATTATTTGTCGTGCTGTTGTCATCAAGTCCACCTGCTGTGCCATAGCTCAGGCGCAGGCGGCTGCTTGGCGTGATCACTCGTCCTTCATTGACCACGGTTTCTGCTGGGCTGCCCAAAGTTGGATTTAGCACCCAAGCTTCCATCGTTTGATCGTCACCATGACTGAAGTCTAGAGATGCTGGCAGCAGGCTTTCGAAAGCTTGCGTTGTGCCATTCAGCTCAATACCAGGGTAACCGGTGCTCAGCACATCTGCGGTCAGAATCGGCGAGCCAATAGCGCTAAATCCTCCCAAAGCGCCTGTGTTTGCCCAGGCAGTTCCATCCGTGAATTCAGCTGCACGCAGATCCACCCATAGCTTGCCTTTGCCAGCTAGCACCTGAGGCGTGAAGATCACCTCATCCCCATAAGATGTGGCCACGGAATTCGCAGCCGCTACACGGAAATGGTAGGCAACTCCTGGCACCAAATTTGTGACATTCAGCACGACTGGCACCGCCAAGGGTGAATCTAAAGCGCCCATAGAAACGGCGGGACTAGCATTGTCATAAGGAGTGCCTGCCGTACCCCATTCGATCCAGGCCGTAGAAGGCGCGCCATTGCTGGCCGCGAGACCATTCAGAGTTGCTGTCGTCGTCGTCAGATCACTGACACCCGTTGTAGAAACGACTGGAGCCGCAGCCGCAGAGCGCGTTGGACCAAATTTAAAATTTGCTAGCACGTCTGCTGGAGTCAGCATGCCGCCGTGGACGCGTACTGAATTGATGTAACCATGCATAAACCTCTGTAAAACGTCGGACGAATCACGTGCAGCGCCGATAACCAGCGGATCTGTGCTTGTCGCGAGTAACCCAGGCGCAGCGGTAATCTTTTTGACCCCGTTAATGTAAAGAGTCGCAGTTTTCTTGCCGTCATAGACATAGGTGAAGTAGTTCCAGCGTCCCAGCGGCGGCAGATCCGTGGCTTTATAAGAAGCATTGGATTTCACAATAGCTCCATGGCGCAAGGCGCTATTTGGCTCGACTAGACTGCTGTGACTGATTGCCAGCGAACGTCCTTCGACGCCTTCTTTGCCCATACTCACCAGCGTGTCGGGAGTGCCGTAGCCTGGATTAAATGCCCAGATTTCGATTGAGCGTGAATCACTGCCAATGATGTCTGCTGGTGGAGCCGCTAATTGATAAGCCACGTCTTTACCATTGAAAAACACTCCAGGAATACCAGTGCCATAGACGCTCGGCTCCACTACTGTAATTGCAGTTTGCACAAAGACTCCCTGCGGGAAGCCCAAATTCGCCCAGCTAGCTGAACCAGCACTTGGCTGGCTTGCATGAACATTGACGATCAAGTCACCTGATGCGCGAAACGGAATTGCGGAAGAGAATTTGACCAGCCCCCGTGTTATCCCGCCTGGCTCAGTTCCTAACCCAGCACGACTTACGACAACTAACTGGTAATAGACCAAAGCTCCTTCCGACAAGCCTGTGATTGTCGATGTAACTTTTGATGGCACCGTTCCGTTGGCCAATGTCTGCGTCGGCGTAACATTGTTCAAAATCGTGGATGTAGATCCCCAGACGAAGTAATAGTCCACAATACCGCGATTAGGGTTGATCGTACCCGCCACGGTAACAGTGCTCGCTGTATGCCCTGCATCCACCGTGGTAACAACTGTTGGCGGTGCCAAAGTGCGAATCATGCGGATGATGCCTCTCGTTTTTCCCTTGTCATTCTCAGCGACAGCTCGGTAAAAATAGGTGCCTGGATATTTAAGTCCGGTAATCGTGTGACTCATGTTGAAAAAAGTCGTGCCGCTACCAGCATCAATATTAGTCGTCACATTATTCAATTTTGTCCTCGAAGTTCCCCATTCGAACCATGAAAAAGTCGGATGATTGTTCGGCATCGCACGACCGCGGAGCTGTGCCCCAGCTACAGCGTTCGGTGCAGTAGGCACGATGTTGACGGTGTCTGTCAAGACTTCTGGGATAGCCTTGTCCTGAACTGTGAGCACATGCACACCTGTTAAAAGACTAGCGTTTGTTGGGTTAAAAAGTTCCAAGAAAATGGTTTCATCACCCTCTGGAGTCGCATCAGCTACGGCTTGTACTGTAATGTTTAAAACTGCATTACCGGGTGCAAACTCCAATTGGCCACCGCCGAGCAGAGTATAATCCACACCAGCGCTATCAACGTTATTTTTACGTCCAGTCGCCGACCCGCCATACACGCGATACGAAACACCAACGCGCGTAGGATCAGATGCTGGCGCGCTCAAGCTCACTGGAATTAATAAACTCTGACCTTCTTCCACAACGCTAGCGGGCGCGGTAAACCCAACTTTCAGAGCGTATATATCAGCATCGTCTATGGTAACAGATGCTGTTTTCAATCGGGTTTCATAGTTGGAGGCGTCATCAGCCGCGGTAATCTCTAATGTTTTTGTGCCATCGGCAACGCCATCCCCTATCAAAACAACCGTTAAAAACACGCCACCGGAGTTCGGCGGAATTCCAACTCCCGTAGGGCTCTGCGAAGCATTCGTGGCGATTGTATAATCTGTTCCGAGTACCGCAGTGCCCCCAGTGGTAAAAGGAACAGTGAGTGCAGACGCAGTGCTTCCAGTGCGTGAAAAATAGAACCTGATGTTACTCGTTAGTAACCCAGAAGGTTCCTGACTATTCTCAAGAGCACTTTGGTCTGCCAATGAAACATCTACCACCGTGGCGGCGAAGACATTTTGGCCCACGGCTGTGTCGCGTTCGAGGATGAAGCCAGTGGATCTCGTGGCTGTACCTAGTCTGTAGCCATCGCTAAGTAGAACAGGACTGAGGGTAATGGTGATAGTCTCAGGCGCTTCATCGATATCATCAGGAAATATTGTCACCGCAATGGGCAGGGTTGTTTCATCTGCTTTAAACCTGAGTTCCCCACTAAGTACTAAATAGTCTTTCTTATCGATTCCAGTACTGCCCTGGAGAAAACTGGTGGCAGTCCCAGAAACAGAGTATTTGACGGTTACCGCAGTCCCCGCAGCAGGGCGGGACACGTTAAACATGCTGGTTCTTTGCCCAAACTGAGCACTAACAACATTATTGATTGGCTCCTTGGCAGGACTGTTGGTGGTTTGAACGGTAAACTGTGAGATGTCATCATCCATGATCGTCACTGTTCCCGTAGATCGTGTATGGGATATGGAGTAATTTTCATTGGTGGCTAATCTGAAAATCACGGTCTGATTCTCTTCATCCACTGTATCCTGAAAAGACTCGATCATTACATCTGCGGTTAATTCATTGGCAGGAATCGTCACCACGCCATCGACACGCTTGTAATCCGAGCCAGACAGCGCACTACCGCCGAGGGAAAAATTGACCACCAAATCTTCCCCAATGTCCACGGCAGCACGCGAGACGGTAAATCTACCTGGGGTGGCGCTGCCTTCCGCCGTGGTCGGAGTAACAACGACCACTGAAACTACTGGTTGATCATTGTCTAACAAAAATACGCTTCCCGTATTTAGCTTATTATCAATGATATAGGAGGCGTTCGCCGTCAAACTGATGGTGATTGCTTCGGTGCCTTCTGCGATGAGATCTTCGATCGGGGTAAGACTGAATAACACGCTGTCTTTACCGGCAGGAATGACGACCGCTGCCGGTGCCGTAAAATCTGTGCTATGTACACCCTGACCGCTGTAGCCAACAGTTACTGTTAAAGGAGCTGCCGTGCTACCATTTCGGAAAAGCCTTACGCTACCGGGATCACCACTTTCCAGCAAACTTGAGTCCGCAGCTGTCAGGCTCACCACCGGCAAGCTGCTATCGTCGTCAGCAATCGTAATCACAGCTGTGCGAGCGCCTGCCACATGATAAGGAACTGTTCTTAGGGCATTAACATTCGGCATCGCATAAGCAGTATCGGGAAATTCTATGACAGCATATTCAGTCCCCTCAGATATAGTATCATTCTGAGGGATAATATTTAGCACCAGCGTTCCAACATTATTGGCAAAACTGACGCCCAAACAACCCGCTAGTTCTGGGCGGCCATTCGTTGTGACCTGTGTGGGCAGAATTGGATTCCCTGACATTGCTGGTACTGACCTTATTAAATAGTCTTGTGGTGCTATCGTACTGGCACCCCGAGTCGCGGTGCCGCGGCTTCCAACCATGAGTTGAACATTTAAAATGCCAGTCGTAATACTGCGGGTTAAAGTGATTTGTCCATTGTCAGGACCAGCTTCCGACGCGCTTGCGTCAGTTACAGTCACCGTCACCGCGGCGACTGTGCTTGGGCTTACCCAATCAATATCTAGACGATCATATTTTTCCGATCTTACATCCGAACTGGGCGTAAATATGGCGGTGTTCACTGGAACCATCGATAAAGGCCATTTTGAGGCGACTATTTGTATGCCTCCGTCAGGCACGTTCGTGAGCATATAAACACCCTCAGAATCGGTGTAGGCATAGCGGAATTCTTGACTGTTTGGTTGTTCCGCGACAGTCACAAGCGGCCTGTTTGTGACATAAACACCCTCAATCGGATCATCGTTAGCATCCAAAATCTTGCCGCCTATTTTATGCCGCCGGGGAGTGGCGGCTAAGAACGAAAGATCGACTTTCACGATTATGCCCTTGGTCGTGCGCTTGCCTTTCATATCACTCACTGTGCATAGAACACGATATTCACCTCCAGCGTCCCATTTTTTGTTTTGAATCCTGGCATTGTCCGTGGAAACGCTTCCGTCTCCGAAGTCCCATGCATAAGCCAGCGTATCCCCATCAAGATCCGTTCCAGTAGCCGTGAATCTAGCGCTGGCTGCGAGCACAATAGACGTCTTATCCACAGCTAAAGAAAGGGCCGGTGCCCTGTTTCCTGGGAAAGGCCCACGATTCACCACAACATCGACATAGGGCGGAGTGCTACTACTTTTCAGAACAGGGGTAATATGCACGTCCACGTCACCATCCGAATAGGTGCTGCCAATCGTGAGCGCAGCATCGTCTCTTGTGTCAGCAAAAGATCCAGAGCCTGGTGTCATATCCAATAAATGGGAGCCATTTTCACTGCCAAATGCCGTACTGAATGCCGGACTATATCCACTACCCCATGCAGTGGATGTCACCATCAATCCCCCAAGGAATTGTGAAGGTAAATTTGAAACGCCTTTGTCGTCGAAAATGCCCTGTCTAAATTCAAACCAGTAGTCCCGCTCCGAGTCTTTATTCACTGCTAAAGCGTAGCGTTTATCGGCGTCTGCCTGCACCTGATCTACTTGGTAGATCCTGAATGTTCCATTTGATGTAGCACGGTGAACGGCTTCAGGCGGGAGCCAATTTAAGATAGCCTTATGAACTGCCACGTAATGTCCCAAGGCAGTTCCACTTTCACCCATGACATCAAATTTATTTCCGTATTCATCATTGTTGCCAGGCCCGGTAATGCTGGGTGGGTTTGTCTGCCAGCGGTTAGCATGCCAAACACCCAAGTTGTGACCCAACTCGTGAATTAAGGTGCTCAATGAGCTGGTTTTTAACCATGTCCCTTTCGTGCCGACGTAGCCTTGTCCGCTGAAACCACCAGGGCCATTTCTATATTCGACTATATCCAAATCATAGGAGTCTGTGTCATAGCCCATCCTCTTCGCGATCTCTAGAGCATGATCTCGAAGGATAAAGTCACCGTTGGAATCACCGCCGGAACTCCTGGAAGCATTGTACCAAGATTCCGCATAAGGTAAAACTACCAAAGGAGCTACAGTCGGAGTCAGATAAAACCGCCCATAACTATTGGTCATGAAGTAGTCCGTGGTCCTTTTCAGATTTGCATAAACTGAGGTTTCGTTTTGGGGATCACTCAGCCTATCGGGAAAAGCTACGCGGAGATAGAGGAGGGTCTTGGTTCCCGTCGTCCAGCCTGGCGGCACATCAAAAGGTGTAATGCCGCCGCCGCTACCGCCCTCTGCGAGGATCAGGCCATCCCAATGCTCTTTAGCTTCAGTGTTTCTCAGCTGGGCTGCGAAAATGCCCGAGTGACCGCCGGCACATAAGAAATAGAGCTTTTTGTTATCTTCCACGACGGCTCTTTCACGCCTCACAGGAGCAGGCGATGCATCGGCAACCCTCTCCACAGGGGTCGTGATGCCTGAAATAGGGCATACTTCCACAGCTTCTTTCGTTGGATCTGGACGCTCACCCTCTTCCAACTGGCGAATGGGTGAGTCTAAAACGGCGAATTGCCCATCAACCTCCACCCCGCTGACACGAGCCGAATTCAGCGAGCGCATTTTTTGGCGATCTCCATAAACATAAGCTTTCAAGGATTCACCTGGAGCTGCATTTTCACGCTTAAAGAGATGCTGATAAGGCGATGCCTGAAGTCCCGCATCTTTGCCATCCTGTGAGGGAAGAGTAGCAAGAACTAACAGCGAGCCACGATCATTCACTCGATGCTCCAATTGGGACTCTACCTCATCTGGTAAATCTTGGCGCACGACCATCGGCACTGCTAAATCCAGGGCTAGCTTTGGATTGTTTGGAATCGTCTGCTTGATTACAGCGCGCTGCGCTAAGGCCAGTTCCGTGCCTTTTTTGATCAATTTAGCACGCGCTTCTGGTGCCGCTGCGTAATAACTCTCAGCCCAGTTTCGGAAGTCTTTGACAGCATCTGGTGCATCTGGCAAAACCGCTGGCACGGTGACTGCACCGGCTGGCTGAATCACGACATGTCTGATTTTTTTCTCCACTACTGGCTTGGGCAGCGACCTGATCGTCTTGATGGTGTTTTGCGCGACGACCTCTTCCGGCTTACTCGGCTGAAGGTTTAGTCCACCAAGATACCAGGACCATAAAACAAAAAGAAGGGCACCAGCACCGATAGATGTGGCGGCCAAGGTCAGGAGGCGGTTTTTTTTCATAACAGGAGGAGATTGGAAGGAGAAAAAGTTTGAAGAGCGGTATTTAATACCCTTTTTTCTTTGGTTTTAGCAGGCTGGCGGATTTGTTGCAAGCATTTACATATGCAATACATAAAGGTGACTCCCATTCTGATAATGGATGGGTCTAAAAAGTTCAAAACAATGTGGTTCTATTTCGATGGCACCTGGGAGAGAGGGCAATAAAATTTTATATTTTGTCTCTTTTTGCTGTGTGACGGGACAGCGCGCAGGTTCGGACGAAAACTAGCGTGTGAGGCACAGCGATCAGCGGCCCTCCATCCAAGGCACTTGCGGCTCACCTTTGAGTTCTTTGTAATTATTCCAGGCGAACATGCCAAAGAAGATCACCGAAAAGATACCAAAATGCTGAAGTGCGTAAAACACCATGCCCGCTGCACAGCAAAGACTCAGAATGAGCGCCGCTCTCTGGCGTGACGGGCCAAATAACGCGCGGGAGATGTGCCCGCCGTCGAGTGGTATGATGGGAAGTAGATTCAAAAGTGCCCAAAAGATGCTGATGTACTGAAATGAGCGTAAGGCCGTGTAAAGCAGAGCTGACGTGGGTTTCCATTCGTCAAGAATCCACCAGACAACCACACCCGCAGTAATCTGCGCCAATGGGCCTGCAGCACTGACATATAAATCTTCCTGACGTGAGAGCCAGCGATTGCCACGGGCAAGTCCGCCGAAGGCATAAAGCATGATATCCACCCGCTGGTCGCCATAATGACGCATGGCAAAAGCGTGGCCCAGCTCATGAATGATCACGGAGACACCAGCGACGAAGAGCCAGGCGATTAAATTCTGGATGCGCTCAGGACTGCTGGCATTTAGAGCGCCGCCGAGTAGGGCGCAGTTCACCCAAAAGAACCAGTGAATGACAATAGGAAATCCGAAGAGCTGAAAGCGAATCATGTGGAGAGAATGGTGCTGAGAGAGAGCGATGTCACAAGTAGCAATTCAGCATCGCCAAATGAGTGCTTACAGGTGAAACGAAGCGTCTTTGAAGATAGCGTCCTATTTTTTACAGGATTAACAAGATGGCAGGTAACAGGCGGATTTGAATCGTGTATCAAAAAAGGCACGGCATCAGCAGTTTAAAAATCCCCGAGCCTTGATGAGTGCATCCCAAAACCTCTGTGTTCCTCTTTGACCTCTGTGGTTGAGAAAGTGGTGGCGGTTAGCCCCTGCGGAAAGTGCAGATAGCACCCTGAGGCTGGCAAAAAGATTGAAGGAAAAAAATAATTGAAGCGGATTTTGTGTTGCACTTCAAGAAGCCGATGCGTTAAACTAGCACGCCTCATGCACAGCCAGTCGCTGCCACTGCGAAACGCGGAACCTCCGAGTCCGCAGCACGTCGTTCACCTGCTACGCCAGCTTTTCCACGCAGCACGCTGCTAGCACAACGACGTTAGGTTCGGCGTAAATAGAGCGTAAGCGATCCCATCTCTTGAATCATCACTCAGTAAAAATTTTCTTACCACCGAATTTTCTTACCACTAA
>Ga0105048_10016055_pt1 | contig 11588 bp, 12 predicted proteins | sample MAT05_FD_78382 | JGI IMG/M metagenome (GOLD analysis project Ga0105048, IMG submission 78382) | Freshwater microbial communities from Lake Fryxell liftoff mats and glacier meltwater in Antarctica - MAT-05 | ecosystem: Environmental > Aquatic > Freshwater > Ice > Liftoff microbial mat | place...
AGAGCGGGGCAGGTCAGCGGAAGATGATTGTGCGCGCGCCGTCGAGCAGCACGCGGTGCTCGGCAAACCACTTCACGGCCTGTCTGAGGGTGCGTGACTCTTCGTCCTGCCCGATCGCGACCAGCTCCCCGGTGCTGCGGGAGTGGTCTACCCGCACGACATTCTGCTCGATGATGGGGCCTTCGTCGAGGTCGCTCGTGACGAAGTGGGCGGTCGCGCCGATGAGTTTCACGCCGCGGGCGTGAGCTTGCTTGTAGGGGTTCGCTCCCTTGAAACCGGGAAGAAAAGAGTGGTGGATGTTGATGATTCGGCCGCTGAGTGCCGCGCACAGTTCGGGGGAGAGGATTTGCATGTAGCGCGCGAGCACCACGAGCTCGATGTCGTGCTGCTCGACCACCTCCAACACCCGGTCTTCGAAGGCGAGCTTCTGGCCTGGACTTGCTACCGGGTGCGCCTCGAACGGCACGTCGTAGAAGTCGGCGAGCCCGCTGAGGTCGCCGTGGTTGCTCAACACCAGCGGGATGTCCACGCTGAGCTGCCCGGCCCGATCCCGGTACAGCAGGTCGTTGAGGCAGTGCCCGGCTTTAGACACGAGCACGAGTGTGCGCAGGGGGCGACCGACGATATCGAGCTGCCACTGCATCCCGTAGCGTTCGACAACGGGGGCGAGGGCCGCTTCGAAGTCGGTTCGGGATGCCGCTGACTCAACCTGTAGCCGCATAAAGAATCGGCCCGTGTCGTCGCTCGAGAACTGCTGTGACTCGGTGATGTTGCCCGCGGCCTCGACAATGGCCCCACTGACCGCGTGCACGATGCCTGCACGATCGTCGCAGACGAGCGTCAGGATCCAGTGCGTGGGCGTCTCGGTCACGGATCAAGCGTAGGGCAGCGACACTAGGCTTGATTCAATGGCACAGGCACCACCCAAGTCCGTCGCACATCCGTTCCCCCTGGTTGGGCTTCTTACCCTCTCCGCCCTAGTTTTCACCTCTGTCACGAGCGAGTTTTTGCCCACGGGCCTTCTGCCCGATATCGCGTCTGAGCTCGGAGTCACCGAGTCGCAGGTCGGCATTTTGGTCACCGTGTTCGCGGGCACTGTGGTGCTTACCGCCGCGCCACTGGCAGTGCTGACCCGGCAGTACTCCCGTAAGTCGATCGTCATCGTGGTGATGCTCGTGTTTGTGCTGGGCAATGTGCTCGCCGCGCTCGCACCCAACTACACGGTGCTGCTGATCGCTCGCGTGATCGGCGGACTCGCGCACGGCCTGTTTTGGGCGGTCGTCGCAGCGTATGCTGCGCACCTGGTTCCGAAGCACCAACTTGGACGCGCCGTCGCCATCGTCAGCGGCGGGGGAACGGCCGCCTTCGTGATGGGGGTACCGCTCGGCACCGCCCTAGGTCACGCTGTGGGCTGGCGGTTGGCGTTCGGGGTGATTGCCGCGGTGATCCTCGTGCTGACCCTGCTGACGATCACGCTGTTACCGGCGGTCAAACATGGCGAGAATCTGGCGACGGGCGAGATTCCGCTGCCGCTGCGCAAAGACCGATCCATACCGGGCGTGGTCGTCACCTGCGTGGTGGTTGTGGTGGTGCTTCTGGGCCACAACCTCTTATATACCTACATCGCCCCGTTCCTTATCGGTCCGGCCGCCCTCGACCCCAGTGCGGTGGCTGGCGTGCTCTTGCTGTACGGCGGGGCCGGGGCAATCGGGTTGGTGATGGCGGGCATCCTGTCAGACAAGGCCCCGCGCGCAGGACTCTTCGGCGGCATCATGCTCGTTGGGGCGTCCGTGACGGTAATCGGTCTGTCGACGCAGGTGCAGTGGCTGCTGCTCGCGGCGATCGGCGTGTGGGGGATGGCATTCGGCGCGCTGCCGGCGATGCTGCAGACCCGGATGCTGCATGTCGCGTCGGTGCGCATCCGCGACGTGGCGTCGGCGTACCTGACCACCGCGTTCAACATCGGTATCGGCGGCGGAGCGCTCGTGGGCGGCATCCTTCTCGACCGCTACGGTGTCGGCTCATTGCCCTGGTTCGACCTCGGCGTGACCGCGCTGGCGCTCGTCGTGGTCGTCGCGACCGACATCTGGTTGCGGCGCCGCGAACTGGCGTTCCGCCATAAGTAGTTCGCCCCCTCCTTCCTCCCCCCCGTAGCCCTTCGGGCGCGAACTGCCCACTTTGGCCCATCGTCGGGGCGATCTGATGGGCCAAAGTGGGCAGTTCGGCCCCGAAATCGGGGAACCGGCGGCGCGCTAGACTGGCACCGTCGCAACTGGCGTTGAGATGGGCAACCATCGGGGAGCGACAGCCGTCCCGACAGTCGGCTACACGATTGGGCCGTACGCCTGGGCCCACCGGATACATTTGTTTTATCCGTTCGAGTGTCTAGGAGCCAGCCCGTGTCATTCAACTCCCCCGAGTCTTTGTTCAATTCACCCTTGGCTGAAGTCGATCCCGAGATCGCTGCCGTTCTCGAGCAGGAACTCGGTCGCCAGCGCGGCACGCTCGAGATGATCGCCAGCGAGAACTTCGTTCCGCGCGCGGTGCTCGAGGCCCAAGGGTCCGTGCTCACCAACAAGTACGCGGAGGGCTACCCTGGCCGCCGTTACTACGGTGGCTGCGAGTTCGTCGACGTCGCCGAGTCGCTCGCCATCGCGCGCGCGAAGAGCCTGTTCGGTGCGGCCTACGCCAACGTGCAGCCCCACTCCGGGGCATCCGCCAACGCTGCGGTGCTCGCGGCAATCGCCCAGCCGGGCGACAAAATCCTCGGTCTGGAGCTCGCCCACGGCGGCCACCTGACGCACGGCATGAAACTCAACTTCTCTGGCAAGCTCTATGAGGCGCACGCCTACGGTGTCGACCCCCAGAGCTTTCTTGTCGACATGGATGTCGTGCGCGACAAGGCACTTGAGGTGCGTCCCCAGGTGCTCATCGCCGGCTGGAGCGCCTACCCCCGACAGCTTGACTTCGCAGCGTTTCGCGCCATCGCCGATGAGGTCGGCGCAACGCTGTGGGTCGACATGGCCCACTTCGCTGGATTGGTCGCCGCTGGCCTGCATCCATCGCCCGTGCCGCACGCGCACGTCACAAGCTCCACTGTGCACAAGACGATCGGCGGACCGCGTTCGGGATTCATCCTGACCAACGACCTCGAACTGCAGAAGAAGATCAACTCCAACGTGTTCCCCGGCCAGCAGGGCGGACCGCTGATGCATGTCATCGCCGCGAAGGCGACCGCGTTCAAGCTCGCCGCCGAGCCCGAGTTCACAGACCGCCAGGAGCGCACGATCCGTGGCGCGCAGATCCTGGCCGAGCGCCTCACTCAGCCCGACGCCGTCGAGGCGGGCATCGACGTGCTGACCGGAGGCACCGACGTGCACCTGGTGCTTGTCGACCTGCGTAACGCGGCCATTCACGGCCAAGACGCGGAAGACATCCTGCACTCGGCGGGCATCACCGTGAACCGCAACGCCGTGCCGTTCGACCCGCGCCCGCCGATGACACCGTCGGGCGTGCGCATCGGCACCCCGGCGCTTGCCACCCGCGGCTTCGGCGACACCGAGTTCACCGAGGTCGCCGATATCATCGCCACGGCCCTCAAGCCGGCACCGGATGTCGCGGCGCTACGTGCGCGTGTGCTCACGCTCACCGACGGCTACCCGCTCTACCCGGGTCTCGTGTCGCCTGGCACTTGGAAGTAGTGCCCTTCGCAGGTCGACCGGCCTTTCACGCTCGACCCGCCTTCTCGCTTGGGGACAACAATGACCGCAGTAATACTGGACGGGGTCGCGACCGCGGCCGCAGTGAAGGGCGAGCTGGCCGCTCGAATCAGCGCGCTGCGCGCCCGCGGTGTGGTTGCGGGACTCGGAACGTTGCTCGTGGGTTCCGACCCCGGTTCGATGTCGTACGTCGCGGGCAAGCACCGCGATTGTGCTGAGGTGGGAATCGAGTCAATCCGCCTTGACCTGCCGGCCGAGGCATCCACCCTCGAGGTCGAAGCGGCGATCGCGAGTCTCAATGAAAACCCCGACGTCACCGGATACATCGTGCAGTTGCCGCTGCCCGCGGGCCTCGACGAGAACGCCATGCTCGAGCTCATGGATCCCGACAAGGACGCCGACGGACTGCACCCCACCAACCTCGGGCGTCTCGTGCTCGGTGTCGGCGGGGAGATCACCTCACCGCTGCCCTGCACTCCTGCGGGCATCGTGGAGATGCTGCAGCGCTACGACGTGGAGATTTCCGGCAAGCACGTCGTTGTCGTCGGCCGCGGTCTGACCGTCGGCCGGCCGCTCGGCCTGCTGCTGACCCGCAAGGGCCTGGATGCGACGGTCACGCTCACGCACTCGCGCACGCGAGACCTCGAGTCATACGTGCGGCGAGCCGACATTCTGGTCGCGGCGGTTGGCGTTGCGGGCCTCATTCAGCCGTCGTGGGTGAAGCCTGGCGCGGCGGTGCTCGACGTCGGCATCACCCGAGTGGTTAATCCCGAAACCGGCAGGGCGCGTCTGGTTGGCGACGTCGATCCTGGTGTCGCGGATGTCGCGGGCTACCTGTCGCCCGTGCCCGGCGGCGTCGGCCCGATGACCCGCGCCATGCTTCTCAAGAATGTCGTCGACGCGGCCGAGCGCCTTTAGGATTCTGGCATGGCGAAGAAGCGGTTCCCCTGGGCTCGGCTCTGGGTGTGGGTCGCAACCGCGGTCGGTCTGGCGCTCGTGGTGGGATTCGTGCTGAAGGGTGCGCTCGCGCTGTAGTTCGGGCGAAGCCCTAAAATCCGGCGAAGAGCGCATCGCCGATGCGAATCGCGACGGTGCGCAGCAGCGCGAAATCGGCTGGAGTAAAGGCCACAGGCTCGTTGTGCACGACGGATAGCACCGCGACCCGGTGCCCTTCGGGTGACTCAACGGGGTGGGCCGCGTAAAACCGCAGGTACGGCTCGCCGGTGACCTCCGGCCGGTCTCGAAACCGACCGTCCAGCAGGGTGTCGGGCACCACAAGGCCGCTGCGGTACTCCAGCGCCATTGTGCTGATCGACGACGAGCGCTGTCGACTTTCGGGTGGGTCGACGGTGGCGGCAAGGGTGTGCACCGTGTCGCGATCCACGACATACAGGTCGGCGCTGCGAACCCCGAGTGCCCGGCGAAGCCTCTCCAGAAGTTCAGTCACAGGCGAGAGGTCACCTCGAAAAGGTGTCAGGTGTGCGAGGGCGCTGCGCCGGAGTGCATCGTTGACGGGGTGGGTCTGCCGTCGATGACCCTGTTGCAGCAATGGCGCGAGCACGGGAACGATCGCCTCTGCTGCCTTTCGGTACACTGCCGAATGGCTGGCGTCGAACACGCCCCGCTCGCCAGGGGTTGGCACCATGGCCGAATTCAAGTACACCACTCGGCGGTGCCCCGCAACTACTTCTTGGGAAGCGGTATTGATCTGGCCTGCGCGGCGCATCACCCGGGCGGTGAACCAACTCGGCATGGGCATGGGCGAGACTTGTTCAGCCCCCACCACGACGACCGAAGGCGGGTCGTTGTTGGCTGCGCCGATCTGGTCGATGAGGCCGCCTAGCGCTTGCGACCAGAGGTCGATCGGGATGAACTCGAAAGCCTCCCGTGTACCCAGTGTCAGCACGATGGCGTCGTAGCGCGAGACCACCCCCTGGGTGAGGTGGGCCGCGATATCACGCACGGTGATCTCGGGACCGGCCAGCACCTCAACGTCCGTTCCGCGTCCGGTGGTCGCGGAGATCATCCTCGACAGGTATCCCGCGAGAGCCAGCTCGTGGCTGATCACTCCCCATCCGACAGCGCTGGAGCCGCCGGCGAGAAGGATGCGGTCGGGATCCGGCCCGGGTCCGTGAACGACGGAACGCCGCCCGTCTGGATGGGGAATTGAGGCCCACGAACCGGTCAAGAGCGCCTCAACAATGGGGAGGTATTTTCTCCCCAACCAGTACGCTCCGCGGCCCCGGTGCACGAGGCCGACAGTACACTACCGCGACAAGTTCAGTCGCGATCGGCCGCGTCGGCCGCCGTGACCGTGAACATGGTGGGTTGGCCAAAACCGTGCTCAGCGAATGCGCCATCCACGGCGACCATGATGCGGGAGATCGCGTGCGAGGGTACCAACGCGATCGCGGCACCCCCGAACCCGCCACCGGTCATTCGTGCGCCGAGGGCTCCATTGGCCTGCGCGGTTTCGACGGCCAGGTCTAGTTCGGGCACGCTGATCTCGAAGTCATCGCGCATGCTGATGTGCGAGGCATCCAGCAGAAAACCAATCGCGGTGGGCCCCTCGGTGCGCAGCGTCTCGACCGTGTCGAGCACCCGCTGATTCTCGGTAACGATGTGTCGCACGCGACGGAACGTCTCGTCGTCGAGAATCTCCCGGGCGCGCTGCAGGTCGTTGATCGAGAGGTCGCGCAGGGCCGCAACGCCCATCAGTTGTGCTCCCCGTTCGCAGGATGCCCGCCGGTCGGCATATCCGCCGGTGGCGTGTGAGTGCGAAACGCCCGTGTCGATGATAAGCAGTTCGAGGCCCGCGCCGGCGAAGCCGAGCTCCACGATCTCTGACTCGAGCGATCGGCAGTCGAGGAACACTGCGTGGTCGGCGCGCCCGAGAAGGGAGGCCGACTGGTCCATGATTCCGGTGGGGGCGCCGACGGCCTTGTTTTCGGCGAGCTGGCCGACCAGGGCGAGCGTCTTGCGGTCGAAGCCGAGCTGCCAAACGTCATTCAGAGCGACGGCGACGGCGCTCTCGATTGCCGCCGACGACGAAAGCCCGGCCCCCACGGGCACTGTCGACTCGATGTAGAGGTCCACGCCCGGCACGGCAGCCAGGTCGGCGCCGAACTCTCCGAGTGCCCATGCAACGCCGAGCGGATACGCAGACCAGCCCTGCAAGCGTGATGGTGAGAGCTCAGAAATTGCGAGCTCTGCCACCTCGTCGGCGAACTCCGACCCGACCCGAATCACCCCGTCATCCCGCAGCCCGAGGGCGACGACCGTGCGGCGGTTGATCGCGAACGGCAGCACGAAGCCCTCGTTGTAGTCGGTGTGCTCGCCAATGAGGTTGACGCGGCCGGGTGCCGACCAGAGGCCCGACGGCGCGGAACCGTAGAGCTCCTCGAATGTTGCGGCTACGTCGTCCCTGATGTCATCCAACTCGGCTGATTCCTTCTCTAATGAACTCCGCCGACTTCTCGGGCGCGATATCGCCGATCCAGGCGCCCATGGCGGCCTCCGATCCGGCGAGGTACTTCAGCTTAGATTCAGCCCGGCGCGGGCTCGTCACCTGAAGCATGAGGCGGATGTCGTGGCGCCCGACCGCAACCGGCGCCTGGTGCCACGCCGCGATGTACGGGGTGGGGGTGTCGTACAGCTTGTCTATGCCCTTAAGCAGGGTCAGGTACAGCCGCGACAACTCATCGCGTTCGGCTTCGTTCGTGGCCGCGAAGTCGGGCACGTGCCGATGCGGAAGCATGTGGACCTCGATCGGCCACCGCGCAGCGAAGGGCACGTAGGCGGTCCAGTATTCGCCGCTCAGCACGACGCGTTCCGATGCTCGCTCAAAGTCGAGGATCGACTGGAACAGATCGGGCCCGAAGGTGTCGATCGACTCGAGCAGCCTGGTGGTGCGTGGGGTCACGTAGGGGTAGGAGTAGATCTGTCCGTGCGGGTGATGCAGGGTCACACCGATCGCTTCGCCGCGGTTCTCGAAGGGGAAGACCTGGGCGATTCCGGGCAGCGACGAGAGGTAGGCAGTGCGGTCGGCCCACGCCTCGATCACGGTGCGGGCGCGCGACGGGGTCTGCGATCCGAAAGATCCCTCGTGCTCGGGGCTGAAGCAGACGACCTCGCAGCGGCCGAACGAGGGGCTGGTGCGGCCCAACGAGAGCCCGGAGAGATCGGAAAGTCCCAGTTCGGGGCCGAACGATGGCGACCGATTCTCGAACACGGCAACGTCGTAGTTGCTCGGAACCTCTGACGGGTTGGTCGCGGTGGCGGGAGCGAGCGGATCCTGGTCGGCGGGGGGCAGGAAGACCCGGTTCTGGCGGGATGCGGCGATCGAGATCCACTCGCCAGTGAGCGGGTCCTGGCGCATGGTCGCCGTGGCCGGCCGATCATCAAGCACACGGGCATCCGCCGACCGTTCGGGGCCGAGCGTCGTGTCGGCGTCGTCGTAATAAATGAGGTCGCGACCGTCGGCGAGGGTCGTCTCGTGTTTGGTGATTCCCGCGGTGAGCATGGGTATTACGATATCGAAAGTAGAGGTTTCGTACTCGAAAGAAAGCGAAAGCGTGAGCGAAGCACGACGGCAGCAGCTGGCACGATTCGTCGAGCAGCGCGGCTTTGTGCGCGTCACCGATGCGGCCGACGAACTTGGCGTAAGCGATGTCACCATTCGCGGCGACCTTAGCTCCCTCGAGAGCCGCGGCATCATCGTGCGCGTGCACGGCGGCGCGATGCCCGCGGCGGCGCTGCGCGAGACAACCCTCGAGGCCGCGCGCGATCGGGATGCCGAAGCCAAGAACGCGATCGGTCGCGCGGCCGCTGCCTTGGTTTCCAGCGGCGACAGCGTGTACATCGACGCGGGCAGCACATCGATGGAACTCGCCCTTGCCCTGGTGGAACGCCGCGAACTGCACGACGTGGTCGTCGTCACGAGCGGCCTCACGATCGCGCTCGCGCTCGAGGCGGCGATGCCCCGGCTCACCGTAATCGTCACGGGCGGCACGCTGCGATCGCTGCAGCACTCACTCGTGAGTCCTTTCGCGATGCTCGACGTGCTCAATGTCGACCTCGCCTTTATCGGCTGCAACGGTATTGACCCGGTCGCCGGGGTCACCAACCTCAACCTTCCCGACGCGGAGGTCAAGACCAGGGTGTTGGCGGTATCCGCCCGGCACATTGTGATCGCGGATGCCACCAAGCTCGGCAAGACGCACCTGGCCGCCATCGCCCCCCTTGCCGCATTTCACATGCTCATCACGGCGGGCCCCGCAGACCCCGCGCTGCTGCAGCAGATCGCCGCCCTCGGCCTCGACGTTAGGCTTGTCGAGTGACCTCCACCACCCCTTCGCCCACGGGCGACCAGTACACCATCACGCGCGGCGGCGCTCGCGCGATCATCACCCAGGTGGCGGCGGCGCTGCGCGAATTCACCGTCGACGGTGTGCACGTTACCGAGCCGTACTCCGAGCATGTGACGCCGCCGTTCGGCAACGGTATCGTGCTCGCGCCCTGGCCGAACCGCGTCGAAGACGGACTGTGGACCCTCGACGGCGCGCCCCAGCAGCTCGACATCACCGAGCCCAAACTCGGCAACGCGCTGCACGGCCTGCTGCGCTACACCGGCTACCGGTTGGCCGCGCAGGGCGAGGAGTTTGTCGAGCTGGAGGCGACGGTCTACCCACAGCACGGGTATCCGTTCCGCCTCGACACGAGTGTGCGCTACGAGCTCGTCGACGGCGGGCTTGCAGTCACTCACCGGGTGCGCAACGACTCGGCCGCGGCGGCCCCCGTCGCATTCGGAACCCATCCGTTTTTGCGTGTCGGTGACGTTCCCGTTGAGCAGCTCACCCTCACGCTGCACGCCTCCACGCGGTTCGACGTGGATGCCCGGCTCAACCCCCTCGCCGAGGTGGCCGTCGACGGCACCGAGTTCGACCTCCGGGCCGGGCGACTGGTGGGCGACCTGCACCTCGACACGGCGTTCGGAGGTGTCGTCACCCACGATGGCGTGAGTGCCTCGCTGCGCGCGCCCGACGGACGCGAGGTGCGCCTCGTGCAGGATGACGCGCACCCCTACGTTCAGGTCTTCACCACTCGCATCTTCCCCAGGAACGGCGGCTCCGAGCTCGCGGTGGCGATCGAGCCGATGACCGCTCCGCCGAACGCGTTCAACTCGGGGCTCGGCGTGCGCTGGGTCGAACCCGACGAATCGTGGAGCGTCGGCTGGGGCATCCAGTACTCCCTATGACCGCGACACCTGCACAGATTCGGCGCTGGCGACGCTACCTCGCCGCCGAACGCGCCGAGGCCGCGGTGTACCACGAACTCGCGTCCCGACGCACGGGGGAGGATCGCGGTATCCTGCTCGCGCTCGCCGAGGCCGAGGGGCGGCACGAGCAGCACTGGATCGCCCTGCTCGGCGACGACATTGGGCGCCCGGCCGGCGTCGACGGGCGCACCCGGCTTCTCGGGTGGATGGCCCGCCGCTTCGGCTCCGTGTTCGTGCTTGCCCTCGCGCAGCGAGCCGAATCCCGGTCACCGTACGAGGAAGACGACGACGCCACGGAGGCGATGGCCGCCGACGAGCGGATTCACGAAGAGGTCGTCCGCGGCCTCGCCGCACGCGGACGGCTGCGCATCTCAGGCACGTTCCGCGCCGCAATCTTCGGCGCCAACGACGGGCTGGTGTCCAACCTGGCACTCGTGCTCGGTGTCGGGGCCGCCGGCGTCGACACCCGGATCGTGCTGCTCACGGGCATCGCGGGGCTGCTGGCGGGCGCGCTATCCATGGGCGCCGGCGAGTTCGTGTCTGTGCGCTCGCAGCGCGAGCTGCTCACGGCATCCATTCCCAATCCGGCGGCGCAGGCATCCGTGCCCCACCTCGACGTGGATGCGAACGAACTCTCCCTCGTCTACCGCGCTCGCGGCATGACCGTCAACGAAGCTGACTTGCACGCCGCCGAAGTGCTCGCGGGCACGGATGCCCCGACCAATGTCACCGAGCAGCTCGACACCATCGGCTCGGCCTGGGGTGCAGCGCTGGCAAGTTTTTGCTTCTTCGCGTCGGGCGCGATCATCCCGGTGTTGCCGTACCTGGGTGGAGCGCAGGGCCTAACCGCCGTCGTGATCGCGTCCGTTCTGGTCGGGACAGCGCTGCTGGCAACCGGGTCGATCGTGGGTGTGCTGTCGGGGGCATCCCCGCTCAAGCGCGCACTGCGCCAGCTGGCCATCGGATTCGGTGCGGCGGGGGCCACCTATCTGCTCGGCCTGCTCTTCGGTGTCAGTGCGGCGTAGTCTTCGGCATAGTCTTCAGAGATGATCGCCACTGAGCTCGCGAGGGCGCTGCGCGACTCCGGCCTCGCGTGGCACCCGAAGGCGGGAGACGCGTTTCGCATCGACCGGGTCGAAGCCGACGACGAGGTGTACATCCTCAGTGACATGACCGTCGAGGCGCACGAGTTCTCCACCGGAACGGTGCTCGGCTTCAACGGCACCACCGAGTGGGCGCTGGACTCGGTCGCGATCGATGACGCCCTGTGGATGCCGCACGAACACCAACTGCGTGAGCTGCTGGGCGGCACCTTTCGTGCCCTTCGTGCCGCGTACTCGGTTGAGGTTGTCATCGACAGCCAGAGCCTGGTGTTCGACGCTCACACCGCGGCCGACGCCTACGGCCGCGCGCTGCTGCACCTGCTCGATTCGCTGCAACCGTAGGCGGCTCTACCCGAGCAGCTTCGCCTTCTGCGCCGCGAACTCTGACTCGGTAAGCACCCCGCGGTCGCGAAGGACGCCGAGCCGCTCGAGCTGGCTCACCGTGTCGCCCCCGGTGGAGGTGGCTGCTGCCATGAAGGCGGGCCCGGC
>Ga0105048_10016057_pt1 | contig 11587 bp, 10 predicted proteins | sample MAT05_FD_78382 | JGI IMG/M metagenome (GOLD analysis project Ga0105048, IMG submission 78382) | Freshwater microbial communities from Lake Fryxell liftoff mats and glacier meltwater in Antarctica - MAT-05 | ecosystem: Environmental > Aquatic > Freshwater > Ice > Liftoff microbial mat | place...
GGGAGCGTTGCCTCGACGCGCTATGTCGATCTAACGATACGTTCGGTTGCGGGCTCCGAACAGGGCGCTGAGCACGAACAGTACCAGGGCAACAATGAAAATCACCCTGGCGAAGCTGAACGAGACGGAATCGATAGCCCCGAAGCCGACCAGACCGGCGACAAGGGCGACAGCCAGAAACAAGGCAGCCCAGTAAAAGATCAATGGCACCTTCCGGCGACGTCGGGGATGACCCCACGCGATGTTCAGCGCAGGATCGGGCACGATCAGCGTTCGGCTTTTTCAGCGACGGTCGACATTTGATTGTCAACAGTGACACCGGTGACACGTGCGGCGGTGCCGACCGATCTGGCGGCGTCGGCTGCGACGTCCTGGGTGCCGATAGCCGTCGCGTTGAGCTGCCGGTCAACAACGGCACCTGCGCCAGCGAATGAACCGCTGTCCCACGCCAAATACATCGTGGCACCGATAACAATGGTAGCACCCATGATGAGACCGAGCATAAGCTTGCCATTCGCCCGATGGCGGTGGGCTTGTTCCATGCGAAGCTGGTCTGCGACAGGGTCACGCTCGACATGCCGCTCGAGAGGCGGGGTGACATAAATGCTCTCGCGTGTCCTGATCGGGGGTGCACGATCGGTCATGATGTCGATCCTTGTCGGTAAGGTGCCGTTGATTGTCAGCCTCGGGGCCACAACCCGGGTGCGGCGCGTTCAGTTCCAACCGCCGATGCTTCGAGCGGTGGACCGGAACCAAACCTGGACTTTCGCGTTTCGCCACAAGACTTTCGGGGCCTTCATGCAATCGTACGACCTTTGGCACGCCGTGATCGGCACTCTGCCACAGACCTTGAAGGGTCAGCCTTGAGCGCGGCCGACGCCAGCCTGAGCCAGAATCCAGACCCGGCTGAAGGCCGTTGGGAAATCGGCTTGAGCGCCTTGATCCTGACCGGTCTCGTGGTGGCAATGACCTTGGTGATCATGCTTGGGGCACAGTCCAACCGCGAGATCACGCAGCTCAAGCAGGCCGAGCGGACCAAGTTTCTGGCGACGGATTTCCTGCTTAATCTAAGACGCGCTGAGTCCTCACAACGCGGCTATCTGCTGACCGGTAACCCCGAATATCTAAGGGGCTACAACGACGTCATCACCAGCTTGCCGCTGTCGTTGTCTCGCCTTGAGGCAGCCACCTCGGCTGAGCCGGCGCAGAAAGCGCGACTGACCAAGATCCGGTCGCACTTCGAAAACAAGCGCCAGGAAATGGCCGCCACTCTGGAAAAACAGGCTTCCGGGCGTCGGATCGACGCCCTGGCAATTATCAATTCTGATCGTGGTTTCACCGAGATGAGTATGATCAGCAGCGACGTGCGCAGCGTGATCGCTTTTGAAGAAAATTCTGCGTCTCACTTGAATAATCACTACGTTTCAATCTACTACCTCAGCATATTTGTGCTTTTGTTGATGATTGTCTCGGGCTTCATCACGTTCTACCGCATCGTCGGATTCATAAGAACGAACAGAAATTATCGACTTGTACTGAGCGAGAGCAACAGAAAACTTGCGTCACTTGTAAAGTCCCGGACTGCCGAAATTGCTCGCGTCAATGATGAGATCCAGAGGTACGCCTATATCGTCGGCCATGACCTCAGGGGTCCCCTGGTCAATATTACCGGCTTCACGGCCGAGCTGGAACAGGCAGAGGTGGTCCTGGCGCGCCAGTTCGAGGCCCTGAAAGCCACCGTCCCGAGTGCCATTGATCCTGAATGCCTGCTGGCCGTGGAAGAGGAAATTCCGGAAGCGATCCGCTTCATCAAGATCTCGAGCGCAAGGATGGATCGCCTTATCGCGGCGGTTCTGAAACTGTCACGCGAGGGGCGGCGTACCGTGCTGGCCGAGCCGGTCGACATGAACGCCTTGGTCAGAGATCTGGTCGACTGTCAGGCGCAGCAGATCGAGGCGGCCAACACGGTGGTTTCGATTGGCACCCTGCCAGATCTGTTCAGTGACCGGCTGGCATTGGAGCTGATTTTCGGCAACCTGATCGAGAACGCGGTCAAGTATCTGGACCCAGCGCGGCCCGGCCGGATCGAAATACTTGGCAGCGTAAAGGGCGACCGGAATCTTTACGAGATCATCGACAACGGGCGCGGCATTTCAACGGCAGATGCCGAGCGGGTGTTCGAGTTGTTCAGACGGGCCGGCGAGCCGACAGTCCCGGGCGAAGGCCTCGGCCTGGCGTTCGTCAGAAACGCGATCTACCGAATTGACGGTGCAGTGACACTGGATTCCGAAGTGGGGACCGGGACCAAATTCACAATCAATCTTCCGGCCAGACTCGAGATCGCCGAACACCAAAGGGCCCTTACGGCATGAACGTTTCCCGGGCCATTGTGCTGGTCGAAGACGATGAGGGCCACGCTTTGCTCTTCATGAAGCAGCTGAGGCGCAGGGGTATTCGGAACCCGATCCATCATTTTGTTACAGGCTCGGGCGCGCTGGCTTTCCTTGATGCGCCGAAACCGGCCTTGGAAACCCCCCAGCTGATTGTTCTGGACATCAATCTCCCCGACATGCCGGGAACCGAGGTGCTGGCCCGAATTTCGACTGACCCGGCCATCAATGCCATTCCTGTGGTCATGCTGACGTCGAGCGATGATCAGGAAGATGCGCGGTTGAGCTTCGAGCTGGGCTGCCGCTACTACATGATCAAGCCGTTGCATGTGGAACGCTTCGTCGACGTATGTCGGGACGTTGGCTATCCGCTTTCTGTTGAGCCTGTGGGCGGCGTAGACACCGCGACTGACGGGCCGATGGGTTCACCGTCCGCTGATCGGGAGACCTGAATATGGCGTCTGATCCGGTTCGTATTCTCTACATCGACGACGACATTGGTCTGGCGCGACTGGTGGAAAAGGCGTTCTCGCGCGGTGGCTGGGAAGTGATCTGGGCACCCGATGCCAAGAGTGGCCTTGCGCGTCTGGAGTTCGGCGGTTTCGATGCGATCGCTCTGGACCAGTTTATGCCAGTGCGCGACGGCATGGATGTCTTGCCAGAACTGCTGGAGCATCGGAATGCCGCGCCCGTCGTGTTCTGTACTGGCTCCAACGACGGTGCGCTGGCGGTGGCTGCGCTGAGGGCCGGGGCCGCTGACTATGTGATCAAGGACGCTTCGGGCAGTTTTGTGGCCTTGCTTGAGGTCGCGATCAAACAGGCCCTGGAAACGGCGCGGCTCCGGAAGGCGCATGATGCCGCCGAGGAGCAGGTAAGAGATGCGCGCGACCGGGCCGAACATCTGTTGCGGGAAGTCGATCACCGGATCGGCAACAGCCTGCAACTTCTTTCAAGTTTTGTGGGGCTGCAAGCCCGCGCCAACGCCAGTGGTGATTGCAAGGCAGCACTCTATGAGACCCAGCGCCGCATCGAGGCCGTGGCCCAGGTTCACAAGCGACTCTACACCTCCGATGACGTGACGTCGGTTGACCTCGCAGCCTATCTCGAAGGGCTGATTGACCAGTCAGGCGATACGCTGCGCCCGGACGGCTGGGGGCCGACGCTGACGCTCGAGACGGAGCCGCTGACAGTGTCGCCGGATCAGACGGTCTCTGTGGGCGTGATTGTCACGGAACTGATCACCAACGCGGCCAAGTACGCCTTTGTTGACCGCGAGCCTGGCCAGATCCATGTGAAGCTGGCGAAGGAGGCCGGCAGTTTTACCCTCATCGTCGCCGACGACGGCGTGGGCTGGGACGGTGCCTCAACCGCCAAGGGCACAGGCTTTGGCCGCCGCATCATCGAGGCCATGACCCACAGTCTGCAAGCGACGCTGGAGCAGGAAAACACTGGACACGGGCTGACTGTTACCGTGCGCGCGCCGCTCAATCGGGCTTGATCGGGCCGGTTTCAAGGGCGTGCGGCAGCTCCTGCTCGCTGGTGAAAGCCTCCGCTTTTCCTTCGTCCCTTGTGGGAGAAGCGGGACAGGTGGCTCGCAGACATCCGAGCACTTCACGCGACGTCCTCACCCGCCGGCTCGCCAATCCCGGCGATATACCCGCACAGTTCACTGACAGCTGCGCGGGTCGCGACAGGTTCGGCGGTCTCAGCGGCGCGTTCGACCGCCGCTGCCAGTTCCGTAATCGTCGGGAACCCGTAGGCCGATCCGGAACCCTTCATGCGATGCGACAGCAACCGCAGGGTCTTGAAGTCAGCACCCTCAAGCGCAGCCGACATCGCCTCAGCATTGGTGCGGCAATTATTCAGATACGTAGGAACAAGATCCGTGTGATCACTCGATAGAGGTGCAGGTTGTCCAGTCGTCTGACGCGCGGGATCATAGACCGATCTGGCATAGCTGCGGACGGTTTGCAGCAATAGCTTTTCCTTGACGGGCTTGGTCAGAAACTCCGAACACCCGGCGGCGAGGCACATCTCGCGATCACCTTTGAGAGCCGCCGCGGTCAGGGCAACAATCGGCACAGGAACGCGATGTTCGGCAGATTCCCAGGCCCGGATCCTGAGTGTCGCCGTCAAGCCGTCCATCACCGGCATCTGGCGATCCATCAGCACCAGGTCGTAGACGCCAGTCCGAAACATATCGCAGGCGATAGCGCCATTCTCGGCGATATCGATGCGATGCGGCGTGCTGGAGAGGAAGGCGATGGTGATCGTGCAGTTGTCAGGGGAATCTTCCACCAGAAGAATCCTCATCGGCACGACATCGGTGTCGGCTTGCAGCAACGCTGGATGGATGTCGTGGCGCGCCAGGGCCGAGCTCGGCTCGAACGGCACCGTGAATGAAAAGGTACTGCCGACGCCAAGCGAACTTTCGGCCCAGATGCGCCCTCCCATCAATTCGACCAAACGCTTGGAGATCGTCAACCCCAGGCCAGTGCCGCCAAATCGGCGCGTGGTCGAGCTGTCAGCCTGGGTGAACCGCTCGAACACCCGGCCAAGTTTCTCGTCAGCAATTCCGATCCCCGTGTCAGTTACGATGAACCTCAGGGGAACTGTGCCGCGGTAGGCTTTGTCGCGCTCGACGCTTAGCGATACTGAACCGGTCTCGGTGAATTTCACCGCGTTTCCAATCAGGTTCAACAGCACCTGCCGCAGCCGGGCAGGATCACCCACCAAATCGGCGTGGACCTCCGGATCAACGCTCCAGGTCAGGCTGAGGCCCTTTTCCTCGGCCCGCATCATGACCATCTCGATCAGCTTCTCCAGATGATCCTTGAGGTCGAAGCGTGTGTGCTCCAGTTCAAGCTGGGAGGCCTCGACTTTGGAGAGGTCGAGGATGTCGTTGATCAGGTTCAGCAGATTGTCGCCGGCCCGGCGAAAGATCTGCACGTACTTGTCCTGCTCTTCCGACAGCGGTGTTTTCGCCAGCAAGTCGGCAATGCCCATGATGGCATTCATCGGCGTGCGGATTTCGTGGCTCATGCTGGCCAGGAAGTCCGACTTGGTGCGACTGGCGCTCTCGGCAATCGCTTTGGCCTGCTGGAGCTCGAACTCGACGCGCTTTCGCTCGGTCACGTCGCGTGCAGCGGCGAACACGCCCTCCAGCTTGCGATTGCGGTCGTAGAAGGTGGTGGCATTGTAGGACACAACCGTCTGGCGTCCGTCCCGGGCACGCGCCGTCAGCTCATAATCGGTGACGGATTTTTCGTTCAGCACCCGTTTGATCCCGGCCTCGGCGCGATCCGGATCGGTGAAGAAGTCCTTGAATGGCGCGCCGATCAGCTCGTCGCGCGTACAACCTGTAAGAGCTTCCATCTGCCTGTTGACGTCCGTGATGATCCCGGAGGGATCGGTGGTCATCAGGGCGTCGATGTTCGATTCAATCAGTGAGCGCGTGTAGAATTGCTGGTCCCGAAGCTTTTGATCCAGCCGCTTCTGATCTTCCTCGACCCGCTTGCGCGCTGTGTTATCGGTGCCAATCAGCAGGTAGCCGATGATGTCGCCATCATCATCGCGCAAGGCGGTGACCGAAACGACGGCCGGAAACCGACTGCCATCCTTGCGGATATAGGTCAGCTCATAGATGTCCTCGATGCCCCGCGACGCCTTGAACACCAGGGCCTCGAAACCCGGTGTGATCGCAGCATCGAGTTCAACGCTCAACGCCGTGGCGCGCGCAATCAGTTCCTGCGGATCAGAAATCTCGGCGGGCGTGATCCGGTTCACAACGTCTACCGCCGCATAGCCCAGCATCTGCTCGGCCCCGACGTTAAAGATCTGGATCACGCCCTTCGCATCCGTGGCGATGCTCGAGAAGTTGGCACTGTTGAATATGGCGCTTTGCAAGGCACCAGCTTTCAGAATTCTTTCCTCTGTCGTCGAGGTTGGGGAGCTATCTGTTGTCGTGACGGAAGTATCGGTGCCATCCCCGAAAGGGCGGTTGTTTGCGATACGGGTTCCCCCTGGAGCCACTGGCCTCTGAAGTGTGGAACTCACGACACCGTTTTGGCGTTCCGGTATCGGGATCGTTCAGTGCAAAGGCCAGCAGATGGGCTTTTTCGACCGACGGCGTTGAGTTCGCCTACGGCGCAATCGCAGGCCTGCTGTGCGTCACATACGCCGTATGGCGAAATAGGTTCCATCGTATTTGTATTATAGTTCGCAGGGTCGCCGTGCCTGCAGTCTGCAACTTTACGTCCGCACGCGCGTTGGGGGGTGCGTTGTGGGAGGTGTGGTTTGCTGCTTGAGGCCGGGACGACGTGTTGGTGCCTGGGGGTCGCGGATCGCGCCAGCGTGCTGGTCGACGCCGCAGACTATTTCGCGGCAGCCAAATCCTCGATGGAAAAAGCCCGATCCTCGATCCATCTGCTCAACTGGGCGTTCGATCCCGACACCAAGTTAACCCCCAGAGTTGATAACGACCAGGGCCCGGAAAACGAAATCGGCGCATTCCTGATTCAGCTTGCCAACAAGCGACCAGAACTCGAAATTCGCATCCTGTGCTGGAAATCTGCCGTGCTGGTCTCAGCCACCCAGGACTTCTTCCCACACCGGGCGAAGCGGTGCTTCAAGGACACGCCAGTCCAGTTCCATCTGGACGCCACCGTACCGCTCGGGGCCTGCCATCATCAGAAAATCATGGTCATCGATGGACAGGTTGCGTTCACGGGCAGCAGCGATTTCTGTCCTGATCGCTGGGATACCTGCACGCACGTCGACGCCCACCCGCGACGGCGGAAACCCGGCGGTAAAACCAGCTATTACGAGTCCCGTCACGAACTGATGGCGATCGTCGACGGACCTGCAGCCCAATCCCTGGCGGCCTTGTTTACCAGGCGGTGGGAGCGCGCCACCGGTGAGGTGCTGGGTCCAACCGAACCCTCCACCGTCGACGCCTGGCCACAGCACCTGGAACCGGACTTTCTGTCCATGACCACCGGCCTGTCACGCAGCGAACCTCGCTGGCGAGGCAGACAGGAGTTCCGCGAAATAGAGGCGCTCCACCTGGCGTCGATCGCGGCGGCCACAAAGTGCATCTATCTGGAGAACCAGTACCTTACGTCTCCGCTTGTCGGAGCGGCACTGGCGGCACGTCTGGCCGACCCGTTGGGTCCGGAGGTAATCCTCATCTCGAACCAGCTCTCCCCCAGCTGGTTTGACCAGATGACTATGGACCGGCGTCGTTCGCGGATCATGGACCTTATGCGCTCGGCCGATAAGTTTGAAAGACTGCGCGCCTATGTGCCTGTCACCGCAGGGCGCGCGTCCATCGTTGTGCACGCCAAGCTTTCAATCATCGATGACAGGCTGCTGCACGTCGGCTCGGCAAATCTCAACAACCGCTCCGGCGGTTTTGATACCGAGTGTGATCTATCGATTGAAGTTGAGTCCGACGACAGTCCGGACTGCGCCCGGGTCGAGCTCTGTCGCAACCGACTGATCGCCCATTGGCTGGCGTGCCCCGTATCCGAGGTTGTCGATGCGGTGAGCCGGGCCGGAAGCGTTGGCGGTGGGATTGACGATCTGGCAGCGCGCGGCTTCAATCGACTGTCGCCCCTGGTGTCAAAGCCACTGGGGCCGCTGGCGGCCCGTATCGCGGGTTGGCATCTGGGAGATCCCGCAGGCGTCGCCGATTCCTGGCAGCCGTGGAAACGAGCGCGCGCTATCCGTGACGCTTTGGAGACCGGACTACGCCGCGCTCTATGACCCGGATCATGACCTGGAATGTCCACCTTTGCATCGGGACAGACCGACGACTGGATGTCGGACGGGTCGCCGACGTGATCGCGGCCCAGACACCGGACATCATCGCGCTCCAGGAACTGGATGTGGGCCGGGCGCGCACCGGCGGGCTGGATCAGGCCCAGGAGCTGGCCCGCCGCCTGGGCATGAAATTCCATTTCAACGCGGCCATAGCTTTTGAAGACGAGGCCTATGGCGATGCGATCCTGACATACCTGCCGGAACGGTTGGTCAAGTCCGGGCCCCTGCCCGGGTATCCACGCCTGAAGGGTCTGGAACCGCGCGGTGCACTATGGGTGGCAGTTCAGGTCGGAGGGCGCGAGCTCCAGGTCATCACGACCCACCTGGGCCTGGTACCGCAGGAACAACGCCTGCAGGCCGTAGCGCTGGCGGGGGTCAACTGGCTGGGCGATCCCGACCGTGGGAACCCGACGATTTTCCTGGGCGACCTGAACGCGCATCGACGGAGTTCCGTCTGCCGGACGCTGTTACGGGGTCTGAAAGACGCACGTGAACTCTCCGACGGCTTCAGCGCTATCCCGACCTTCCCGTCGACGCTGCCCATGGTCGGGATTGATCATGTGTTCGTCAGCGAGGACATCAGGGTACAAAGCCTGTGGACACCCACGGACCGCCTGTCGCGCCAGGCATCAGATCACCTTCCGCTCGTCCTCGATTTCGATATCGCCTGACGGGTCATTCCTGGAGCAGGTTCCAGCCGTTGGACCTGGCCCGGGACCGTTCTTCTGCCAGCAGCTTCATCAGCATGCGGCGACATTGAACGTCAGGAGCCGCAAGAAGCTGCCGGGTAAAATAGGCGACGTTCTGATGATGCACGAATTCGTTCAGCGCCTTGTCCATTCCCAACCCCTGTGTGCGACCATCGGACTTCAGGATAGCAACGTCTCTGACTGGAAATTGATCCAGACAGAGATTGGCTTCAGCGCGCCGGCTCGGTCCGGGCCTTGGCAGAAGCTTTCGCTGGCGCGGGCGGACGAGGTTCAGTGGTCTTGCCGTCAAAATGTTCTGGACGAGCCTCGGCATCTGCCTTGGTCTCCCGCAGGACGCCGTCCAGGTGATGCGGCGGCGAATAGAGCGTGTAGAACCGAAGCGACTTTGATCCCGTATTGACGATGTTATGGCAGGCTCCGGCCGGGACAAATACGGCGTCATCGCGCTTGATCTTCGTTGACTTGCCATCAATCCACGCTTCGCCACGGCCCTTTTCGACCCGGAAAAACTGGTCATTGCCCTTGTGGGTCTCTTCGCCAATTTCCTGGCCCGGCTTCAAGGTCATCAGCACCAGCTGAAGGTGCTGACCCGTGTAGAGTACCCTTCGGAAGGCCGCGTTGCCGGTCGCCAGGTCGGCAATGTCGTCGATGAAACCCTTCACGACGTCTCCCCTTCGTGGTTGTCGCTGTCGCGACTGCAGTGTTCCGATTACCTGCCAACTCCTGGACCGGGATCATGTTCCAAACTCTTTGGGTGGGCGCACCGGAACGCGCATTTGAGCGGGCTTGAGGAACCATTGAGGGGGTTGACGGTTAGCCTGCAGCGGAGGTGGCGACGCCCCCCCCGACGTAGCCCTGGCCTAGATGCCAGTCGGCCGCCTCCGCACCCGCGGGCTTTCCTGCGCCATGCTTTCGGGCCCAGATCGGTAGCCATGGCTCTCACTTGGGTCCGAGGGCCAGACCGTTTCCAGTGTGGTTCTGCTCCAGTCAATGTTAGATCAAAATCTGATCCGGAACGTCGCGCCCTGTCCGCGAACAATCTCGACTTTGCCGGTCAAACTCTGGGTCAGGGCTTGTATCAGATTCATTCCAAGGCTTTCTTCGCCAGCCGTTTCAATGCTGAAGTTCGCCCCGAAGCCCACACCCTCGTCTCTGACTTCCAGCAACCGGCCTGAGCCGTCGTTGGTCAATCGAACGTGAACTGTACCGCCATCCGCACCATAGGCATGCTTGGCGGCATTGGTGATCAACTCGGTTACCAAAAGTGCAAATGAGGCGGCGCGATCAGGTAACACTTCGACCTCTTCAGCCTCGCACTCAATGTTGATGAATACGAGCTGTTCCGCGAGTGTTTTGCATAAGTCCACGAGAAGAACGCCCAGGTCGATTGTAACACCGCCAGCCTCGCGCCACAGTCGGTCGTGGGTGCGGGCAACCGCGATAACGCGGTCCGAAGCGTCACCGAGCGCAACGGCTTCCTGCGTCGTCTTGCTCGATCTTGCCTTCATCTTGAGCAAGCTGGAGAGGATTGTCAGGTTGTTTTTAACGCGGTGGCTGGCTTCCTGGACAAGTATCTTCTGATAATCGAGGGCCTCTGAAAGTCGATCCTCGGCGACCTGCCGATCAAGCGCTACGCCTATGAAATTGGCGAGACCCTGAAGAAATGCGAGATCTGCCGCTTCAAATTCTCCGGCAGAAGAGCTGTCGACCTCAAGCACGCCCCAGCGGCCGCCCCCAAATGTAATCAGCACGTTGATTGCACGCTTGACGCCGTGTTCGATCATCAGCGCCGGGGTGCGAAACTGCTCTTCTCCCTCCAGATGGTTCGAGATGACCGGCGATCCCGTATGAAATGCATATCCCGCTGGCGACTCCAGATCGGCGCCGAACGACACCTTGTTCACCACGCCGGCACGCCATCCCTCCCCGGCGCGAATCAAAAGATCGTTTTCGGTCGGCCTGTATTCGAGGATCTTCGATAGACTGGCCCGCATGCCGAGTGCGGCGGTCCTGGCTGCCTGGTCAAGAAGATCAGGAACGGAGGACGACTTGAGCGCTTCCATCCCGAAATTTGACAGAGCCGCCTGTTGTTCCAGGCGGTAGCCGAGCATCGATCCTGATCCCACGGCATCGACGGCTTCGGCAAAAGTCTCCTGTGTGATTTCCTCGCCTGCTGCGCTCTCGACAACTTCCAAGGCGTCCGTTTCGAGCTGGATTTTTTTGCGGGGCATCTTGTATCCGAACTGTACTCAATACGTCCCAGCTTCGCCCGGCCATCTCTCGAACGACGCCGTGCATTCACGCCCGTTGGCGAACAGGGTGATGGTGCCCAGGCCGGACTCACACTACATTCATAACTATCTGATTGTATGTGTCAATCTTTACGTTGGCTCAGCAAGTAACCCCCAAAGTTACCCCCAAGCTGGTTTTCACCCCCAACTTTTTTCCGCCAAGCGCCTCTAACTTGGCGCCGGAATCGGGCCAGTTCCGCCCCGGATCAGAACAGGCAATTTAGCGTCCATCTCACTGAACAGCACCACCGCCGCCTCGAAGTCGATTTCGGCCCGGCCAAGGGCGTCATCCGCTTGCGCAGCCGGCGACCGGCCATAGGCGGCGGACAGGGTATCCAGAAGCTGGCGCTTGTATTCGGTGTCCAGGTTGCCC
>Ga0105048_10016058_pt1 | contig 11587 bp, 9 predicted proteins | sample MAT05_FD_78382 | JGI IMG/M metagenome (GOLD analysis project Ga0105048, IMG submission 78382) | Freshwater microbial communities from Lake Fryxell liftoff mats and glacier meltwater in Antarctica - MAT-05 | ecosystem: Environmental > Aquatic > Freshwater > Ice > Liftoff microbial mat | place...
GACGCGCAGGGTGGGCAATTTTCTCCGGTAAATTCTTCATACAGAGAAACTCTTTGCGTTTGGGCTACCATTCCTAAGCCAGCTATTATAAATAATAAAGAAAGTAATTGTTTTTTCATGTTGTTTAAAGATTAAGTAATCGTTTAGTATTGGTTATGTACCAACAAATATAATAACCTAGATTTAATATTCAATAGCGACATATGTTAAATTATTAGGGTTGCCAACGAAATAAAACCCGTAATTTATGTGTAAATTCGCATTTCTAAAATGATCCTAAACACCAAGCAACTCGAGAGGATTTTTGATTCAAAATTATCTGCTGTAAACTTAAACCAAAACCATTGGCTAAGAGGTTTAAACGGATCTTCATTGTCTTTTGTGGTTCAATCGTTTGTTTCAAAACACTATAAAAATTGTGTATTGGTGGCTGCCGACAAGGAAAGCGCTGCTTATTTACTCAATGACCTCGACGCCCTTTTTGAAAATAAAAGAGTTTTATTTTTTCCAGAAAGCTATAAACACCCTTATCAGGTAGAAAAAACCACTAATGCTAATATTCAAGAAAGGGCAGAAGCACTTAATTTGTTGTCAAAGGACGGGTTTAATGGGGTTTTAGTTACCTACCCGCAAGCGATCGCCGAAAAAGTAACGCTCAAACAACAACTCAATCAAAATACGTTACAAATCAGAAAAAACGAAAAATTATCTATCGATTTTATTTCTGAGTTTTTGGTTTCGTATAATTTTGAGCATGTAGATTTTGTGTATGAACCCGGGCAGTTTAGCATTCGCGGGGGTATTATCGATATCTATTCTTTCGCAAATGAATTTCCTTACCGCGTTGAGTTATTTGGAAACGATGTGGATGCCATTAAAACATTTGATCCGGTATCGCAATTATCGACAGCTACTTTTGATTTTGTTACCATTATCCCCAACATTAACTCGTCGCTGTTTGGTGAAAATAAAGCCCTGTTATTTAATTATTTTAATCCAAAAGATACTTTACTTTTTTTCGATGACCTCTCTTATACGCGCGATGTTTTTGATAAAAAATTAGAATCCGCTGAAAAAGCTTTTTCGAATTACGGCGGCGAAATAAAACAATTGGCTCCTGAGAAATTATTTTCTTCCTCGAACGAACTCAACGAGCAATTAAAAAACTTTAGGTGTATTGAGTTTGGAAGTCGTTCGATTTTACCGGGCATCGAAATTGTTTTTAACCAAAAACCACAGCCGAGCTTTAATAAAAACTTTGACCTTTTGATTGCCAATTTGAAAGAAAATAAAACCAAAGGATTTCGTAATTATTTTTTAACGGATAACACCAAACAGGCTGAAAGACTCATTAGTATTTTTAATGATCTGCTTGTAAAAGAGCACCGTAGTTACGAATCCTTAATTGATTATTTGCCTATTAACATTCATGAAGGATTTATTGATGAAGATCTTAAAATAGCGATCTACACCGATCACCAGATCTTTGAGCGTTACCATCGGTTTAAATTAAAAGAACTCAAACACAAAAGCGCCGAAGCATTTACTCTAAAGGAGTTGCTCACTTTAAATCCAGGCGACTACGTAACCCACATCGACCACGGTATTGGCCGTTTCGCGGGTCTACAGAAATTAAACATCAACGGCAAAGAGCAGGAGAGCGTAAAATTACTTTTTAGAGATAACGATATTCTTTATGTAAGTATTCACAGCTTACACCGAATTAGTAAGTTTAGCAGTAAAGAAGGCCAGGTGCCGCGCATCGATAAGCTGGGTAGCACCACTTGGCAAACTTTAAAAAATAAAACCAAACGCAATGTCAAGGAATTAGCCTATGACCTGATAAAGCTTTATGCCGAAAGAAAAGCCAAGGCAGGGCATCCTTTTCCACAAGATAATTACTTGCAACATGAGCTCGAGGCTTCTTTTATTTATGAAGATACGCCCGATCAATTGAAGGTGACCAAAGACGTAAAGCGCGATATGGAAAAACCACATCCTATGGACAGACTGGTGTGTGGTGATGTAGGTTTCGGTAAAACAGAAATTGCGATTCGTGCTGCTTTCAAAGCGGTGTGCGATAGTAAGCAAGTGGCGGTATTAGTGCCAACCACGATTTTGGCTTACCAGCATTATAAAACGTTTAAAGATCGCTTAAGTGATCTGCCCTGCACAGTCGATTATATTAACCGTTTCAGAAGCACAAAACAGGTGAAAGAAACCTTAGCACGTTTGGCAGATGGAAAAATTGATATCATTATAGGCACACACAAATTGGTAGGAAAAGAAGTAAAGTTTAAAGACATTGGTCTGCTGATTATCGACGAAGAACAGAAATTCGGCGTGACTGTAAAAGATAAATTAAAAACTTTTAAAAGTAATGTCGATACCCTGACATTGACTGCCACGCCCATCCCGCGGACGCTTCAATTCAGCTTGATGGGCGCGCGCGATCTTTCCGTAATCTCTACGCCGCCGCCAAACCGTTACCCTGTTCAAACAGAACTACACACCTTTGACGAAGAACTCATTAGAGACGCGGTGAGTTATGAGCTAAATAGAGGCGGACAAGTGTTTTTTGTCCATAATAAAGTACAAAACATTACGGATATTGCAGGCATTATTCAACGCCTAGTGCCACGTGCCCGTGTTGTGATTGGACACGGACAAATGCATGGCGATAAGCTTGAAGATGTGATGCTTGGTTTTATGGAGGGCGAATACGACGTGCTTGTAGCTACAACCATTATCGAAAGCGGTCTCGACATTAGCAATGCCAATACAATTCTTATAAACGACGCGCAAAACTTCGGATTAAGCGATTTGCATCAGATGCGTGGCCGTGTTGGTAGAAGCAATAAAAAAGCTTTTTGTTATTTGCTGGCGCCATCACAAATTCTTTTAAGCAGCGAGGCCAAAAAAAGATTAAAGGCGATTGTTGACTTTAGTGACTTGGGCAGCGGGTTCCAGATAGCCATGCGAGATCTTGATATTCGCGGAGCCGGAAATTTATTGGGAGGAGAACAAAGTGGATTTATCAACGACATGGGTTTTGATACTTACATGAAGATATTGAACGAAGCAGTTGAAGAATTAAAAGGAGAACTTTGGTATCAAGAAGTTGTTGGCGAAGATGCAGAGGTAAAAGATAAATCGGTGTTCTCTCGGCAATTTGTAAAAGAAACGATAGTTGATACCGATTTGCAACTATTGATCCCCGAGTCATATGTGAGCAGCCTCACCGAACGTTTATTGCTGTACCGAGAGCTTGATAATATTACGAAAGAAGAGGATCTTCAGCTATACGAAAAGGGGATGAGAGATCGTTTTGGTCCGCTTCCAACTGAGGCCACAGAATTAATCCATGTGGTTAGGATGCGCTGGAAAGCTATGCGTTTAGGGTTTGAGAAACTGGTTTTGAAAAATAAAAAGATGCTCGCTTATTTTTTAAATAAACAACAAAGTGATTACTTTTCGAGTCCTATTTTTCAAGCTTCTTTATTGTTTGCGCAGAAATACCCGAGACTTTGCACTTTGAAAGAACAAAACAAAAAGTTGTACTTAACCATCGAAGATGTTGGCGCTGTGAGGCGCGCTGAAGAAGTGCTCGTACAGATAGAAGATCTAATCAAATTTCCTGAAACAGCGCGTTATGAACTGTAATTCTAAGGAAAATTTAATTTAATTTTGTAATTTTAAACGATCCACGATATTGAAAAAATTGCGTAAATAAAGTCTAAAAAGATCGATAGAAATGATTTTAAATTTTTGATAACAAAAACCGATTAAGAACGTTTGAAGACCATAGAACTTCTAAGATCTCAAACCCTAAAATTAAAATATAATATTGAGCGCTAATTTGAAAGAGTTTGTAGGATTATTAATAAATAGTAGAATTGCGAATCTATAAAAAACTCATAGCAAATCAGCGCTTTTAAAGTTATTGCGAATTTTAAATTATACAACATCGATACTAACACATTAATTCTGAAACCACGATCGCGCTCCATATTAATTTTAACCATCGTGTTTGGGTATATTTTGCTGCAATTTTTGTGGTGGGAAATCTTACTTGTAAAACAAAACGGCTTAATCATCGACGAAAAACAGAAATTAACGGAATTGGCATCTACCGATGAAGTCAAGTTAAAAAAGGACGTGGCGGCCCTGCATCGCCGGAAGAATAACCAAACGATAATGATTGTTGGCGAAGGCACTGTTTTTTTGTTGTTGTTATTGTTTGGGATTTATAAGATCAAACAAGCGCAAGACAAAGAAACGGCTCTAAACAACCAGCAAAAGAATTTTTTCTTGAGTATTACTCACGAATTAAAAACCCCTATCGCAGCAACCAAATTACAATTACAAACGCTGCAAAAACAAAAGCTCGACGAGGCAACCCAGCAAGATCTTGTTGGCAGAGCATTGCTCGAGACTGAGCGTTTAAACGTTTTGATAGACAATGTTTTGCTAACCAGTAGATTGGAATCTGAAGAATTTATTTTTAAAAAAGAAAAACAAAACATCAGCGAATTTATTTCTACAATTTTAAACCGTTACTACAAAGCAAAGATTGCTAGTGGCGAGATAATTTTAAATATAGAATCTGGTGTTTTTGTTGAGGTGGATCTGAGTACTTTTCCTTCAATTGTAACCAACCTCGTGGATAATGCAATTAAATATTCTCAGCAAGAAACACGAGTTGAAGTGTGGCTAAAAACCGATAAAAACCTAGCCACTTTGCAAGTGAAGGATAATGGCTGTGGGATTTCTACATCAGACAAAAGCAGAATCTTCGACAAATTTTATCGGGCTGGCAACGAGGAAACACGTACTTCTAAGGGTACAGGTTTGGGGCTGTACATTGTAAATTATATCGCCAAAAATCATGGGGCTAAGGTCACGGTGCTTGAAAACATTACAAAGGGAAGTATTTTTGAAATTCAATTTTATGTCGTTTAATTTTTTCAAGATTTTTTGTCTTGTGTTTTTTTTTCACTCCTGTCAAAATGCTGTTGAAATAAAAAAGGCAACAGATTTTAAAAGAAACAAAAACGGGGGCGTTAAATATGCGAAACGTTTTGCAATTTCTGAGCAGGGTCAATACCTGATCGTTTATATTTTTGGCAATCGCAATACCTCCGATACCACAACAACCTTTGTGTTGTTAAGAGATTCTTCTTTAAAAAATTTACCCAAAGCAAATTATACAATAAAAATACCTTGCAAAAAAGTCGCTGCACTTAGCAGCATCTATGCAACCATATTTTATGAACTGGGCGTTTTAGAGACACTGGCCGCCATCGACAACATCGATTATGTAAACAATAAAGCCATCATCGAAAAACACAAAAGGGGACAACTGAAAGAGCTCGCCAAAATGCCTCAGATTGATCTGGAACAAACCGTTGTATTAAGTCCCGATATCATTTTTACTTTTGGCATGGGAGATGGAGCCAAAGACCTCGATAAAAAACTTCAGCAGTCCAGAATGCCGGTGGCGGTAAGTATCGATCACCTCGAGGAATCGCCTCTAGCTCGCGCCGAATGGATTAAATTTTTTGCAGCCTTCGTTGATAAAAAAGAACTTGCGGATTCTATTTTTGATGGAGTTGAGAAAAATTACAATGAATTAAAGAAAATTGCGTCGAGTGTCATTAACAGACCGACAGTTTTTAATGAAATAAAATACAGCGATTCGTGGTATATGCCTGGCGGCAAAAGTTTTATGGCGCAATTGTTAAACGATGCAGGCGCCGATTATTTGTGGAAAGGCGACTATAGCCCCGGCAGCTTGCCGCTCAGCTTTGAGCAGGTGTATGCAAAAGCCAAAGATGCTGATTTTTGGATTAACCTTTCTGCGGTAAATACTAAAAATGAGCTTCTCGCATTCGAGAGCCGTTACGCAGAGTTTAGCGCGTTTAAAAAAGGTAATTTATATAACAATACAAAAGTAACAAATGATAAAGGTTACAGTATTTATTGGGAAACGGGAATGATTTATCCTAACAGGATTTTAAACGACCTAATCTGTATTTTTCACCCAGAACTGAATCAGTCGCTTAACAAACAATTATATTACTACCGCCGTGTCGAATAGTTTAAAATATATATCTTTAAATCGGGAAGAGAAAATGATAATACCAAAAGGAAAAATAATTTAGGCCAATTATTTTCCTTCGCACTCCCGCAGGTATCCTAGCCACTGAGATTTGTTCAATGTCTTTTGAACTAATTTACAAATCAAGGTGGTAAAACATCACGGTTTGAGGTTTTTGGTGTATGTTTTTACCAATTTGTTTCTGGTCGCTTGTAATTAGATATCTAACACATCAACAGGGTTAAACCTAAAGAATTTTATAAAAATAAACATTGTGCAAAGTAACACCCGTTTAAAATTTACAGTCCTGTTATTATTATTTGCGCTTGGTTGTTTTTTAAGCTTATTTTTCGGTGGAAGTGAATCTTTAGGATTTAACTTTGATTTGGCTGGGGATTTTATTTTCAGTCAGATCCGTTTTCCTAAAACAATTACCGCGATTATTGCTGGAGCCACATTGGCTGTGTCGGGTTTAATTTTACAGGTTATTTTCAGAAATCCCCTGGCTGGGCCTTATGTGCTAGGCATCAGTTCTGGAGCTTCTTTGGCAGTTGCGTTGAGTACTCTTGCTGGAAACACCTTTCATTTATTTTCAGATTTTTTTGTAGGGAAAAGTTTTATCGTTATTTCAGCTATTGTTGGAGGTTTTTTGCTTACCCTATTAATTTTATTGGTTTCGAAAAGGGTTAACAGCAATATAGTTTTGTTGTTGATTGGCTTAATGTTTTCGCAAATTTGCGGGGCGCTGCAAATGGCACTCGAGTATTTTTCCGATCCTAACAGCTTAAAAAGTTTTGTAATTTGGGGCATGGGTTCGTTAGCGAATACAACTAACAAAGACTTATTGATTTTTGCACCGACAGCTATTTTTTGTTTGGGTGCGCTTGTCCTTTTTGTAAAACCCTTAAACGCATTGTTACTTGGACAGAATTATGCGCACAATTTGGGTGTTGATTTTAATAAAAATCGTTTTTATTTAATTTTGATTTCTTCTGTTTTAACCGGACTTACGACAGCGTTCTGCGGCCCTATTGCTTTTGTTGGAATTGCTGTGCCTATTCTTTCGCGCATGATTTTTTCGTCTTCCAAACAACAGCTGCATGTTTTATCAAGTCTTTTAATCGGCAGCATTATCCTTTTGTTTTCTGATGCTTTCTGCAATTCTTTAATTAAAAATGTGTCGCTTCCCATTAATATGATTACAACTTTTATTGGTGCGCCTTTGGTTATTTATTTAATGTTTAAAAATAAACAGTGGTAAAGTCTCCGATGGAACATATCGTTATTAAAAACGCAACACTTGGGTACCAAAAATCAGAGCCTGTTTTACACGATCTAAACTTAGAGTTTTATCCTGGTGACTTTATTGGGATTGTCGGTTTAAACGGAACCGGGAAATCAACCCTGTTAAAAAGTCTGTGCGGTCTGTTACCACTAATATCTGGAAGTATTAACCTTGATGGGATTTCAATTGAAGCTTTCTCTTTGCAAGCGCTCGCCAAAAAAATCAGCGTTGTACTTACCGAAAAAATTAATGGATTTAATTTAACTGCTTTTGATGTGGTGGCTTCGGGGCAGATGCCCTATACTGACGCATTTAACAGGTTGAGCAAGCAACACATTTCTATTGTTGAGTCTGCAATTTATCAATGTGGCATCAAAGGGCATAGTCATAAATTGATGAGCGCACTAAGTGATGGTTTATTTCAGAAAACAATCATTGCCAAAGCCCTAGCCCAGCAAACGCAGGTGATGTTGCTCGATGAGCCAAGCGCTTTTTTGGATTATGCATCTAAACACGATTTGTTTTTGCTTCTCAAAAAGCTGGCCGACCGCGATGAAAAGTGCATCCTTGTGAGTTCTCACGACTTAGATTTGCTTTTAAAGTATTGCTATAAATTGTTGATTATCGCTAATGGTTCCGCTGAATTAATCTCGGTAAAAGATGCAGCGGAAAACGCTTTGTTTAAAAAGATTGGAGGCGGGTTCATTTAAACAAAATCCCGTCCATCGGTTCACCGCAAATTTGCAAATAATTCAGGTTTATAAGCAATTAAACTATATTTTTGTCGCCGTTATGGCATTAATCATTAAAACATCTAAAATACCCGGAGCTGGCAAAGGACTGTTTACAAACAAGCCAATAAAAAAGGGCGCAAAAGTTATTGAGTACAAGGGCGAGATAATAGATTGGAAAGAATACGAAAAACGCGTAAAGGTAGATAGGGACGGTTATTTATTTTTTATAAATAGAAAACACTGTATTGATGCCTTTTCGACGCCACAATACAAAGCGCGTTTTGCAAACGATGCCACGGGTATTACAAGGGTTAAGGGTTTGAAAAATAATTCATCGTATGAAATTGATGACTTACAATGTTTTATTATTGCCGAAAAAGACATCAATGCTGGTGAAGAGATTTTGGTGAGTTACACAAAAGAGTATTGGGATTGCATTCGTTATAATATCAAGAACAAACTTTATAAACATAAATAAGCCTGAGTAAATTCTTAATAGTTGGTCTCGGCAATATTGGCGAAGAATACGCCGAAACCCGCCATAATATAGGCTTTAAGATCGTTGACCAACTTGCTGGGGAAGCAGGCGTAAAAATTTCTACCGACCGGTACGCTGATATAACAAGATTAAAATACAAAGGGAGGGAACTTGTTTTGATTAAACCCTCTACTTACATGAACCTGAGTGGCAAAGCCGTAAATTACTGGCTGCAGGCCGAAAAAATTGAAATTGCCAATACACTTGTTTTGGTAGATGAATTAGCCTTACCCTTCGGCAAGATTCGCGTTGGGCCTAAAGGTAGTGATGGGGGCCATAACGGCTTAAAAAGTATCCAAGAAACGCTAAACAGTTCTAACTATCCACGTCTGCGTTTTGGCATAAATAATGAATTTATTAAAGGCGCACAGGTCAATTACGTACTGGGCAAGTGGGGTGAGGAAGAACTAAAAACGTTACACGAGAGAGTTACTTTCGCTGCCCACGCGTGCAAAGCCTTTACATTTATCGGGTTGGAACGTTGTATGAACGTGTACAATAGGAAGTGACTTTATTCTTTTAGCAGCTTCATTCGTTTTTAACTTTCTTAGATAACAATAAAAAAACTTAAGTCCCGGATACAAAGCCCTTACCATTTCGCGATCCATTAAACGCTTTAACCACATTTAGGCAGTAAAAGCCTTTGAAAAAGGTGAACTACCTGCCTTAAAACGAATAACCCTGAAGAAGTTTTAGTCAGGATTTCTTACACTAATAATTATCTGAAACTCGCACAGGTACTTGCAGCGCCCGCCAAAAAAGGTGGGTGAGCGAGGCTATAATTTTTTTAACTGTTTAGAGTTTAATTTTAAATAAAGTCCTTTTCGTTTAGGACGCAAATAAAGATAGCAAGAAACGCTTTTTGAGCTGGGTCGTTTGAGGGTATATAAATTCCCTTTCTTATCTTTACGGCATGTTTTATACCCAGATTGTCGGACAAACAGAACCCAAACAGCGTTTATTAAAAATGGTGAACGACAATCGTGTACCACATGCTTTATTGTTTGCCGGTAAAGAAGGCAGTGGTAATTTACCAGCGTCGATTGCGTTTGCGCAGCATTTATACTGCATCAATAAAACACCTGAAGGAGGCTGCGGAGAATGTTTGGCTTGCAATAAAGTGTCAAAACTTGTTCATCCCGATTTGCATTTTGTTTTTCCCATTACTAAAAGTAAAGATATAAAAAGCAGCAATGATCTTATTAAAGAGTTTAGGGAAGCGTTCGGTAACAATATATATTTAAGCCTCAATGATTGGTTCAACGAGTTAAGTGCCGAAAATAAACAACCCATTATTCCTGTTGAAGAAGCCAACGATATTTTGAGGAAACTTTCTTTTACGAGTTTTGAGGGGTCTTATAAAATAATGATTATATGGCAGCCAGAAAAAATGAATGTGGAAGCCGCCAACAAACTGTTAAAGATTTTGGAGGAACCTCCTGAAAAAACAATTTTTGTTTTGGTCTCCGATCATCCCGAACAATTATTGAGCACTATTGTTTCGCGCGTGCAGCAAATACAGTTTTACAATTGCAGCGAAAAAGAAATATCGGATGCCTTGATTTTAAATTATAAGATTAATGCCGAGGTAGCTTGGCAAACCGCGATGCTGTCTAATGGTAACTATGCAGACGCTATTTCACTGCTATCGCACAACGAAGAGAGCGTGTCTTTTTTAAACAACTTCCAGGCTTTTATGAGGCTGGCTTTAAAGTTCGATTGCGGGAAAGTTCTGCAATGGATTGATGAGAACGCGACGTCGGGACGCGAAAAACAAAAACAGTTTCTACAATATGGGTTGGAAGTGTTTCGCGATTGTTTGATTTTTAATTACGTTTCAAAAGACCTTGTGCGCTTAGGCGGGCAGGAAAAACAGTTTTTAGAAAAATTTGCGCCTTTTGTAAATCAGAAAAATTATGAGAAGTTGATCGAAGAGTTCAATTCTAATTATTATTATATAGAACGCAACGCCAATCCAAAAATATTATTTATGGATTTGTTTTTAAAGACGAATGAGTTGATTAATTTGAAATAAATTAATCTTGATTCACCACGAATTTCCTGAACAGATTTAAGGCAGCGTTTGCAGTCATCGTGATGTTACGTTGCCGGTGGTCGCCAAATAAAAATTTCTTCGATTCAGTTTTTCCATTACCTGCAATTGCTACCCAAACGGTTCCAACCGGTTTTTCCTTGGTTCCTCCTGCTGGCCCTGCAATGCCTGACACGGCAATGGCGTAATTGCTGTTAAATTTTTTGAGAGCGTGTTGGGCGAGTTGCTCTACGCATTCCTGGCTCACCGCCCCCACGGTTGTAAAAATTTCTTCGTCTACTTGCAGCAATTCATGCTTTGCTTTGTTACTATAAGGTATAATGGCGCCTTTAAAAATGTCAGAAGCGCCAGTTAGGGAAGTGATCAGTGAAGAAATATAACCACCGGTGCAGCTTTCTGCCAATGAAAGTGTTTGTTTTCTTTCGCGTAATAGTTGGCTCACAATTCCCTCAAGCGATGGCGTTTCCTCTCCGTAATTTTCGTAACCAAAAATATATTTTCCGACAATTGTTTTTAATTTTTCAATTTCTGACTCGATGTTTTCTTTTAAGGTGTTTGCATTTTCACCATAAGAAGACAATCTCAAACGCACCAAACCAACGGCTGGTAAATATGCCAGTTTAATGTTTTTATGAACCAAGTTGTCTTCCCAGTTTTCGATTAAGTCGGCAAGCATGCTTTCGCCAATTCCCTGGGTCAACACAGTTTTATGGTAAATGTGTGGCAAAGCATTTTCTTTAATTATTTTAGGCAACACCGAGTCGGTAACCATTGCTTTCATTTCATAGGGAATCCCCGGAATGCTAATAAAAACCGTGTTTTCTTTTTTCATCCACAAACCAGGTGCGGTTCCATTTTTATTACGAATCACATAACA
>Ga0105048_10016064_pt1 | contig 11584 bp, 10 predicted proteins | sample MAT05_FD_78382 | JGI IMG/M metagenome (GOLD analysis project Ga0105048, IMG submission 78382) | Freshwater microbial communities from Lake Fryxell liftoff mats and glacier meltwater in Antarctica - MAT-05 | ecosystem: Environmental > Aquatic > Freshwater > Ice > Liftoff microbial mat | place...
AACATCAATTTAAAAACTCATCCACCAGATTGTCAAAGATCAGTTCCACTTTACCAACGTTTCGCAAGCTCCAGTCACTCTTTCAAGTGCGCCTCGACCGCGATCCGCTGTTCAGGTGGGGTCGACGTTGTAACCGAGGGTATCGGCTACTGTCAACTGTTGGTCCCTCTTATTCTCCAGTTTGTTGGCTTTTCAGCCAAACCAAAAAACTCAACCGACCTAGGTCGGTATCAGCAGTCAACCGAAGTTGCTTGCTGCGAGGAGGCGAAAAGATAGTGGCACCCTGGCAGGTGTGCAAGGGGCAAAAGAGGTTTTTTGGCGTGGTTTATTTTCAGGGAGGTTTCGGCACCGTTTGGCTCGGCTGGAGGCACGAAGGACGCGGTGAGTCGATCGCGACTTTTGCCGCAATTCTCCACACCCATGGCTAACGCATTGGGGCGTGCCAATCGTTGTTTGTGGTTGCGTTTCTGACGCTTTTGCTGATTGGGGGTCTAGCTCCAGAGTTATATCCGGATCTGCGGAGGGATAGCCTGATTCGTAGTCCGAATTCCGCCGATTCCGCGCCAGAGCGTCTTTCCCAAACTGGTTCTTCCGTTCGCCAATAGAATCGCCATGACACACATCATTCCTTCTACGCCCAACCACGCAGAAATGAGGCAAAGCACCCCTATTCCTATTTCCAAAACCTCTTCCAACGGGCTCGAGGAAGCATTGGAGCGTATCAACCGATTAGCATCCCCATCCTCCAGTGGAATTGGAGGCAGTCCGGTACGTCCGACTTCAGCCCAAACTGCCACACCATCAACGCAAGCCAAACCAGCCGAAGCCGCAACCCCGAGCCCCCATTTCAAAGCAACCAAGAACCGCAACGAACCCGTTATCCCAGTCGAACCGACCTCGCTCGAAATGGCTGGCCTTAGCGGTCAACTCGTCGAAGAGATCGTCATGCGGTTTTTGTTCAATCGGGGTGAAGCATCGGGGCGCGTGATCGCGGAACAGCTTAAACTCCCCTTTTGTTTTATCGAACCAACGTTGAACAGGCTGAAATCCCAGCAATTTTCGGGATATTTAGGTGCTACAGCCATGAACGACTATATCCATACGCTCACCGATGCTGGTCGCGACCGCGCGCGTCGACACATGCAAAAGACGACGTACTTCGGCTCAGCACCGGTCCCTCTCAACCAATACGTCGAATCGGTCCGTTTGCAATCCCTAGAACATCAGCACCCTAGTCGCGACGATCTCAAAGCAGCTTTTTCGGATTTGCTAGTATCCCCACAGTTGCTCTCGCGGCTTGGCCCGGCGGTCAACAGCGGCCGCGGAATGTTCCTCTTCGGATTCCCTGGCAATGGAAAAACAAGCATCGCGGAACGCGTAACGCGGGCCTTCGGAGAGTTCATTTGGATCCCTCGAGCAGTCTTGGTCGACGGCGACTTGCTTCGAATTTTTGACCCCCTCAATCACGAAGAATGCCCACATGAGAATTCGGATGGCATGCTTCGAGACAACCATATCGACCACCGCTGGGTCAGAATTCGCAGGCCTACAATCGTCGCTGGCGGTGAATTGACCATGGAAATGCTGGAAGTCTGTCGCAATCCCGAAACCAACGTCAGCGACTCCCCGTTGCAACTCAAAAGCAACTGCGGCGTCCTGCTAATCGATGACTTCGGGCAACAACGAATGAGCGTCGATGAATTGCTCAACCGATGGATCGTTCCGCTCGAAAAACGCTACGACTATTTAACGGTAAGCAATGGAAAAAAAGTCCAAGTTCCGTTCGACCAATTGGTAATTTTCAGCACCAATCTCGAGCCCAAGGATCTGGTGGATGACGCATTTCTTCGCCGAATCCCTTACAAAATCGAGGTCGAGAATCCAAGCGAAGAGGCTTTTCGAAAGCTGTTCGAGATCATGTGTCGCGTTACGAAGATTCCTCACAAAGCGGAACTGATCGATTACCTCATCGAAAAACACTATAAGCCTATAGGTCGTCCCATGCGAAATTGCCACCCTCGAGACTTACTCCTCCAAGTTCGCTCGTATTGCTATTTCAATACGCAACCACTGGAATTAAAGCGCGAATATCTCGATTTCGCGGTCGAAAACTATTTTTCGATCATGTAAATGACGCGGTAGCCGGGGGTCGCTTAAATCCCGATAGGGATTACAGACAGTAGCCGGGGGTCGCTGCGAAGCGGCGCACCCCCGGAGAACGAAAGGACGCGCGAATGACCCTGAAAGGGTCACAGATTTTTCGATGCTTTCAGGATTGGCACGCACTGAATTACTAGGCACAGCCGGCATGTAAATCGGCTCTATGCCCCAAATCTTGCAAACCGAAGCACTACCATAGCTAGCTAGCGACGCGCAACCGTCGCCTCAGGCTCGGGGTTAAACTTGCTCCCCAGAATACAGGTATCTCTGATTGTCGCCTTGCGTAAAACCCGCGCATTTCGAACAATGGCACTAGCGGTTGCGTTTCGATTGAACACAATCCTAGGACTGATACAAACCTTTTTTGCTGTGGAGCACGTCCTACATGACACTGTCCGTCCCCGAAACCGTCAAGCCACTTACCATCAATAGGCTTTACCTAGGGACTATTTTGGTCGTTCACTTGCTCGGGCTGATGGCCCTAGTCCCCTATTTCTTTTCCTGGGTCGGCTTCGTCGCCATGTTGATCGGTATCCATGTCTTCGGTCAAGGAATCACGATCGGCTACCACCGATTACTAACGCACCGCAGTTTCAAGACCCCGCGATGGGTGGAACATACGTTTGCCATTCTCGGCGTCTGCTGCCTGGAGGATTCGCCGGCTCGCTGGGTTGCCATCCATCGTATTCACCATGTTCATTCCGATCACCAACCCGACCCACACTCGCCCCTGGTCAATTTCCTTTGGTCTCACTTCGGCTGGTTGATGGTCAATAACCGAGAAACACACTCCATCAGTGCAATTGAAAAGTTTTCTAAGGATCTGCTGCGGGACCCTTTTTACATGTACATGGAAAAACGGCCACTGACGAATCTATACATCGGTCTGTCGCAACTGCCAATCTTCTTTGTCGCCGGTTACTTGATCGGTTGGATCGGCTGGGGACAAGCCAGCGCGATGCAAGTCGCCCTGAGCATGGTCGTCTGGGGCGTATACTTGCGTATCATCGCCGTATGGCACATCACTTGGTCGGTCAATTCCCTCAGTCATATGTTTGGGTACCGAAATTACGAAACAGGCGAACACAGCCGCAACAATTGGTTGGTGGCCTTGCTCACCGTTGGCGAAGGTTGGCACAACAACCATCACGAAGATCCCTCTTCCGCCAGCGTCCAACATCGATGGTGGGAAATCGATATCAGCTATTACGAGATCAAGCTGCTCGAAAAGTTGGGCTTGGCCTCCGAAGTGATCGCACCGCGCCATACACGTCACCAGCCAAAGGCAAATGCAGCCTAGTGACGCTACGCCGTCAGATTAAAGCGAATGCTTGAGGATGCCCCGTATACCTCACTTTCCTCAGTCGTCTCGCGGCGGGTTACACAAATGCGATAAGGCTTTCGCAACTCCCATGGATACAGATCCTCGCAAGTCGCGACCACCCATCGACCCTCGCGAAGCAAATCAATTTCAACCAAGCTCACGCCTCCGTAGATCAGCTCCTGTTGCTTTTGAACATACTGCTTGCAACCCGCAGGCGTCTTGTTGGCGGGACTCAAAAACTCTATTGCGGTTACGACGCGTCGGTTTGCTTTCAAGTCGAGGATTTCGATGTAACGTGACGTGTCCGGTTCATGAGTGCGTCGAATCCGAATCGGCTCCTGCATTGCGTCTTCCAACTCGACAGTAGTGGTCCCGGAAGATGCGGCATCACTCACCGGTTTCGCGCTGTGTGAGACGTGGATATCCGGCGAGATGCGCCGATGGCGATACTTCGGATCAGCACCGGGCTCGTCAACCGTTAAATACTCTTCGACACGCGCGTGTAGATCCGGCGGTAGTTGCCGCTGGATTGCATCGCATGAGTACATTGTCAAACAAGTACGAATATCTCCCCAATAAGACTCCAACCAAGGGTTCATGCCCGGGAGTGGGTTCTTCTCAAAATGCATATGGCTGAAAACTCCTACCGCGAAGGCATCAATATTCATTCCCACGCAATTATAACTTGCTTGGAATACATTGTCCTTCAAGTCGAAGCCTGGAACCAAACTATTTCTAGAGGCATGGTAAATATCCCCCGAGTAAAACTCAGGGGCATTTCACCGCCCCGTGGTGATGGGGCGTTGCTGTCAATGGGTGTACGTAGTGATCAAGCTCGTTGCCATATCGCCGACGGTGCAGCAATAGCCAAGCAGGATGGTTCAATCCCATTGGCCGTTGACACATGGAGCCAGCAGGCAATTTAGGAAAGATGAGCGCCCGGATGACCCGCTTCGACCGTAAAGGACGCACGCGTTAAAACATTCCCGCCCACCGCTTTCACGTCCTCGACGACCACATAGTCACTGGTCCACTTGTCTGGAGTTACCAGGCAACGAACGTAGCCCCGTTCTTGGTTGTGAAACTTGACACATGGATTTGCGGCTGTCAACTTGTCCAAGTTCTTAATTTCTTTCGGGCCGTTTCCGCCGCTAGAGATACTCGTGCCCACAAATTCCGTTCCGACCACCGGACTGTCCGCATTGCGATCATCCACTCGCAAATCGTTGACCCAGTTCGCGTGAATGTCCCCCGTCAGCACGACTGGATTCGGAACTTTGCGGTCCGCAATGAACTTCATCAGGGCGAGCCGTTCGTAGGCCGCTCCTGGCCATTGATCCATAGAAAAACCACTTCGATCTCTTAAGCTTATCTCAACCATCGCAAACATCACCTGCTGAGCTAGGACATTCCACGTCGCATGCGAATCGATCAATCCGCTGTCGAGCCAACCTCGCTGCTGCCTTCCCAAGAGCGTATTGCTCGGCTTCCATGCTTCTTCGCTGAGCGGCTTTAGGCCATCGCCATTGGGCTGATCGGTTCGATACTGGCGTGTATCTAAAACAAAGAACTCGGCCAAGCGCCCGAAGGCTGCCTTGCGATAGATCGTCATGTCGGGACCTTGAGGCAACGTCTGCTTGCGAAGCGGCATCATCTCGTAGAACGCCTGATAGGCCGCCGCACGTTGAACTAAGAATTCGACGGGGTCCGCTTTTGGTTTGTTGTTCTTTTGTTCTTCCTGGATATCATTGGCATAGTTGTTGTCGACCTCATGATCATCCCAAGTCACGAACCACGGGCACTGGGCATGCATCCCATGCAATAGTGCGTCCGATCGGTACTGCATGTGCCTCAGTCGATAATCATCTAGCGTCTTGATCTTTCCATCGGTAGGGCCGCTGTGCTTTCGAACGCGATTGTCTGCGCCGGGATATTCGTAGATGTAATCTCCCAGGTGGAACACCAAATCGAGATCGTCTTTGGCCATCTGGTCGTAGGCCGTGAATAGTCCTTGCTCATAGTTTTGGCAAGATGCAAATGCGAAGCGAAGCGAGTCGGGCTCGGAGCTTGGATCGGGCAGTGTTCGCGTCCGCCCAACCGGACTTACCGCTTCGCCTGCTTTAAATCGATACCAATACCAGCGAGCAGGTTTCAGGCCATTGACCTCCACGTGCACAGAATGCCCCAGTTGAGGCGAAGCGATTGCTGTGCCGCTTAAGACCACTTTTTTCATGGCTTCGTCCTCAGCGATCTCCCAGACAACGGAAACCATTTCCGGCTTCATACCCCCGTCGGATGACGTTGGAATCGGAGCGAGCTTCGTCCAGAGCACAACGCTGCTAGCATCGGGATCTCCCGATGCAACACCAAGAGAAAAGGGATCGTTTTCGAAGACCACCTTTCGATCCGCCGCAGCCAATCGAGACGTGACCAACGGCAGTCCTGCAAGGGCGGCACCATAAGCGAGAACGAGTCGACGAGAGACGCCACCTTCGGACCGGACTACGTCCGGAATTCGATTGAGGTTGAACATAAAAAATCTACTATTTGGAGCGAGGAAAATCGGATTGGTTAGTCTGCAGAAAAAGCAAAGGATAAATGCGAAGACCAATTACAAGTAGTGTAGTTACTGTTAATTCGTCGTGAAATTCGATACCGCTCGAAGCGGAATTTGCTCCCACATCTTGGACTTACATGGATTCTACAGTTTGGTTTACACCGGGAGGGAGAGGCTCCTGCCGAACCAAAGCCAAGCTCGGCTCGTAGCCCTCCCGACAAAAGATCTCTTGACGTTACTCTAGACAGTTGTATAGTTGCATACTAACGCAACTGTAGTGAACAATGGCATCGAAAAAAACTCCTTCAAAACCGACTCTCGACGATGATCCCTGCTGTAACGGCAAGGGGCATGGTGGCTTACCGATAACGATCGACGCCCAGGCGTGCGAGCGTGCGGCTGCTATTTTCCGAGCGCTCGGCGATCCTCAGCGGCTTCGACTGCTGGTGTTGCTTGAAGCTTCCGAACGCTGCGTTTCTGAGGTTTGCGAGTTGCTTAAGGAGCCTATGCCAGCTATCTCACAACGGTTGAGACTGCTCAAGAGCGAACGGATCGTCCGCTCGCGACGAGACGGCAAGCACGTTTACTATGCGCTCGCCGACGAACACATTTCGCGACTGGTGACCAACGGGGTCATGCACGCGATGGAAGATACTTCTACTTAACTGGAATGAAAAAAATGACCAAAATCCACACCCAACACGACCACGTTCATGGTCCGGACTGCGAACACACAGGTGTTCAGCACGGGGATCACGTCGATTATCTGCACAATGGTCACCTGCATCACGTGCGGCCAGACGGACAGGTCGAAGAGCATCACTTAGACGTTTCCGATGCAAACCCATCGGCTTGCACGCCAAACCATCAATGCAGCGGGCATGACGCAAGCCACATTCACGGCCCCGACTGCGGTCACGAAGCAGTTCCGCACGGAGATCACATCGACTATTTGGTCGATGGCCACTTGCACCATCCGCATGGCAATCATTGTGATAATCACGGGCAGCTTGCTGTCGTGAGCTAAGGGTTTTTATTTGCGTATGGTTTTCTCTTGCAACATCATTGCATGTGGATACAATTGGCGTTACCGATGCCGATTCGATTCACATTCCATGATGTATCATGAGTATTCCTGCTACGACGACGGATGAAATCAAACGAGCGATCCGCGAAGTTGGATTGCGAGCTACACCTGCACGGGTCGCGACGTTGATCTTGCTGCGTGAAGCGACTTCGCCGCTCACGCATGCATTTGTAGCAAATCACTTAGCCTCCAGCCAAGTCGATAAAGTGACTGCGTTTCGCAATCTCAATGACATGACAGACGCTGGGCTTTTGCGTAGAACAGAATTGGGCGATCATGTTTGGCGATTTGAAGCCGTTGCTCCTGGTGGTCACGATCAATACCGACATCACCATTTCTTGTGCGTCGATTGCGGCGCAATATCACGCTTAGCCGAAGTCACGTTGACTGCGAGCAGCCAACGTCAAAGCGAAGCAGTCGGAGATGTCACCGAGATTCTCCTGCGTGGGCATTGCAACGCCTGTCGCTGACGGATTGTTGGCAGCGGAACTCGCGTAGAGTTTCGGCATGCAGCCCGTAGCGGAACTCGCGTAGAGTTTCGCCATGTACGATACGAAATGCATTCCGGAAGTCTTGGCGACTTCTGCAGCCAGAAGCTGTCTCTAAAGACAGTCCTACCGTTGAAAATCAATCCAGCCGGATCCGCTTCCGTCGAAAGAAAAATCAATATGTTCGCCAACGAGCTGAGTGTCTTTCCGGTTAACGCCCGTGTTGGTCTCGAATCCTATCGACTTTAACTTCGATGTCGTTACCTCGGCATGGACCAATACCATCAGTCGGAAATCGCGATCACGCAAAATCCAAGTGCGCTCATCAAAGTTATCGGAGCGCCACCCCAGCTTTTCGAGGTCCGAACGCAACATGCGAGCCACCTTGAGCGGCAGCTCGATCGTTAAGCTGTTGACATTCTTTATCAGTCGCTTGGCATCATATCGCGACTCCAGGAAGTCTCGTCTTGCAGTTCCAGCCCCTTGCAGACTCTTGCCAGGGTAGAGCGAGGGAATGAAGTCAACGTGGTACTCGCTAAACCACCAAACCGCATCGGCGGACGGTGGCTGTGTTCGGAACAAGGAATGATACCAATCGCCGGCCCCGTCCCGATCGAAATCCCATCTTTTCAAAACTCTTGTGAACGTGTCTGGTGATCCCTTGGCAAGCAACGGCTCGACCAGATCCAATTCGCCAACCTTTTCCACCGTCCAGCCAATACCGATTTTCCCTATTGGTTCATTGAATTTGTTCTTTGGTCCAAATAGTTCGAGGTATGTATCGCGTCCGCGAAGATAGATTGACTGGCACTGTTCATCAACAGGTAGGAAGTTCGGAAACCCTTGGTCGGACGCCGCGAAGTGGTTCCTGACAAAGTCGGAGTCTCGTACGGATTCGAAGTCTTCGTGGTTCAAGACGACGTAGAGATGATTGAATTTTAGCTCTGGTGGTTTGATTTCCGGCTTGTTCCAACTTTCGATTTCCGCATCGATTTCCGCTTCGGAGTTGCTTGGCAGCTTGTTCATCACGTGTTCAGGATGACAAGCTTCCGTGCCATCGTCCATCCAGTCGCGCAATAAGCCAGATGGGTTCGTGGTTGGTGTAACGTACTCGGGACGGAGGCGCCGATACTCCGATAAGAGCATAGCCGCGCGACGCTGTAGCTGGATGTCTTCCGGGCTGGGGAGACTGAGCTTGGGAACAGCAAACACAAAGCGTCCTAAACGGCTCCCGAATGTGGGTATCTGCCGAAAGTCGCGCTCGACAAACTCGCCCGTCATTCTCTGATGCATTCCGGCAGCGACAAAGAAATCGATCGCGTACTCGGGATAGCCGAACAGGCGGCCAAAGGCCCGCCATCGATCGTCTGGTTTGCGACTTCGTTCGATGGCCATCATGACTTCGGCGGCGGGAGTGCTTCCAGTTATTCCCCAACGCGCAAAGAACTCGCCGTGGTGTTCGACTAGTTTCTTTAGGCTGGGGAGATGAACTACATATGCAGAGGCGTACCGCTGACCATACTGAATCGATTCGTAGACTAGAACGTCGGCGAAAAAAAGTCCGGGGACATTCCACGGACAGAGCGCCTCGCGCACTTCATTGATTTCGGATAGATCTGCTCGATCCACTGGAAAGTACCCTCCCCAAAATCCTTCGGACACAGGCTTGATCTGTCCGACGATCGTATAAAACGCTTCGCTATCCAAGGCTTGGAACAAAAGTTTTTCCGAGAGCAATCGAGCCTTCTCGCCTAGCGATTCAGTTGCAAAAAAATCGTTGCGAGGAACCGCGTCGTGGGAACGCTTATCGGCCAGTTGGATGACGGCCGAATGAGCAGAATTCTGCGCCAGTGTCAGATTCACAGTTCCCGCAAAGCTACATATGATGGCAGCAATATAGAAAAGCAGTCTACTTGCGACGTACTTGAACAAGTTACTCAATTTTAAACCCATCATTGCGACGCATTCATTCGGTAAAGCTCATCGCCACGACGAATCAGCATTGCTCCCTCAACGGCTATACCGGCATAAATCGATGGCCCGGATGATCGACTAGCTGCAGGCGTCGCTTCTACTTTCGCATTGTTCGCATCGCGATCCCAAGCGAAGTTCCCTTGACTCAGTTGCTCAAAAGTTGTGCCTGCTTTAACGACCACCGTTTCCCCTTCTTTTCCAAAGAAGTAGATGCGGTCTCCAATTCCAAACGGAGTCGCCCAACAAGCACCGCAGGGAAGCCGTTTTGAATAGTGCTGTTTGCCCGTTTTAGAATCCAAACAAAACAAGACCCCTTGCGGGTTTGTCCAATAGCAGCACCCTTGGTGTTCGATAGGGGACGAGAAAGAGCCTCGCGCATCTTCTGCGATCCACTCAATGTTGATCCGATATTGATTGCCCTCTCGCACCAATCGAGCCATCAAATTGGAACGGACTGCCCCTTCCGACGGTCCATCCGCTGGGCGAATGAGCGAACTAACCAAGAATCTACCCCCTCCCAAGTCATAAGGTGTCGCGACCGAGTTTCCTCCGACTTCGGTGTTTGTACACAACAACTCACCGCTTTCGCATTTGTAGGCGTCGATACTGCCAGCGGAAGAGCAAATCAAGACGGGCTCGCCATTTACCTTAACCAAGCCTGGCGAGCTCCAACTGTGCACACGGTTTCCTCTCGCGGTTACCCATTTATCGCTCCCGCTCGTCTTGTCGATCGCCACCACGCTGGAGTCTCCTTTGTGATCCAACAAAAGGTAAATGGCATCTTGAGTTTGAGCAGGAGTTGAGGAAAGACCAAACTTGTTTTCGAATAGGCCGAAATCTTTCTGAAGCGATCGCTGCCATTTCTCTTTACCATCGAAGTCAACGGCCACCAAATCGCCACTTTCGAAAAAGACGTAAATTGCCTCGCCATCGCAAATGGGAGTCGGCGATGCTCGGCTCACCATTGGTGTGCTTTCGGATGGAAACGACGACTCAAAGTCTGCATCCCAAACCGCCTTCCCCGAAATCAACTCGATGCACCGAAGTTTGTATTTTTCTTTTCGTCCACCTATCGTTGTGGTGACATAAACTCGATTCTCCCATATAAGCGGAGCGGATTGACCATAACCGTCCAATTTAGCTGTCCAGGCTACCGTTGAGGGATTCCAGCTTAGTGGGATTTGCCCTGGCAAAATCGTATTCTGCTCAACCGAGAAACCAGGAAACACTCTGGAGAATCGTTTTTCCGTGACCTCCGCAGCTGGCCCTTGAGCGAAGGACTTGATCCCATTGAGAAGTCCCCAACAGGCGAAGAAGACCGAAATGTAGATTGGGAAACGCATGTTTGAAGTTCCTTTATTGAAGATCACAGGTTAGTCAAGATCACCTACGACACCACCATCTTGCGCTGCGACAACACGATAGAAAGTCTCCATCGAAAGCGATTCAGACAGACTGCGAACCGAACCATCGCCCATCGCGACCTGCGATAGACCTGTATGGAAAGAGTACATATTCAAACCGGCGAAATTGGTGCAGTTGATTAAGCAGTTGCCTCCATAGTTGGTAGCCCCATCGTTACTAACGCGTAGTGATAGCAGTCTATTCCAGCCCCCAAACAAACCCGTTCCACCAGACTGATCACTGACTCGCGTTCGACGATTGTATCGCGAGGGCCCCCCAGAAAGTTCGGATATCATCACTGTATTCGACGTTCCATCTGTGATCGCCTGGAGTGTTGATCCGCCATTTGAGTACTGAGGCAGGAATCCACGATCTCTGATACTGGTCGGCAGCATTGGCGGTTGACCAACGGATAGAGGCGCATTGTACTCAACGATCGCTGCATCAAAACGATTGCCGCCGGTAGCTGCTAAATCCACAGAAAAAGTTGCGGAGGGAGGTGGAAAAGAGGAAATCGCAGTCGCTGGTGAAGAAGGGCATTTGTACATCGGCAGCGAAGCGGTCAGCAATGGTCGATTTGTTCCTTCAGC
>Ga0105048_10016065_pt1 | contig 11584 bp, 6 predicted proteins | sample MAT05_FD_78382 | JGI IMG/M metagenome (GOLD analysis project Ga0105048, IMG submission 78382) | Freshwater microbial communities from Lake Fryxell liftoff mats and glacier meltwater in Antarctica - MAT-05 | ecosystem: Environmental > Aquatic > Freshwater > Ice > Liftoff microbial mat | place...
AAAGCCTTCATCGGCGATGCGTGCGAGGGCGATGGAGTGACGCGCACGAGCAGTGGGTGACCCCTCGAGCTCGAGCAGCCGGCGCAGACAATCGGCCGCCCCGGTCCAGTTACGCGAGAGGGTGTGAATGGCCGCCAGCCGCTCGAGCGCTTCGATGGAGCTGGGGTCGCCGGTGAGCGCGGTCTGCAGATGCGCAGCGGCGCGGGTCTGGTCGCTCAGGTGGTCGTGGTAGAGCGCGCCGAGCTTCAGGTGAATCTGCGCCAGCTGCGCGGCATCGCCGCCCTGTTGCGCGCGCACCGCAAAGGCCGCCGCCGCGTCGGCGTAGTTTTTCTCTTCGAGCGCCAGCAGACCCTTCAGCTCAAGGGCTTCGGGCAGGGTGGGCATCGCCATCAGCGCTTTGTCGAGCGCGACCATCGCCGACTCGCGATCTTTGAGGCTGTCGAGGTGGAGCTTCGCCGCGCTGAAATACTCGGTGGCCGCCTGGAGCAGCTCCTTCTGCGCGACCTTGGCCTCGCCGCGCTTCTCGTGGAGCTTGGCGAGATCAGCCGCACCGCCGCGTTGGGCGAGCAGCTCTTCGAAAGCCGGCCCGGCCTCAGGGTGCAGCGGCTCACGCTCGAGCACCCGGCTCAGCAGCACCGCCGCGCCTTCGACGTCGTTCTGCGAGTCGCGCGCCAACCGCGCCGCTTCAATCAACGCGTGGGTCACCGTCGCCTGATCATGCGCGTTGCTGGCCACCCGTTCGAGCACCCGCCGCGCGCGAATCACGTCGCCCTGACGGGTGTAGCAGCGAATCAGGCCCTGCAGCGCGGGGTAGAGATCGGGCGCCGATTGCAGCGCGGTCTCGTAGGCGAGAATGGCCTGCTCGGGGTCGCGGAGTCGGGTCTCGTAGAGATCTCCGATGCGCAGCGAGAGCTGGAGCATGTCTGACGAGTCGGTCGTGGTTGCGCGGCGCCGTTGGTACAGCGCCACCAGCCCGCCCGCATCGTTCATCTTCTGCAGCGCGCGTTCGAGCACCAGGCCCAGCGCTTCGTCGGTCGGGTCAGAGGTGTAGGCCAGCTTGAGCTGCTCGAGAACCCCTTCGCTCGGCTTGCCCTGCGGGTCGAGCGTGTCTTGCATCGAGAAGCGAATTGCGGCTGCCAGCTTGGGGTCGCCGATGGCGTCGGCGATGCGCGCGCGCAGCTCGGCCCGGCGGGGCTTGTCGTTGGCGCGAACCCGATCGAGCAGTCGCAGCGCGGCCAGGTTGTTCTGCTCGAGCACCAGGGCGCTGTCGCAGCAGCTCGCGGCGCGGGCGGGCTCATTGAGCCGGTCGAGGTAGATGCGGGCCAGCTTGAGCCAGGCCGACACGCGAGTGCTTGGTGAGCCGGTCTGGGTTTGGCGGTCGAGCAAGACGATCAGCTCTTTCACGTCGTCTTTGACGGTGAGCAGTCGCTCGAGCTGCTGCAGCGCGGTCGAGTGATTGGGGGCCAGGCGGAGCACCTCCTGGTAACCCTCGATGGCCTTGTCAGACTTCTTGAGCTGGTCTTCCCAGATCGCCGCGGCCTGAAACATCGCGTTGGCCCGCTCGGTGGGGTCGGTGCGATTGGCGGCCTCGGCGTGCAGAATCTCGATCAGGTTCTCCCAGCTGCCCTGAGCGCGATAAAGGCGGCCGAGCGCGCGCAACGCTGGCGCGTGGTGGGGGGCGAGGGTGAGCACCTCTTGGTAGAGGGCGATGGCGTCGTTCTCGTTCTTGCGCTTGTGCTCGGCCAGCTCACCCATCTTCTGAATCAGAGTGGCGGCGTTCTCGCTCGATGGCGCGATCTCGGCCTCGGCGCGGTACATGTTGCCCAGGGCGTCCCATCGGCCGTCTTGGCCGTAGAGCCGACCGAGCGCCCGCAGTGCAGGCAGGTAGTTGGGCGAGAGCTGGAGCACCCGCTCCCAGGCTGAGATGGCGGCCGGGCGATCTTTGATCTGCTCTTCGAGAATCTCGGCGTTGCGGTGGGCCAGCGAGACGACTTGCTTGGTGTCGTTCGAGAGCCGCGACTCCTGCTCGTTGAGGGCCAGCAGGTCGCTCCACCAGCCGACGCGCTCATAGAGCCGACCGAGGTTGCGCATGCTGGAGAGATGATCAGGCGCGAGCTCGAGCACCCGCTTCAACACCTCGATGGCGCGCGGCAGGTCGGTGAGCCGGTCTTCGTGCAGCGCGGCGATCTTGTTCAGCGTGCTGATCTGCTGCTCGCGATCGGCGATCAGCATCAGGTCGGCCTCGTACATGCCGATCAGGTCGTTCCACTTCCCCAGCTTTTCGAAGAGGCGGGTCAGCGCCTTCTGCGCCGGCAAGAACCCGGGCGAGACCTGCAGCGCTTGGTTGAGCCGAATGATTGCGTCGTCGACCCGGCCCAGCCGTTCTTCGAGCGTCTCGGCGGCCTTGTAGATGCGACCGGCCTTGGTGCGCGCGTCGTCAGCGGCGGCGGCCTCGGCGTCGTAGGTCTCGATCAGCCCCTGCCAGTTCTGAGACCGGAAGTAGATCTTGCCCAGGCCGGCGAGGGCTCCGGTGTGACCGGGCACCCGCTCGAGAATGGCGCGGTAGCGCTTCACCGCTTCGGGGTCGCGCTTGAGCTGCTCTTCGTAGAGCGAGGCCAGCCGCAGGTTGATGGCGACGAACTCGCTCTCGTCGTTGTTGTGCTGCACCCAGGTGACCAGCACGTCGGCCAGCTCTTCGAAGCGGCCCTGGCCCTCATAGATGCGCGAGAGCTCCGAGAGCAGCAGTGGGTCGGTGGCGGCCACCCGGCGCGCGGCGAGCAGGGCCGCCAGTGCATCTTCAGGGCGACCCAGGCGCTCGTAGGCCTTGGAGATCTGCAAGAAGGTGGGAGCCGCCAGCGGGCCTTGCCCCTCAGCTTCGGCGGCCAACGCCGCGAGCTCCTCGTCGACGGTGCCTTCGCGCTGCGCCACGCGCTTGATCGCCGCGAGCAGCTGAGCGTCTTTGCGATCGATGGCGAAGGCCTCGCGAAACAGCTCGGAGGCCAGGGGGAGATCTTTGATGCGGTCTTCGAGCAGCAAGCCCGCTGAGGTCAAGAAGTGAGCGCGTGCGCCGTCTTCGGCGACGACCTTTGCCAGCAGCCGGTACACCTTCACCAGCGAAGCGAAGTCAGCCTTCTCGGTGAACACCTGCTCGAGCTGCACCAGCAGCGTCACGTCTTCTGGCTCGAGGGCGAGGGCCTGGGCGACGGCCTCGAGCGCCTGCGGCTCTTTCGACAAGCGCTGTTCGAGCACCTGGCCCTTCTCGAAGAGCAGCGCGGCCTTGCCCCGACGCGCCTCGGTGGCGGTGAGCTCGGCGTCGAGCAGCTGAACCACCATCACCCAGTTGCCGACCTCGGCGAAGAGCCTGCGGGCAGCGCGGATGTTGGCCAGAAAGCGGGGCGCGAGCTTGAAAGCGCTTTGATAGGCGACCGCGGCGTTGCGAGGGTGCCGAAGCGGCGACTCGCAGAGCAAACCTATCTCGTGAAAGAGGAGGGCGGCCGCTGACGAGTTGCCCAAGGCGCGGGCCTCACGGTCGAGGGTTGCGATGCGGGCGCGGGCCTCTTCTTCATTGGCCGTGGCGGGCTCGCCGGTCTGAATCGGCAAGGGGATGGCGGGTATTGCGGTCGACAGGGTTCTCGGCAGCTCGGAACGCTCGGTCATGCGCCGCCTTCGTAGCATGCGCGTCGCACGGCTTGCAGCAGTTCTCCCGAGTCAATCAGCGAAGCCACCGCCGAAATGTCTTTGTGAATCTCCCGGTCGCGCTCCATGAACGGCACGCGGGTGCGAATCAGCTGGTGGGCCACGTGCGGCCCCTTGCCTGGTCGGCCAGGCGCGCGAAAATCGATCGCTTGACTCGCGACCAGCAGCTCGATCGCCAGCACCTGTTTGACGAACTCCACCACCGAGCGCGCTTTGAGCGCCGCGGTCATGCCCATCGAGACGTGATCTTCGCGACCCGCCGATGACGGTATCGAGTCGACCGAGGCCGGGTGGCACAAGATGCGTGACTCGGCGACCAGCGCCGCCGCGGTGACCTGGGCGATCATGAAGCCCGAGTTGAGGCCCGGGTTCTTGGCCAGAAACGGCGGCAGACCCGAGAGCGAGGGGTTGACCAGCTGCTCGACCCGCCGCTCGCTGATTGACGCCAGCTGGGTCAGCGTCATCGCCAACACATCGAGCGCGAGTGAGACCGGCTGCCCGTGAAAATTGCCGGCCGAGACCAGCTCTTCGGTGTCAGCGAAGACCAAGGGGTTGTCGGTGCCCGCATTCACCTCTATCTCGAGGGTGCGTCGACAGAAGGTCATGCCGTCGCGAGCCGCGCCATGCACCTGGGGGATGCAGCGCATCGAATACGGGTCTTGCACCTTGGCGCAGTCGACGTGGGTCTCGACCAATTCACTCTCGGCCAGGAGCGCTCGCATGTTCGCCGCAACCGTGCCGTGCCCGGGGTGCGGCCGAACGGCGTGCACGCCTGGCACGAAGGGCCGGTGTGAGCCGAGCATGCCTTCGATGGTCATCGCGCCGGCGAGATCGAACAGATCGGCCAGCTCTTCAGCCAACAGGAGAGAAGGTACGCCGACCGCGCACATCGCTTGGGTACCGTTGACGAGGGTGAGGCCCTCTTTGGCCTCGAGAATCACCGGCTCGAGCCCTGCTTTGTGGAGCGCGGTGCGGCCCGGCATGCGCTGCCCGTCGAAGAACGCTTCGCCCTCGCCGATGAAGACCAGCGCCAGGTGCGCGAGCGGCGCGAGATCGCCCGAAGCGCCGACGCTGCCGCGATCTGGCACCACCGGAGTCACTCCGCGATTGAGCATCTCGATGCCCAGCTGCAGGGTCGAGGCGCGAACGCCCGAGAAGCCCTTCGCAAGCACGTTACAGCGAAGGAGCAGCAGCGCCCGGGTCTCGGGTATCGAGAGCGGCTGACCCACGCCGGCCGCGTGCGAGACGATCAGGTTTCGCTGCAGCTCGCGCAGGTCTTTCTTGTCGATGCGCACCTCGGCCAGCGTGCCGAAGCCGGTGTTGATGCCGTAGGCCGGCTCGTCGCCCGCGGCGATGCGCTCGACGAGGTCGCGGGCCTTGGTGACCCGAGCCAGGGCGGCGCCCTCGAGCGTGAGGGCGCGGTTGCGAAAAGCGACGTCGCGAATCTGCTCGAGCGTCAGGGTGTTGCCGTTCAAAGACAGGGTGCTCATGCGCGGGCACCCTATACCTGTGGCGAGTCAGCGGCTCTTCAGAATCACCCCGTCGCTGCGGCCGCCCACGGCCCAGGTCGAATTGAGATCTCGCACCGGGCTGACGAAATCAACGGGCCACCGAAGCTCACTCCGCCTGGTGCGTACCTTGACGCACTGTGTAGAAACCTTCCCGACATGGGGGCGAGTCGCTGTAGAAGCTCGCGCGCAATGGCGTTGATCGTTCAGAAATATGGCGGCACCTCGGTGGGCGATACCGAGCGAATGAAGAACGTGGCGCGGCGGGCCCTCGCGGCGCAGAAGCTGGGGCATCAGGTGGCGGTGGTGGTCTCGGCGATGTCGGGCGAGACGAACCGGCTGCTCAAGCTGGTGCACTCGCTCTCTGCGAAGCCCAGCGAACGCGAGCAAGACGTGGTGCTGGCGACCGGCGAGCAGGTCTCCATCGGCCTGGTGGCGATCGCCATTCAGTCGCTCGGAGGCAAGGCGACCAGCTTTCTGGGCCACCAATGTCGCATCGTGACCGACAGCACCTTCTCGAAGGCTCGAATCAAGCGCATCGACGGCGAGAAGATCTTCGAGGCGCTGAAGAAGAAGCAGATCGCGGTGGTCGCCGGGTTTCAGGGCGTCGACGAAGAGGGCAACGTCACCACCCTGGGCCGCGGGGGCTCTGACACCACCGCGGTCGCCATCGCCGCCGCGCTCAAAGCCGATGCGTGCGAGATCTACACCGATGTCGACGGGGTCTACACCACCGACCCCAACATCTGCCCGCGGGCGAAGAAGCTGAGCCGCATCAGCTACGAAGAGATGCTCGAGTTGGCCAGCCTGGGCGCGAAGGTGCTGCAGATCCGGTCGGTCGAGCTCGCGATGAAATACCGGGTGCCGTTGTGGGTGAAGTCGAGCTTCAGCGACGACCCGGGCACGCTGGTCTGTGAGGAGGATGCATCGATGGAAGACGTCGTTGTCAGCGGAGTGGCGCTCGATCGCAACGAGGCCAAGATTTCGATTCGCGAAGTGCCCGACAAGCCCGGCATCGCCGCTCAGATCTTCGGCGCGCTCGACGAGAAGGCGATCGTGGTCGATTTGATCGTTCAGAACACGGCCGTCACCGGCAAGACCGACCTGACTTTCACGGTGGGCAAGGCCGATCTCGCCAAGGCCCGCGATGTGGTCAAGAAGGTGGCCAAGCAGATCAAAGCGGGCGCCATCGAGGCCGACGAGGAGATCGCCAAGGTGTCGATCGTCGGCGTCGGCATGCGCAACCATTCGGGCGTCGCGGCGCGCATGTTTCGGGTGCTCTCGGAGGAGGGCATCAACATCATGGCCATCTCTACCTCTGAGATTCGGGTCTCGTGCGTGATCGCCGCGAAGTACGGGGAGCTGGCGGTGCGGGCGCTGCACACCGAGTTCGGGCTCGACAGCCCTGTGGTGTAGACCGCCTCATATGAACCGGGTTCGGTGGTCGGTAGTGGTGACGGTGGCGGCGTTGTCGGGGGGGTTGCTGGCGTGGGCGCGGTGGCCCTCGGGCGAAGCGGCCTTAGCGTGCGCGGTGGAGCGGGTGGGCCTGGATGACGCCGGAGTGGCGCGGTGCGGCGCCGGGCACCCGTTGTCTGCGGCCCAGGCATTGACGATCGGTGTGAAGCTCGACTTGAACCGCTGCACTGCGGCGGAGCTGGCGCTGGTGCCCGGGGTGGGGCCGGCGTTGGCGAGCCGCATCATCGCCGCGCGTGGCGAGCTCGGCCATTTCTCGTCGTGGGGCGAGGTCGACCATGTGACCGGTGTGGGTCTTCGTCGCCTCGAAACGCTCCAAGAAAACGTTCAGTTAGGCGAGTTCGACGCGGGCCTGTGATAGAAAACGCGCGTGCTCATCTCTTGCGAGAAGTGCTCCACCACCTACGTGCTCGATGACGCGTTGATACCGGCCGGAGGCGCTCCGGTGCAGTGCACGAGGTGCGGCAACGTCTTCACTGCCAAGCCTGGCGCCGAGCCCACGCCGAGCGCGAACCCCAATCAGACGATGATGTTCGGAGCTGCGGGCGGAGGCGCTCCAGCACCCGCACCCGCTCCGGTCACGTCGCGAGCGGCGAGCCAGACGATGGTGTTCGGTAGCTCACCCTTCGCTGGCGCCGCCGCACCTGCAGCCCCGGCCGCGGGCGGCGTTCTCAGCACCACCATGATGTTCGGCACGCCGGCGGCGAATGCAGCGGCCGCGGCAGCTGCGGCGGCACCGCCTCCTCCGAAACCGAATCAGACGATGGTGTTCGGGAGCAAAGCGCCCGCGGCGCCCGCGCCACCGCCGACCTTCGGGCCTCCTCAGTCGCAGGGTGCGTCGCCCCAGGGCGGGTCCGGAGCGCCCCCCAACCCGAGTCAGACCATGATGTTCGGGTTGAACCCCGCCGGTGCGCCGGTGCCGGTCGCCAGGCCCGCCGCCAGCACCGCGATGTTCGGAGCGGTGGCGCCCGCCGCTCCTTCGCCGGCCAAACCTCCCAACACCACCATGATGTTCGGCAAGGCCACCGGCGCACCCGCGCTGGCGCCCGCGCCTTCGCCTGCTGCGGCCGCGGTGGGTCGCTCGACGATGATCTTCGGAGCGGCCGACGTCGCGAAGCTGCCCAAAGTGACGCCCGGTACCGCGGTGCCGGTGACGCAGATCACCGAGAGCACGGTGCGGGTCGACGTCGACGCGATGATGCGTGAGCGCGCAGATCAGGGTCAGCAGCAGGCTCCCTCTGGCGCTCCCGGCGATCGGCACAATCGAACCCAGCTGTTCGCGCTCAATGACGCGCGCAGCGGCGAGAAGACCCCGCCCGAGGCCTTTCCTTCTCCGTTGGCCGGCGCCGAGGCGCAGCTCGACACTCCTCCGCCTTCTGATTCGGCTCCCGCGCCCGGCGTTCGGCACGAGCGCACCCAGTTGTTCTCGATGACCGCCAAGCCCACGGGCAATGCGCCGGCGCAGCGCGAGATGGCCACCGACATCACGATGCCGCCCGACGCCGCGATGCGCCACACGATGATGTTCGGCGCACAGAACAATGCAGACACCGCTCCGGGGTTGCCGGGGGTCACGCCTGATCTGCTGAAGACGCCGATCGGCTCGCCGGCCACGACTGCGCCGAACCTCTCGTCGGACTTCGGCTCGCGCGACGTTCACTCGAGCAGTGAGACCTCTGAGAGCGAGCCCTCGCTGGATCAGGTCGGCGAGCATTCACCGTCGAGCTCGCAAGATCTCGCGCCAACCAGTGAAGATTCGGGCGATCAAGAGCAGGCCTTCGCCGCGATCGAGTCTTCGACCCGTCGGCGAAATACCATCGCGGTGATCGTGCTGTTGCTCGCGGTGCTCACCGCCTGCGCGGCGGTGGCGTGGCAGGTGGTGATTCGGCAGATGGTGACTCAAGAGGGGGCACAGAAAGTGCCCAACCCGCTCCCGAAGACGACGCCGCCGATCGAACCGCCGCACAAGTAAGAGGCAGGTCAGGGCGTGCGAGCTGCGGCGCCCACCACTCGTGACTCATTGGGCAGCACCGTGGCGTAGCCCGCGAACAACTGGGCAGTCAGCTGAGGCGTCGCACCGGCGAGGGGTGCTCGAAGCCAATCGTTGACCGGTCGGCCTTCGGGCGTCATCGCCTGATCACGAAACGCCAGGTTCATTCGGTAGCGCACCACGCCACGAGCCACCCGGTGAATCACGATGACCGTGCCGTCCTCTTCGATCTTCTCCACCAGGCCCACGTGGGTCAGCCCGTCGTTCACCCGGCCGTCGCGGTTCAAATCGTAGGTATCGCGAAAGAACACCAGGTCGCCTGCCACCGGCCGACCGCCCTCGTAGACGCGGCCGTGTTGGGTGGCGAAGCGGTAAATGGCGGTGACGCCGTTGTCGCCCGCGGCGGCCGATGACATCAAGTCGACGCCCACCTGCGCGAAGACCCCACGCACCAGCCCGGTGCAGTCATCGCCGTAGCGTTTGCCGCCCAGCACCACGTGCTTCTTGCCGACCAGGTTGACCGCGTTGCTGACCGTGGTCTCTCGCGAGCCAGGCGCCACCTGCACTGGCCCCTCATCGACCTCTGGGGTTGCGTCGGGCACCTGCCGACTCGCCGACGCGCGACCAAAAGGCTCGTAGCCTTCAGTGGTGGTCGGCCGGGCCCCCATTGGCAGACCCGTCGCGCAACCAGACGCGAGAACCGCCAACAGCAGGGCCCGAAAGGGGGTCATCGGGCGACAGACTGACGCATTGGAGACTGACGTCAATTCTCCAGTCGGGCTAAGTGGGCCACCATGTCTCGCTTCCTGGTGCTCGCGATCGCAGTGACGCTCTGCGGCTGTCGCGACAGTGCGTACAGCGCCGCGTCGAAGGCCGACTCGATCGAGGCCTGGCGCCGGTACCTCGACGCGAACCCCAAAGACCCGAACTTCGAAAACGGTCATCAACGCCTCGAGGAGCTCGAATTCGAGCAGGCCAGAAAGTCGCACACGGTGCTCGCGTACAAGCGCTTTCTCGACGAATTCCCCCAGTCAGATCAAGCGGTGAGTGCACGCGCCCTGCTCGAGGCGCTGCGCTTCAATGCAGCCATTGAGAAGGGCACGGCCAATGTCTGGCGGCAGTTTCTGCGCGAGCACCCCGCCGGAGCGCATCACGAAGAGGCCCAGAAGAAGCTTGCCGCGCTCGAGTTGGCCGAGGTCTCGAGCGTGACTGACCCGTCGACGCTGGCCCGAATGGTCGCCGAGAACCCCGATGACCCGAGAAGCCTCGAGGCCACCGCCGCGCTCGACGCGCTCGACTGGTCGAACGCGGTCAATGCCGCCAAGACCTACGCCTATCTGCGCGCGCACCCCGCGGGAGCCCATCGCGACGCCGCCAAGGCCCGGTTGCTCTCGCTTCGGCTCGAAGCGCTGCTGGTGTCTGATCAGATCGACGAGGCGGTCGCGCTGGCCAAGAAAGACCCGCTGGCGGCCCAGGTGACCGATTTCAGTACGCGCCTTCAGAAGGCCCGCGCCTCCCGCGCGCTGGTCAAGTCGAAAGACCCGCGGGTGCAGCGAGCGTTGCCGACCTACTACCTGCGCACGTTCGATGAGCTGGTGCGGGCCTTGACCAGCCCCGACCCGATGGACCGGTGGGACGCCGCCGAGGAGCTTGGATTTCACGTGAGCGTGCGGGCGCTCGACCCGCTGCTCGAGACGTTTCGCACCGCGCGCTCGCCGCTGGTGCGCCAGAAGGCGTTCGAGTCGCTCGCGTCGGTGCTCCATGCGTTGCCGCACGACGTGGCCGAGTACGAGGTCGCGACCCGAGTCGAAGCGCTGCGCAACCAAGCGTCAGATGCGCAGCTGTATCTGTCGGCGGCGGTGCTGCTCGATCTCACGGGCCAACTGCAGCAAGCCTCGGTCGAGTATCAACGTGCGTGGGACGCGAACGCCCCTGACCCGGTCGTGCTTCGGCGGTGGGCCTCACTGCGGCGAGAGCGTCGGCAGTTCTTCTCGGCGGCGGTGGCGGCTCGCCAGCTCGCGGTGTGGGCCACGAACCAGGCGCAGAACGCCAACCCGGTCGACGCCAGCAACGCGCTGAGCGCTGCGCGCGAGATGTGCGCGGCGTTCGATGCGGCGACCTTCGCCAAGAAGGTGATTGAAGAGGCGAAGCTTGAGAAGACCGAGTTCCCGGAAGACCTCGAGGTGTTCTCGCTGCGCGCGAAAGACGCCGAGCGCCTGACCAGTGCGAAGCTCCGCGATGCCGAGCTGGCGATGCTGGGTGAGAACCCGGTGGCTCGCAAATGCGGTGACGATGCGATTCGCGCCAGGCTCAATGAGTCGGTGGCGCGGCGGTTGACGCTGGTGGCCGAGCTCAAGGCCAAACCCACGGTCGAGAGCGCAGTGCTGTTCGAGGCGCTGCGCACCCGCGACCCAGCTCCCGAAATTCGCGCCGCCGCGCGAGCCGTCGAACGCTGAGCTGAGCCGAAATGGAGGCGCTGCGCCCACTGAACATCGTGGTGAACGCATTCACCGCTCTGATCCTCGCGCGATTGGGCGTACGTTCGAGTTTTCCCGACTGACTGAGGCTCCTCCATGAATCGAACCTGGCTCGTCCTGGGTGCTGCGTTGTGGTGCGCGTCGTGTACATGCAACTCGCCGACCGGCTCCGATGGCGGCGGGAGCACTGGAGGCGGTTCGGGCGGCGGGAGCGTGGGCGGTGGCGCTGGTGGAGGCGGAGGCAGCGATCTGCCCGACGGCGGTCAATGTGTCGGTGCGGGCCAGGCGTGCGAGGCGAGTCGGCCGTGCTGTGCGGGCCAGTGTGCCGGCTCGGTCTGCGTCTCGTCGACCTTCTGCAAAGCAGCCGGCGCGACCTGTGGTCAGAGCACCGATTGCTGCAACAACAACTGCGTTTCCGGTACCTGCGCCACTTCGGCGTG
>Ga0105048_10016068_pt1 | contig 11582 bp, 9 predicted proteins | sample MAT05_FD_78382 | JGI IMG/M metagenome (GOLD analysis project Ga0105048, IMG submission 78382) | Freshwater microbial communities from Lake Fryxell liftoff mats and glacier meltwater in Antarctica - MAT-05 | ecosystem: Environmental > Aquatic > Freshwater > Ice > Liftoff microbial mat | place...
AGTTGAGGGTTGCGGGTTGGGGAGTTTATCCGAGACGGGTTGAGAGTTAGCGGGTTTATCCGAAGCGGGTTGAGAGTTAGCGGGTTTATCCGAGACGGGTTGAGAGTTAGCGGGTTTATCCGAGACGGGTTGCGGGTTATCGGGTTTATCCGAAGCAGGTTGCGGGTTAGCGGGTTTATCCGAGACGGGTTGCGGGTTAGCGGGTTGAGCAGTTGCGGGTTTGGTAGTTTCGGGTTCGGAGTTGGATGTTTCTTCTGCAACTGTTGCGGAGGCAGGGCGTTCTGCTTTATCATCAATTCGACAAGCAAGATCGCCGATCTTTAGATCCTGCCCTTCTTTAGCGACATGAATAAGGATTCCCGCCTGTTCTGCATTGAGCTCAAATGTGGCTTTTTCACTTTCCAGTTCACATAAAACCTCATCACGTTCTACCCAGGTATTATCGGCTTTTGTCCATTTAATCAATGTCACTTCATTAATGCTTTCACCTACAGGTGGTACTTTCAGTTCTATCATGTCGTCGGTATAAAAGTTTAGAGGCGCAAATTTCGTTTAAAAACCTGATAATTAAAAGACCCATTTTAAACGGCTACACTAAAATTTTAGTATGTCCGCCGCGGCGGATCCACTCCAGATCAGGGCATCGGGATGCGGGCTTCCTGTTTGCCTGTTTGTCACAGACAAGTCAACAGACAAGTTCACTCAAATCGTTGCCGCAGTGCCCGTAATAAACAAAATTCTTCTTCCCATTACAAATTTAGTTTAGCCTTTTAAACAAAAAAAGAAGCCACTGCGTTTTAAACAATGGCTTCTTCAATATAAATTTTAGTAAGATCAGTCTTTCACAAATCGCACAGGATATATTCGTCCTTTGACGGATAATTCAGCACTATAGATTCCGGAAGGTAATGTTCTGACAGGAATAATGATAGAGGCAGAATTTCCGGTATTCGTATGAGTTAAAACCACCTGCCCAACACTATTACGTATAGTTACAGCATCAATCACCTGATGATCGAACGAGATATTGAGTTGATCCTTCACCGGGTTAGGATAGGAACTGATCTGATGGTTTTCTGAAAGATCATTCAAACCTTCTGGCCCTACTACGATCACTTTGGTAATGGTATCATCATTACATCCCGTTCCTGAAATGATCAGGGTTACGGTATATGTTCCGGGTGTTGAATAGGTATAGGTAGGGTTCTGATTACTACTTCCGTTACCATCCCCAAAGGTCCAAGTCCATGCAGTTGCAGCAGATGAGCTGTCTGTAAACTGAAAGGTATTACCTGTGTTTGCATAACCAAAGTTAGCGACAGATCCGGGTGTCGCAACAACTGTAATGGTGTCTGTATTACTACACCCAGCGGTATTTGTAACAATGACAGAAAGGGTGATTGTAGCACTCACTATAATGGTATCTCTTCTTGAAGTTATGCCATCACTCCATAAGTAAATATTTCCTGTTCCTCCTGTTGGTACAGAATTCAAGATCACTGTAGATCCGGCACAAACCGTATCATTTGGCGAAGCGGTAATGTTCACTGTAGGTCCGGGATTCACTGTCACATTCACCAGAGTTGTATCCGTGCAACCATCGGCTGCTGTTCCAGTTAAAAGGTATTGCGTATTTGCAGAAGGTGAAGCGATAACAGTATCTCCTGTAGTTACATTCAAACTTGCTGCCGGAGCCCATGAATAGGTCAGAGCACCTGTGGCAACTAATTGTACGCCTGCTGTTCCGGCACAAAAGACCGCACTCGCAGGTGTTACAGCGATCACAGGAGGCGTATTCGCAGAAACAACTATACTATCTATCGGTGTTGTATAGGTAGATCCTGAAAAAGAACAGGTCACAACGCAATGATAAAATGTTGTGCTGGTAATTGAAGGGATAGGCAATACACTTGAATTTGTTCCGATGTCAGAATAGGTACCCGTAGCACTTGAAGCGCTTTGCCATTGATAGCTAATCCCTATAAGCCCGGTGATAGGAGCTGAAAGGCTTAGTGTAGTGGCGCCTCCTCCACCACAGATGACAGGGGTAGGATTCATAATATTTCCGACATTCGGCACTCCGGTACAAACGGGAGGAAATTCATCAAAAGAAACATCATCGATAAAGATATTGGCTCCCTGGTTCACTACGATTGACTCACTTGTTCCTTCAAAAATGAAACGGGTGGTGGTTCCGGTAAAAGAAGCCGGAATAGCGAATGTATAATGATACCAACCGTTTGCAGCCTGTGTATCAGGAAGTGCGATGCTACGGTTCCTTACAATGGTGCCGAGATGCACAGCAGTTCCGTCCAATGTATCGGTCGAATTCACCCATACAGTCAGGCTATCCAGGTTTAACGGAGAAAGGCTATCGCGGTACATCCAGAAATCAAGACCGGCTGTGTTGGTGCCACGATTTGTATAATCGATCGGTCGGGTTACAAGAATTTGTTTGGTTCCCGCTGCAAAAAGACGGCTACGGAAACGAGCCATACCAGCACCACTATGCGCTATTGTGGTTGGAAAAGTGCCATTAATCTGACGAACCCAGACATTGTTAGGACTCATATCCGGTTTTATACTCCAACCTGTAGGAGCGAATGTAGTGGCATTGAAACTTTCAGTACTTACGATCTGGCTCTGGCCAAAAAACGTACTAAAACAAAGCATTAAAAAGAAGAGGATAGTTTTTTGATTCATTGAATAGAATTTAGACGATTTGAGAAGCAATATTGCAAGATGTAAAAGTAGAACAAGAAAATACGGTATCATAGGAGAATGTCGTCCTTCTAACCATTTACAAGGCAAATTGCTGTGTATAGAATAATTTTTGAGATGAAGCCTTTAACCTACTACCAATAGCATTATTCATGTTGGCCCAAATTATTATTGTATAATGCGCCCGCTTCCGCTGTTTCGGCGGGACAGAAAATGTTTAGCTCATACTTTCCGGACTAATACATCTACACTAACTGTATTAGTTCAAGTCCGGCTTGTCAAGATAGGCTTCGATTTCAGGTAATGAATTATACAGTTGCTCAAACGAATCGATCACAAAGTATTTTTCCTGCAGGATATCAGTTCTGTAAGGCGTTTCCATGATGGTGGTCACATCAAAAGGAAGATGGGTGGTCTTCTCACTCAGGCAATGTTCGGTTTCACCTTTTGAAGAAATAATACCGGCCCCGTAGATCTTTAATTTGTCATTCTCACGGATCATGCCAAATTCTATTGTGAACCAATAAATCCGTCCCAGCAAATCGATCTTATCCTGGTTATGAATATGCTTTAATGCAATATCACTGATGCCTTTAAAAAAGTTGACATAGGGTTCATTGCTTAGTAGGGGCGCATGACCGAATACATCATGAAACATATCCGGCTCTTCCAGATAATCGAGTTGTTCCATACTTCGCAACCAGCAGGTGGCAGTAAATTTTTTCTGAGACAAGAAGGTAAAGAAGGTAGGGGTTGGACTGATATTCGGTACTACCTCAAGACTCCAGCCGGTGATAGGTTTCAGTATTTCAGCAACTTCTTCAAAGTTCGGAATTCGGCTTTCATTGAATTGAATTGTTTTCAACGCTTCAAGATAGGCTGCAGATACATTCGGTGTCAGGATATTCATCTGCCGGTTGAACAATGTTTTCCAAACAAGGAAATCGTGCGGGGTGTAATCGTTGTAAATCTGTGCTGTAGGGCGTTTGATAGCTGTGTGGATGTCATGATGTGCATTCATGTTTTTGATTTTTTAGGTATAAAAAAAACCGTTCTTTTGGAACGGCTGTGTAATATGTTTTAGTGTTTACTTTTCGATATTAACGATCAACCATTCCCAGTAGTGGAATAATAATAACGATAACCGAAAGAGTAAAAATTATTTTTCAAGATGTAAATATAAAATCTAAATTTGAAAATCAAAATAAAACTTAACTTTTTATGGCAGCCTATTTCACACCTGAGTTTACAACCTTTTTCAAGGATCTGAGTAAAAATAATAATTCCGTCTGGTTCAATGAGAACAAAGCCCGGTATGAAAAGGACGTGAAGATCCCGTTCACGGCCCTTGTTCAGGATATTATTAGTAAAAGTCAGAAACTCGATCCAAGCATACAGATCGAACCAAAAGAGGCCATTACAAGGCTCAACAGGGATATCCGTTTTTCAAAAGATAAGTCATTATATAAAATGCATGTCTCTGCGATTATTTCCCCGAAAGGCAAAAAAGAAAAGGAATATCCTGGCATGTATATCGAACTTTCACCGGAGCGAATTGCCATTTACGGTGGCGCCTATCAGTTAGAGAAGGAAGCGTTATATAAAGTGAGAAATACTATTGCTAAGAATTTGGATGAATTTAAAAAAATCCTTGCGAATAAAACATTTGTCAATTTATTTGGCGAATTACAAGGTGATAAGAACAAAGTGCTGCCGCCAGAATTTAAAGCACTTCTTGATCAGCAACCGCTCATCGCCAATAAGAATTTTTATTATATGGCAGAATTATCGCCTAAAGAATTGACGTCCCCTACATTACTTGATATTATGATGGCTCACTTTAAAGCAGGTAAACCTGTGAGTGACTTCCTGGCAAAGGCGATGCAATAAGGATGGATATCTAACGTTAAAAAGTTTAGATACCTATAAATTACATGGTTTTTCTTTCTATTGCAAACTAAGGACAATGAGTATTATTTTTTTGCCCCCGTGGAGTTTATTTCCTGCCTTTTCATTTTCCCGGGGACCCTGTTATTCATTATCTTTCCTGAGAATTTCTTCAAGCCTATTTGTTGAACTAAATGCACGAAGCCGTCGACCCATTTATGTGTTAATCGAGAGTTTAGTCATCTGCATAAACTACATTGCCTTCATGAAAGTATTTGCAATAAGCGTTTAGGCTCCCCTCTCTTCTTAGGAGAGTGGCCGGGGGTGAGGTCGTCGAATTTGCTGCCTGAGCTTGTCGAATGTGCTGCCTGAGCTTGTCGAAGGAGACGTCTGACATAAATTATTTCCTGCCGTCTTGTTTAAAAATATTTTCGCATTTATAATAAGGATAAATGTCCTCAACAGTTACGAGAAAAATACCTTCCGTAGTACCTACACAATCTGGTTGCGGTTTAGTTAGTCTCAGGTTGCGCATTGGCAGTCATAATAGTCATCTTAAAAAAGCCTATAGATGCAATTAGTAAGGAAGCTGCAATGCAAAACTTAAACCAGTTTTGAAGCAGAAAATGTTTCATGATAAATGTTCTTGATTTTGAAATCAAGATACTCAAAATCGGGAACAACCTTTACTTTTAAACAACATCCTCCAAATATTCCATCTCCACATTCTTCAACGTATTTTCGCGCCATGGAAAAAATGCATCCGCAGATCGAACGACTTTTGAAATGTATTGAACTGGAAGAAAAGGAACAAGTAAAGCGCTTCGCACTTGATAAAGGTCATTCCCTGAAATCGCTGAAAGCAGAAGGACTCGCACTTCATCCACTCATTATCACAAAGAAAGCTTTTGGTTATGCAGATTACCCTGAGATTTCTTTCCGACTTAATTTCCCACAAGAGAACCAGTTTCGAGATGGTGCGGCGATCGAATGTTTTACCGAAGGCGAAGAACCTGTGAAAGGAATTCTGTTGAGTCTGGATGGAAAAAGCGGTGAGTTCAGATTGTTCGCACCCGATTATCCCGATTGGCTGGAGGATAAAAATGTGGGTGTCAAACTCTCTCCCGATCATCGTACGACCGGTGTTATGAAGAAAGCGCTCAAAGATCTTCCCGAGGATAAAGATCTCTATGCTCTCTTTCTAAAAATACATGATGGCGTCGAATCGAATCGTGCTATCGACCATCCATCCCGACCATTCCAGATCGCCAATAAAACTCTGAACGAGAGTCAACAACAAGCTGTAAAAGCCATTATGGAGAATACAGAAATGACGATTGTTCATGGCCCACCGGGAACAGGAAAGACCACCACATTGATAGAAGCAGTTCGTTGTTTGGTAGCAGCAGGCGAGAAGGTGCTGGTTTCTGCACCCAGCAATACCGCCGTCGATAATATCGCTATTGGTCTGCATCGCGCTGGATTGAAAATTCTTCGTATTGGGAATACATCCAAAGTGAGCGAAACTATTTTTCCCTTCACACCGGAAGGTAAACTGGCAGATAGCAACCAACGAAAAGAAATTAAACAGTTAAAGATTCGCGCAGAAGAATTCCGAAAGATGGCACTAAAATATAAACGTAGTTTTGGAAAAGCCGAACGCGAACAACGCAATCTCTTATTCAAAGAGGTCAAGAATATCCGTGATGAAATCAAGAAATTGCAGGCGTATAATGAAGAGAAATTATTCCTGGAGGCTGAGGTTATTTTAGGTACGCCTATTGGTTTGAACGATTCCAAACTAAAGAATATTGTGTTCGATACATTGCTGATTGATGAGGCCGGGCAATGTCTTGAGCCTCTTGCATGGTGTATCTTTCCGTTGGCTACAAAGTATGTTCTCGCCGGAGATCATTACCAGTTGCCACCAACAGTATTATCGGATCAGGCCAATCGTCTTGGTTTCTCTAAGTCTATTCTCGAGGTTAGTTTCGATCGCATGAAAGATATTCATTTGCTCGATACGCAATATCGTATGCGCGAATCTATTGCCGGTTTTTCAAGCGAATATTTTTATAAAGGGAAATTGAAAAGCGCGGATAATCTGAGGAACGATGGCATCCATATCACCTTCTACGATACCGCCGGTTCTGGTCATAATGAAGAACGTGGCGCCCAAGGCATGAGTTTGCAAAATAGCGGCGAATTGGATGTGGCTATACAAATCATCGAAAAAGAAGAGTTACTTATTCCTGAAACGGCCTTCATTTCTCCGTATGCCGGACAAGTTGCGCTGGCAAAAGAAAGGCTTTCTTCGGAACTCAGAATTTCTACCATTGATAGTTTCCAAGGACAAGAAAAAGAAACCATTCTCATTTCCCTAGTACGTTCAAACGACGATGGACAAATCGGATTTTTGAATGATTACAGACGAATGAATGTCGCCATGACAAGAGCTAAACACAATTTGATCGTGATAGGAGATAGTGCTACATTAGGCAGAGACGCATTCTATGTCTCCTTTCTTGCGTATGTTGAAAAACACGGCGCGTATAAAAGTGTGTGGGAATTGTTGTAACAAAAAGTCGACTAATACAGTAAGTTTTGGAAATATGATTCAGCAGATTCTACTCCCCTGTAAACACCGCCTTCCTTTTTTCCAGAAATGCCGAAACACCTTCCTTCATATCCGCTGTTCCGAAACATTCGCCAAACAATTTAATCTCATTCTCAAAACCACCAGGGTTCCCGCTCTGGTTTACCGCAGCAATCGTTTTGGAAATAGCCATTGGCGATTTGGCATTAATGGTATTGAGGATCTCAGTTGTTTTTTCAATTAAGGTTTCTGATGTGGTTACATAGTTAACTAACCCAATACGCAGTGCTTCGTTGGCATCTACCATCCGCGAACTCATACATAATTCCATGGCACGTCCTTTCCCGACCAATGCAGTTAACCGTTGTGTTCCGCCATAACCCGGGATTAATCCAAGATTCACTTCCGGCTGACCGAATTTCGCATTCTCACTCGCCAGTCTGAAATGACAAGCCATGGCCAGTTCACATCCTCCGCCTAACGAAAATCCATTGACAGCGGCAACCACAGGTTTAGGACAATTTTCTATTTTGTTAAATACATCGTCCTGCCCTTTTTTTGCAAGCGCAGATCCGCCAGTAACATCCAGTTCTATAAATTCTGTGATGTCGGCACCGGCTACAAAGGCCTTAGCCCCGGCACCTGTCAGGATCACACTGCGTATTTCTTGATTCGTAGTTACTTCATCAAAAGCCTGGCTCAGATCTGCTATGACATCCTTGTTCAAGGCATTCATTTTGTCGGGTCTGTTAATCGTAATTGTGGCTATGCCATTTTCAATGTTGAAAAGTAAGGTGTTAAATTCCATTCGTATATGTTGTTTTTTTTATGAGTGTTCAGACAGGTCATCCCGTGTCTGTATATGTTCTTTAATATAGGCTGCGATTTCGGCGGTGGGCGTTCCCGGACTGAATAATTTTCCGACACCCATTGCCTGTAACGTGGCCATGTCGTCTTCCGGAATAATACCACCACCTGTAAGGAGTATATGTTGCAGGTCTTTTTCCTTTAATAATGTAACAATAGCGGGGAAAACGGTCATATGTGCCCCTGATAAAATACTCACTCCAATGGCATCTACGTCTTCCTGCAGGGCTGCACTCACCACCATGTCAGGTGTTTGACGAAGACCTGTATAGATCACCTCCATACCGGCATCTCGAAGTGAAGCTGCGATTATTTTGGCGCCACGATCGTGCCCATCAAGACCAACTTTGGCGACTAATACTCGTATTGGACGATTATTCATTACGTTTTTTAAAGTTGCGCAAACGTACCATTTTTTTCGGATAAACAGAAGCCTTAGAAAAGATCGGTATGATGGATAGTTCCAGCCTTAGGCCAATTTTCTCTCTATTGGTATCTGGAATGGGTATTGAATTTATTCTCAAACTTGTTGAAGGGATTCCCTTTCATTATACTCTCCCCGTAAGGCATCTCATTCTATCAGCGCATTAAAGCAACTATGCTTCGTTCTGTAGTCTATGGTTTATAAATCTTTGCGTTTAAAGATTCTAATAGATAATGCAAGTGGCATCAAGATCCAAAGCACTAAGGTAAACATGGATAATATGAGTCCGGTTTGGGTTCCCATAAATAGTTTGAATACGGCACCCGTGTACCCCATGAGTGCAGATATATCCAATCGTAAAAGTATCATGATGCGGCATAAATCTATTGGGTTTAATAAGCTGATGATCATCAATGGTTTTTCTAGGGGATACTCTGAAAATTGAAAAAGCAAAAACAGAATAAGTCCATCGAACAGCAACGCAAAATATAGCCAGAGAAAAATAGCCACACCGATTCCTTTGGCTTTGTCGCGTGTCAGTACCGCAGCGAGTAACGCGATTGAAACAAAAACAGCCGTGAGAAAGCAACCGCATACAACCAGTATCATACCAGTTAACGTTGATTCAAAAATTAGTATTGGTATGCCGGCACCTATAAAAAAGGATAAACAAAGTGAGAAGGTTAGCCCCGAAAAAAGACTAAGCCATATTTTTTTTCTCTGCAATGGCTGGCTCAAAAGCAGTTCAATAAATTCGGCACTGTTATAGGTGTAAATGGTTGAAAAAATGACAGACACAAGAGGTACAATAAACAGAATTAAATTCAGAAGGCTTAGCAATCCTTTGGCAGAATTATCTTCAAGGCTGAACACGCTGAATGAAATGATCAACAAAAATAATGTATAGGCCAGCACAATTTTATTACGAATGATATCCACGACAACGTATTTAATGATCTTAAACATGGCTTTCTGTTTGAAGCATGATCTTTGCAATGGATTTTGATAATTTGGTTTCACCGGTTTCTTTTTGAAGATCATGTATGTCTTTATTAAAAACAAGCTTTCCTTCCTGCATATACATAATATGTGAAATAACATCGTCCAATTCACTTAAAATATGTGATGTAATGAGTATCAGTTTCCCGTTTAGCTTTTCGGCCAGTATTTTTTCTTTTAGTATTTCAGAAGAAAGAGGATCAAGACCCGCTGTCGGCTCATCAAGTATCAATACATCAGCATTAAATAAAAATGACAGAGCAGCAGTTACTTTTTGCCTTGTACCACCTGAAAGTGTTCTCATTCTTTTGTCCCACATCCTATTCAATTTAAACTGTTCAATAAGTTCTTCATCAAATCCTGCGTTGTTTTCCTTTCGGATATCCTTCATCATAAGGAACAACTGGCCGATGGTCATATGATCAGGGTAACGACCAATCTGTGGCATATATCCAATACGCGAACGATAGGTATAATTATGTGTGATATCTATTTCATCAAAAAAAATAGTTCCTTTATCCGGCACCACCATTCCTAAAATAGATTTTATCAACGTTGTTTTACCACAACCATTAGGACCTATTAATGCAATACATTCACCAGGTTTACATTCAAATTGAATAGTATCTAGTGCTTGAAGTTTACCGAAACTCTTGGATAGATTGTTGACTCTGATCATAGGTAGAGCTTTTTCATGAGCGGTTTATCATCCTTTAAATTTTCAGGAGTCAATGAAGGCAATACTTTTTCAGTTTTGTCGAGCAGACTTACCATGATACTTCTGAATAAAATCATAGCCGGTGGATTTTGCTCTACGATCATCGAAAACATACTGATCGGACGGTAAGGGATGTCACCAATTTTATCTCGGTTCAGATCATAGCCTTCATATTTATCCCAGTAATTTCCGTTGAAATTATTCAGCACCAGTGTTCCATTTGTTCCGATATCAAAGGTATTCCCGACAAAATTATTGTTCGTCAGCGTAACATCCATGCAGCTTGCCTGTATTTTAATTGCCCATCCATTTTGTTCAAAACTATTTTTTTGAATTTGTACACGGCTTGCCCCTTCCATATAAATACCGCTTGTGTTTTTTACAAAGTGATTGCCTTGTATATAACTGTCTGAAATTTCTTTTAAGAGAATGCCGTATGCGGCATCACCCCAATTCTGATCAAATGTATTGTTGAACATTTTTACGCCATGCGTGAACATGACCGCGACTCCTGCGCCATTATTTCTAAAAATATTGGTGATATAAGAATCATTATGCGAGAACATAAAATGCAATCCGTAACGGATATTTCGTTCAGAGATATTTCGCCAGATAATAGAATTCGTTACAAACTCTAAATAAATGCCATCGCGGTGACCATAAATTTCATTGGCTATAATTTGTATGCTGTCACTCTTCCAGCAATGAATGCCATTTCCAATTTGCTGTTCTTCTTGGCCATATGATGTCAGTCGATTATTTTTTATAAGGCAATGTTTTGCATATTGTACATAAATACCGAAGAAGGTATCATCGAGAATATTATTGAGAACGCTCACATAAGAAGCATCATATATTTTCAAACCGGCGGGATCCTGAAGTGTTGCATACCCAGAGTGCTGTATTTTGAATCCGTCAAAAACAACAGAATCAGCTTTGATCGATACAATTTCAAACTTACCTTCGCCGTCGAGCACAGGATGATTCTTCCCGATTAGAATTAATCGTTTATCAATGATTATATTTTTTTCGTTGTACAAACCCGGTTCTACAACAATCGTGTCTCCGGGAAGGGCCTGATGTATGGCCTGTTGTATGGATCGTAACCTAAAATGTTTACCAACATGAACTGTTGCGGAGAAAACAAGAGAAGGAAGGATGCATAAAAACAACGAGCTAATGATTGGCAGAATCCTGTTTTTCATTCGCAGATCATTTACTCATTTCTTTCCAGGAAGTTCGGTTGCCATCGAGCAACTCACTATATGCATGTAGACTATCTTCATTGGAGAACGCAGCCACATTTCCGCCCATTGGACTTTTCAAGGCTTCACTGTAAAGACAAAAAGCGTTATTTACCGCAATTAAAT
>Ga0105048_10016070_pt1 | contig 11581 bp, 12 predicted proteins | sample MAT05_FD_78382 | JGI IMG/M metagenome (GOLD analysis project Ga0105048, IMG submission 78382) | Freshwater microbial communities from Lake Fryxell liftoff mats and glacier meltwater in Antarctica - MAT-05 | ecosystem: Environmental > Aquatic > Freshwater > Ice > Liftoff microbial mat | place...
CCCAGCACCCAGCACCCAGCACCCAGCACCCAGCACCCAGCACTGACGGAGTCGGCTGATGGCACAACAAGGCGCAGCAGTCCTGCTCGACGCGGAGGCCCGCCAGGAGGCCGTGCGGACGGCTTCGCGCGGTCGACGCACCAGCATGTGGCGCACGCTCCGCCGGGCACGTCTCGGCCTCGTCGGGGTGGTCGTGCTGCTGGTGATCGCCGTGTCGGCCATCGCGGCGCCGCTGCTGGCACCCCATGACCCGTACCAGGGATCGCTGGCGGTCAGCCGCCAGTGCCCCGCGTTCACCACCTGTCCGAACCTGGGCGGCTCGTTCGCGCGGACCGGCGCCACGACGGGCACCCTTGAGTATGCGCTCGGTACGGACCCGAACGGGCGCGACGTTCTCAGCCGGATCATCTACGCGGCGCAGATATCGTTGCTGGTCGGCTTCACAGCGGTCGTGATTGGCGGCACGGTCGGGGTGGTGGCCGGGCTGGTGTCGGGTTACTACGGCGGTGCCCTCGACTCGATCATCATGCGGATTGCCGACGTGCAGCTCGCGTTCCCGTTCATCCTGCTGGCCATCGCCATCGTGGCGGTGCTTGGGGGCGGGCTGGTGAATGTCATCATCGTGCTGGGCATCGGCTCATGGGTGCCGTACGCCCGGATTGTGCGCGGGCAGGTGCTCTCCGCGAAGGGGCAGGAGTACGTCCTTGCGGCGCGGACCATCGGCGCGCAGGATGTCCCGATCCTGTTCCGCCACATCCTGCCGAACGTGGTCACGCCTGCCATCATTGTCGCGACGTTCGGTGTGGCGGCGGCCATCATCGGTGAGGCGACGTTGTCGTTCCTGGGAGTCGGCATCCAGCCGCCGACTCCCACCTGGGGCAACATGCTGGCGGACGGTCGCGCGTACGTGTCGTCGGCGTGGTGGCTGGCGACGTTCCCTGGCCTCGCAATCATGCTGACGGTGCTGTCCATCAACGTGATTGGCGACTGGCTACGCGACTACCTGGACCCGCGCCTCCGCAACCTGGATTAGCGAGGGGGATGCTGGGTTCTGGGTTCTGGGTGTTGCGTTGCTGGAGGACGTCAGGTGCCTGCGTCGGTGCAGCTCGTCAGTCGCGTTCGCGGCGTGTCATCCGCGCCCGCACTCTAGTACAGGTCGGCGGAATTGGCGAAGCACCGTCGCTTCCCATGTCATCCTGAAGCGAAGCGAAGGATCTCACCGACACACTCGGCGGTGTGGGTGAGATCCTTCTTTGCGCTCGCAGGCTCGCTTCAATCAGGATGACATGGGAACGGTTGCGCCGACTGGGACCACCGTGGTCGGGTGCCGCAACTCTCGACTCGCCCGCTGGCCTGCTCTCGACTCACCGGCTACCTGATGCCAAAGTCCACCGCGCCCATCGGATTCTGGAAGTCGTTGGCGGCGATCAGCACCATCAGTGCGATCAGCACCACGATGCCGACAAAGTGCACCAGACTCTCGCGCTCCGGGCTGATGCGTCGGCCGCGAATCGCTTCGATGATGATGAAGAAGAGCCGTCCGCCATCCAGCGCCGGGATCGGCAACATGTTGGCGATGGCGAGACCCGCGCTGAACGTGCCGGTCATCACGAGCAACGGGTACAGGTAGCCCGACTGGCGCGTCGCTTCGACCGCTTGCGAAGTCACCTGCGCCATGCCCGGCAGCCCGATTGGGCGCAACATCTCCCCCGGCATCGACCCTTGAATGACCATCAACGGGGCCGCCAACGTGAAGCCGATCACCGTCACGGCGCGCCGGAACCCGAGCCAGATTGATTCGAGCGGGTTGTAGGCGACCGGCTTGGTCCGTGCCATGATCTGCACGCCGATGGCACCCTGGCCCGGCGGCGGGTTCGTGCGCGGCGTCAAGGTCGTCTGCACGGTCTGTTCGCCGCGCCGTAGATCGAGCGCGACGCTGCCGCCGACGCGGTCCCGCACCAGCCGCTGGAAGTCCTCGACGAGCGTGACCGTCTGCCCGTCAACCGCCAGAACGATGTCGCCCGGCTGCATCCCGGCCGCCTGCGCCGGCGACTCGGCCGCGATGCCGCCGATCTCAACCTCGACGGGCGTCGGCCAGCCGGTCATGAACGCCAGCGCGAAGATCACGACGGCGAGCAAGAAGTTCATCGCGGAGCCGGCCGCCAGCACGATGCCGCGCGTCAGCTTGCTCTTGCTGGCAAAGCTGCCCTCTGCGGTCGGGTCCTCCTCGCCCAGCATCTTCACGAACGCGCCGAACGGAATCCAGTTCAGTGAGTACAGCACGCCCTTGTACTCGTACCCGATCATCCTGGGCGGCAGGCCGAACCCGAACTCCTGCACGACGATGCCCGCCCGGCGAGCCGTAATGAAGTGCCCCAACTCGTGGACGAGCATGAGCAGGCCCAGGATCGGGATGATGGCGAGCCACTGAAGATCCATGCCGAAGTTTCACCTGACCCGGGCGCGCCCGGAGGCGCACAACTGCGGGTCTGACCACTGTTGGCCAGCCTGCGGACGGGAAAAAACTATAGCACGGGCTTCCGGCCCGCCAGAATCGTTTCTCATGGCCGGTCGTTCACGACTGGGACGCTAGCGGGCGGCCAGCGGCAATGCTGCGGCTGCCTGTCGGCCGGCGTCCCTGGCCCAGGCGTCGGCCGCGCACACATCCTCAAGGCTCGGCGTGCGGACTGGCACGTGCCGCCCCATGATCTCCTCGACAATCCAGGGGATCTGGTCGAAGCGCAACATGCCCGTCAGGAACAACTCAACAGCGACCTCATTGGCGGCGTTCATCACCGTCGGGTAGCTGTCGCCCAGCCGGCCGGCGTCGATGGCGAGGTACAGGCACCTGAAGCGCTCGCGGTCCACGTCCGCAAAGGTGAGCGACCCGAGCCGCGCAAGGTCGAGGGGCGGCGTCGGGGTGGTGAAGCGGTCAGGATGGCTCAGCGCGAACTGGATCGGCAGTCGCATGTCTGGGACCCCAAGCTGCGCCTTCACGCTGCCGTCCACGAACTCCACCAGCGAATGCACGATGCTCTCGCGGTGGATGACCACGCTCACGTTCTCCACCGGCACGTCGAACAGCCACGCCGCTTCGAGGACTTCCAGCCCCTTGTTCATCATCGTGGCCGAATCCACCGTGATTTTTGGCCCCATCTGCCAGTTCGGGTGCTGGAGCGCCTGCGTCGGCGTCACGTTCGCCAGGTTGGCAATCGGCAAGTCGCGGAACGCCCCGCCCGAGGCTGTCAGGATCAGCCGTTGGATGCGATGACGTGCTTCGCCCAGCAGACACTGCCAGATGGCGCTGTGCTCCGAGTCCACCGGGATGATCGACGCGCCGGACACGCGCGACGCCTCGGTGACGAGGTGCCCGGCCATGATGAGGACTTCTTTGTTCGCCAGGGCCACCGCCCGCCCCATCTTGAGGGCAGCGATGGTCGGGACAAGGCCGGCGGTACCGCTGGTCGCCACCACCACCACGTCGATGTCGGGGGCGGTCGCCATCTCTACCAGGGACGCTTCACCGAACGTCAGCGTCGTCTCGTCGGGCGACCAGCCGTCATGCGTGGCCCCGGTCAGGGCTGCCAGCTTCGGGGTGAACTGCTGCACCTGCTCGCGGAACAGCAGCGAGTCCGTGCGGGCGGCGAGGCCGACAACCTCAAAGCGGTCCGGGTGCCAGGCGACGACTTCGAGCGTCTGGCGGCCGATTGACCCGGTCGAGCCGAGGATCGCGATGCGCTTCCGTCCGCTCATGTCCGTCCGCTCATGATGTTGTCACCACGTAAAAGTATGCCCCAACCACCGCTAACAGTACGCTATCTATACGGTCCAGCACGCCGCCGTGACCAGGAATCAGGTCACCAGAATCTTTCGCCCCGCACTGGCGCTTGATGAACGACTCCATCAGGTCGCCGAAGATGGCGCACACCCCGATGACCAGCCCCAGGCCCGCCAACCGCACGACGCTGACCGGCACCAGCGTGCCCAGGCCCGTGGCCGGGAAGACAGCGCCCAGGAGCGGCCCCAGGATGACGCCGGCCGCCACCGCGCCGACCAGCCCGCCAACGGCACCTTCGACGGACTTGCCGGGGCTGATCCGTGGCGCAAGCCGCTTGTTGCCCCAGCGCCGCCCGACGAAGAACGCCGCGATGTCGCATATCCAAGTGCAGCCGAAGACGGCCAGAATCCAGAACATACCGTCTGGCAGGGCGCGCAGCAAGATGAGGTAGTGCATCGTGCCGCCGACGTAGATGGCAGGGGCCAGCGACAACGCCCAATCGACCATTCCGCCGGCCGGATCAGGACGCGCCATCACCTGCAGCAGCCCGGCGATCATCGCCAGTACCAGGATGGCCGGCATGTTGCGGGCGTCGGTTGCCAGCGCATCAAGGATGATGGCGGCGGTCAGCGCCAGCCCGAGCGGCACGACCGGCCGGAAGCCGGCACCGCGCAGCATCGTGAAGACTTCGAACGACGCGATGAAGCCGCCCACGACCACCGCCGCGACGTACGGGCCGCCGCCGATGATCGCAAGTGCGATGAGAATGGGGACGCCGACGATGGCGCTCAGGAATCGCAGGCGGAGCACGTCACGCTGCCCGAGAGAACATCCACGCGCGGCTCACGCACAAGCAGGCCCCCGTGCGCCGTCAATCGGAGTCTCGCAGGCCCCCTCGGACAGCAGTCAGGCTCCCGAACCGCCGCTCGCGGTTCCCAAAATCATGTACCGCTCGCTCCAGGTCGGCCTTGCCAAACTCCGGCCAGTATAGCGGCGTTGACCAGTATTCGGCGTAGGCGGCCTGCCAGATCAGGAAGTTGCTCAGTCGCATCTCGCCGGCCGTCCTGATAATCAGGTCCGGATCGCGCATCCCCTCGGTGTAGAGGTAGGAGCTGAAAGTTGCTTCGTCCACATCATCGGGGTTCAAACCGTCGCGCAGCATGCGGCGCGCGGCTTCCACGATTTCGTCCCGGCCACCGTAGTTGAAGGCGACGTTGACGATCAGGCGAGTGTTGCACTGGGTCAGATCGACCGCGTAGCGGACGCGCTCCTGCAAGATTGTCGGCAGCCCTTCGAGCCGGCCAATGTGTTTCAGGCGCACGCCGTTGCGGTGCAGGTCTGCGGTCTCCTGGTCGATGACCTCGCCCAGAATCTCGAACAGGCCGTTGACCTCGTTGGCCGGGCGCCGCCAGTTCTCTGTCGAGAAGGCGTAGAGCGTCAGGATCTCGATGCCCTGCTCAACGCACCCTTCGATGATCGCACGGATGTTTTCAGTACCCGCGCGGTGGCCTTCGAGGCGCTCCAGGCCGCGCTCACGCGCCCAGCGACCGTTGCCGTCCATGATGATCGCGACGTGGCGCGGAGCGGTGGCAAGCTGCTCGGCCGGTCTGCCAAGGGTCTGGGGCTGGGTGGCCATCAAACTTCCTTGACCTCCTTCTCCTTGCGTTCGGCTGCCTCATCGACCTGCTTGATGAGGCCGTCCGTGAGCTTCTGCACACGATCGAGGGCGCGGCGCAATTCGTCCTGCGAGAGCTTGCCGTCCTTCTCCAACTTCTTCAAGCCGGTGTCGGCGTCGCGGCGCACGTTGCGGGCCGCGATCTTCGACTCTTCGGCGCGCTTCTTGACCTGCTTTGCCAGGTCGTTGCGGCGCTGCTCGTTCAAGGCGGGGAGGGCCAGGCGAATCACCGTGCCGTCGTTGTTCGGGGTGATGCCCAGGTCGGACTTGAGAATCGCCTTCTCAATGGCCCCGATCAGGCTGCGGTCCCACGGCTGAATCGCCAGCATGCGAGCCTCTGGCACCGCGATGGTGGCGATGGAGTGAATCGGTTGGGCGCTGCCCCAGGCGTCCACCTGGATCTTGTCAAGCAACGACGGTGCTGCGCGCCCGGTACGGATGGCTGCCAGGTCAGTGTTGAGCACTTCTAGCGTTTTCGCCATCCGGCGCTCGCAGTCGTCTATGACCGTGCTACTGTCGCTCACGGCTCACCTCCACGTCATGAGATGACGGTGCCGACGCTTTCGTCACCCAGAACAATGCGTTCCAGGTTGCTCCCGTCCATCAAGTCGAAGACGACGATCGGCAGGCGGTTGTCCATGCACAGCGAGAGTGCCGTGCTGTCCATCACCCGCAAGCCGCGCTCCAGAGCTTCCATGTGCCGCAACCGCGGGATGCGGCGGGCATTCGGATTGGTTCGAGGGTCGGCATCGTAGACGCCGTCCACCCGGTTCTTCGCCATCAGGATGACATCGGCACCGATCTCGGCGGCGCGCAGGGCGGCCGTCGTGTCGGTGCTGAAGTATGGGTTGCCGGTGCCCGCCGCGAAGATCACGACGCGGCCCTTCTCCAGATGCCGGATGGCCCGCCGCCGAATGTACGGCTCGCAGACCTCCGCCATCGTGATGGCGCTTTGCACTCGAGTGTGCTGGCCATGGCGCTCCAGGGCGGCTTGCAGCGCCAGCCCGTTGATGACGGTCGCCAGCATCCCCATGTAGTCAGCCGTCGCACGCTCCATGCCGCGACTGCTGGCGATCTCGCCGCGCCAGATGTTGCCGCCGCCGATGACGACGGCAACCTGGACGCCGAGGCGCACAATCTGGGCTACTTGACGCGCCATGTAGTCCAGCACGTCATGGTCGATGGGGGAGGGCGACGAGGCGTCTCCCTGCACGGCTTCGCCGCTCAGCTTGAGGATGACCCTGCGGAAACGCAAGGCCGTCCCCCCTGAATCGCTGTCGTCAACCGAGTCGCTCACAACGTGCTCGCCATCTGCTCAGGCGCCGAGTTCGAAGCGCGAGAACCGCCGCACGACGATGTTCTCGCCGAGCTTGCCGACGGCCTCATGCACGAGCCCCTGGATCGACTGGCCTGGGTCGCGGATGAACGGCTGCTTGAGCAACGGCTGCTCCTCGGGCAGCAGGTCGGCCGGGATGTCCGCTTCGGTGCCGATGTACTTCGGGTTCGTCGCGGCGATCTGCATGGCGATGTCGTGCGCCAGCTTCTTGAAGTCTTCGCTGCGGGCCACGAAGTCGGTCTCGCAGTTTACTTCGACAATGACGCCGATGCGCCCGCCGCCGTGGATGTACGAGTCAACCACGCCCTGCGAGGCGACGCGCCCGGCCTTCTTCTCGGCAATAGCGGCACCACGGCTGCGGAGCCACGTGCGCGCCTTGTCCAGATTGCCGTCGCTCTCTTCGAGCGCACGCTTGCAGTCCATCACTGGCGCGCCGGTCTCGTCGCGCAGTTGCTTGATCTTGCTGGTGTCGATCGCCATCTCTTCCCTCTGTCCGCGCCTCTGCGGCGCACAGGAGCGCGCGGGCCGGGTCTCCGCTCCCGGTCCGCGTTCCGCTGATCGCTCTGGTGCTCGCCGGTGTGCGGCTCGCTCCTCCAACCTTCGGGCGCAGGCGTGGCCCTTGGGCGTACTCGTTATCTATGACGCGGTGGTCGGAGCTGGCTCGGCGGCCGGCTCGTCAGCGACGACAGCGGGTGCCCCCTCTGCCGCTTCCTGCGCTGCTGCCCCAATGACGGGGGCAGCAGGCGTCTCGTTGGCTGGCGCAGGGGCCGCCGGCGCTGCCGCAGCGGCCGGCGCTGCCGGCACCTCGGCCGACTCGCCCGGTGCGAAGTCGTCCGGCGAGAAGACCATGCCGCCAACCGCCTTCGCGTCCAGATCGTCGCCGTCCGCATCAGCGTCGCCGCTGTCCACGTCGCGGCCAGACGATGCCGCCTCGCGCTGGGCGACGCCTTCCAGCACCGCGTCCGCGATCTTGCCCGTCAGCAGGCGGATGGCGCGGATCGCGTCATCGTTCGCCGGGATCGGGTAGTCGATCTGGTCCGGGTTGCAGTTGGTGTCCACCATTGCCACGACGTTGATCTCGGTGCGGTGCGCCTCAGCAATGGCGATCTGCTCGCGATGGGGGTCCACCACGAAGATGGCCTGCGGGGTGCGATAGTGCTTCTTCATGCCGCCGAGCAGGCGCTCCAGGCGCTCCAGCTCGTCGAGCATCTTGATGCCTTCCTTCTTGGGCAGCCGGTCAATGTCGCCATCGTCCCGCATCTTCTCAAGCTGCTCAAGGTGCTTGATGCGGAGCAAGATGGTCTGGAAGTTGGTCAGCATGCCGCCCATCCAGCGCCGATTGACGAAGGGCATGCCGCAACGGCGTGCCTCCTCCTCAATTGTCTCCTGAGCCTGCTTCTTTGTTCCAACGAACATGATGATGCCGCCGTTCGCCACGAACTCGCGGACCCAGGTCATGGCGTCTTCGAGGCGGCGCACGGTCTGCTGGAGGTCAATGATGTGGATGCCGTTGCGCTCCGTAAAGATGAACGGGCGCATTTTCGGATCCCAGCGACGCGTCTGGTGCCCGAAATGCACGCCGGCTTCAAGGAGGGTCTTCATCTGAACTGGACTTGCCACGTGGTACTCCCTATCGTTTTCGACTTCCGCGCCCTTCATCCTGGCGGGAACCCCGCAACGCCTCGCCAAAGGCGGCGACTTGACGGCGGGGCACGCTCCGCTCAGTCCGGGCGCGTGCAAACTTGCTGCGGCGCAGCAGCCTGCGAGTATAGCACCGCAAAAATCGGCCTCACAATAAAGGTGCATGTTCGGCCGTTGACAGGAGATGCACGCTACCATATAGACTTGCGCCCCTGAAGCGGCGCTAACAGTTTGCTGGTGTGCGGAGGCCGGCCACGATGTGGCCTGTGCGGTGCATGCAGCCTGGGTGATACGCACGAACGTGCCACGGTGTAGCGAGCAGCCTCGGCTGGATGAGGGGACATGACGAATTTGCTGATTCGGCTGGCTGTCGGTGCCGGCGCGGTCCTCCTGGCCCAGTGGGCGTTTCGCCAGTGGGATCTGATTTCGGTTGACTCGTGGGTGACGGCCGTCATCTTCGCGGTCGTCCTCGGCCTCTGCAATGCGCTGTTTCGCCCGGTCCTCTTGCTGATTACCTGCCCGTTCAACCTCTTGACGCTGGGGCTGTTCACCTTTGTCGTGAATGCGCTGGTGTTCTGGCTGGCGGCACAATTTGTGCCCGGCATCGCCGTCAGCGGCTTCGCCGGCGCGTTCGTCGGCTCGCTCACTGTCACGATCTGTACGGCTATCGCCGACAGCCTGCTCGAACGACGGTGATTCGTCCCTGCTGTCGCGGCCCGCGTGCCGTGCTGACCCTCGCTCGATGGTGATGCTCTAAGATGCGGATGTTGAGACTCCTGGTGCCTGGCCTGCGTATCAAGCGCTGGCTTGGCCTGACGCTGCTCGGGTTGGTCGTGCTGGCGCTGGGGCTGGCCTACCTGTTTGTCGAGCTGTACCGCAGCGTGCCGCTGCCTGTTGAGGCGACCTATCTCACGCTCCAGTTTGTGCCCCGCTGGCTGCGCGGCCTGATCTTTGTGCTGGCCGGCGCGTCGATCACGGCGCTGGCGGTCTTGCGGCTGAACCGTAGTCTGGCGGTGCCGCGCGCGCGGCAGCAGACGGGCGTCGGGCTTGTGGACACGCTAGTTGCGTATCGGGCGCGCGAGCGCGGCCCGAAGATCGTCACCATCGGCGGCGGCACCGGCCTTTCGACGATGCTGCGCGGGCTGAAAGACTATTCGGAGAACATCACCGCCATCGTGACGGTGGCCGACGACGGCGGCAGTTCGGGGCGGCTTCGGCGCGACCTCGGGGTGCTGCCGCCGGGCGACTTCCGCAACTGCATCGTGGCCCTGGCCGACGCCGAGCCGCTGATGGCAAAGCTCTTCCAGTACCGCTTCGGCCCCGGCACGGACCTGGAGGGGCACAGCTTCGGCAACCTCTTCATCGTCGCAATGAGCGGCATCACCGGCAACTTCGAAGAAGCGATCCGCGAGGCCAGCCGGGTGCTGGCGGTGCGTGGGCAGATTTTGCCGTCCACCCTGGAGAACGTCACCCTCTGTGCCGAGCTTGAGGGCGGCACGCGTGTGATGGGCGAGTCGAAAATCTCAGCGGCGACCGTGCCGATCAAGCGGGTCTACTTGCAGCCGGAGCGGCCGGCCGCCTTCCCCGAGGCCGTGCGCGCCATCCTGGACGCGGATATTGTGGTGGTCGGGCCGGGCAGCCTCTACACCAGCATCCTGCCGAACTTGCTGGTGGACGGCATCGCGAAGGCACTGGTATCCACGGAGGCGCTGCGGATGTACGTCTGCAACGTGGCGACCCAGCCCGGCGAAACGGACCATTTCGGGGCCAGTGACCACGTGCGGGCGCTGCTGAAGCATGTGCGCGGCATGCCGATAGACGTGGTGCTGGCGAACGACAACCAGAGCGGTGCGATCAAGCCGGAATGGCACGTGCAGCACGTGGCGGCCGACGTGGAAGCCATCGAGCGCATGGGCGTCGAGGTGGCGCTGTTCGACGTGGTGAATCCGCACAACGCGCTGCGGCACAGCCCGGAGCGGCTGACCACGGCCATCGCGCAGCTCTATGAGCGGCGGCGGGCCAACGGCAACGGGAGCGCACGGCCCGCGCCGACCGCGACGGCCGTCTAACCGAAGACAACCGGCAAACCGGACAATTGGGCAGTAGCCGGACGGTATACTGTCCTTCGGAGCCGCGAGGAGGGGCGTTTCAGTGGATACCTATCTGTATGTGGTGCAGATTTTCGTCTCGGTGGTGCTGATCGCCGTCCTGTTGCTTCAGGCGCGCGGCTCGGGCTTCTCGGCGACCTTCAACTCAGACTCGTCGATTTACCGCACGCGGCGCGGTGTCGAGCGGACGCTGTTCAACGTGACCATCATCCTGGCGGTCGTGTTCGTCGTGGTGTCGATCCTCAGCGTCGCGTTTAGCTCGATTTAGCGGTGCCCCCCCGCAGCGTCGGGGTGCGGGCGGGACCGGGAGCCGGTCCTGGCGGGCGGCGCGTGCAGGCCGTCTCGCTGTGGCCGCGCCAGAAGCGGCGCTGGTGGCCCTGGCTCGTGGGCGCGCTGGCCGTCGTGCTGGGGGTGCCCCTGGCTCTGATTGCCGCGTTGCTGGTACTTGTTGAGCCGGCCGTCGCGCCCGACACCTACGTTGAGGCCGTTGCCGGCGAGCCGCCGCTCCTGAATCCGGTTCTCGCGCCGTACACCCTGGCCGGCCAGGACGTGATTCCGCTGGTGTTCGCTGCGCTGACGCGGACCGACGCCGCGGGCAACGTCGAGCTTGACCTGGCCGAGCGGCTGGATGTCGAAGAGGACGGCCGGGCGTACGTGGTGCGCTTGCGCGACGGCCTGCTGTGGGACGACGGCGAGCCGTTGACGGCTGAGGACGTCGCCTTCACCGTGCGGCTGATCCAGCAGCCGGCCCACCAGGGTAGCCAGGAACTCGCTGACCTGTGGCGCGGCGTCGAGGTCGAGTCCACCGACGCGCGGACCATGCGATTCCGCCTGCCGACACCGCTGGCTTCGTTCCCAGAGCACCTGACGCTCGGGCTGCTGCCGCGCCACGTCCTTGACGGCGTGGCGGCAGCGGATCTGCCGTTGCACGCGTTCAACCGCCAGCCGGTCGGTAGCGGGCCGTATCGGGTGGCCTCCTTCGAGCCGGCCCGGCTGGTACTGGAGCGCAGCCCGACCTACGCCGGGCCACCGCCACGGCTGGC
>Ga0105048_10016071_pt1 | contig 11580 bp, 10 predicted proteins | sample MAT05_FD_78382 | JGI IMG/M metagenome (GOLD analysis project Ga0105048, IMG submission 78382) | Freshwater microbial communities from Lake Fryxell liftoff mats and glacier meltwater in Antarctica - MAT-05 | ecosystem: Environmental > Aquatic > Freshwater > Ice > Liftoff microbial mat | place...
AACCGCGCAGCTTACCGCTTCGCAGCGCGCCGGCGGATCAGGCCGAAGCCAGCGACGCCCGCGAGACCGCCCAAGCCAGCAAAGGCCGCCGGGGGAAGCGGAACCATCGTCACGGTCTCGAGCGCGAACGCCGAGCCGCCCCCACCGCCCACCCTCCATCAATACGCGCAGCAGCGCTGCCCGCGCTCATCCACCCCGCTCGTCGTGTTGGCGCGGATCGCACCGGTGGCTTCGTTGTAGATCCATCCGACGCCCGGGCCATCTCCACCATCAACTTGGTATGCTACGGCGATGCCCACCGCCCACGTCCCCCCTCGCACCCTCGGCCTCTTTGACGCCATCTGCGTCGTCATCGGCGCGATTATCGGCGTCGGGATCTTTTTCTCCCCCGGCAAAGTCGCCGCCATCGCCCAAACCCCCGGCCTCGCCCTCGCCGGTTGGGCCCTCGCAGGGGCCATCGCCATGTGCGGCGCCCTCGCCTTTGCCGAACTCGGCCGCCGCCGCAACGGCCCCGGCGCGCAGTATGAAGTGCTGCGCGATGCCTACGGCCGCGCCGGTCCGTTCGCCGGATTCATCTTCGTCTTCTGCAACGCCACATTCGTACAAGTCGGTGCCATCGCCGTGATCTCCGTCATCTGTGCCCGCAACCTCGCCATCGCCGTCAACCGGCCCGACCTCTCCGATGGCCTCCTCACCATCATGGGCGCAACCCTCATCGCCCTCATCACCGCCATCAACATCATCGGCGTCCGCTTCGGCACGCTCGTCCAGAACGCCACCGTCATCGGCAAGATCTTCGCCCTCCTCGCCGTCGTCGCGCTCGCCATCTTCGCTTCCCCCTTGCCGCCGATCGCCGCCGCAACCACCCCGCCGACCACCGGCCAGCTCGGTATCGCTACGACCCTCATGGCCTGCCTCGTTCCCGCCTTCTTCGCCTACGGCGGCTGGCAGCAGGCCCTTTGGATCGCCGGCGAAGTGAAAGACCCGCGCCGCAAACTCCCCATCGCCATCCTCGTCGGCACCGCCATCGTCGTCGCCGTCTACCTGCTCGCCAACTGGGCCTATCTCTCCTTGCTCGGCATTGAGAAAGTGTCCGTCAGCAAGTCCATCGCCGCCGATGCCGTCGCCACCGTCTTCCCCGCGTGGGGAGGCCGCGCCATCGCCGCGGCCGTCACCGTCTCCGCCTTCGGCGTGCTCAACGCCCAACTCCTCACCGGCCCGCGCCTCATCCAGGCCCTCGCTGCCGACGGCCGCTTCTGGCGCACCTTCGCAACCGTGAATCCATCCACCCGCACGCCCGTCGCCGCCATCGCCCTCCTCGGCGGCCTCGCCGCCGCCATCCTCCTCGCCGCCGGCCAGGACCGTGTTGACCAGATCTCCGCCGGAGTGGTCGTCGTCGATGGCATCTCTTTCATCCTCACCGCCGCCGCCGTCTTCGCCCTGCGCACCAACGAAAAACCACTCCCCGGCGCATACCTCGCCGCCGCCCTCTTCATCCTCGGCGAAATCGGCCTCGTCATCGGTGCCCACGCCGATGCCGCCTCACGCCAGGCCGCCTGGATCGGCTTCGGCTGGATGGCCGCCGCAGCGGTGCTCTACCTGACAGTCTTCCGCCGCGCCCAGAACGATCGCATCCCCGCGCCAACGCCGTAGCACAGATCGCGTAGCACGTAAGACCTGCTGCTCGCGCGCAGCATCACCCGCTCACCAACACCGCATCAGTTCACTCACACTTCGCGAGCCCGTCTCACTTCCCCGGCTTCACCGCATCCTTCTTCGCATCTCCCGCATCCTTCCCGCCCTTCTTCTCCCCGCTCGCTTCACCCATCATCGTCGCCACATCCTTCTCAATCGCCTCCGCCCACACGGCGTAGCCCTTCTCATTGGGGTGCAGGAAGTCGGGCATCAGGTCCTTCTTTAGTACGCCCTTGTCGTCAAGAAACACCTTGCCGATGTCCTTGTACACGATCCTTTTCCCGTCCGCCATCTTCTCAATGAGCGTGTTGGCCGCATCATTGATCACGCGCCCCTCGTCGTCGGCCTTCTCACCGCACGGGAAGATCGCCAGCAGCAGCACCTTCGAATCCGGACACTTCACCTTCAGCCGATCAAGAATCGCCGCAACCCCCGCCGCCGTGTCGGCCGCCGGGTCCTTGCGGTGCCCGGTGTTGTTCGTCCCGATCATGATCACGATCAGCTTGGGCGAAAGCCCATCGAAGTTCCCATGATCAAGCCGCCACAGCACGTTCTCGGTTCGGTCGCCGCTCACCCCAAAGTTCGCCGCCTCGCGCGTGGCGTAGTACTGATTCCAAACGCCTTTGCCGCCGTTCTCCCAACTCTCCGTAATCGAATCGCCCAGAAACACCAGCTTGGCCTTCCCAGCCTTGGAAATCTCGTTGAACCTCTCGTGGCGCTTCTCTGTCCCGGCATGCACCTCCGGCGTCACGGCCTTGGGCTGCACCTTCGCCGCCGGTGCCGCAGGCTTGGATGCGGGATCGGCCGGCTTCGTCGTCGATTGGGCCAACGCCGCCATCGGAGCCAGACAGAAACTAAGGACAGCAACGGCGGGGAGGATGGATTGCATAAAAGGCCTTGATGAAAAAGGACGCAGGAAATGACCCGGGCTGTCAAACACACAACGATGAGAGAATAGGTCAGACGCAAACGCAGCGGACAATCGGACCCTGTCGGCCGACTAAAGTCCGCGCGTACCATCGCCGCCTCGTGCCCGCCGACATACTGTCAAAGGAAACTCAAAAGCACGGATCGAACTCGGCCACATGCCGCGGTAGCATGCTGCGCATCCAGTTTCGTAGCGCTGTAGCCCGGGTAACGAAGTAAAACCGCGCCGGGTTGCAGTGCAGCGAGATCGCCAGGATCAGCGCGAAAGGCCGGATACCCCTAAACGACAAGGTGCGCGAGAATATTGAGTTCGTGAGTCCTCGGAAACCCGATGCCGGCTTCCACCAGCGCACCTTTCATCAACTTCTCAATGCACTGCTGGGCGTGAAATACCACCGCATCTAATTCACCGTCGCGGGTGCGGCTTGGAACTCCCACTCCATACTGCAACAATCGGCCTCGGACTTCACGATCCATTCGCGCGTAGCAGGATTCACGCTGCCGCCCTGTAGAGTACTCGTCCGCGGCTAATCGCGTCTCGCATCACAGCGTCCGGTTCGCATCCCGCCGCCAGAGGTCGGCGGAGGTGAACTTCCACCGCAAACGGCTGGTCCATCATACAGTATACTTTTTCCAGCATCACCGAAATCGCTGAGCCTTCAAACGGCAAAACAACCATCAGATCAATGTCGGATTCCGGCGTCGCCGTCCCATTGGCACGCGATCCAAACAGCACGACCTGCTGCGGAGCAAACTCCTTGACCAGCATGTCAACGATTCGCTGAATGTCTTGAGAGGACGGTGCCATCGGCGGCGACTCCCCAGTTCCTTTCGCCAACCAACTCGGCTGTTTCAGCAGGCCGAACCCACGCACAGCGAACCAATGAGCGATACTGGACTCGAACCAGTGACCTCTTCCATGTCAAGGAAGCGCGCTAGCCAACTGCGCCAATCGCCCGAAAAACCGCGGCAGGAGTATAGCGACCCCCCCGCCATTCGTCATCCCCGCCCACAACCAAAACCACCGCCCGCCCAGGCGCAGCATCGCGTCGGTTCGGCCCCAATCCACCCTATCGGTCGTTCCCCCAGCCCCATTCAGCCCACCCGCCCCTTGCCCGCGCAACCCTGACCAACCCCGCGCATCCCCGCCAGCCTCCACCCGCGCGAACTTCTACCGCCCACCCCGCTCCCGCCACCGCTCCACAAACGCCGCGTACTGCTCCGCCGTGTCAATCCCCGCGTGCCCAGCCGTGACCCGGGCGACGGCAATCGCGTGCCCATGCTCCAAAACTCGAAGTTGCTCAAGCTGCTCGGCCCGCTCCATCGGTGTCGAAGCCATCAACGCGTACTGCCTAAGGAACGCCACGCGATACACATACACCCCGATGTGCCGCCGCGGCCGGCTCGCCTCCGCACGCTTCCCGTCGCGATCAAACGGAATCCGCGACCGCGAAAAATACAGCGCATGCCCCGAGAGGTCGCACACCACCTTCACCACGTTGGGGTTCACCGCTTCCTCATCACTCGCCAGCTCTGCCGCCGCCGTCGCCACCTGCGCCCGCGTACTCGCCACCAGCGCGCTGCACGCCGCATCCAGCACCGCCGGGTCCATCTCCGGCTCATCCCCCTGCGCGTTCACCACAATCTCATCATCACCCAGCCCCAGCAGCGCCGCCGCTTCCGCCAGCCGGCTCGTGCCATTGAGGTGATCCACACTCGTCAGCAGCACCCGCGTGCCAAACGGCTTGAGCGCCGCCGCGATCCGTTCATCATCCGCCGCCACCACCACCTGGCTCGCGCATCTCGCCCCCCGCGCCGCCTCCACCACGTGCTGCACCAGCGGCATACCCGTCACGGCCGCCAGCATCTTTTCGGCAAAGCGTGACGACGCCAGCCGCGCCGGAATGATGATCGTCGCCGCAGCGCCCATGGCTCATCCCTTCAAGCGGATGACCAGCGCCTTGATCGACTCGCGCCGCGCCCGAATGTCCTTGAAGTTGATCTGTTGCAGCGCGATGTTCGACGCCAGTTTCAGAGCCTCTTCAGCGCTCGGCACGTCCTTCATCTCGTCGGCACGCTTCTGCAGCGACACCATCAGGCCATACTTCAAATCAAGCCCCGCTAGCTCACCCAGTTCACTCGCGCCCTCAAGGCCCAGCCTGAACGTATCAATCGCCTCATCATGCCACTCAATGGCCTGAAACGCCAGCCCCAGCGCATGCAGCGCTGGCGCCCGCAGCTTCTGGTCCGCCTTGGCCTGCTGGAACTGATCGATCGCTTCCTGATACTGCCCCAGCTCAAACTGCCGCTTGCCCAGTTCAAGCTTGATCGCCAGATTCGTCGGATACGCCTTGGCCCGCTCGTGATACTCGGCCGCCTCCAGCTCAAGCTGGGCCCGATACGCCCCCGCAAAGTTCGCCTTCGCCGCTTCGTCGCCCGCGCCGGCATCCATCGTTACCTGAATCGCCTTCAGAGCCCGCCGTCCTTGCCGCAGCTTGATCTCACCCGCCGCCTCGCGGAAACCAAACTCATTGGTCGCCGTGTGTGCCTTCAGCAGCACCGCATGCGCCACATCCTCATCGCCCGCCGCGCGGCGCTCAAGCAGCAGATTGGCATACTTCTTAATCGTCGGCTTATCCAGCGGGTTCGCGTCATATTCCGCCCGCGTCACCGCCATCAGCCCCGCCATGCCCGACTCGGTCTTGCCCGTCCGCTCCGCCTCATTGATCATCCGCTGCTTGTCGGCATTGCGAATGTTCTGCCGGAACCCGCCCTCTTCGCCCGTCTTGTCAAACCCGCCCCGCGAAATCGACGACTGCGCCGAAAGGTTCCGCACATACGCCGACAGCTTGTTGTCCGCCGGGTCAAGCCGCACCGCCGTATCGCCCGCCGTCACCGCAATATCAAACTGCTCCTGCTTCTCGGCGATCTCCATGAGCTTCACGAAGTTCGCCTTCCGCGGCTTGGGATCAGAGCCAATCACCTTCAGTGTCGTCGGCAGCATCCACTGCGTCACCGTCGAAAGCCCGATCATCGCTGAGGCCGCGGCCGCCGCCACCGCATACTCCGGATCGATCGGCTTGCACGCCCATTCCAGCAGCGCCGTCAGATACTTGTCAACGTCCGTCTTGCCGATGATCGCCTTCTGCAACTCGCGGCTGCTGGCCTTCTTGTTCCCATCGGTGTACATCCGGGCCGAGGCCGTGAACGCCTTCACCGATTCCAGGTTCCCCGGATCAAACCGCAGGCCCGAAAGCCAGCACGTCATCGCATATTCGTAGTTTCCCGCCTCGTGGCTCACACGCGCGTGGTCAAACCAGCGCCGCGCCTTCTCGGGCGAAAACTCAAACCCGCCCGCACCGGTGCCGCCGCTCCCCACCCCGCCCGTACCGGCCCCTCCGGCGCCACCGCCAGCCGCCGCTCCGTCCTTGCTCGTATCCGTGCTTTTCTTCCAGCCGAAAATCGCCAAAGGGCATTCCTCTCAGATCGGGTTGCGACGGCCGTCTATCCGCGATCCCATGGTAGCGAGTTCCACCCCGCAAGGATCGATTCCACACCCCCAACCACCCCCACCCGCACCCGCAGCCCTGCTCCGCGCAACCCCTCCGCAACCTCATCGGCCACCGCCGCGATCCAGTCCAAGAAACCGCCCCACCATCGCCTCCCCGTGCTCAGTCAAAAAACTCTCCGGATGAAACTGCACGCCCTCCACCGTTGCCTCTCCCGCCCGCTCGCGCCGAAGACCCATAATCGTCCGCTTCTCCCCCGCCTCCCCCTCCACCCACGCGCTCACTGCCCACTCCTCTCCCACCGTCGCCTCCTCCACCCGCAGCGAGTGATACCGCATCACCACCATCGGGTCGGGCAATCCCGCAAACACCCCAAGGCCGTCGTGCCGCATCACGCTCGTCTTCCCATGCCGCGGCTCACCCCGCACAACACTCATCCCAAACGCCGCCGCGATGCACTGGTGCCCAAGGCACACACCCAGAATCGGCGCTCGGCCCGCCAACGCCCGGATCGCCGCCATGCTCTCCCCTGCCTCCATCGGCCCGCACGGCCCCGGTGAGATGATCAGGTGCGACGGTGCCAGCTCCACCATCGCCGCCGCCGAAAGCTCATCATTGCGCACCACCCTCACCGCCATGTCCGGTCGCACCGCCGCCATCGCATGCACGAGGTTGAACGTAAAACTGTCGTAGTTGTCAATCAGCAGCACCACGCATCGCACCCACACAGGGCCCGCACCCGGGCCCGGCCCGTTCGCAAAGCCCGGTCAAAAGTGGCAAGGGCCGGCGTAGGTGATCTACGCCGGCCCTTCGAAATGCCTGGGAGAGGACTTGAACCTCCATGCCGGTGAAGGCGCTACCACCTCAAGGTAGTGCGTCTGCCAATTTCGCCACCCAGGCGAGGGTGCCGCTCACAAGAACTGTCGAGCGGGAGAGAAACTTAGCACCGGTCGCATCCAGAGTCGAGTCTTTCCCGCTCGGCCGCCCGCGACAGACAGTTTTCTTCGGCTCCGTCTGCGCCGGCCTTTCCACGCCCCAACCGCCCCTCCAGCCTCGATCACGCCCTCGGTATGAAGCCGATTTCATCGACTCGCCCCCACTTTTTTCCGTACACTTCGCTGCGAAGCAGACGCGCTGCTGACCCTTCAGTACCACTCGCCAGCCCCCGCTTCGAGTCCCCCCTCGCCGTTCTCGCTCTGACTCTGTCCAGCACCGCTCGACCAATCCCGATCGGCCCGTTGCGTGTTCTTTTTTGGATCCCCCGCCCAAGCCGGCCCTCCGGATTCGCACTGGCTTCAAATGATCCACCGCTCGCCGCTCAAAGTCTGGCTCGGCGTCATCCTCGCCTTCGCGCTGGTCGTCACCATCGCCGCCATGACCCTCCGTGCCAATCAACTCCAGCAACAGGCCGAAGACCAGCTCACCCTCGACCTCCGCGTCAGCACCGCCAAGGAACGCGTCGTCACCCTCATCGGCGATGCCGAGTCTGGCCAGCGCGGATTCCTCATCACCGACGACGACTCCTATCTCATCCCCTATACCCAGGGCTCCACCCAAATCGGCGAGGCACTTACCGAACTTGCCGTGCTTGCCAACTCCGTCGGTGGCCGCGAACAGATCGACCGCGTCGCCGCCATGAGCGATCTCGTCCGCACTCGTCTCGAAGGACTCAAGGTCACCATCGCGCTCGCCAAGACCGGCAACAAGGCCGCCGCCATCGCGATGGTCAAAACCAATGCCGGCAAAACCCTGCACGACGAAATCCGCGCCACGGCAACCGAGATGCGCACCGTCAGCAGCGGCGTCACCACCGCCCTGCGCCAAGATGCTGCCAAAGCCGCCGCCTTCTCCACCACCGTCACCGTCTGGGGCCTTGGCGGCGTGCTCCTCATGATTATCACCCTCGCCCTGCTGCTCACCAGCTACCTGAAATACCGCGACAAGCTCGAGTTCGTGACCCGCAGCGCCGAGGCCCGCTGGCGCACCGTCCTCGCATCAATCAACGACGGCGTCATCGTCACCGATGCCGACGGCCAGGTCGCGCTCATGAACTCCGTTGCCCACCAACTCACCGGCCAGCCACCCTGGATCGACGGTGCCAAGCGCCCCTTCGTTGCCGAAGTCTTCCAGCCCCGCGACCCCGAAACCGGCGCGCCCCTCGGCGGCCACCTCTTCCCGCAACTGGGCCTGGGCGTCTCCATCGGCAGCGCCGCTCTCGCCCGCGTCCCCATCGTCGGCACAATCGGCGACCAACGCACTGTCGAGTTCCTCATCTCTCCCATCCTCGGCGGCAACCAGCAGCGCCTCGGAATGGTCCTCGTCTTCCGCGACGTCGCCCACCGCCTCAGCATCGACCGCGAACGCGAGACCATCCTCAACAGCGAGCGCGCCGCTCGCGCCGAGTCCGACCGCACCTCCCGCGGCAAAGACGAGTTCGTCGCCACCCTTTCCCACGAACTCCGAACCCCGCTTAACGCCATCCTCGGCTGGACCCAAATCCTCCGCCGCCCCGGCACCGATGCCCCCACCATCGCCGAAGGCCTCGAAATCATCGAACGCAACACCCTCGTCCAGAACCGCCTCATCGCCGACCTCCTCGATATGAGCCGCATCCTCTCAGGCAAGCTCCGGCTCGACGTCCAGTCAGTCGATCTCCCCGCCGTTTGCCTCGAATCGATCGCCACCGTCCAACCTACCGCCTCCGCCCGGAACATCAAGCTTGAATCCGTCATCGACCCCACCGCCCGGCCCGTCATGGGCGATCCCGCCCGCCTCCAGCAGATCATCTGGAATCTCCTCTCCAACGCCATCAAGTTCACACCCAAGGGCGGCCGCGTAAAAGTCTCGCTCGCGCGCGTCAACTCCCACATTGAACTCGCCGTCACCGATAACGGCGAGGGCATGTCCCCCGAACTCCTCCCCCATATTTTTGAGCGCTTCAAACAGGCCGACAGTTCCAGCACCCGCTCCCACGGCGGCCTCGGCCTGGGCCTCTCGATCGTGAAACAACTCACCGAGCTCCATGGTGGTACCGTCACCGCCACCAGCGCTGGCAAGGGCCTCGGCTCACGCTTCCTCGTCTCGCTTCCCGCCGCCGTCGTCCGCGACATCCGCCATGACGCCGGTGCCGTTCACCCCACCTCCGAGTCCGTCCCCGGCCCATTGGCCGACGATTCCAGTCCGCTCAGCGAACTCTCACTCCGCGGCATGGTCATCCTCGCCGTCGATGACGAGCCCGATACCCGGTCCCTCCTCAAGCGCGTCCTCGAAGACCGCGGCGCCGAAGTCGTCCTCGCCGATTCCGCCGCCAGCGCGCTCGAGGCCCTCCCCGGCACCCGCCCCAACGTCATCATCAGCGACCTCGGCATGCCCGGTATGGACGGCCTCTCCTTCATCAAGGCCGTCCGCCTGTTCAGCGACCGCACCCTCGCCGCTACCCCCGCTATCGCTCTCACCGCCTTTGCCCGAAGCGAGGACCGCACCCGCTGTCTTCGAGCCGGCTTCCAGGCTCACGTAGCCAAACCCGTTGACGTCACCGAACTCTGCGCCAGCGTGGGATCCCTCGCCCGACTCCACCTCTCGCTACTCTCTGATACCCCTTTGCCAACACCATGACTCGTCAGCCCCCCAATCCCTCTCCCGCACTCTCCCCCGACTCCGCACCAACCCCCGCGTCACCACCCGCCCCGCGCGACGTCCCGCTCGACGCAAAGACCCTCCACGCCGCTATCCGCGTCGCCAGCCACGACATCAAAAACGCCATCGGCATCGTCTTCCTGCAACTCGAACTCGCCGTGAGGTTCACCCCCACCGATCCCGCCCAGGTCCTCGAGTTGCTCGCCTCCATCCGTGAAGAGTCGCGCGCCGTAGTCACCTGCGTTGAAATCCTCAACGCCTCTGTGGCGAAGCCCGTCTCGACCGTCAAACTCGCCAGCAACCAACCCGTCACACAGGCCCGCACGCCGCCCGAATCGCCCCGATGATATTTTCGTACGGCTGGTCCTTGCTCACCACCCCACACGCCCCCGCCGCCATTGCACTCGCCTTGGTTGTCTCATCGTCATGACCGCTGAACACCAGCACCCGGCACCCCGATCCCGAAAGCTTCAGCTCTCGAATCGCCCCCAGCGGATCGCGCCCCGGCATTGTGAGATCAATCAGCACCACATCAGGACGAAGTGCCCCCACCTCCGCCATCAGTCGGTCCGCCGAACTCAGCTCCCCCACACACATCACGTCGGGCTCAAAGCTCATCAGCCGCGCCAGCATGCTTGTCACATCCAGCGAGTCATCCACGCACAGCACTCGAATCGGTTTTGACATGGTCGCCATTGGAGTCGTTGCGATCGCTACCACCCCAGCGTCGCCCAGCCGTTGAGTGGTTGTTCGCGAATGCAGCACAAATATAACGCACCATTGCCCACCTAAACCAGTAAAAACCGCGATCGCGTGCATATCCTTGCCAAACCCGCTCCGCGGGCTCAAAAATGACGACCGCCAGCGATATCAACCAGTTGACCAACAACGACTTAGCGTCGCTGCTTTCGCGCGTCGCCGCCGCCCTCCCCGGTGCCTCCTCCCGCCCCCTCTCGGCCCCCCCGTCCGCCGACCGCCTCACCATTCAAGTCCCCGCCGCCTCCGCCCCGGCCGAGTATCGCCTCGATCTGCAAGACGGTCACCTCTGCGTCTCGCTCGTGACCCCCGACCGTTACCTCTCGCAATCCATCGAGCAAGACCTCGTCCATTCCGGCGACAAACTCGCCGATCTCCTCCACGACGAGCTCATCGATGTCGAGTTTGTCGGCCCCCCGCTCACGGTTGACCACTTCCGCAGCCCACCCCCAGACAAGCTCTTCACCTTCCGCACCAAGCTCCCCTCCCCGCGCGAAGCCTGGCCCCAACCGCAGACCGTCGCCGACATCTGTAAAGTCATCGCCGCCTACCAGGCCTGCTTCGGCCCCCTCGGCAGCATGACGGCCGACGGCGACGAGTAACGTCCACTCGCTCAGCACACGCCCGGCAAACATCGAGTCTCAAAACGCAGTTCGGGACAGAGCCCGAAGTTTTTGGAGTCACCCACAGTCCTCGCACACGCCCATGGCCTGTGCCCGCGACCTCCCTCTTGAGGATTTCTGACGAACCCCGTTCGTCAAGTCGGTTGCAGTGTTGGCCCAGAACGCGAGTTCTCGGCCCTCGTTTCAGAAGGACCCGTTATGCGTATCGTCATGCTCGGTTGGGAATTCCCCCCCTTCATCTCCGGCGGCCTCGGCACCGCCTGCCACGGCCTCACCAAAGCCCTCGATAAGCGCGGCCATCAGGTCCTCTTCGTCCTCCCCCGCCCCGTTGATCGCTCGCAGGCCTCACACGTCAAACTCGTCGCCCCCGCCGGCATCCCTGTCGCCGCCGTCACCGCCACCTCCAGCGTCGCCCGCGCCGTCGCCGCCGCAGG
>Ga0105048_10016072_pt1 | contig 11580 bp, 7 predicted proteins | sample MAT05_FD_78382 | JGI IMG/M metagenome (GOLD analysis project Ga0105048, IMG submission 78382) | Freshwater microbial communities from Lake Fryxell liftoff mats and glacier meltwater in Antarctica - MAT-05 | ecosystem: Environmental > Aquatic > Freshwater > Ice > Liftoff microbial mat | place...
CGAGATCCCCGAGATCCCCGAGATCCCCGAGATCCCCGAGATCCCCGAGACCGGCGGGCGCGGCGGATCCGAGGCGCGCGGCAGCGGCTCGGGCCGAACCAGGGTCGGCATCGACTTCAACGTCTCCTGCGCGCGCGGCAGCTCGCCGAGCGACATCAGATCGGTGTCGAGCTGCGTCTTGGCGTTGTCCGCGTAGCCATCGCCGCCCGGGCGTGGCCCGTTGCTCGTCGACGGCGCGCGGTTCCAGCCCTGATCGCTCCCGGCAGGAAACGAAGGGAGCGCCGGGGCCTGCAGCCCACGCACGGTGGCCGCCTGCGCCGCTGACGCGGGAGCCAGTCCGGGCATCGGCGGCGCGCGAAGACCGCCGCTGCCGCTCGTTCCGGTCGCCGGGATCGGCGCGGCCGGCGGCAGCGTGGCGTTGCTTCGCACCGGACGCGGCGAGCCCGCGTCCTTTTGGCGCAGCGAGCTCGAGGAGATGGTCGACGTCGGCGGCGGCATCCCGGGCATCGCCGGCGCGGTGAGCGCACCCGGGGGGCCGGTGAGCAGCGTCGCGCTGCGCGGATCGACCTTCGCGTCCTGGACCGGCGGCATGATGTTGCGCACCGTCGGCGCGCCCACCGGCTGCGGGATCAGCTTGGCGCCGGACTGCGTCGGCCCCGGCGGTGTCGACGCCGATGCCCCCGGGCGCACCCGCCGATCGGACTCCTTCGCCGCAGCCTCGCCGTAGAAGCGCTGGATGGCCGCGTCGAGCTGGGTCGGCGGCGCGATGAGCACGTTGATGCGACACCCGCTGCCGCGCGCCAGATCGTCGATCGCCTCGAGATCGAGCGGATCACCGAGCGCGACGTACAGATAGTCGGTCTGTCCCGAGCGCTTCACCGCGATCGGGAGCGCGTGATAGCGGACCGCGAGGCGAGGCGCGACCAGGCTCAGCACGCGCTCGTGAATCTTCATCGTCGCCGGCGTCACGGCTTCGACGTTGAGCGCAGAGGCGAGCGCGCGAACCAGGCGGTCCTCGTCGACCCAACCCTCGTCGACGACGACGCGCAGCAGGTGGTGACCGGTCTGCTTCACCAGCGCGAGCGCCTTGGAGACGTCGCCGCGCTCGAGCAGACCCGCGCCCACGAGCAGATCGACGAGTCGGCGCCTCTCGAGTCGTGGAGGGGTGGTCGCCATCAAAATCTCCGCGACAAGCGCGCGAGGTATTCGTCGCGGGGCAGCACACCGCGCTCGATCAGGAGCTCGGCCATCACGCGGATCGCCTTGTGCTGCTTGTGCTGCGCCGCCTCCAGGGCGAGCACCATCTCGGACACCTGCGGGTGCGTCTGCGACGGCCTCGGCGGAGGCAACGGCTCGGCCTGGATGTTCGCCTCGAGGCCCTTGTTGCCTTCGGTCATCAGATCGCTGGTGCCGAAGTCCACGTGCGGCGGGTTCGCGCCGTAGAGGTTGGCGATCGCGATGCCGATGCTGCGCTCACCCGCCACCGTCGGCTGGATGCGCAGGCCGGTGCGACGGCCGATCTCGTCGATCGTGGTGACGTTGATCGGGTCCGCCATCGCCACCATCAGCGTGCGGCGATCGACGAGGTACCGCTCCGGGCACACCGCGTGGCTCTTCACGAAGTCGATGTCGAGCTTCTCGAGGATGCTGTTCGGGACGTCGATCTGATCGAGGTGCGCCATCGGCACCGCGAGCTGCTTCGAGAGCGCCTTCACCAGCAGCTCTTCGGGGACGAAACCCATCGCCACGAGGGCTGCCCCGAGCCGTCCGCCCCAGCGCTCTTGCTCGTGAAGAGCGGCCTTGAGCTTGGACTCATCGAGGACGCCCGCACGCACGAGCAGCTCGCCGAGCTTGATTCTAGGGGTCACGATCCGAGCCTTTCGAGGGTCCGGACTGTACCCCGCCTTCCGGGCGGGCCGCCACTTACGGGCGACCGGTCTCCGGTGGTGGGAGAACCACGGGCGGCGTCGGGAGAGGAATGACGGCGACCCCCGGCGGGGCCTTCAGGACGAAGAGGCTCGGGTCGATCGCCACATCCACCTCGACCTCCTTCAGCTTGAGCGAGACCTCCAGGTTGCGGTCCGGCATCTTGATCTCGACGGTGCGCGGGAACGGCGCGCGATCACCCAGGAAGTCGTCGAACTGCACCTCCATCCGCACCTTCTGGTCGGCCCGCTTGATGATCGCGCGAATCACCACCCGTCGAACGGGGTCGATGGTCAGCTCGGCCACCTCCCCGCCCGGCCCGGCCAGCGTCAGCTTCCAGTGGTCCGCGGGGCTCTCGGCCCAGTCGATCCCGAGCGGCTTGAACGTGTCCGAGAGCGGCACGCCACCCAGCAGCACGTCCACGATCTCGTGCGGGCGCAGGGGCAGCGGCAGGAGCCGCGCGACGTTCTCGGGCGTCGCCGGGCCCTCGTGGAGCTGCCCGTTGCGCAGGAGCGAGAGGCGCTCGCCGTCGCTCACCATCACGTCGATCGGCTGCTCGAGCGGCGAGAGGGTCTCGAGGCGAAAGCGCGCCGGCCGCTCCACCACCTCGACCAACCCGAGCCGGACCCGCCCTTCATCGCCGAAGTAGGTCACGCGGCCCTGCGCGCGGAGGGTCTTTCGGCTGCGCGCGCCCTCATCGACCTGCCGCCGGGCCTCGTCCGGCGTCGGCAGCGGCCGCACGTCGGGGTTCTGCGGCCGGTTGGGCGGACAGCCCGCGAGCAGCGCCAGACAAAGCACAATGGCGCGGGGGGTCACGACCAAGCCCATATCGTTCCAACGCTTCCCTGGCCAGGTTTGCTCGGCCGGTGCGCGCGATTACGGGGCCTTCTTTTGCCGCACGCGGGCCAGGCGCGCGGGGGCGTCGGGGGAGCGGTCCTTCTCGAGCAGGGCCTCTGCGCGGGCGTACGCGATCTGGGCCGCAGGCCGATCACCGATCGCGAGCAACGCGTCGCCGTGGTGCTCGTGCGCGAGGGCGTCGTCGGGCGCGAGCCACGCGGCGCGCGCGAGCAGGCGGGCGCCGATGTCATGGCGGCTCTGGGCGATCGCGAGCCGGCCGAGCGCGCCGGCGAGGCCCGGGTGGTCCGGCGCGCGGGCGAGCGCACCGCGGATCAGCGCCTCGGTCTCCGCGAGGCGCGCCTTTCGAGCGATGCGCAGGCGCGCCAGCATCGCCACCGCGTCGGGATCGGTCAGCTTCTCGAGCGATCGCTCGGCGCGCACCAGCGATCCGAAGCGCGCCTGGATGTCGGCCTTGGTCTCGACGTGCGCTGCCGCGAGAACGCGCGACACCTCCGCCGCGTTGCCGAGCGCAGTGAGGCCGTCGAGCGGCAACTTCACCGGGGTCCAGGGCTCCGCGGGCCGCAAGATCGAAGGGCGCGCGGGCAGCGGGCCGGTGCACGCGGCACCCCCGCGATTGGCGCTACCGGCCGCGTGATCCGCCAGAGACAGTCCCCAGCGCGCCTCGCATGTCATCCCGCGCGCACCCAGCCGGTCGGTGAGGACACGCGCCGCATCGTCGCGGTCCGCCGCCCGCGCCAGCGAATAGGCCTCGATCAACGCCTCATCGCTCGCGCTGTCCGCCTGCGCGCGAGCCTCGGCGAGCAGCGCCGCCACCGTGAAGCGCCCGGCACGGGCGTGGGCCTCGATCGCCGCAGCGATCAGCGCGGCGTCGCTCGGGAAGCGCGCCAGCCCCCGCACCATCGCGAGCGAGGCCGCCTCCGGATCGCCGCGCGCGGTCTCGAGGGCCACCAGCGCCTCCACCGCCCTCGGCCCGTGATCGGCGGCCCGCGCCAGCACCTCGCCCGCGCGCCCGGTGTGGCCCCGGGAGACCTCGAGCTCGGCCAGAGCGACCGCCGCACGCACCGCGTCCTCGCTCGCCGGCTCGACCGCGATCGCCCGTTCGTAGGCTTTCAGCGCCTCGGCGATCCGTTCGTCCTGCGCAAGGAGCTCGCCGCGCAGCCGCCAGGCCGCCGCGCGCCGGGGCTCGAGCTGGATCGCCTTCGTGAGCAGCCGATCGACCCGCGCGCCCCGCCCCAGCTCGAGCGCCAGGGCCGCCAGGCTCACGTTCAGGCGATAAGAGTCAGGATCGTAGACCAGGGCCAGGGTCAGGGCCGCGGCGGCGCCATCGCGGTCCCCCTCGGCCTCCAGGACCTGGGCCCGCATTGCATGAAAATAAGCCTGGGCGCTGACGTATCGGACCGCCCGGGCCCCCGGCTCGGGCGCCGTGCCACGGCGAGGGACGATCGGCGGATCCGCAGACGCCGGTCTCTCCGCCATGATCGCCCCCGCCAGCAGGGAGACGAGGACGACGACGTAGCCCACCCGTATCGCGGGCGTACCACGAGGTCCGCCCTTTGACATGGCTTTCGGGCGATCGTTATCCTGCGCACCTCTTCGCACCACCAGACCCAATGCTGCCCCTCATGCGCCCGCTCACCCTCACGCTCCTGCTCGCCACGCTGGCGCCGATCGCGGCGTACGCGCAGGACACGCCGGAGATCCCGTTCGATCCGGCGCCCACGCCGAAGCCGAGGCCCACGCCGTCGCCGATCGACGCGCCGCAGCCCGAGGCCGAAGCGATGCCGATGGTGCGTTCGTCCGGCGGGGCCGACGAGCCGCCGGCGCCTGACGGCGTGGTCGAGACGCCGGTCGAGACCGAGGCGCCCGAAGAAGAAGAAGCGCCCTCCGTCGGCCGCGAGAGCGCGACCCGCCTCGCGCCCAGCTATTCGGCCGAGACCGGCGTCCTCCGCACGATCGCCGCCGAAGGACCGGAGGCCGGATCGGTGCGCCTCCTCTTCGGCATCGACTTCTTCTCCTCGTCGAGCTTCTTCCGCGCCGACGACTCGGCGAGCCGCGTGGGCGGCGTGCTCGGCGTTGCCTTCGTGCCGATCAATCACCTCGAGCTGTGGATCAACACCCGCGCGCAGTCCACGCAGAGCACCCTCACGCGGCCGCAGCTGATCCAGTCGCTCGGCGACGTCTCGATCGGCGCCAAGGGCTTCTTTCGCGTCGGTGACGCCGTCTCTCTCGGCGCCGACATGCAGGGCACCTTCCTCGCGGGCGTCGGCAGCCAGAGCTTCGACGCCGCTCAGCTCACCCTGCGCGCGCTCGCCACGTTCGATCTCTCGCGCACCGAGTCGCAGATCCCGATCCGCGCCCACTTGAACCTGGGCGGCGTCATCGATGGCTCGTCGAACCTCGTCCCGCAGCAGCTCAGCGACGCCGAGAGCTTCGCGCAGAGCGCGGGCGACTTCAGCCGCTTCACCACCGGCATCTCGGTCGAGGTCCCGGTCCGCTACGTCACGCCGTATCTCGAGTACACGCTCGAGGTCCCGGTCGGGTACCTGGCCACGCCCGGCATCATCCTCACCGGCGCGACCCAGCAGGCGCTGCGCACCACGCAGGTCAGCGGCGCCAGCATCGCCAGCGATCCGGGCCGCCCTGGCCTCGGCCGCGTCATGCCGCAGCGGCTCACGCCCGGCGTGCGCGTCACGGCGCTCCCCGACCTCACGCTCGATCTCGCGATCGAGATCGGCCTGACCCCCGACACCGCCCCGGGCGTGGTCGCGGTCGCGCCGTACAACGTGGTGTTCATGATGAGCTACGCGCTCGACCCGTTCGCGCGCCGCTCGAGCGGGCCGCCGACCACGATTCCGATCGTGATCCCGGAGATGGTCGCGTCCGAGCCGCCCGCGAGCACCGGCCTCGTCACCGGCGTGGTCGTCGGCCAGGACGGCGCCCCGATCGATGGCGTGGTGGTCGGCTTCGATCGCGCGCCCCCGGTCGCCACCGCCGACAACGGCCGCTTCCTGTCGCACGAGATCGAGCCCGGCACCGTGAAGCTCAGCGCCAAGAAGGAGGGCTTCGAGCCCGCCACCGCAGACGTCAGCGTCACCGTCGGTCAGACCCAGGAGGTCAAGATCGCGCTCATCGCGCAGGTGAAGGACGGCATCATCCGCGGTCGCGTCGCCGACACGCAGGGCAAGACGATCGGCGGCGCGTCGGTCGACATCCAGGGCCCGACGTCCGGATCGATCTCCACCGACAGCAACGGAAAGTTCGAGAAGTCGATGCCGGGCGGCGAGTACCTCGCGGTCGTCAACGCCAGCGGCTACTACCGCGCGGGTCGCCGCGTGCAGCTCGAGAAGGGCGCGCAGCAGAACGTCGACCTCACCGTGCGCCCCCGCCCCGCCGCGCCGATCGCCGAGGTCGTGGGCAGCGCCGTGCGCCTGAAGAAGCGGATCACGTTCACCAGCGACGACCAGCTCGCGCCGGCATCAGCCGAGGTCCTCGACGCGGTCGCCGACCTCCTGTGGGCTCGCCCGGACCTCAAGCTGCGCGTCGAAGCGCACTGGGACAACTCGATCTCGGAGTCGGATGCGCAGCGGAAGACGACCACCCAGGCCAACGCGGTGCTCGCCTATCTGAGCGCGCAGGGTATCGGCGCGGATCGGGTCAACGGCGACGGCATCGGCGGCGCCAAGCCCATCGCGCCGAACATCACCCAGCGCGGCCGAGATCAGAACAAGCGCGTCGAGATCCTGGTCCGCTAATCAGAGGACCAGGCGGTCGCGGATCTCTTCGGCAGCGATGTCGGTGACGATCAGCGTGTTGCCGCGCTTGTCGACGGCGACGGTGCCGCGCGACGAGAGCAGGCTGCGCACCACCGGCAACAGCTCGTCCGCCGTCGCGAACTTCACCGGCACCAGGACCGTGATGAGCGGCGCGCCCTCGGTGGGCTTGTCGCTGACGAGCTGGCGCGGGCGGTTCTCGGCCTGGCGGCGCATCTCCTTCAGCGTCTCGACGTTGAGCGTGTCGCGCTGGCGCACGAAGCCGAGCTTCTTCGCTTTCAAGATGGCGTAGAGCGCGTCGTTCCAGTGAACGTCTTCGAGCTTCAGCGTGACGGTGCCCGACACGTTGCCACTGACGTCGATCTTGATCTCGCCGACCTCGGACACCATCTTCAGCGCGTCCTCGATCTTGGCGTTGGTGACCACCATGCGCATGCGGCGCTCGGCGACTGGGAGCTTGAGGCCGATGTCCTCGGTCTCCTTCACCACGCCGACGGACGGCGGTGCGCCGACGGGCTTCAGGACGAAGTCGGTGGTCTTGGTCGTCTTGGGCGCATCGTGCCCATGCCCGCCCGGCGTTTGGGAAGCGAGAGCGATGCCCAGCGAGAGGAGAAGCGTCTGCACTCCCGAGGCATACTCCGGCCGAACGCGCTCGGCTACCTCCTCGCTTGACCCGTCGATCCCCTCGCCGTACCGCGCTGCTACATGCTGCCGCGCCGCCTCGCACCGTGGGTGATGGTCCTGGCCGGCTGCGCCACAGGCCCCCGGCCCGCGCCCGCACCGGCACCCACCCCGGTCAAAACGTCGCCCGTCGCACCCGTCCCCACCGCCACCGTGACGGCGGCCCCGCCCGTCGCGCCTCGTTTCGAAGCCTCCCCGGAGGCCAAGGCAAAGGCGATCGAGCTCCTCGAGCAGGGCCGCGCGCTCCAGAAGGAGCGCGGTGAAGGCGGCGCCAAGGAGGCGATCGCGATCTACCAGTCGGCGCTGGAGTCCGATCCCAACCTCGCCGCGGCGTACTGGGAGATCGGCTGGTCCGCGCAGCTCCTCACGCAGTGGGACCAGGTCATCGAGGCCTGGGATCACGTCCGTGCGCTCGATCCCGACCATCCGGAGCTCGGAAAGGCGTACGCGCTCGCGGTCCTCCAGCGCAACGAAGCGCGCGCGCTCGCCGGGCTGCCCGATCCTGGCCTGTTACCGCCGCCGGACGAGAAGCCGGCCGCCGGCCCATCGATCCGCCTGCGCGCGGTCGGCGACGTGCAGATGGGCCGCGCGTGGCCGGCCGAGCGCGCCGAGCTCCCGCCCGACGACGCCGCCGATCTCTTCATGCACGTCACCGCGGCGCTCAGTGACGCCGACCTCACCTTCGGGAACCTCGAGACCGCACTGGCCGACGACGGCGACTCCAGCAAGTGCGGTCCGAAGTCGACCAAGTGCTTCGCGTTCCGTGTGCCGACCTCCTTCGCCATCGCGCTGAAGAAGGCCGGCTTCGACGTCATGAGCATCGCCAACAACCACAGCGGCGACTTCGGCATCGAGGGTCGCGCGTCGACCGTCGCCGCGCTCGACAAGCAAGGGATCAAGCACGCCGGCCTGGTCGGCGACATCGCGTCGATGACCGTGAACGGCGTGACCGTCGGACTGGTCGGCTTCTCGACCGGGGGCGGCGTCTATCGAGTCGTCGATCTCGACATCGCGCGCCGACTGGTCGCGCTGGTCGATCAGACCCACGATATCGTCATCGTCTCCTTCCACGGCGGCGCGGAGGGGACCGCGGCGGCCCACGTCCCGAAGAAAACCGAGCTCTTCTACGGAGAGAACCGGGGCAACGTCTACGAGTTCGCGCACACCGTGATCGACGCGGGCGCGGATCTCGTGCTCGGCCACGGCCCGCACCTCTTGCGCGCGATGGAGGTCTACAAGGGCCGCCTGGCGGTCTACTCGATGGGCAACTTCTCGACGTGGGAGACGTTCAGCCTCGTCCCGCCGCTCAACACCACCGCCATCATGGACGTGACGCTCGCGCCCAACGGCGTCTTGCTCGCGCTGAAGGCGATCCCGGTGATCATCGAAAAGCCCGGTCGCCCGCGCCTCGATCCCGACAACCTGGCGATCCCGATCCTGCGCACGCTCTCGCAAGAAGACATGGGCAGCCCGCTCATCGACGAGTCGGGCCAGTTCACCCGCCCTTCAAAGCCTTGAGCCGGGTCTCGAAGCGCTTCACCAGCGCGGCGTCGTTCGGCGTCGAGAAGCCCTTCGACTTCTCCTTCTCGATCATCGCCGCGAGCGCCGGTGCGTTCACCGCGAGCTTGGTCGCTGCGAGCGACTCGACCGCCACCTCGCGGATCTTCGGCGACGGCGCCTCCAGCATCTTCACCGCGAGCTCGGCGGCCTTCGCCTTCAGCGGCGCGGGCGCGGCGTCCAGCAGCGTGCTCGGCGCGTAGGCCGCCCAGACGCAGGCCTCGAGCGTGTCCTTGTCGAGCTTGTCGTCGAGGCACTTGTCGGCGCGAGCGGCCTCGGCGTCGAGCACGATCGGTGCGAGCGCGACGTCGCGCGTGTTCGACGCGATCTCCAGCGCGAACGCGGCGACCGTCTGATCCGCGTCGCCGATCAGCCGCGCGAACGTCCCGCTGAACGCCGCGGGCCGGAAGCAGCGCGCGGCGCCGAGCACCGCCTTCTTGACCTTGGGGGAGCCGTCCTTCGCTGCGCCATCGACCTTCGCGATCACGCCGGCGTGATCGCGAAGCACCAGGCGCAGCGAGCCGCGGCAAGCCTTGGCCACGTTCTCGAGCGCCTCGATCAGCTCGGGCTCGCCTTTGCTGACGAGCTGGCTCTCGATCTCCGCCGCGCTCTTGGGCACGGGGAGCGCGGCCAGCAGGATCATCGTCATCAGCGCGGACATCGGCGCATGCTGCCTCGCGCGCGCTTCCGGGGCTACTGCCTTCGGTAGGTGCCGGTCGGCGAGAGCACGCCGATCGTCCCGGTCATGTCGCCGTACGTCGCGTGGATCAGCCGCACGCCGGCCGCCTCGAGCTCGTCCTTCACCGCCTGCGAGAGGCCCTGCTCGAGCCGCGGCTCGAAGATGAACTCCTCGTCGAAGTTGTGGTGGCCCGGGCGGTAGGTCTGCGACCAGTACCCGCGCAGCACGATCGGCTGCCCGGTGAAGCCTTCGAGGATGGTCTCCTTCCACCTGTGGAGCGGCGCGGTGTAGCCGGCGGTGGTCCCGGTCGGCGGCGGCGGCCAGTAGTACGAGACGCGGATGCGCTTGTTGCCGACGTTGAGCTCGCGCTCGAGCAGCGTGGTGTGGCCGTCGATCACGTTGTCCTCCGGGCAGGTCGTGAGCTCCGTGAAATCGTGCGTTCGGGTCATCGGCATCCCGCTGAAGCCCACCTCGATGACCGGCTGGGCGTGCTCCACTTCGTAGGTGAGCTGCGCGTCGGCCAGCGTGAGGATCGGCGAGCGCGGCACCGCGCTCGTGCGCGCGATCGAGGTGCCGAGCGCGGCGGCGCCGGCGTTCACGCCTGGCACACTCCAGCTCTCGGTGATGGCGTTCTCGTCGAACGCACGCATGAACTGCGGCCGCGCCGTGAACGCGCCGGTGTCGGTGACGACGCGCGCGTCATCGAGCCGCTCGTGCGTGACGTCGCCGTAGAAGGTCGTGGCCAGGTCGGCGTTCGCGAGGAACGTGCTGCGGGTCGGCAGCGTGAAGCGCGACTTCAGGCGGTGGTTGCCCCAGACGTCGCCGCGCTCGCCCTGGAAGGTGCAGCGCCGCGTGGTGTCGGAGAGCAGGAACGCCGGCAGCATGCGGTTGAAGTCGGGGCGCGCGACCTCGCGCACCTGCTTCACGATCAGCGCGCCGCCGCGGACCTTCTTGTACTCGAGGTCGAGCGTGAACTCGGTGCGCCCGGTGGAGGTCGCGAACTGGTCTCCCACGCGCATGAAGAGGCGCGCGAACGACTCGTACTCCGTCGGGTACGTCATGACCGTGCCGCCGAGCTGCACGAGCGTCGATCGCCCGCTGAGCGACGGGTAGAGCATGTCGCTGAACTCGTCGATGTCCACGACCTCGGGACGGGCGCCGCCGACCGGGTTGGTCACCGAGATCGCGCCGAGCTGGGTCACCATCTTGATGTGCGTCGAGGACTGGAAGACGTCGATCGTCGCGACGCCGTTGGCGAGCTCGTCCTCGTCGACGAACGACGGGTGGACGAGGAGCGCCATGCCGACCTTGGTCTCGTCGACGCCGTGGCGGGCGCGCTCGAGATACGCGTTGTCGTTGTAGAAGCTGGCGTACACCTTCTGGATCGCACGGAAGACGCCGCGCTCGTCCGTCTTGGTGGCGTCGCACGCGCTCGGACCGCGGGTGTCGGCGTCGGTGTCGTCGGCCACGCAGCCGCTGTTCGACTCGTAGAGCCCGGCGCCTGTAAACTCCGCGCCATCCTCGACGTTGGTCGAGCTGCGGAAGCGGATCCGCTTGTCGGCGGGGAAGCGCGCGATCGCCTGCAGGATGCCGGTCTGCACCGCGGGCGGAACCAGCGCCTGATCCTCGATGATCGTGCGGATCGCGGCGAGCTCGGCCTTCACCGCCGCGATGTCGAGCGGCGCCGGATGGAGCGCGAGGCGCGCGGCGATGTTCACGGACAGCGTGCGGCCGTCGGCCAGGCGCTGCGCCATGAAGTCGTCCCAGACGTCGAACGAGAGCGCGATCGCGTCGGGCGACGCCTCCGGGATCGCGTCGCGCAGGCGCGAGAAGTTGGCCGCCTTGCCGCCGAAGAACTGCACGTCCGCCGGGGTGATGTCGTTGGTGCTAGCCGAATACGCGCCGCGGTGCGCCTTGGGCGGGAAGGTCAGCGCGCCCATCGACTTCAGCGCGAGCAGCTCGGTGCGCTGCTGCGGGTCGAGCTTCCCTTGCGCGTCGACGATCTTCACCTGGCACCGGCCGAACGTCTCGTCGACCTTGACCGCGACCTCGTGGCCGTCGAGCGCGCGGACCCGGCCTTGCTCGGCGGTGTCCGGCACGTAGCCGAAC
>Ga0105048_10016073_pt1 | contig 11580 bp, 11 predicted proteins | sample MAT05_FD_78382 | JGI IMG/M metagenome (GOLD analysis project Ga0105048, IMG submission 78382) | Freshwater microbial communities from Lake Fryxell liftoff mats and glacier meltwater in Antarctica - MAT-05 | ecosystem: Environmental > Aquatic > Freshwater > Ice > Liftoff microbial mat | place...
ACGCCTAAGTAACTATTTTTCAGCCCCAACTGCACGGTGAGGATATAGAGGGGAATCATCACGATCTGGAAGGGAATCATGATGGTGGTGACAATGAGGTTGAAAATCGCATCTCTACCCACAAAATTGAGGCGAGCCAGGGGATAGGCGGCGAGGGAGCAAAAGATGAGATTCAAAACCACCGTTAGCCCTGCGATCAGGGTGCTGTTGAACAGGTATACACCAAAGGGATTGGTGCGCCAGACGGTAATGAAGTTTTGGAAGGTGGGGGATTTGGGGATGAGTTGGGGGGGAAATTGGAAAATATTTTCCGTGGAAGATTTGAAGGCGGTGCTGACCAGCCAGAGGAGGGGAAATAGCATGATCAGGGCGATCGCCCCCAAACTGAGATAGATAAAAACTGTTTTTAATTTAGTTTTGTTGTCTTGAGAAATTTGGAGCATGGTTAATGTTTTTTTAGTGAGATACCCCCGCTTATAGCATAGGTAAATTCTTGACCCAATCTCCTATAAGTTGATTAACTTGAGTGGGAACCTCATCGTGGGGGCAATGCCCGGCTTGGAGGTAGTGTTCTGTGAGAGAGGGGTAGTATTGGCGAAATTTTGCGCTGCGATCGCTCGATCGCATCCATGGGTCGGCTTCTCCCCACAACAGCAGGAGAGGATGACGGAGTTTTCCTAAAAGCAAGTCAATTTTTTCACCTTGGGGATTTCTGAATACTGATCCAAAGACCTGAGCCGCTCCCTCATCACAGGAGGGACGATAAATATCCTCAATGAGTTGATCGGTGATGGCAGTTTTATCTAGATAGACTTTCTCTAGGGTCTGGCGGATAACGGATTTTTGGCGCACATACTGGAAAAGCAAGAAATTTGCCCAAGGTTGCAGGAGGAGCGATCGTGTCATCTGACTCAAGAATTTACTTAAAGGATTTACGGGAGCGGGGGGATTGAAGTTAGTAAAGGAACCGGCACTATTAAGGAGAATCGCCCCTTGAGCAGTATCTGGACGTTGGGCGGCTACGCAGAGAGCAACATAACCACCAATAGAGTTACCCACCAGCACCACAGGGCTTTTAACCACTTCCTGAATAAACTCCGTAATCTGATCGCGCCACAGGTCAGCCCCATAGTCAGCTTCTGCCTTTGCCGATCGCCCAAAACCCAACAGATCGATCGCCCATACAGAAAAATCTTGGCTAAGTTCGGCAATATTTTTCCGCCAATGATCTGTAGAAGCTCCGAAGCCATGAATCAACAACAAGGGCGGCAGACTACTCCCTGGATTATCAGTATTATCAGCATGAACGTAGTAGATAGAGTGCGATCGCCACTGCCAATAGGTACCGGGGCTAGAGAGAACTTCAGGAGTGGGTAGGGCTGGGTTCATGATTTCATTAAGAAATGTAAATAATTCACTAAAATTTATTTTATAGTATTTTTCCTATTCCTGAAATATGTCTTCATACTGACTTTGCCCTAAAGTTTAGGCAGGAGAGACTGTAGCTACTTCTGGATAAACTCTAGTAGCAACCAGAAAATTACGTTATCCTAGAAAGGTATTCCACAATAAAATAGCGTTACAAACAGAGGATAAGTAAATCATGAATTGGCGCGGAGAAACAACCATCAAAGACCGGATATTTGCCTGTCTGCCCTATGCCCTTCCCTTAATTTCCGTGATTGGATTTGGCAGGTTTCTATTACAGCAGTTCCCCCCATTACAGTTGCTATTTCTACCTCTAACTCCGGTGATATTCATCTACAGACAGATTCCTTTTGCCGGGATTGTGGTTTTCTTCTTGCTATTCCTATTGGTAGTCCGAAATGAAAGAATAGTCCACTTTATCCGTTTTAATGCAATGCAGGCCATTCTATTAGATATTGCCTTAACTCTATGTAGTTTACTGTTGAGTGTTTTGAGTCCTGCTCTCGGTGCAGGTTTAATTATACAAACAATATTCAATATCATTTTCCTGAGTACTTTAGTCGCCTGTGGTTATGCGATCGTCCAGTCTTTGCTAGGGCGCTATGCAGAAATTCCTACCATTTCCGAAGCTGTCTATGCTCAAGTCAGGTAATGATTGGTTTTGGGGTAAATATACTTTGCCCCAAGAGCTTAATATTCGTTGAATAATACTAAATCCAGCAAGTCTGAGAAAATTGACCCTGTAATGACACAAGCAACTCTTGTTAGGCTGATAAATCAACTTGAAACCCTTGAGCTACAAGAACTACAAAAACTAAGCCAAGCGATTAAAGTTCGCCTAAAGGCAGCAGATGAAGTGAGTAAACTTTTTTCTAGATAGCAGTGCGATCGTCAAACGCTCCATTAAGGAATAGCTATTTCTCTAGTGACAACAGTATTTTGCAGGTGTCCAATACCTTCAATTTCTACCCGTACATGATCGCCCGGCTGCATCGCTCCTACCCCTTCTGGAGTCCCCGTTAACACAATATCTCCCGGCAATAAGGTCATAACTTGGGAGATATAAGAGATCAGGAAGTCTGGAGAAAATACCATGTCGCTGATGGAGGCTGACTGGACAGGATCAGGGTTTTCATTTAGGAAAGTTTGGATTCTGGCGGCGGGGCTAATTTCTCGCACAACCCAAGGACCAAGGGGACAAAAACTATCAAACCCTTTGGCTCTTGTCCACTGACCATCGGTTTTTTGCAGATCCCGTGCTGTGACATCATTAGCGATCGTATAACCCCAAATCTTACTTCTGGCTTCGATGGGAGTACAGTTGCAGGCGCGATCGCCCAACACCAGAGCTAATTCCCCTTCATAGTCTACCCTTTGGGACTGAGATGGGTAGTAAATTTCCTTGTCAGCAGCCGTAATACTTGTAGGAGGTTTGAGAAATAATAGAGGCTGCTCTGGGACGGGAGTCCCCATTTCTGCGGCGTGGGCTGGGTAGTTTTTGCCTACAGCTACAATTTTGGAAGGAGCGCAGGGAGCTAACAGTTGATAATCGGCGGGCAAAAGCTCTAAGCCATTAGGTTCTCCTTCTAGCCAAGGGGGAGCATCAAGAACATGGACTGTGCGATCGAGGGTCAACAAGCCGTAGTAGATTTGTCCGGGAGTAGTCCTTACACGAACGTAACGCAGTGTCATAGGAAGGTTAAGAAGATAAAAATTGATAGTCGAATTGCATAATTGCTAAAGTATCTCTACGAGACTAGCACAGAAAAAATCTTGAATTTCTATTTTCGGAGTGATAGGGCAATAAATGTAGTAATATTTAAAATCCTTGCTTCTGTAATTGCTACTCAGGCGATCGGAAGCCTAATGTCCACAAGGAGAAAAACTATGGCTGAACTTTATGAAACTATGTATATCCTGCGTCCAGACCTCAATGAGGAGCAGGTAAATTTGGCGGTTGCTAAATACCGCAATTTTTTGATTGAAACTGGCGTACCCGAAACAGAAATTGAAGTAAAACTGATGGGACGGCGACGCTTGGCTTACGAAATCAACAGATTCCGTGATGGCATCTACGTTTTGATGAATTATGCTGCCCCCGGAACTCATGTAGCTCCAATGCAGCGTTCTATGCGCCTCAGCGAAGAAGTAATCCGCTACCTCACCCTGAGAGTTGAGCCACCTAAGCCTGTTAAAGCTCCTTACGTTGCTCCTGATGCTGTGGTTGCTGTAGCTCCCGTAGCAGTTGAAGCATAGATTAGAGCAAAGAAATTAGGGCGCAAAGCTTTGCGCCCCTACAGATACATAGATACATAGATACATAGATACGATCGCTAGATCATCAGATTGTCAATCTAAGATTTTTCTACTGTTCTGGACTCTAACCAGATAGGAATAGCTATTGATGCCACGACAATAGAGAAGGCTACTACAGAAAATTTAGCAGCCCAAGTAACTAATTCCTCTAGGGAAAGAAATTTCCCAGCAAAGAAGGAGACAGTTACCATCACGGAAGCCCAAGTTGCTGCTCCCAAAAGGTTATAGGCAGTAAATTTCAGAAAAGGCATTTCTGCGACTCCAGCGAGGGGACTGGCAAAAATCCTGAGCAAGGCAATGAATCTGCCGACAAATACAGCCTTTCCTGCATTGTCAGTAAAATTATCTTTGAGTTTTGCTAGCTTTTCTTCCGAAATGCGGAATATTTTGCTAACTTTAACCACCATAGCCCAGCCACCCTTTCTGCCAACCCAGTAGCCGATCGTACCCCCAAGACTAGCTCCTGCGATCGCACAGCCCAGCACATACCAATAGTTAAGCTCTTTATTCCCTGCTAAGAAACCGCCCACGATGGTAATAGTTTCGCCCGGTAGGGGAATACCAATATTTTCTAACAAAATTCCTACAAAAACCACCAGATAGCCATAGTGTTGGGCTATCTCTTTCACCTGCTCTACGGATATAAACTCCATTGGGGTTGTGTCACATAAGTTTACATCTTGATCATAAAGGGTTTTACGACCAGTGCGCCATGAATTTAGAAAAACTAAGCTAAAACTTAGAGAGTTTCTTCCTTAGCCTTAGTTTCTGGCTTAGATTTGAATTCTTCCTGAGCTGAGGTTTCTGGAGTTGAGGAGGGTTGGCTAGTTTTTTGCTCAATGTCTTCTAGAGTTTGGAGAACTAGGCGCTTTGCTTGGAGCCGCCAGCCTCTTTTTTGAAGATTGATAGCGATCGCACCCCCAGCTAGGGTAGCCAGAAAATCTAGGGGTTGACTAGCAGAAATTCCAAATAACAGCCCCAGCCCAGCTATCCCCCAAAAAGGCAGAGCTACGGTTTGACGCTGAGTTTCCAGCACCTGACTAAACCAATCCTTAGGCATTTCCTGTCGGAGAGTTTCTTTAACTTGCTGCTGTTCAGCTAAGGGAACCGAGAGGCCTATTTTGCGCCGCAGTTTTTCAATTTTGCGAGCCTCGGTGCTGTATTGCGTTAGTTCATCCTCTGCCATAAGGATTAGGCGATCGTACTGTCCCATTTTGGCTCGTTAACTTAAAAAAACAATATTTTTGGAGTAAGCATTCATCAAGGCAGAATAGTCACTTCTTTAAGGCTAAGAAAAGTATATCAAATTAGAGAATGCAATTTATACATCCTCTGATTAAGATAAAAAACGGAGAGAGAGGGATTCGAACCCTCGTTGAAGTCACCCCCAAACAGCATTTCCAGTGCTGCGCCTTCAACCACTCGGCCATCTCTCCAGGTGCTTTGCTATTCTAGCATTATCTGTTCTAGTTTTTATTTCTGGAAACTAATAAAAATTTGCTTTCTATTTATTTAGCAGCTTAATTCGCAATTAACCTCCTGATGGATGATAGCCTTAATGCCCGCAAAGATTAGGTCTGGATCAATAATTAATTTCCCAGAAAGAGATGGTTCTAGTCCTTGGAGATAATTTTCTAAAAGCGGGGAATCACCGCCCGTGAGAATAATTTTGCTTTCTGGAAATTTTTGCTGCCAATCTTTAACAAAATCTCGTACCCCCGCTAATAGGGTATAGACCACACCACTGCGGATAGATTCGATCGTACTTCTGCCCCAACGGTTTGGCACATCAATTAAATTTCCGCCAAAAAAAGGTAGGGCGGCAGTCCCACCCACTAGAGATCTTAATTGCAGATCTAGTCCGGGTAAAATCGCACCCCCCACCAGTTTGAGTTGCGGGCTAGGAATTCCCCCTGTAAAAGTTAGAGCTGTACCGCCATCAATTACCAACGCAGGGGTATTCCAATTAATCAAGGCTGCATAAACTGCCAAGGCGCGATCGATACCCAGACTAGAATACATATCTCCTAGGGGAACATCTGCTAGGATAATTTCTCGGCTATGGGGATAGCTCCGCCAAATCTGAGATTGTTGGGGAACTACCGAAGCAAAGAATAAAGGGATATCTAGAGAATTTTTGGGGGAACACTCTGGAGGAATAAACTGCTGCCAGAGCTGAGTTTGCATTTCTAGAGAGTGGGGAGTATTCCAAGTATGAACTAATTTATCATCTCGAAAATAAGCCCAGTGCGATCGCGAATTACCAATTACTAATCCTAACCAATCCATTGTTCTAGTCCTTAACTATTGCAAAAGTGTTGACTAATGTTTTCTTGTCCGTGTTTCTATGGAGTTATTTACCAACTAATCTAGGGCAAATCCGTATCAACTGGAAAATTAGATATCACAATTCCAGAACTTCTCTAGATTGACGGCAATCTTCAAGGGTGAAGATGCTTTAGAGGCGGAGCGATCGTGCCATTTCCCCTAGGTAGCCAAGAAATATCCCCTATTTAACATGAGTTCGGGATAATCTAGAACCCACTCTTACGAGAAGCAAGCTACACCCTAGCCCAGAACGGGAGAGGGAACAAGAAAAATACCTCTTACTCCCCTTTTCCCCTTGTGGGAGAAGGGGTTAGGGGATGAGGGGGATTTCTTAACCCGAACTGACGTTATTTAAGCTCATCACAATCTAAATAAATGGCTTCGCCATTTACTAGGTTCCAACCTTGGAGGGAAGGGTATTGCTACTTAACGCTCCCTGACTAGCGCTAACCTTGTATCACTAAATGCTGTAGATAAGATGCACCTTAGGGACACCCCTAAAACACTCCAAAATTGGCTATGGCAGTCTTACGTAAATTCACTACCAAAGTTGTTGTTTTTTAACTATAACTTGAGTTTGGGTGAAGCTGAAACCCAAAGTTAATTCTCCTGTATAAATTTATCTTCAAATTTTAGGTGGTGGGAGCTTGGGAGGTGCTAGATTTGGCGATCGCGGGGAGTTGGAATCCCGGTGGATAGGTGCCCTCTTGTTTAATTCGTTTGATTTCTGCTTCTGAGATAGGGAGATTTAATTTGGCGGCGATCGCTCGCACTATATCGCCCCGGTCAAGAACCCCAGAGACAGTTTCGGCGGGGGAAAGAATTGTCAAAAAATCTAAGTGCTTTTCTTCTAAATAATTAATCACTTCTACTAAGGGAGTTTTTTCTGAGAGGGTAGAAATTTCTGTTAAAGGGCGTGTAATATTTATCAATTGTTGGGTATCCCACTGGCTCCGCTCCACAATTTGTAAATCTTCTATTGGTACTAAGCCCCGGTAGCGACCATCGGCAGAGGAGTAGTAGGGAACAGGTTTTTGCATATCACTCAGCACATAGGTTTCGGCAAACTGTCGGAGGGTCATGTGGGCATCTACTACCCGAAAATCTCTAGTCATGGCATCTCCTGCCGTAACCTGCCAGAGAGCTTGTTGCAGGACTGTAAGTTTATCGTAGGAGTCGGCATTGCGGTAGATGAATAGACCGATGAGAGCGATCCAGATATAACTGAATTTAGTAGTGATGAGGAATAATCCTACTCCTAAAGCGATCGCCAAGCTGCCTAGAAACTTGCCACTAGTGGCTGCCCAACGCACTGCCTTGAAGCGATCGCCCGTCACCTGCCACACTAGAGCTTTCAGCACCTGTCCCCCATCAAGGGGCAATCCCGGAATCATGTTGAATACTGCCAGCACTAGGTTAATTCTGGCTAAATCGGCAGCGAGAACCCGAGGCAAGGTCGCTGCGGGCAACACTTGGGCTGTGACTGCAAAGAGAGCAAATAAAGCTAAACTAACCATTGGTCCAGCGATCGCTACTCCAAAGGCTCCTAAAGGCGTTGCAGATTCACGGTCGATTGCCGCCACCCCGCCAAATAGAAATAGGGTAATAGAATTAACTTTAATTCCTTGCCGCAAGGCTACAAAGCTATGACCCAGCTCATGGAGCAAGACCGAACCGAATAATAGCAAAGACATCGCAAAGCCTGCGATCCAAGATAATCCCCCAAATCGGGGCAGAAAATCTAAGGCATTAACCACCGTGACGAAAATAACTATAAGAAACCATGAGGGGTCTAAAAAGAAAGGAATACCGAAGAGATTTCCTACTCGCACGTTATTCTGCTGCATTAGTCTAGTCCCTCGCTGATAAAGTTTTGCCTACTATCAGCATAAACTATTTATCTCAACTGACTATTACCTATCCTCTACAAGAATTTCTACTCTTTACTGAAATCGGGGCTTATTGGATTGGTAACGGATCGACTCAGCAATTAGGGCGATCGTTCCCGAAGCAAGGATTAGCAGCACACTCAGGGCATTTATATCTGGCTTAACTCCCGTGCGAATCCGACTGAAAATTTCCATAGGTAGGGTGTTGGAACCCGCCCCCGCCGTAAAACTAGAGATCAAAAAATCATCCATGCTCAGGACAAAAGCTAACAAACATCCGGCAATAATTGCGGGTCTTAGTTCTGGCAAAAGTACTTTTATAAAGGCTTGGAAGGGAGTGGCTCCCAAGTCTAAAGCTGCTTCTTCTAGGTGCGGATCTAAGTTGACTAGGCGAGAGGACACTAACACGGCAATGTAGGCTAAACAAAACACTCCATGGGCAGCAATAATTGTTCCTAAACTTAAGGGCAATCCAACTACTGTCAAAAATACTAGAGTGGCCACTGCCATAGCAATATCGGGGATAACTACAGGGAGGATCGCTACTCCTTGATACAATCCCTTGCCCCAAAACTTATACTTTGCCAAACCTACCGCCATCATGGTTCCCAGCACGGCGGAAATGGCTACGGCAACTACGGCGACTATCAGGCTATTTTGCAGAGCCGAGAGCAACCTGCCATCGGTCAACAATTTTTGATACCACTTCAAGGTAAAGCCTTCCCAACTAGCACTATAGGCAGAATCGTTAAAACTATAAAAACCCAGCACTGCGATCGGCAGATACATATAGCCAAACATAACTAGGGTAAAAATGCTTTGCCAAGAAAAAATTGCCTTTAGAAAAGATGGTTTCATAACGCCACAGGTGATTGTTGGTAACTATTAGGGGTCTCTTAATAATTGCTGAAAATTGCAGTAATGGAAGAGTTTATTTTCTACTAAATCTCTTAGATAGCTTTTCGGCACAGGATATAACGAACGGTAGAGCTTAGGCGTAAACTGCTTAGAGATGTGAAATTATATATCCCCATATTCTACCTCTTTATAATCTTGACCCTTACTATGAGTATTAAATTTGTTAATAATCTGTGTCTGGAGAAAGTAAATTCAGTTGTTTGGTTGGTAAGATAGGTGTTATGGAAGAAGTATCTGCCATAACCTCTTTAAGTAGGAAAATAGAGGAATTGAAACGCAAAAGGAGCGAGTATTTATTGTGGCTGCAATCAAATATAACGACTTAGTTACCGAAAAGCTTAGGCAAGCCTATAAGGAAAAATATGGAGCATCACCTAGTCTATTAATTTCGGCTCTCCATAGCAAATATGCTGAGGATATAAACGCACTCCGAAGCCGGAAAGGAGCTTCTCAGCGAGATTTAATTTCTGATAAAACTCTCCGTAATTTCTTTGGCGACGCTCCCCCTACCACCATGCAGGAAAGATATTTAAATTATCTATGTGTTGTGTTGTTGAACTATGCAAGTTATCAAGAGGCTGAACGTGAGATATCAAACTTAGAAGGGCAAAATAGTACTGATATTTGGCGCGAGCTATACAAAGATTACATCAGGATGCAGTGTGGAACCATGAAAGTCCTAGATATGCAGCAGCCTATTACATTAGAGAATATATATGTTGAAGTTAAGGTTTCAGAAACTATTAGTAGGCAACGTCAAAAAACTATAGATAGCCTTGTCGCTGAGTTAGAAATTAATATAACTAGTGTTCCTACACATCCTAAAACTTATCCTGCACAAGAAGCTATTCAAAAATATTCAAAGCTCGTTGTTTTAGGTCAACCTGGTTCGGGAAAAACAACTCTTGCTAAGCGTTTGGCAATGAATTTTGTACTGGCCGAATCTTCGATCCACCCTATTCCAATCTATGTTCACCTTAGAATAATTGCTGAAAGTGTTCTATCAGAACCTAACTTGGAGACATCTATATTTAAGGAATTTCCCTCTAGTATCCCAGCACTTCAGTCAGCAGTTCAAAGTTTACTAATAGAAGGAAAATGCTTAATTTTACTAGATGGGTTAGATGAAGTACCAGATGACAATCTGGCTAAAGTTCAACAGAAGATCATATCCTTTATTAAAGATTATTCAAGGAATCAGTTTGTAATTACCTGTAGGGATGCTGCCTACGACCGTGCAATATTTGATGCATTTACCACTGTAGAAGTAGCATCTTTTGCAACTGAGCAAGTTAATCATTTTATACATAATTGGTTTCAAGAACGGAAAGAGCGTGATCTTATTGATAAATTCATTACTGAATTAAATGCTAACTTAGCATTAAACGATCTAAGTAAAAAGCCCTTATTTTTAGCTATGCTTTGCAACCAATACGAACAGCATCATGAGATACCTAAAAATCTTCATGCACTATATGGAGACATGGTTGAAGCATTATTACGACGGTGGGATGCAACGCGGCAGTTCAAACGAAGCGAGACCTACGGAGAGGTGTTAACTCGTCCTCGAAAAATTAATCTTCTTAGTAAGATTGCCTATGATGGTTTCTTGAAACAGAAGCTTGTTTGGCGAAGATCAGAATTAGAAGAACAGATTAGAGACTTTATGGAAAAGCTCAATATCGATATTAGTAAGATTGATAGCCATTCTGTTTTACAAGAGATGGAAAAAAACCTTGGTATTTTAATTCAACAAGCCCAGAATTCGTTTGTATTTTCGCACTCGACAATTCAAGAGTTTTTTGTAGCTCGATACATTTTGGATAATCCGGATCATAAGATTTTGAATGATGCTGTGGAAAAACATCTTCATGACTTTAAATGGAAACAAATTTTTTTAATTATTGCTGGTCGGTTGTCTGATTCAGATGATTTTCTGAAGCATATGTTTGAACAAGCTAATGAGTTAGCTCAAAATGAACAAATTCAGCAAATGATGGCATGGCTATATGAAAAAACTAAGATGTGGGGAGTAGACTCTGTATCTTGGCGGGCATTTTACATGGCAGTTGACCAAGATACAGTTTTGTATTTCTCTCCACAGAATAATCCCAATCGTCAGAAGTTTTATAATTTGGCAGTTGCTCTGAAAGACTACAGTAGGTTTAAGAGAAAGAGCATCAGGCCAACAGATTGGACAAAGCTAGTATCAGGTTTAGCCGCTATTCATGTGAAGTTAACTGATACTCATCTGTCAGAAAGAGATACTCTTGTTAATAATCTTATTCCTGTTGGAAAAAATGCTCCTCAGCTATTACAAGCCGTTATTAAGATCGCTAAAGGTTTAGAGCTTGTTAAGCTCGTAGATAAACTAAATGAGCTTGTATCTCAAATTCCTCTAGATGATTCTCCTAAAGAAAAATGGCAAGATTGGGCAGAGAATCTAAGGAAAGCTATGATTGATTATCTGGATATAGGACACGACATCTCCATCTCTAAAGAAAATAATGAGTTGCTAGAGCGGTATATATACTGCTGCAAGCTAATCTTCGATTGTCTTCAGGGTGATAGCTTAGTTTCCAAGGAGGTGAGGGAATTAATTACAGATAATATGCTGATGCCAAGAGAAAAAATCAATCCTATGGTGAGGTATTACCTAAGTGAGTAACTATACATACTTTTGATGGTACATATTACCGTC
>Ga0105048_10016074_pt1 | contig 11579 bp, 9 predicted proteins | sample MAT05_FD_78382 | JGI IMG/M metagenome (GOLD analysis project Ga0105048, IMG submission 78382) | Freshwater microbial communities from Lake Fryxell liftoff mats and glacier meltwater in Antarctica - MAT-05 | ecosystem: Environmental > Aquatic > Freshwater > Ice > Liftoff microbial mat | place...
AGGGACGCCCCGCGGCGGGACCGGGCGGCCACGGCGTCAGCTCCGTCGGCGGACGAGGACGACCGCCACGACCCCGACCGCGCAAGCCGCGCACGCGGCGGCGAACCAGGGGTCGACAAGGCGGCTCGGCGGGCTGAGGGAAAGGGGCGGGACGTCCGTGGGTTGAGACGGGGGCGGGGGCTCCTCCGACCGAGGGACGATTCTGCCGTTGCGGAGGATTCCGTTCTGGCTCGGGTCCGGCGTCAGGACGTACTCGTTCGGCTTGAGCTCACAGCCGCCGAGGGTGAACAGGCCCGCAGGGGGCGTGTCATTCGGCCGGAAGATGTGAACGTCCAGCGTTTCCTCGCTCGTTACCTCCTCGTTCCACAGGCTCTTGAGCACCACCCGCTTCGGGAACCACACCCCGCCGGTCTGGGCCAACTCGGAGGTCATCACCGCTTTCTGAACGGACTGGCCGGACCGCGTGACGGATTCGATCCGGGTCACGTTGCTCCCGCGGTCCGGGTCGATCCAGACGATGATGCCCGTCTTCTCGGTTTTGGCCCAACGTATCTCGTAATACGCGCCGCCGTTCGCCTCCCGCCGTTTCACCGTGCGAAGGCCATTCGAGTCGAAGAGTTTCGCCAGCGGGAGGTCGGCGAGTGTCACGTAGATTGACGGGTAGTACCCGAACTGGCGCGGGTCAACCGCCTCGCGGAGCGGCGGGCGTTTTGAACCGACGAGGGGGTGGAACTCGGTGACCTCGTTGGGGGTGTCGGTCGCCAGGATGCCCCAGCCGTCGCGCTCGCAGTTCCGGCACTGCAACTGACGCACGCCCTCGTTCGCCCCCTTGATGTACCGGAACTCGGCGCGGACCCTGGTTCCTTCGAACCAAGTCTTCCGCTCCGATATCTGAAGGTGGGGCTGGCCGGCGGCGCTGAACCGGCTCGTCATCGTGAACTCCACGTACCCGCGCGGGATGGACGCGCGGGCGCGGAGCGCGGCCTGTTCCAGGTCGGCGGCCGTTACCTCCGTCTGGCCGACCGCGGACCGCACTGTCAGAAACACCAGCAGGAGGGAAACAGTGGCACGCATGTCGGCTCCTGGTCGGACTGGTATCGGGTCATTCCCATCGATCCGGCAGACGACAGGAGTGCTCACGGTACAGGCGGGCCTACCATGTCGAGCCGACACTTCACCGTCTCGTAGAGTCCCGCATTCTTGGTGACGCCGATCTCTGGCCCGTAGTCACACTTGCCCTCATTGACGACGCAACTGTGAACCCTCGAACATTTTGCGGTTTTGGAAATCGTCCCCTCGGTCACCGGGACGCACTTGTTCTTCCCCGTCGGATCCTTGGCGCAGGCGAACATTCCCGGATAGGTAATCGTCCACGTCTTGTCCGTGCAGGACTTCTTCTCGTCCTTCGGGTCGAGCACGTGTTCGCTGCAAGCCGCAGTAGGCGTATCACCGGAGGTACAATGAACCTCCTTCGCGATCTCCTCCGGGCAGACCTCCGGGTCGTCGCCGCGGCCGACGCCGGCGACGTACAGCAGCGGCAGCACCGCCAGGAGGACGAGGATCAGGTCAGAGGTCAGGCTGCGGGTGGTGGCGGCGCGCATGGGACGGTCCTCGGTTAGGGGGTGGGGCTTGAAATCGTCACGGGAATCCGCAGCAGCGGTTCGTTCGGGCTGCTCGTCTTGACCAGTACTTCCAGGCCGGGATGGTCGTCGCGCTCGCCCGACGGGGTGTAGCGGACCTCGACCTCGGTCGTCTGGGGCAGGTAGCGGGCGGCGAGCAGGCGCGTATTACCGTACGGGTCGGACGCGGTGAACGTGGGCATCCGTCCGGGCGTCAGCCGCACCCGCACCACGCCGGCCTCGCCCGATCGGAACGTTACGGGCCGCGGGGTAAACACGATGTCCGGTTCGACCACGGCGCCGAGGTGGACCCGCGCCCAAACGTGCTTCGACTCGTCCGGCGTAGTGTGAATCACCCACACCGTCTCGGACGCCTCACCCCGTCGGGTGCCGATCGACCATGTCAACGTCATGGTCGCCGCCTCGCCGGGAGACAGGCTCTTCTGCGACACCGACGCGGTCCGACAACTGCACCCGGTTTGAACGTCAACGATTTCGATCGGACCCGGGTAGTGGTTGGTCAGGGTGAAGACCGCTTCCAGCTTCGCCCCCTGACCGACCGTGCCGAACTCCTGAACCGCCGGGGAGAAGGCCAACCCGGGTGGGGGCGGCGGAGTGGTGCGGGGCTTGACGGCGAAGTATCCGGTGACCCCGGCGCCGGCGAGTAACACCACGAGGAGACAATCGCTGACCCGGACCCGTCGGCGGGTCGGTGGCGTCAGAGGGGGGGGGCGACATCCAGGCTCATTGCGGCCTCGTCTGCGTGCCGGGAAAGCTCCATTAGTCTGGAACACGAACCATCAAGATATCGATGACGGCTGTCAGACGGCACCACGAGAAGCGAGTTTGTGAGATTTTGATCGGAGATCGAGGGTGCGTCAAGCGGAAACGGGTTTCTATCATCTTTTTCTCACCGGCTGCACTCCAGTCACGAATCTATGCCGCGACCGAATCCGACCGTAGTCATTTCCGGTGGACGCCCGAGGCCAGCTCGCAGGTATACTCGTAGCCGCAACCGGGACGGGCGTATGACCACGAGTTCGAGCTTGACGCGATCGAACAGCGTCTCCGCGCCGGCGACCCGGCCGCGGGGGGGCGTGATAAGCTACCCGGAAGGAGGTGACCCGTGCCGATCCACGACTGGACCCGAATCAGTTCCGGTGGGTTCCACAGCTTCCACCAGGACTGGACGATCGAAATCTACCGCACCCTCAACCGCGGGCTGCTCCCGCCGGGGTACTCGGCCTTCACCGACCTCAAGGTCGACGGCCGCGAACCGGACGTGACCACGATCCGGTCGGTCGGGCTGCCGCCGCCCGGCGGTCCGGCCGTCGCCGACCGGCCCCGCGCCCGGCAGATCGCCCGCGTCGAGTCGGACTCGGCCACGTACGCCCGGAAGGCGAACCGCATCTCCGTGCAGCACGAGTTCGGGGCGGTGGTCGCCATCATCGAGATCGTTTCGCCGGGGAACAAGGACAGCCGGCACGCCATCAAGGCGTTCACCGACAAGGCCGTCGAGTTTCTCCGCGCCGGCGTGAACCTCGTCGTCGTGGACCTGTTCCCGCCCACCCCGCGCGACCCCGCCGGCATCCACCAGGCCGTCTGGGAGAACCTGACCGACGAGCCGTTTGCGCCGCGGCCGGCCGACAAGCCGCTGACCGTCGCGTCCTATGACGCCACCGACGACCTGACCGCCTACGTCGATCCGGTCGCCGTCGGCGACGTACTCCCCGACGCGCCGCTGTTCCTCGCCCCGGGTTGGCACGTCGCCATTCCGCTCGAACGGACCTACCAGGCGTCGTGGGCCGAGACGCCGCAGGTGATCCGCGACCGCGTGGCTCCGGCGGACACGCAATGACAGACTTCGCCACGGATCTCGAAGCCCGCCTCCGCGCCGGCGACCCGGCCGCGGCCGCGGAGCTGTTCGGCGCGTACCGCGACCGGCTGCGGAAGATGGTCCGCCTCCGCCTCGACCGCCGCCTCCAGGGCCGCCTCGACCCGTCCGACGTGCTCCAGGAAGCCGTCCGCGCCGAGCGTCAGCTGCGGTTGCAAGCGGCGCTCGACGCGATGGACCCGATCGACCGCGAGATTCTGACGCTGAGGCATTTTGAGGAGCTGACGAACTCGGAGGCGGCGGCGGTGTTGGGGCTGTCGAAGACAGCCGCGAGCAACCGCTACGTGAGGGCGCTGGTGCGGCTGAAGGACGAGCTGACGGGGCTGGGGTGAACGCAGAAAGCCCGGGGACGGCCGTCCCCGGGCTTCGCGGGCTATTTCAACTCATCGGATTCCACCCGAACGCCCAACCCCACCAGAGGTTCCGTCGCCCCCGACGGCGGGGCGACACTCCGACGTTCGACACTCTAGCCGCGTGACATGTTTCTGCGACCCGGTGGGAGGCGCGGCGGAAACAATAATTTCGACCAAAATGTCAGCCGACGAACACCCCGCCGAGCGACCCGGCGAAGGCGTCGAACGCGAACGCGGGGGTCGTCGAGCCGCCCTTCAGGGAGGCGCCGGAGTAGCCGGTCACGCGGCTGCCGGCCCCGGTCCCGTCGCCCACCACGAGGTCCGCGAACAGGTCGCCGTCCAGGTTCTTGGCCGACACCCGCACGCCGCCGCGGTTGGCCTCGGTGCCGGCGAAGAAGTTCGCCAGCGCCGCCGAGTCGCCGCCCTTGCTGGCGATCACGTCCACGCCGCTGAGGGCCAGCACCCGCGGGCCGCCGCCCGGCCCGCCGCCGCCGATCAGGTCGCCGTACCCGTCGCCGTTGATGTCGCCGACGGTGGCGAACGCCCCGTTGCGGAGCGCCTGCTCGAACAGGAAGAAGTCGTTGAACAGCTTCGTCGGCGTGCCGCCGACGGTGCGGCCGTCGAACCCGGCGACGCGCGGCCCGCCGCCGAACCCGGCGTTGACGATCAGGTCGGCCCGGCCGTCGCGGTTGATGTCGCCGACCGCCGCGCGGGCGCCGCCGCGGAAGCTCATGTCGTCGATGCCAAAGAAGTTCGCCACCTGCGCGAAGTCGCCGCCCTGGAGCACGGTGACGCGCGGGCCGCCGCCCTCGTCCGGGGTGATGACCAGGTCGGCCTTGCCGTCGCCGGTCAGGTCGCCGGCCGCGAGGTAGACGCCGCCGGTGAACGCCGCCTCGAACGCCAGCTTGTCCAGGATCACCTGGTTCGTCATGCCGTCGATGATCTGGATGCGCGGCGTGGACCCCGGCCCGGCGCCGACGGCCAGGTCGGCCACGCCGTCGCCGGTGAAGTCGGCGACCACGGTGCGGATCCCACCCGTGAACCCGGCGAACGGCGTCAGGCTGGCGCGCTCCGACCCGTCGGCGTTGAACACCCGCACCTTGCCGCCCTCGCCGGCACCCGCGGCGAACGGCCCGGCCAGCGCCGACGCCGCCGACTTCACCGTCACCGACACCTTCTGCGCCGTGCTGCTGCCGCCGAGCGTGGCGCTGCCGAGGTACTGCGCCGAGATCGCGCGGTCGCCGACGGCCAGGAACGGCAGGACGATCGCCGCCTGCCCGGCACCGTTCAGCGGCACGTCGCCGACCGGCACTTCGTCCACGAAGAACCGCACCATTCCGGTGGGCACCGAGTTGTCCTCGACGGCCACGGTGGCGACGGCGCCGACCGCCTCGCCCACCGGCGCGGACGTGGCCGACGGCACCAGCGCGGTCAGGGTGGACAGCACGCGGGTCGCGGTCACGTCGTTGCCGTCGCCGCCGACGTAGCTGACGCGGTAGGTGGCCCCGGCGTCGATCACGGTGCCGCCCTCGGGCACGCCGGCGAACGTGCCGGTCACCGCACCCGGGCTCGTCTTGTTGATGAACATGAACGTCGTCCCCACCGGCACGTCCGCGAGGCTGATGAACGTCAGCGTCGAGCCGGCCAACGACACGGCGCCGGACGCGACGAGCTGGTTGCCGTCGGTGGGCGAGAACACGGCGTACACGAGCCGGCCGCCGTTCGACGCGGCGAAGTCGGCGGTGGCGAATTCGTTCCCCTGGCTGTCGCCCGGCTGGAACGACCCGCCGGTCAGGGTGATGTCGTCGGTGATGCCGGCGCCGCGGAGGAAGGCGGTGCCGGACACGCTCACCGTCGTGTTCGGCCGGCCGCCGCCGACCGTCAGGGTGCCGGCGCTGGCCGACACCGCGGCCGGCTGCGTGGCCGTGCCGACCAGCGCCAGCTCGCCGGGGCCGACCTTCGTGAGCGGGCCGAAGGTGAGGGCCGAGGTGACGGTGAGGACGGCGTTGCCGCTGACGTTCACGGTGCGGCCGCCGGTCAGGTCGATGCTGCCGCCGCTGATCTGGTTCGAGAGGAAAGGGCCGTCCGGGTTCACGAAGATGTTCGGCGACGGAATCAGGATGCCGGTGGCGCCGAGCGTGATGTCGCCGTTCGTGAGGGTGAGGCCGTTCGACACGCCGAGCACGCCGTTGCCGATCTGGTAGACGCCGTCGTCGGTCACCGTCAGCGACTCGAACACCTCGACCATGCCGTTCTGGTTGTAGGTGCCGAGGAAGCCGACGGTGACGTCGGAGGTGTTGGCGATGACGTTCGAGAAGAGCTGCCGCACGGCCGCCGGCTGGGCGATGCCGCCCTGGACCAGGAGGTTGTCGGCGACCGCCGTGACGCCGGCCGCGCCGCCGATCTCGAGGGTGCCGTCGGCGACGGTGATGGTGTCGCTGAGGGTGTTCGCCTGGGCGCCGCCGAGCCGCATCGTACCGTCGCCGGCCTTGGTGAATCCGTTGGTCCCGCTCACCACCCCGCTGACGATCAGGTCCGGCCCGTTGACCACGTCCGGGACGGTGAACGACGGGCTGAACGGGGAGCCGATGCTGAGCCCCGAGGTGATCTGCGAGGCGGTGGCGGACGCGACCACGGTGAGGCCGGCGCCGACGCCGAGCCGGAAGGTGCCCGCCCCCTGGATCGTGCCGCCGCCGCTGGCCGACCCGAGGGTCACGGCGTCGGCCAGGAACACGGCGTTGTTGCCGATGCTCACGGTGCCGTCGGCGTCCACGCGGAGCACGTCCACCGACGGGTTGGCGCCGGCGCTGACGGCCAGCGTGGGCGCGCCGTTGTTCAGGTTGCCGTCGCCGACGCGGAGGTTGACCAGGTCGGCGCTGCCGGTGAGGAGGGTCGTCCCTTCGAGGGCGATGACGGTGCCGGCGAGGGTGCTGGCGCCGGCGAGCTGGAGCGTGCCGGCGCCGGTCTTGTTGAACCCGCCGGCCCCGGCCGTCGGGGCGTTGAGGAGGAGCGAGTCGCCGGCCCCGACGAACACGTCCTGGTTGCCGTTGCCCACGAACGTGAGCGTGGCCGGGCCGTTGATCTGGTTGCCGGGGGTGTCGGACGTGATCGTCTGGACGAAGTTCTCGATGGCGACGCGGAGGCCGGTGTTGAGGATGACGTTGGTGCCGCCGGACGCGAAGGTGATCTCGTTGATCTCGAGCCCCGGGTCCACGACGTTTACGTTCACGACGGACGGGGTGGTGAAGGCGACGGAGACGTGGCCGACCTCGTTGGCCAGTGGGATGCTGCCGCCGGCCCAGCTCGCCGGGTCGTTCCAGTTGCCGACGCCGTTGGCGATCCAGGTGTGGGCGGCGGGCGCGGTGCGGTCCTCCAGGGCGGCGAGGCCCGGGCGGAAGCGGTTCATCCCCGACGTGTTCTTGCGAGACCCCATGACCGTACCTCGGAGAGCGTGTGAGTGGTTGGGCAACGGGGGTCCAATGGGGCGGCGCGGGCGGAACGAAACACGCCGCGGGCGGAATAACGAAAAAACCCGGCCGCGGGGCCGGGTCGCGTGACAGTGGGGTGTCAGTGAAGGAGCCGGCGAGCCGAGCCCCGTGAGGGGCCGGGTGCGTACCCAGCAGGGTTGACATCCGACGTGGTCCGGCGTGCGGACGCACCCGGCCCCTCACGGGGCTCGGCTCGCCGGGCGGTCACAGCCAGTCGTCGCTCACCCCGTGGGTGCGGAGCTTCGCCCGCAGCCGGCTCAGCCGCACCCGCAGCACGTCCGGGTTCTGGCCCAGCCGCCGGGCGATCTCCACCGTCCGGTAGCCCTGCGCCGACAGCTCCAGCAGCTCCCGGTCGGGGGCGTCGAGGCCGCGGCACAGCTCGTCCACGGCGTCGCGGGCGTCCACCGCGTCGGCCGGGCCGGGGGTGTCGTCGCGCATCCCCAGCAGCACCCCCGGCAGGTCGGCGGTGCTGTCCCCCTCCGGCGCGCTGGGGCGCACCTGCCGCTGCGCCCGCCGCCACTGCCGGGCGACCTTCCGCCGCACCACCGTCAGCAGCCAGCGCCACCAACTGCTCCGGGCCGGTGAACACGAACTTGTTCTGCCGCAGCCCCATCATCAGGCTGCGGTGGACGGACTGCACCAGGTCGAACGTGTCGAGGTACGGGCGGAGGGCGGGGCCGAGCCGCACCCGGGCCACGGCGCGAACCTCCGGCTCGTACCGCTGGGCCAGGTCCAGGAGCGCCGCCTCGTCGCCGGCGCGAGCCTTCGCCAGCAGTTCCTCGAACGTCGGCGTCATCCGCGGTTCCCCGGGTGCGCCGTCCACTATACCGTCCGCAGGGGAAAAGCGGCAGGCGCGTGTTTCGTTTCGCCCGCCCCGCGGCATGGGACGGGGTGCACATCCGTCACGGGGGTGGGGGTATGGCTTCCGACGCGCGCGTCGCCGACCCGGTGCAGGACGCCTTCCGCCGCGCCTGCGCCGACCTCGACCGGCGGCTGCGCGCCGGCGAGCCGGTCGCGGCCGAGGAGTGGGTCGGCGCCGCCGGCCCCCTCGCCGCCGACGCCGACCTCGCCGTCGAGCTCATCTTCACCGAGTACGTGGCCCGCGAGGAGCTGGGCGAGAGCCCGTCCGCGGACGACTTCTGTGCCCGCTTTCCCGCCCACGCCGACCGCCTCCGCCGCCTGTTCGGCGTCGATCAGCTGCTGCTCGAATCGACCGCCGGGTCGCGCAAGAACGCCGCAGACACGCCGGGCGGGAAGGGCGGCGCGCCGGCGGGGCGGACGGCCGGCGCCTACGAGCTGCTGGAGCGGATCGGCTCCGGCGGCATGGGCGTGGTGTACCGCGCCTGGCACCCGGTGCTGCGGCGCGAGGTGGCGGTGAAACTGCTGCGCGGCGGCGGGGCCGACCGACTGGCCCGCGAGGCGGAAGCGGTGGCCAGGCTGAACCACCCGAACATCGTGCAGCTGTTCGAGGTCGGCGAGCAGGACGGCCAGCCGTTCCTGGCGCTGGAGTACGTGCCGGGGCCGAACCTGCGCGACCGCCTCGCCGGCCGCGCCCTTCCCCCCGCGGCCGCGGCGGCGCTCGTGGAGGCGCTGGCGCGGGCGGTCCACCACGCCCACGAGCGCGGCGTCGTCCACCGGGACTTGAAGCCGGCCAACGTCCTGCTGGTAGTGGACAGTGGACAGTGGGCAGTGGGCAGTGGACAGTGAAGGCAAGACCCCTGCGTCCGGTCTGTCCACGGACCACTGGTCACTGTCCACTCCCAAAGTCACCGACTTCGGCCTCGCCGCGCTCGCCGACGCCGACGGGCAGACGGCGACGGGGCAGCTGGTCGGCACGGCCGCGTACATGCCGCCGGAGCAGGCCGAGGCGCGGCCCGGGTGGGTCGGCCCGGCGGTGGACGTGTACGCCCTCGGGGCCATCCTCTACGAGTGCCTCACCGGCCGCCCGCCGTTCCTCGCCGACACCGCGCTCGAAACCATCCGCCAGGCCGTCCACGACGACCCCGTCCCGCCGCGCCGCCTCGCCCCGCACGTCCCGCGGGATTTGGAGACGGTCGCCCTGACGTGTCTGGCGAAGGAGCCGACGCGCCGCTACCCGACCGCCGCGGCGCTGGCCGACGACCTGGCCCGCGTCCGCGACGGCCGGCCGGTCGCGGCCCGGCGGGCGTCGTGGGTGGAACTCGGGGCGCGCGCCGCCCGGCGGCGGCCGGCGGCCGCGGCGGCGCTGGCCGTCGCGCTGCTCGCGCTGGCCGCGCTCGTCGGCGGCTGGGCGTCGTTCACCCAGGACTTGCGGACCGAGCGCGACGCCAAGGCGAACGAGACGGTGCGGGCGAACGCGGAACGGGCCGACGCCGTGGCCGCCCGCGCCGACGCCGAGAAGGCGCGGGCCGGCGCCGACCGCGACCGCGACGCCGCCGTCGGCGAGCGCGGCCGGGCCGAGCGGCTGCTCGACCGCACCCACGACCTGCTCTACGCCGCCGGCGTCGCCCGCGCCGCGGCGCAGGCCGACGCCAACCCGCAGGTCGCGGCCGCGTTCCTCCGCGACCCCGAGGCGGTGCGGCCGGACCGGATGGAGTTCGCCGGCCGCTTCCTCGCCGCCCGCCTCCGACCGCCCGTACCGGTCCAGAAGCACACCCGCGGCGTCCACGCCGCCGCCGCCAGCAAGGACGGCGCGCTCGTCGTCACCGCCGGGGCCGACGGCGTCCTCCGCGGCTGGGACGGCGCCACCGGCGCGGAGCGGTTCGCCGTTCCCGACGCCCACGACGGGGCGGTGACGGCCGCGGCGGTGACGGCCGACGGAACGCGCGTCGTCACCGGCGGCGCGGACGGCGCCGTGAAGGTGTGGGACCCCGCCGAGCCGACCCGCCCGACGACGCTGACCACCCTGCCGGGGACGGTGTTCGCGGTGGCGGTGACGGCCGACGGAACGCGCGTCGCGGCGTCGTCCGGGTCCACGATGTACGGTGCGATCGGTGCGACCGACGACGGCACCGTCGGCGTGTGGGAGGTCGCCACCGGGGCGCGCGTGGCCGCGCTGCCGCGGCCGGCGGCGCTGGCCCGCGCGGTCGCGCTCGCCCCGGACGGCCGCACCGTCGCCGTCGCCTACGCCACCCCGCCGACGAAAGGCGAGGTGGTCCTGTGGGACGTCGCCGGCGCGAAGCCGCTCTTCACCCGCCCCCTGAGCACCCTCCCCTCGGCGGTGGCTTCGCCCCGGACGGCCGCGCCTTCGCCGCCACTTGCACGTCGGGCGCCGGCGGGCTCGGCGTGTGGAACACCGTCGACGGCACCCCGCTCCACCCAACCGGCGGCGTCCCGTCCGCGACATCGCTGGCGTTCGCCGCGGACGGCCGCACCGTCGCGGTCGGCCAGCATTCCGGGCAGGTCAGCACGTGGAGCCTGGCCACCGGCGCCCGGCTGAGCCTCCTCGGCGAGCCGAAGCCGATGCCGCCGCGCGCCGCCGGCGCGGCCCCCCTCCAGGTGTTGGACATCGGCTACCCGCGGATGCTGCCGGCCGGCGTGACCGGGGCCGTGACCGGCCTGGCGTACACCGACGGCGGTCGGGCGCTGGCCGCGGCCGGGGCCGACGGCGCCCTCCGCGTGTGGACCGCCGACACCGCCCGCTTCCGCCGAGACCTCACCCCCGACGGGTACGACGTGCGCAGCTTCGCACCGCTCGGCGCCGACGTGCTGCTCGGCTGCAACGACGGCAAGCTGCGGCGCTGGAACCCGCGCACCGGCGCCGTGACCGTGACGGCGGACAACCTCGGCGGCTCCGTCGTGTCGGTGGCGGTGACGGCCGACGGCCGGCGCGTCGGCGTGGGGCTGTCCGCCAAGGCCGGCAACGCCGTCCGCGTCCTCGACGCCGAAACCGGCGCCGCCGCGTGGACGACGCCCACGGCTTCGGCCCCGCTGAGGCTGGCGTTCGCGCCGGACGGCTCGGTGCTGGCGGGGGCGAACGGCCGCGACGTGACCGGCTGGGACGCCGCGACCGGCCGGGTCGGCGCGAGCTGGCGCGCCGGCGGCAGCCAGGTGTGGACGCTCGCCCCGGGACCGGCCGCGGGGCTGGTGTGGGTGTCGGCCGGCGACGCCGCGGTGGCCCTCGACCCGCGGACCGGCCGGGAGGAGCGCCGCTGGCCGGCGCCGGCGCCGGTGCACGAGACGGCGTTCGACCCCACCGGCCGGCTGGCGGCCGTGCGCCGCCCGGCGACATCGGTCTCCACGACCC
>Ga0105048_10016077_pt1 | contig 11578 bp, 16 predicted proteins | sample MAT05_FD_78382 | JGI IMG/M metagenome (GOLD analysis project Ga0105048, IMG submission 78382) | Freshwater microbial communities from Lake Fryxell liftoff mats and glacier meltwater in Antarctica - MAT-05 | ecosystem: Environmental > Aquatic > Freshwater > Ice > Liftoff microbial mat | place...
ATTCCTCATCGCCGGAGCCATCGCTGCGGCATTCACCCTCATCACCACCAACCTCCGCGCCGCCGAGGAGAAAAACATCGTCGGCGTCGCCGCCGGCGCCGGTCAGTTCAACACCCTCGTCGCTGCTGTCAAAGCCGCCGGCCTCGTGTACACGCTCAGTGGCAAAGGACCGTTCACTGTGTTCGCTCCCACCGATGCGGCATTCGCAAAGCTCCCCGCCGGCACGGTCGAGTCCCTGCTCAAACCCGAGAACAAGGACAAACTGGTCGCGATTCTCACCTATCACGTGCTGGCCGGCAAAGTCATGGCTGCCGACGTGAAAACGTCCAACCCCAAGACCGTGAATGGCAAGGAAGCAGCCATCAAGGTGGACGGCGGCAAAGTGACAGTCGGCGCAGCCACCGTGGTGAAGACGGATATCGCCGCGAGCAATGGCGTCATCCACGTCATCGACACCGTCCTCATCCCGTAGAGAAACTTCCATGCGGGGCTGGCGGTTCGATCCGCCAGCCCCCGCAAGGTCCGGTCACTCATCGTTCTCCGCCCATGTTTCATAAGATAGACTACCCATTCCTCATCGGAGCTTTCATTAGCTTTCTGGCGAGCGTTTCACTGTGGTTCCTGGTCAGTCACGAATACGGCCTCTTCGTGGGCATCTGGGTGCCGAGCATCCTCAGCCTGTGGGTCGGTGTGAGGGTGTGCATCCTCTCAGCGGGAATCACCACCCGGAGGAAATCCTAAGCCATGGAATTTGTCGCCGGCATCTTCTTCCTCGGACTGGCAGTCACTCTCGTAGTCGGGAAGGGTATCCTGATGTCCCACGAATTTGTGGAAACGGAATGGGAACGGCTAAATCGTGAGAAGCCGGCGGGAGAGGACATGAAATGACCACTCACCATTTACGAGACCCTCACCAAGGCGAGCCAAGGCGGACACGCCTGTTTCACTGGGTGAAATGGTCGGTTCGCCAAAAGCCAGGCAGGCTCCACACGTATGCCGTCTTCGACCGACCATAATATCATTCGTTTCCGGAGTCGAAGTGCTCCAGTGTCAACACCATGAAAATCTTGATCTTGTCCGCCCTGCTTGTTGCTGCGCTGGTGTTTTGGTTAAGCTCCGCAAAGGCTGAACCATTGGCATTGGGTGCCAGGGCACCGGAACTGACAGCTCCCGACGAGAATGGCTCGCCGGTCGATTTCGGGAAGGTTTACCGCCGTGGCATCACGCTGGTTTACTTCTATCCAAAAGCCTCCACGCCTGGCTGCACGGCACAGGCATGTTCGCTGCGTGACCGCATCGCCGATCTCAAGAGCCTCGGCATCACAATTCTGGGTGTCAGTCACGACACGTCTGAGGACCAGAAGAAGTTCAAGGAAAAGCATGGCCTCCCCTTCACTCTCATCGCCGACCACGATGGAAAAGTGGTCAAGGCCTTCGGGGTGCCAACCATTATGTTCGGAATCTCCAAGCGCCAGTCGTTTCTCATCAAAGACGGAAAAGTCGTGTGGAGATCCTTGTCCGCACAGACCAGCACTCATGCCGAGGAGGTAAGGAAAGCGGTCGCGTCATTGAGGTAATCGAAGAAACGCGCAGGACTCGAAAAACCCCGGGCACGATTCATCTCCTGCCCGCGAGATGTAGCGAGGAAGGAGCGCCCAAGGAGCGGGAACATTCCTGTCGCCGTCTTCGATGCGCGAAGGGCCGAACTCGTCCTGAGTCTTGTTGCGCCGCTGGTCAGTTCCCGATGCGACCAAACGGCTTCGAGGCGGAGCGGGCACGGCGACAGGACTGTCGCCGCTCCTTGCGTTTGCCGGCACCCGCTGCACGCCATCCGGCTGAGCCTGCGTTCTGCGGTGCGATGCGCCTTTCCCGCAAATCGGTTTCAGGGGTATCACCTGTTGCGTCCACTTCAGCCATCATCCGTTTTGCGGCCCCCTCGGACATTCCATGCGAGAAACGCATGTTGAGATTACTCGACAGAAACTCCTCGAATTTGACCCAGCGTCCTTCGTGCTTGATGCGATTCGTGCGTGCGCAAACGCGCTGGATTTCCTGGTGCATTTTCCGACCTTGGGCGAGAGGACTCTCCAACTCGCATACTGTCACGTTCCGGCGGTCATTCGTTGAGTGGAGTCGCTGACGCTCCTCGCGAAATCTCGCGAGGGTCATGGCAAGAATGAGGAAGGAAACAAACATGGTCTTTCCGCGTGCGGAGGAATTCAGGCATGGTGCAGCCATGAAATGCGAAATGAACATCACCATCCGCAAAGCCAGTGAGCGCGGCCACGCCGACCATGGCTGGCTGAAGACGTGCCACACGTTTTCATTCGCCGACTACCACGACCCGGCGCAAATGGGTTTTCGCACACTGCGCGTCATCAATGACGACCATGTCGCGCCCGGCATGGGCTTCGGCACGCATCCGCACCGCGACATGGAGATCTTCAGCTACCTGCTCGCGGGCGAACTCGCGCACGAGGACAGCATGGGCAACGGCCGCACGCTCCGCCCCGGACAGATCCAGCTCATGAGCGCGGGCCGCGGCGTGACGCACAGCGAGTTCAATCCCTCCCGCAAAGACGCCGTGCATCTGCTGCAAATCTGGATCCAGCCCCGAGAGCGCGGCCTCGATCCCAGCTATACGGAATGGCATCCGAAGCCCGAGCATGACACCGCGGCGAAGGTGCTCGTCATCTCGGCCGACGGACGCGACGACTCCGCGACGATCCATCAGGATGCCGACATCTACCGCATCCGCCTCGCGCCTGGCCAAAGCGTGACGCATGAACTCCGCGCCGGACGCGGCGCATGGCTGCAACTTGCCGATGGCGAACTCGGCCTCAACGGCGCCCGCCTTTCCACCGGCGACGGCGCGAGCACCGATAGCGCTGGCACGCTCACGCTCAGTGCGTCAAAGCAGACGGAGGCGATCCTTTTCGACCTCGCCTGAACATCTCAAAATCAAAAGCTACAGGTGACCAACAACCTCTTCACCCCGCTCCCACTCGGCGCACTCACGCTGCCGAATCGCATCCTCATGGCCCCGCTCACCCGCTGCCGCGCGGAAGCGGACCACGTGCCCGGCGATCTCATGGCCACCTACTATTCGCAGCGCGCCAGCGCCGGGCTCATCGTCGCGGAGGCCACGATGGTCATGGAGGGCAACTCGTCGTTCTGGATGGAGCCGGGCATTTATTCCGACGCGCAAGTCGCCGGATGGCGCAAGACCACCGATGCCGTCCACGCCGCGGGCGGACGCATCTTCCTGCAACTCTGGCACGGCGGCCGCGCCTGCCATCCGTTGCTCAATGGCGGCGCGCAGCCCGTCGCGCCGAGCGCGATTCCCATCACCGGCGATGAAGTCCGCACGCCCGAAGGCAAGAAGCCGTATGTGATGCCACGTGAGCTGCGCGACGACGAAATCCCGGGCATCATCGCGGGTTTCAAAAAGGCCGCGCAAAACGCCAAGGCCGCCGGGTTCGACGGCGTGGAAGTCCACGGCGCGAACGGCTACCTGCTCGATGAGTTCCTCCGCGATGGCGCGAACAAACGCACCGGTCCCTACGGCGGCCCCGTCGAAAATCGCGCGCGGCTCCTGCTCGAAGTCCTTGCCGCCGTCAGCGAAGTCTGGGGCAGCGACCGCGTGGGCCTCCGCATTTCGCCGCTGAACAGCTACAACAGCATGATCGACAGCGACCCCATCGGCCTCAGCACGTGGCTCGCGCAGCGGCTAAATGACTGCCAGCTCGCCTACCTGCACGTCATGCGCAGCGACTTCTTCCAGCAGCAGAAAGGCGATGTCGTCACGCCTGTCCGCAAGCATTACCGCGGCGTGCTCATCGCCAACATGGGCTATACCGCCGACGAAGCCGCCGCCGCCGTCACCGAAGGCAAACTCGACGCCGTCGCGTTCGGCACCAGCTTCCTCGCAAACCCGGATCTCCCCGCGCGAATCCAAGCCCACGCCCCACTCAACCCACCAAACCCCGCGACCTTCTACTCCCCCGGCCCTGCGGGCTACACGGACTATCCCGCGATGGCGGCGAGCTGAGAGACCCCGAAATCATCATGAACGCCGAACAACTCCGCCAGCGTCTCGCCTCGCAGCCTCCGCCGGCGCTCGTGCATGTGCTGCCGGAGGAAGTCTTCGCGGCGAAGCGCATCCCGCAGTCCTGCAACGCTTGCGTGTATGAGATGTCCTTTCTCGAAACGATGGCGTCGCTCGCTCCGGACAAGGCATCGCCTGTCATCGTATATGGAGCGGGTGAAGGCTCGCACGATGCGGAAGTGGCGAAGGAAAAACTGCTCGCGGCGGGTTATGCGAACGTCGAGGTGTTTGCCGATGGGCTCTCCGGCTGGGAGCACGCCGGGCTGCCTTGCGAGGGTAAAGGCTTGCTGCCCGCCGAGCCGCGAGTCTCCGGCACGTTCGAGGTGGACACGAAGGAGAGCGTCGCCCGCTGGACGGGACGCAATCTTTTCAATCACCACAACGGCACGGTGAAGCTCAACTCCGGCAGAATCGTCATCAAAGACAGCGCTCTGGTCTCCGCGCAGTTTACGATCGATATGCGCAGCATCGCTTGCGAGGACCTCACCGACTCGACATGGAATGCGATGCTCATCCGGCATCTGCAAGACGCGGACTTTTTCGATGTGGGCAATCACCCACAGGCCATCTTCATCGCCAAGCGCGCCGAGCGGCTGGACGCCCGCACGGAGGGCACGCCGAACTTCGTGCTTCACGGCCAGTTCACCCTGCGCGGAATCACGCGACCGCTTTCGTTCCCCGTCGTCATCGCCGCCGCGGATGGCCAGCGCATCACCGGACAGGCGCAGTTCGAACTCGACCGCACGCAGTTCGGCAGCATCTACGGCTCGGGCCGCTTCTTCCGCTTCCTCGGCAAACACGTCGTGAATGACCACATCCACCTCCACGTGAAGCTGCACGCGGACCGGATCTCCGCCGTCTGATCCGCCCGACTAGCCAGAGAGTCCACGCACATTGCAGGACTCAGTCCAGCGTCTGCCGGTAGCGCTTGATGCCGATGGTCAGCATGATGGCGGCGAAAAGTGCGATGGGCCAGAGATCCCCGGCGACATCGGCGAGGCCGTTGCCTTTCAACAGGATGCCGCGAACGATGCGCAGGAAATGCGTGAGCGGGAGCACTTCGCCGATGACCTGCGCCCAGTGCGGCATGCCGCGGAAGGGGAACATGAAACCGGAGAGCAGGATGGAGGGCAGGAAGACGAAGAAGGTCATCTGCATGGCCTGGAGCTGGTTCTTCGCGATGGTGGAAAAGGTGATGCCCATCGCGAGGTTTGCGGCGATGAAGACGAGCGCGACGCCGAGAAGCAGCGGGATGCTGCCGTGCATGGGCACGTGAAAGAGGAAGTGCGCGGCGATGAGGATCACGGCGACCTGGATGTAGCCGATGAGGATGTAGGGCGTGATTTTTCCGATCAGCACTTCGCTCGGGCGGGTGGGCATGGAGAGGAGATTTTCCATGGTGCCGCGCTCGCGCTCGCGCGTGATGGCGAGGCCGGTGATCATGATCATGGTCATCGTGAGGATCACGCCCATGAGGCCGGGGACGATGTTGAACTGGGTGTTGCTCTCCGGATTGTAGAGCGCGTGGACGCGCAGGTCGATCGGGCCGGGTGTGGCGTTGAGGAAATCGAGCGGGCCCTTGAGATCGTTGCGGAGGCCGTTGCTGAGCTGCGTGCTGAGCGACCCGAGCGCGAGGCCGGTCGCCGCAGGATCGGTGGCATCGGCCTCGACGAGCAGCGAAGGCCGGTCACCGCGCAACAGGTCACGCGAAAAGTTCTGCGGGATGTTGATGACAAACTGCACCTCGCCTCGCGCGAGCAGGTCGCGGCCTTCTTTTTCAGTCCGCACTTCGCGCACGAAATCGAAGAAGGTGCTGTTCTTCATCGCGTGGAGCAGCGTGCGGCCCTGCGGTCCGGAGTCGGCGAGCAGCACGGCGGCTGGCAGATGCCGCGGATCGGAGTTGATGGCGTATCCGAAAAGCGTGAGCTGGAGCAGCGGGATGCCGAGCATCATCGCAAAGGTGAGCCGGTCACGTCGCATCTGCGTGAACTCCTTGGCGATGATTCCGCGCAGGCGCTCGAACGAAAATCGCGGATGACGGCTCATGGCGCGAAGTTGTCCCTCGACTCGCCCATCAAATGGATGAACACGTCCTCCAGCCCGGAGCGAATCTGCGTCCATTCGTGGGGCGCGCGGCGGAATGGCGCGATCGCCCGTTCCAGCGCCGCCGCATCATCGCTGCTCACGTGCAGCACGGTGCCAAATGCGACCGCCTGCCGGACGCCCGGCTGGCTGCGGAGCTGATCGGCGAGCTGGATCAAATCGGGCCCGCTGACCGCCCAGGTCGTGAGCCCGACGTGGTCCACGACCTCCGCGACGGTGCCGTGCGTGAGCAGATTCCCGTAAGCGATGTAGGCGAGCCGATGGCAGCGCTCCGCCTCGTCCATATAGTGCGTGGTGATGAGAAAGGTCAGCCCCTCCGCGGCGAGCCGGTGAATTTGCTCCCAAAAATCTCGCCGGGCCTTCGGGTCCACGCCCGCGGTGGGCTCGTCGAGCAGGAGCAGCCTCGGCTGGTGAATGAGGCACCCGGCGAGTGCGAGCCGCTGCTTCCAACCGCCGGAGAGCTCGCCGGCGAGTTGCCGCTCGCGCCCCGCGAGACCGAGCCGCTCGATGCTTTCGCGCACGACCTGCTTGCGGTTCCTCACGGCATACATGCGTGCCACAAAGTCCAGGTTCTCCTCGATGCTCAGATCCTCCCAGAAGCTGAACTTCTGCGTCATGTAGCCGACGTGCTTTTTGATCTCCTCGCTCTCGGTGATCACGTCAAAGCCGAGGCAGGTGCCGCTCCCGGCATCCGCGCGCAGCAGGCCGCAGAGCATGCGGATGAAGGTCGTCTTGCCGCTTCCGTTCGGGCCGAGGAAGCCGTAGATCTCCCCCGTGCGCACTTGCAGCGCGATGTCGTTGACCACGGTGCGCTCGCCGAAGCGCTTCGTCATCCCGCGCACGTCGATGGCCAGTTCACCGTTCATGCGCGGTCAAAATTGCACGTCCACCGGCTGGCCCGGATGAAGCTTCGCCGCCGTCGCCGGATCGAATGTGACCTCCACCATGAAGACGAGCTTGGTCCGGCTCTCCTGGCTGTAGATGACCGGCGGCGTGTATTCCGCCTGCGGCGAAATGAAGCTGATCTTCCCCGAGAAAGGCTCGCTCACGCCATCGACGGAAACGCGAACTGGGTTGCCGACTTGGATCGCGCCGAGGCGCGTCTGCGGCACGAATGCGCGGACCTTGATACCCGCCGGCGTCAGAAGCGAGATCACCGGACGGCCCGCAGGCACCCATTCGCCCGCCCGATAAAGCGTGTCGAAAACGGAGCCTGCCTGAGGCGCGCTCTGACGCTTCTGCGCGAGATCCCAGTCAGCCTTCGCGACTGCCGCCTCGAGCGCCCGCACATTCGCTTCCGCCGCAGCGATCTGGTCGCTGCGCAAGCCGAGACGTGCTGTTTTCAAATCCGCCTCCATCTGCGAAACCCGCTGGAGATCCTGATCCCGAACCGAGCGCGCCTTGTCCATTTCCTGAGGCGAGGACGCGCCGGAGCCGGACAACGCTGCCTGCCTGGCAAACTCCCTTTCCGATAGCGCAAGCGACGTCCGGCTCTGGCTGAGCAGGGATTCGTTCGCTTCGATTTCCGGCGGACGTTTCCCTTTCTTGGAGTCCTCCAGTTGCGCCATCCCTTCTTCGAGCCGCTTCGCCGCCTGTGCCCGAACAGCCGTCTCCGCACCGCGCTCCAGCGCAAAGAGCTGATCGCCAACTTTCACCTGCGCCCCGCGTTCGACCGATAGGGTCTCCAGTGCTCCCGCGAACGGCGACGCGATATAGACAAACTCGCCTTCCACATAACCCTGCACGCGATCGTCCGCCTTCCGTCCGCACCCCGCCACGGCCAGCGCCAGCACGATAAGAAAAATCCACGCCTTCACTTCGCACCTCCTTTTCTCAACAGCACGCCTTCGAGAAACACCGCGACGATCTGCGCGAACGCCGTCCGCGGAGTGATGCCGAGTTCCTCCATTCGCACCGGCACGACGACCGCGTCCACCGTCCCGATCAACATCTCGATGAGCAGCTTCACCGGGATGTCCGTCCGAACCGCGCCGGCCCTGCGTCCCTCTTCGAGCAGTTTCCCAAAGCAGCGCTGAATCACCTTTCGCCGCCCCTTTTGAATGCGCACGAACAGCTCCGGAACCTCCCTCTGCACATCGCGCACAAACGCAGGCTGAATCTCCGCCGTGTGCGCCCGCATGCCCGCCAGCAACTGCCGCAAACGATCGGGAAAAGTAACGCCCTCCGCATCCATCACCTCGCCCAAGTCTGCTTGGATGCGACCGAGTTTGTCATCGATCATCGCTTCGAGAAGCGCGGTCTTGCCCGGAAAGTGGACGTAGAGCGTCTTCTTGCTCATCCCCATTTCCGCCGCGAGATCAGCCATCGTGACACTGCGAAACCCGTGCGCGAAGAAGTGCTCACGCGCGCCTGCGAGGATGCGTTCGCGGTCACCCTGAACCGCAGTTTGCACAGACGCTTTCTTTGCTCGCTTCGCCATCGCCAGGAAACCCTAGCGGTCTTTTGGGTTTCCGCCAGTCCGCAGATTTACCGGGTTCCATTCTTGCGCCACTGGTTGGCGCGTTCGTTGCGCGCGGCGAGCGTTGCGGTCTCCGCGATGCGTCTGGCCCGGGTGTCGGGCTTCCTGGCTTGCAGGATCCAGTCGAGAATGCCGCGCTTTGCGGAGCGCGGGAATGCCTCGAAGTTCGCAGCGGAACCGGGATGAAGCGTGAACGCCTGACGCAGGTCAGGGGGCACTTCGAGTGCCTCGACCGCATCGAGTTTCGACCACGAGCCGTCGGCATTCGCGGCCGCGATCTTCCGCAAGCCAGCCGGCTCCATCTTCCGGGACTCGATCAGACGCGCGATGCGCTCCTTGTTCAGCTTCGACCAGCCCGTTCGTGGTTTTCGCGGGGCGAACCATAGCTTCGTGCGCTGCGCATCCACCTTGCCCGGCTTGCTGTCCCCCCACCCGAAGGAGAGCGCTTCCTCGACCGCAGCATTGTTGTCGAGATGCGGCGAGCCGCTGTTCTTTTTGAAAGTGATCAGCCACACGCCATTGTCGCGCTGGTGATGTTTTGCGAGCCAGCGCCGCCATTCGGCGCGGGTACGGACTTCGACGGAATTCTCAGGCGTGCTCACGGCATTGATGGTTGATGCAAAGCCGCCAGCAGGCATTCCAAGTAAACCGGGGTAAATGTCGATTTGCAGGCGGCCCGTCCGCCATCCAGATGTGCAAAGGGCAATCCGGCGCACGCAACGAAAACGTCAACACAAGACAACACATCACATGGAATACATGCTCCTCTTCACCGAACCCGCCGTGGAGTTCGCCAAACGCAACGATCCGAAACAGGCGCCTGCCTACTGGGGCGCCTGGTCGGCCTACTGCAGTACGCTCATCGAATCGGGAATCATGGTCAGCGGCGCGGGGCTGCAACCTCCGGAGACAGCGACCACCGTCCGCATTCGCGACGGAAAACGCAGTATACACGACGGGCCGTATGCCGAGGCGAAGGAGATGCTTGGCGGTTTCTTCGTCGTGAATGTGCCGGACCTCGACACCGCGCTCGAGTGGGCGGCGCGCAGTCCTTCCGCCGGCTCCGGTTCGGTGGAAGTGCGCCCGGTGCTGCCGCCGATGAACCGGTGATCCAATCTCTCCAGCAGTGCTGCCATCAATTGGAGAAGCGCGAGACGGCGTTGCAAGGAGGGGCGCTTTGACAGCGCCCTCTGGCTCCCGTCGCTCCGCGCGGGAGCCAGCCATGAGCGTGGCCTTGCGTGAGGTCATTCGGAACCCGCTGACCCTCAGTGCTGCCCACCCATTCGGGCTCAATGCGGCGCGGAGCGACCGCATCGAGAGGGCGCTACCAAAGCGCCCCTCCTTGGGCGCGGCTCCCGATTGCCGGGCATCGCTCTTCGGGCCACTGAAGCTCCAGCAGATTGACTGTGGAGATCGTACAACGCACTGACGCGACCGTGACCGCCCCTGCCTCGGATGCACTCGAAGCCACTGCGCGCAGAGCCCGTGCGATGCTCGTCGGGTTTCTGGCATCCCGGGCAGGCGGCGATCTCGCGGCGGCGGAGGATGCGCTCAGCGAAGCATTCCTCGCGGCGCTGCAACAATGGCCGCTGCAAGGCGTGCCGGAAAAACGCGAGGCATGGCTGCTCACCGTGGCGCGACGCCGTCTGATGGATGAGCAACGCAAGCTCGCGCTCCGCGAGGAACGCCGGGACGCTGTGCGACTCGCGTTTGACGCGGCTCAGGATGCAGCGGAGTCGGACGGTGAATTTCCGGACGAGCGGCTGAAGCTCCTTTTCGTCTGCGCCCATCCGGCCATCGATCCCGCGACCCGCACTCCGCTCATGCTGCAGGTCGTGCTTGGCCTCGACGCGGCGGCGATCGCTTCCGCATTCCTCGTCGCTCCGTCCGCGATGAGCCAGCGTCTGGTGCGGGCCAAGATGAAGATCAAATCCGCGGCGATTCCATTTGTCGTGCCGGATCGTGGGTCGTGGGACGAACGACTCGGCTTTGTCCTCGATGCCGTGTATGCGGCGTTCAATCAATCATGGCAGGCGTGGCCGGGCGACGGCTCATTCCATGCGCTCGGCCTGGAGGCGCTGGGTCTCGGAGAAATGCTGGTCGAGGTGCTGCCCGAAGATCCCGAAGCGCTCGGGTTGCTCGCGCTCATGCTCTATTGTCACTCGCGTCGGCACGCGCGCCGGGATGCCGCCGGCGAGTATGTGCCGCTCGATCTCCAGAATCCGGACGACTGGGATCACCCGCTCAAAGATCCCGCGCGGCATCGCGATTTCGTTCGTGGCGATCGTGCTCGCCTGGCCGTGGCTGATCCCGTGGAGCTTCGTGGGGCACTTTGAGCACGATTGCCTTTGGCAGTTCGCGCCTGCGATAGCGCTTTGTCGCATCCCTCCAATTCTCTTGCAAAGCGTCCGCGCCGAGCAGCACCACGCTCTCGCCGAAACGCAATGCGAGAATGGCCGACAGCGCATTGCGATCCGGCGGCTCGACTCGCGGGTCACGTGCCTTCTGCATCCAATACTTGAAAAAGCGATCGTGAATGTGTTGCTCGGGGCTGAGGACATGGACATCCACACCATCAATCGTCACAGGTTCCAAATCCGCGCTCAAGCGGCGCTGCGGGATGTCGCGTTCGGCGACCGTGCCGAAAATATCGATGTGAAAATTGGCCCAGGCTTCCGCCATTTTGCGCGCCCATCTGCCAAGGTCGCTTGGGAAGTTGACGGCTTGCGGCGCGGCGTAGCGCTTCTCCTCACCCAGCCGATAGACGGTAAGCGTCCACCCCAGTGCCATGCGGTTTGCGTTGACGGCGCTGATTGGCCGGCTGCGGGAGTCGTAGATTGCGTGGCCGGACAGCTGCGCAATTTATGCGGCGGCTTGTCGTGCGCTGC